>Ga0209534_10000123_pt1 | contig 90641 bp, 75 predicted proteins | sample COG_07_FD_184751 | JGI IMG/M metagenome (GOLD analysis project Ga0209534, IMG submission 184751) | Pelagic Microbial community sample from North Sea - COGITO 998_met_07 (SPAdes) (version 2) | ecosystem: Environmental > Aquatic > Marine > Neritic zone/Coastal water | place: Helgoland, sampling...
TTTTTAGATCCTTTTTTAGATCCTTTTTTAGATCCTTTTTTGCTAGCTTTCTTTTTAGCACCTCCTGATTGTTTTAAGGTAGCTTTTTTAGATCCTTTTTTGCTGGATTTCTTTGTAGCTTTTTTACTAGATTTCTTTGTAGCTTTTTTAGATCCTTTTTTGCTGGATTTCTTTGTAGCTTTTTTAGATCCTTTTTTGCTGGATTTCTTTGTAGCTTTTTTACCAGTAGCTTTTTTACCAGTAGATTTTTTGCTACCTTTTTTACCTTTTCCAGTAGATGTAGATTTACCTACTCTACCAGATTTCTTTTTGTATCCAGTTGTATTAGCACTTCCATAATAATTGAATAAAGGATAAGAATCAGATGATAGAGAGCTTGAATCATCATCTTTTTCAGAATCATCATCTTTTTTTTTTTCTTCAGTAGAAGAATCAGAATCAGATTCAGAATCTTTTTTCATTCCGCCAAAAGAAGGCATTTGAAATTCATTAGATGTAGTAAAATAAGATTCGGTTAAAGGATTAGAAGAATAATAAGCATTTTTTTGATTTTTTATAAATCGTTCAGAAGTAACACTACCTCCTAATTGTACAGTATTAACATCGGAAACTAATACATTATGATTATTTAAATCTATAATAGAAATTGAACCAATATTAGATATATTTTCTGACATGGAAGTATCTATAATATTTTTGATAAAAATATCGTTTCTATCCATTTTTATATATTTATATATTAGATAATATTTTTTAAATTATTGTAAAAATTTTATATTCTTTAAGTATTAAATATAATGAATAAGCCTAAAAAGTTGAAAAAATATATTTAAAGAAATAAATACTTAAATAAGTAGAAAAGTAACTACATTCTTTAAATATGATTGATTATATTAATATAGATAAACACGATATATCAGAATTACCAACAGGAGTAACCATTTCTACGATGTGTGCATCGGGAAAATTAGGAACAAAGTTATATATTAGTAATATTTACAAATATATGGAACTAAATTATGACAATATTATTACTGTCAAAGAATCAGATGAAAAAATTAGAACTCTCAGAAAAAAGAAAAAAAGAAAATCTAAGAAAGTAGATCCAGAAAAGAAAAAAAAGAAAACTAATAGTTTCTTCAATCAAATTACAGTTGAAGTAAGAGTGACAGATGGTGGCGAATGTGAAACATTTGAAAAACAAGATGTGATTAATGTAAAATTATTCAAGAATGGAAGTATTCAAATGTCTGGGTGTAAGAAAATAGAGAGTATTAATATTGCATTAAATAGATTGGTTGATAGACTAAAAGTAATTAAAGCAAAAATTGAAAATAAAACAATTGTTGAAAAAAAGTTTGTTGAAGATTTGGACAAACTTGGCGTATACGATTTTAAAATAGATATGATTAATAGTAACTATGCCGTAGATATGACTATTAATAGAGAAAAACTTTATAACATTCTTTTGGAAAAGAAGATTAGATGTAGATATGAACCTTGTATACATGCATGTGTAACAATAAAATATGTACCAAAAGAAGATAATCAGGTAGAAAAAGTAATATCTATTTTTGTCTTTGAAAAAGGGAGCATCATTATTACAGGAGCTAAAAAGAAAAGTCATATTATTAGCTCATATAATTATGTTAATAATATTATCAAAGAAAATAGAAACGATATAGAAAAACAAGATCTAGATGATATTATTAAAAACTCAGAATTCGGAGATTTATTAGTTTCTGAATAAAATAAAAATATAAATTAATATTATAAATGTTAAAATTAGCAATATTAATTTTAATTATCCTTTATTTATCATTAATTAAGAGTGAATTTAATTATTTTATGCTTAATCCTAATATGAAAATTAAGAAAATTGATACAGATATATTTGAAATAGAAGATATTTATAAATATCCAAGTCTAATTAGAAAACATTATTTAAAAAAGAATTTTAATTTACATAAATCTATTTATCAAACATCGTATTATAATCCTAATCTTAGAAATAGTTTTGAAATTATAAGATTATTTGAAAGTTTAATTGGTAAAAAAATATCAATTCATAATTGGAATCATTATAATAGTTCACACTCTAATGGATTTTTACAGTATATGACAGATGTTAATAATCCATGTATTCATTCAGATAATGATTCAGAATATGCAGGAGTTGTTTATTTAGGTGATAACATGCATCCTAAAAACGGTACTTCATTTTATCAACATAAAGCTACCGGATTAAAAGAAAAACCGACATATGATGAACTAAATAAATTATCAAAAGAAATGCAAAATAAATATGAAGATTATGCTAAGAATGACTTTTGGGTAGAAGGTGAAAAACCTCAATTTGAAAAATGGAATAAATATTATCAATGTGAAAACAAATTTAATAAAGCTGTTATTTTTAATTCTAGAAGATTTCATTGTGCAGAAAAAGGTTATGGTACTAATAAATATAATTGTAGATTTTTTCAAACATTCTTTTTTAATAGTCAGAACTTTTAGATAAAACTTCTTTAGCTGTTGATTTTAATATTATAGTATGTTCATATTGTGCAACATAACTATTATCTAAATCATATAGAGGTGGGTATTTTTTAATTACATTTAAATCACTTAATTTATTTAAAATTATTTGTGAATTTTTATTATCTGTATATTGACTCAACCATTTATCACAAAATGGTAATGTATTAAATTTAGTATTTATATCATTTAACATTTTTTTGTAGCTCTTGATTTTAAGATCTACAAATTGATGATTTTCATTCTTCATATAATGTGAGGTAGGATCCATTTCTTTAACAATACCCGAACCAGTTGTAGCAAATGTTTCTATAGCAAAAATTTCGCCTTCTTCCATTTTAGTCATGTCATTTGTTTTAATACAAGGTATTAATTTACCTCCATGAATATGATAGGGTTTAATATTATGACCTCCTAAATTTCTAACTGGTTTTATAGGTATTATTTTACCATTTAATTCTATTTCAAATGATTCCATAGTTTCTTGAATATGACCTCCTAATTCACCTAATCTAACATCAATACCAGCTTCTTTAATACCAGTATTAGTAGCTTCTTGAGCTGCTTTTAGCAACTCATCATATTTAGGATCAAATGAAAAAGTAAATGCTGAATCAATAATTCTACCATTAATATGAGATCCAAAATCTACTTTAACAACATCATTTTTATTAACTATAATTTTATCTCCAATAGTAGGTGTAAAATGTGCAGCACAATTATTTATTGAGAATCCAGTTGGAAATCCAATACCTGAATTTAATTCTTGATAATTATGTAATTTTCTATTCATTTCTTCTAACTGATTACAAAAATCTAAAGAATCCATACCTGGTTTAATTAATGTTTGTGCATACTTTCTAACATTTTTATGTATTTCAGCTGCTTTCCTCAAATCATATAAAGTTTCTTCTAAATTTAATTCAGAATCTGGATTAGTAATTTGATTTTTTTTATAATTAATTTCTTGACACATCGGAAATTTAGTACGAGTTAAAATCTTTTTAGATACTTTAAAATTAGAATCAGACTTAATACCTCTAATTTCATTTATATTAATATGTTCTCCTTGAGTTGAATAAAACATTAAATTAATCTCATAACTTTTTTTTAAATATCTATTATATAAAAAAAATTTATTGTTGTGGTTTTTTAGCATAATATGGGTTATTAGGATCCACATTTTTATTAAAAATTACATTATTTACATAAGGATTTTTATGTAACACACTTAAAATAGATGGATCTAAATTATAATTTGTATTAGATAATAAGTTTTTATTTCTACTATAAATTGATGATAAATTATCACCAGCATTTTTATTTAATGGTTGAATTGGATTATTATTTCTAACAGAGTTAATAAACTCTTTTAATTCCATATTAACATTTTCAGCTTTTGGACCTTCGTCATGTTTTCTTTGGGTAGGGATTCTACCTTGACTTAAGATTTCTCTTTTTTCATTAGTATTCATATTAATAAAATCGTCTGTTATTTTTTGTTTTTTATCTTGAGATAAAGCTGTACCTTTATAATCCACATGTGTGTTTTGTCTACATGTTTCAGGTGCAACCATTTTATTAGATAGGTAACCGTCAGCATCTGGTTTAGCAGGTGCTCCTGAATAACTACTATGAGTAGTTTCTCTAATTGTTGTAGGTGCTATAATATTATTAGTTTGGTAACCTGTATTTCTATCAGTAGGCATAGCTATACCCCCTGAATAACTAGCATGTGTAGTTTCTTTAATTGTTTGTTTAGCTTGATCTGTAGGTTCTGCATAACTAGCTTCTGTACCATGAGCGGTACCAACATGTTTATTATCAATAAACATTTCTTTAATAGTTCTTTTAGCAATTTCATTAGGATTATGAGAATATGTACCCTGAGTATTATCAGCTGCTCCACCTACATGATTATTTTCAACTGTAGTTTCCTTAATTGTTCTATTAGCAATTTCATTTGGATTTCTAACATAAATATCTTTATTAGATACAGTTGTAACACCTGTATGGTTATTATGTATTTGCATTTCTTTAATTGTTTTTCTAGCTGTATCATTAGAATTATGAGAATATGTTCCTCCTATTTTCTTAACATTACCATCTCTTGTTTTATCTACAAACATTTCTTTAATAGTTTCTAATGGTTTATCATTAGGGTCATATACATAACCTTTTTCTCTACCAGTCATGTTACCATCTCTAGCTTGTCCAATAACAGTTTGTTTGATAGTATCTTTTGCTAAATCATTTGGATCATAAACATAACCTCTATCCCCTCCTTTAATATTACCATCTCTAGCTTGTCCAATAACAGTTTGTTTTATTGTATCTTTAGCTATATCATTAGGATCATAAACATAACCTTTTTCTCCACCATTAATATTACCATCTCTAGCTTGTCCAATAATAGATTGTTTAATAGTATCTTTAGCAATATCATTTGGATCATAAACATATCCTTTTTCACCACCTGTAATATTACCATCTCTAGCTTGACCAATAACTGATTGTTTAATAGTATCTTTGGCTAAATGATTAGGATCGTACACATAACCTCCATCTCTGCCAGTCATGTTACCATCTCTAGATTGACCGATAACAGTTTGTTTAATTGTTTCTTTAGCTAAATGATTAGGATCATAAACATAACCACCATCTCTACCAGTCATATTACCATCTCTAACATCTCCAACAAATAATTCTTTTGTTGTTTCTTTAGCTAAATCATTAGGATTATAAGCATGACCTCCTCCAACTTGTCTGATATTACCATCTCTATCATTTTCTACTAAAGTTTCTTTACCAGTTGTAGGTAAAACAAAATCTTTACTGAAAACATAACCTTTATTGTTAGTGTCAGTAACACCCATAATATTTTTATTTTCAATCATTAATTGTCTCAATGTTGTTAGAGGAATATCTTTTCTATTGATAGAATATGCTTTATTAGCACTAGCATTACCAACACCACCATGAATACTTTTATCTGAAGTAACTTGTTTTCTAGTTGGTGCTAATTTCATAGCATTTTTATTTTGTAAAATCTTATTTACATTAGATGTAACGTTTCTGGAAATAGCATCTGATGCATATTCTATTTTTGTATTTTCTCTATATTTTGCTCTCATTTGATCAGGTGTTGCAACATTATCTGAAGATTTAGCTGGACCAGTATGATAAATAGATTGTTGTCTGTTAGTATTAGGCATTTGAATTTTATTTCTTATTGTTTGAGCTCTGACATGAGCATATGTAGGTAATAATTCATCTTTTTTATTTACTTTATAAGTTAAAGGTTTATAACTTTGAACATTTGGATTAGTACCTCTATATTCTCCTTTTTTAACTGCTTCAATTTTACCTGCTTGATAAGTCATCTTAGGATTATTAGCAGCTCTTAAATCATCAGTTGTTTTAGGTAAAACTCTATAAGTTCCATAAATACCTTCTTGATTTTGACCTTCTATACCAGGAATAACTTTAACTTTATTTTCAAAAGGTAAATCTTGATCATTTTTTTTGTAAGAAGGAATATATCTTTGTTCTAAATAATCAGTAGCAACAGGCATACCATTAACAAAACTTAAATCTTGCATAGGTTCAAATAAAGGTTTAGATTCTTTTTTAGCTTTAAAATCTTCTGGAAAACCAGTAAATAATTCTAATCTATTTTTCATTACTCCTTCATTAGTTTGTAAAGGAAAATCTCTTTGAGATGTACCCGGTTGCATATTGTTATGTAAAAAATTATCATTGTTTTTAATAATATTATATGTCATGTCTTGATGATTTGAATTGAATGAAGAATAATTTTCATCATTATGACCGAATGAATTAAATGATGTAGGTTGTTGGGCATCAAATTTTAAAACATTAAATTGTTCTGTAAAAGAATCATTAGATTTATTTATATTTTTTTCTTGTTTTACATTATCTTTTGAAATATAATTAGTTTTACTAGGATTTAAAGCTGCTTTATGATTTTGATAAATTTTTTCTTTAACAGCTTCTTTATTTTCTACTATATTTTTAGATTTGTACATATTTTTTTTTATATTAGATTTTTTTTTTTTAGTAGAACATTTAGGCTTTACTGATACTGATTGTTCTTCATCATCTTTTTCATTAATTTTTTTCCCAGCATATGCTAAGGCACCAATTATTAATAGTTCCATATTTATTATACAATATAAAAATTAAAAAGTTTTTAAACTTTTTAATTTCTTATTAATTTAATTTTTTTAATCTATTTTTTTTCACATTTGTATGAGCATACTGTGTTTTCATTAGAGGGTAATTCTACAGGGAATGGTGTATTAGTTAATAATTCTGGTCTTATCATTCTGTAAGTATCTTTAGCAACTAATCTGGAATTAATAGAATTATTCCAAAAAATATTACATTGAGGATCTATAGGTAAATGTTCAAATCTATCAATAGTCATACCTCTATAATTATCTAATGGATGTGAAAATCGTGTATCTTGTTCATCCAAGAATACACCACAGTTATCTTTGTGTTTAATATTAGCATCATGATCTTTATGACCATTATTTTTACCAACTTTATTACATTGAGAACTTGGATTAACTCTGTTTTGAAGTTCAGATTCGACTGCAATCATAGATCCATGACCTAATTCACAGTTTTCTCTTGTGGTACTAACATCTTCTTTAGAATTTCTAGGTCCTGTAAAAGAATGACATACATTGCAATGTTCTACATGACCGCCAAATAATCTATAATGCATTGGTCCTACACTTCTAGCAGTAGCTTCTTGACAAGCACAATTATCATATTTTAATCTTGTAAATGACATTATATATATAATATTAAAGATAAAAAAAATATATAAAATATAAATTCTATATATTAAATTTTTATAATTTTAATTTATTTTTTGTTGCAGCAGTATCTGGTATCTACTTCTTTGAATCTATTTTTTGTTACAGCAGTATCTGGTATCTACTTCTTTGAATCCTTTTCCTTCATCTTTGCATGCATATACTCTTTTAGCACATACTGATGGTTCATTAATAGCCACACCTTTAGAAGAAGTAGCAGGGTTGTGTTTTTTACTGGGACAAACAGTAGCTGGGCCGTTTTGGTTTCTTAATTCATTTTCAATTGATACCAAATCACCATAAGAGATTGTATCTCTAGCTACACCACCTTCGGTATCACATTTGTTACAGTTTTCGAATTTACCTTTATATAATTGGTATTGCATAGGAGTTGTACTATCTTCAGTTTGTTGTTTACAAGCACAATTATCATACATTAATCTGTTGAAACTCATATTGTATTATATATATATAATAAAAGATAAAAATTATTATTTTTTTATAATATTTTTTATTTTAAACCGAATTAATCCATTTATTTAAATTCATATTCAATTCCTTTTTTTTCATAATACCTGTATTAACATAAATATCTTCTAGATCATCAATCAATAATTTTTTAAATTCTTTATCGAATTCTACCATCAGATTTTCTTGTTCTTCGGTATAATAAGCTGAATTATATGTATTTAAAAATAATTTATCCTTATTAGATAATAATTTTTCTTTAAATTTCATAGTGTATAAAACTAATTCATAATTTATTATACAATTCAAGTTAATATCTATTAATTCTGGATTGAAACCAGCTAAACAATAAATAATTCTTTCATATGCAGTAGAAGGACAACATAAATTTTCTTTTTCTCCTAAATTTTTACAATAATACAATTCCTCAATTAAACAATTAATAATATCATTTTTGGAATTAACAAAATATTTAGAATGTATTGCATTCCATATTATATGCATAATATCATCTTCTTGAATATCATTCCATCCAATTTGTTTATTAGATTTTTCAATATTATCTAATATACCTAATATTAATATTTTTTTTTTATCGGATAAAGAACAACTTATAATAGATTCTTTAATTTGAAAAAAACAATCAGTTTTTGAAATTTTCAATGGATGAACACTGCCTAATAATTTTTTAACAGTTAAAATAAGGTCAATTTTATTACTTTTTAATTTTCCAGGATTATTGTTTTGATTATCTCTTAAATTTATTAATTTATCCAATCTACATCCATAATCTTGTAATAATGCAATCATTTTAAAATCTTTATTTACACATGCTATTTCCATAACTGTTAAACCATAATCTGTAACATTATTTATTTCTCCACCATTTTTTAAAAGTAATTCAGTCATACGAGTATCTCCATTTTTTACTGCTAAATGTAAAGGTGTTTCTCCTAATAAATTTGTAATATTTAAATTTACTTTATCTATTAATTCTGATACTTGCATAATATCACCTTCCAAAGAATAAGTCAATATATCTTTATTATTTTCATAAGAATAATTTGAACTAATAATTTCACTATCTTCGTCTGATGAAACTTCTTTATCAATAAATTCTAATTCTTTAATATATTCTGATGATTTTTTTAATGCTTCTTCTACTTTTTCATTTAAAGAAATTTTAATTTTATCATCAATATTATTATTATTTAAATTTTTCTTAATATTGTATAAATTAAATATTACTTTACCAAATATTTCAAATGATTTTTGAAACCTATGATCATCAAAATATTTCTTAGCTTTGGTATACAAATTAAATGTGTCTTGAGTTAATTTAAGAACACTTCCTAATTCTAACATATATTTTATATTAACATTTTTTCTTTAAATTCTAAACAAAAATAGTTTATATTTTAAAATATTTTTCTTTTTAATTTTAAAATAATGAAAAATAATACTATAGATTTAATTAAGGAATTAGAAAAGCATTTTATGAAATTTAAAAATTTCTATATTGCTATTTTATTGTCATTAATAATTATTTTTTGTTGGTGCAATTTTTGTAAAAGAATTTTAGATAAAATAGATGGAAAAAGCGACGAAAAAATAATTACTGAAATAAATGATATTTTGCAAAAAATTAATTAATATTTAAACCCAAAATTATTTTTGGCATCATCAATTAACTTTTTGTTTTTTCTAGTTTGGACTCCTCCTCTAGGCATGTCCATTACAATATGATTTGGATCTTGATAATCCTTATCTAAAATTTGAAATCTATCAATAACATGAGATTCCTGTTTTTCTCTGTATTGATCATTATATCTTCTGGTATCTTGACCTGTTCTTATCATTTCTGATATATCTAAATTTCCAATACCTCTACCAGCTCCAACATAAGGTTTATCATTAATAATTGATACATTTTTCTTTTTGTTAACTGGATGTGATTCCATTCTATTAGAATATAATAAATCAAATTTATTATGATCTAACTCTTTTTTCATTTCTACTGAAGTTTTATTTTGATAAAGATTAGGAGGAATTCTTAAAAAAGAATCTACTTCAACATTAGTATTTTTAAAAGAACTATTTTTATCAGGTAAAATAACTCCATGAGAGAATATATTTGATCCAGTATTGTTAATAAATTTTTGTTTTTCATTTGATTCATTACTTTCAAATTTATTTCTAACATCTTGATCTACATTTAATAAATAACTTGTATCTAAATTACAATAGTCATTTTTGTTCATATTAATATAATTCTTTAGATAATTATATTAATTTAATTACGTAATTTATAGGTTTTCTCTGTGATATTTAATATTTGAATATTTTAAACATTTATTACTATCAGTTTTACAGTTATCATTTTCACCATATAACCATTCTGCAAACTCATTTTGTTTATTAGGAATTGTAGTAGAAGGCATGGTATAAAATTGTCTTTCAGAAGATTTATTATCAAAAATATCATCTGTATTTTTATATAAATTATTTCTGAAATTATCTGTTATTTCATTTTGTATATCATCTCTTGAAACATCACATGCTTCAGGTCTATCTGGATTATCTACATAATCTGCTAAAGTAACATTCATAAATGGATTATTTTTATTAGGTCTAACACATACCTTTTCTTTATTTTTAATTTCTTTTATTTTTCCAATATTATAGAAGGATTCAAATTTATCAACTCGAGATAAAAATACTCCAACTACTAAAATTAATACTGGGATTAATGACCATTCTATATCGTCAGCAAATAAGATAAAAATAAGAAATAGATATACACTAAATCTTGTCAATGCATTCAATTGTTCGTTTGTTGACATATTTTTAGATGGAAAAAATTTTAAAAATTGGTCATCTTTATATAATACTTTAAATTCTTCTAACCAAAACTTAGTCTGTTTAATTTTACTAGACTCCATATAAATTATAAAAAGAAAATTTTATAATTTAAATTCCACATTCTGGACAATTAATATTATTATTTCTTCTATTTATCCAATCATTTATACATTCTATATGATATTTATGAAAACATTCAAATTGAGCTATCTCTTTATTTTCTAATGTTTCTAAACATATTGAACATTCATCTGTTGACTGCGTGATGTAATTAACTTGTTTTAATTTAGTTTTTTCAATCGGATTTTCTTCTAAATCTAACACATTATCTAATTCATTATAATCATCTAATAAACCCTGATCATGTGTTCTATATTTTTTTTTTTTACAAAATTTTATTAAACAATAAAAAAATCCTATAGATGCAATAAAAACTATTACTATTTCCATTAATATAAATAGTAATATTTTTCGTTAAGTATTTTTACTAAATAGTTATATCATCATATTCATTGTCATAATATAAATAATGTACATTTAATGGTTTAGTTCTTCCTAATCTATGACCTCTACTAATAACATTATCTTCAATATCTTCTTTTAATTTATGATAAATGATTATATCTGTTACCATGTGTAAATCTAAACCTTGATTATTTAAATTTGACATTAAAACATTAATTTTACCTTTTTCAAATAAATTGATATTTTTCTTTATAATTTTTTCGGATCCAGATAAAATTCCATATTTTATTTTATGGCTATCTAAATATTCTTGAATATTATAAAATGTTTCTAAATAATTTGAAAATATCATAAATTTTGAAATCGGTGAATTCTGTAAAAGTTTTAAAAGATTTTCATTTTTAGATAGAACTTGATTTTCATTTTTCATCTGATTAATTTTTTGTTGATTATTATCAATTACTGTTAATTCCCCTATATTTAAAGGTTCTCTACAATAAGGACAACATCCTTGATTATTCAAAGTTGTTATGATACATTTAAAACAAAAAACATTATTACAACATTTATTTACAGTTGGATTGACATACTTATCTAAACAAATTGGACAATAATCATCATTTAATAAATATATTCTTTTTTTAATAGAATCTAATTTTGTTTTAATTTGTTGAATCTTTAGTTTTATATTAGTAATTATTTCTTGAATTTTATTATCATTACCTATTAAATTCACGTAATAATCATATTCTAAATTCTTATTATGTAATTCTTCACTTAGATTTTTTGTTATAATTTGAAAAATATTTTTATTAGTATTGATATTACAATTTAATTTTAAAATTGCTTGATTAATATTATTAGCATTTAACATATCCTTGACTTCTTGACTCACGTAATTTTGAACTAAAGTTAATTCTTTCGGTGTTTTACATTTAATTATATTTTGATTTAATTTGGGTAAATTTAATGACAAATTTATAAAATCAGTATCGTTTCTAACAATTAAAAAATTAAATATGTAATTTGTAATATTCTTAAAAATCATTCTCATAAAATTTTTATTGGTGAAAAGTAAATTATCCGGATAACTTGTAATTAACCAAATAAAATTTGCATTCCATGAAATTACACTGGGCAATTTAATACTATCTATTTCATCTATTATTAATCTTGACCATTTTATTGATTGATATTTTTCATATAAAAATTTATACTTGGAATCACTGCAAATTAAAACATCATAATCATTTAAAGATTTTAAATTTATTAGATCTTTTTTTGTACTAATTGAATATACTTTCATAGATGGGCAAAACATAAAATAATTTTTCCATTGAAGTACTAATTTATTTGGTACTAAAATTAAATTAGTTTTTATTGAATGATCTTGATTTGTATCTTTAAGACATACAAAAGGAGATCCATAATGTACACGTTTATGAAATTTAGCATTTACACAATTTGCTATTAATGCTATTATCATCATACTTTTTCCAGAACCAGGTATATCTGCTAAAATACCTAAAGTAGTTTCTATAATTAAATCCTTATGAACAACACATCCATTATCTTCTATTTTATTCATTGCAGTAAATGCTGTTTTTTGGTGTTCTTTTAATGGTATTAATACAGATTTGGGTTGTGGTAATTTATCTGAGTTACAGTTTAAATTATTGAACATTAAAATAATATATCACTATTTTTTTAAATCATCCATTAATAACAGCGTTTATACCTAAAAAAAAATGAATTTTTGTATTTTTAATACTTAAATAAATATATGCTATGATTAAACAAATGATGAATGAAGAAAAATTTAAAAATTTACCTTGGGTGGAAAAGTATAGACCCCAATCCATATCAGAAATATCTTCACAGAAACATATAGTTAACAGTATCAAAAAATCTATTATTGATGGTAATTTACCACATTTACTTTTTTATGGTCCTTCCGGATGTGGTAAAACTACAACCATTTTAGCTATTGCTAGAGATTTATTTGGAAGAGAATTATGGAATGAAAGAGTTTTAGAATTTAATGCTTCTGATGAAAGAGGTATCAATGTTATTAGAGATAAAATTAAAATTTTCGCAAAAAATTCAATTAATAAAAATGATAAAAATAAAGATAAACCTAATTTTAAACTTATAATTCTTGACGAAGCAGATTCAATGACTACTGATTCTCAATTTGCTTTGAGAAGAATTATGGAAACATATTCTAAAATTACTAGATTTTGTATTATCTGTAATTATTTTAACAAAATTATTGATCCTATTGCTTCCAGATGTGCTAAATATAGATTTAAAGTTTTAGATATGCCATCTATGAAAAACAGATTAAATTACATCTGTGATAAAGAAGGTATTTCATGTAATGATAATGTTTTTGAAAAAATTATTGAAATATCTAGAGGAGACATGAGAAAAGCAATTAATTTTTTACAAAGATCTTATAATGCATATGGTTCTGATTTAGATTTAAAAATTGTTAATGAAGTTTCTGGACATATTTCGGATGATTTGATTAGTGATATTATTACAATTTGTTCTGGTAAAGATTTTATAATGCTAAAAGATAAAGTAAAAGAAATTATTAATAATGGTTACTCTTCTGTTAATATTCTAATTAAACTTTATCATCAAATTATTAAAGCTGATATTCCAGATTTGATTAAATCAAGAATAATTATCAAGTTTACAGATATTGATTATAATTTAGTTAGTGGTTGTGATGAATCAATTCAACTTATTAGAACATTTACTTATATTATGAAATGTATTAATGAACAATAATTTTTATATATTTAAAATAAATTTCTTTAAGATAATGTTTATTATAATTGTTAAAGAAACCGTATTTAAAGGTTAACCAGTTTATTCTTTACATCAAAACACAAAAAACATAAAATGACAGATAAACAACATATTTCTTTGGTGGTATGCGGACATGTAGATGCTGGTAAATCTACAACAACAGGCCATCTTATTTTTAAATTAGGAGGAATTTCTGAAAGAGAAATGCAAAAATTACAAGCCGAAGCAGATCAACAAGGGAAAAGTTCATTTGCGTTTGCTTATTATATGGATAAAGATAAAGCAGAAAGAGAAAGAGGTGTAACTATTAACTGTACCACCAAAGAATTCTTTACTGACAGTTATCATTATACAATTGTCGATGCTCCTGGTCACAGAGATTATGTTAAAAACATGATTACTGGTGCTGGATGTGCCGATGTAGCTCTTCTATTAGTACCCGCTGAGATGGGGGGGTTTGAAACTGCTATTGCAAAAGGTGATCATAAAACTGGTGAAATTCAAGGACAAACCAGACAACATGCAAGACTTTTAGGTTTACTTGGTATTGAAAAACTTATTGTAGGTGTAAATAAAATGGATTCATGTGATTGGTCTGAAAAAAGATTTAATGAAATTAAAGAAGAAATGACTAAAATGATTACTACTGCCGGTTTTAAACCTAAACAAGTAGCATTCATCCCTTTCTCAGGTTTCCAAGGTGAAAATCTTATTGAAAAAACAAATAAGATGCCTTGGTACACTGGATGGAAAGCTAATCTTAATAAAGATACTGTAATTGAAGGTTTTACTTTATATGATGCTTTGGAAAAACTTGTAAAACCTCCTAAAAGAAAACCAGATGCACCAGTAAGAATTCCTATTAATGGTATTTACAAAATTAAAGGTGTTGGTGATGTTATTACTGGTAGAATAGAACAAGGTACTATCAATGCTGGCGATGTTGTTAGAGTTGCTCCTTCAGGTATTGATAATTTGAAAGTTTTCTCAATCGAAATGCATCATAAAACATGGGCATCTGCTAAACCTGGTGACAATGTTGGTATGAATATTAAAGGTTTGGATAAAAATAATATGCCTAAAGTCGGGCAAGTTATTTCCCTACAAAAAGAAGCTCTACTTGAACCTGTTGATACTTTCGTTGTTCAAGTTGTTATTCAAGAGCATCCTGGACAACTTAAAACAGGATTCAGTCCTTGTGTTCATGTAAGAACTGGAAAATCAGCATGTAAAATGACAAAAATTATGTGGAAACAAAGCAAAAAAACTGCAGATCAAAAAATAGAAAATCCTGAATATCTAGAAAGAGGTGAAACAGCTGAAATAGAATTCTCTCCAAAACAACCTCTTTACTTGGAATCTTTTGACCAATGTGAAGGATTAGGAAGAGTTGCTGTTATGGATTCTAATAATTTAGTAATGTTGGGTAAAGTAATAAGTGTTAAATACAAACCTTATAAGAAGAAATAAATTATGTATAAGCATATAAGCAAATAATTGAATTTTTATTTATTTAAACATATATAAATAAAAACCTCATATTTATAATTAAATTACACTAGTATATGGAAACTACAGATAGTGATTATGAAACTCTACCATGGGTAGAAAAATATAGACCTACAAGATTATCCGAAGTTGTTCATCATCCTAATATTATTTATTCTTTAAGAAAGTTACTTCAAAAAGGTAAGTTACCTCATATGCTTTTTTATGGAGCATCTGGTACTGGTAAAACAAGTACTATCTTAGCAGTAGCTAAAAAATTATATAATGATAATATGAACTTTATGGTTTTGGAATTAAATGCTTCTGATGATAGGGGTATTAATATTGTTAGAGAAGAAATTAAAGAATTTGCAGAATCTATTAATATGTTTAAAACAGGTGTTAAACTTATTATTTTAGATGAAGCTGATTCAATGACTTTTGATGCTCAATTTGCTTTAAGAAGAGTTATTGAAAAATATAGTTACAATACAAGATTTTGTTTGATTTGTAATTACATTAATAAAATTATTCCTGCAATTAGATCTAGATGTATGCAATTTAGATTTTCTCCAATTGATGAACTATCAGTAAAAGAATATGTTGGAAAAATTTGTGATAAAGAAAAAGTTAAAATTACTCAAGATGGTTATAATAGTATTACCAATTTAACTAATGGTGACTTGAGAAAAGCTATTAATCTTTTACAATCAGTTAATATGGCATTCCCTCTAGTTAATGAAGAAAATAGTTATTATACCATGGGTGTCCCATCTTATTCTAAAATTAAAGAAATAGTCTTATTTTTAATTAGTGAAAAAAACTTTAAACAAAAGTTTGATTATTTAAATGATCTAATTAAGGAACATGGCTATTCAATAATTGACATTATAAATTATGTTCATAAAGTTCTAGTTACAGATCAAGAAATTTTGGATGAAGTCAATAATATTGAATTAGCTTTTATTCTTAAACATATGTCAACATTAGAACACAAGTTGAATATCTCTACATTTGAAGAGATTTATATAGGTAACTTTGTATCTATATTTGTTTTACTAAAAGACACCAATTTTATCAACGATGACTTCAACGATATTTCACAGTCTATAAATCATTCTTAAATAAACAATTCTTTTATATTCATAAAAAAATTGATTATTCTTCTTATTGAATTTAAGATGATATTTTACAACCAATATATATATATAATGGAACAAGACAAGTCAACTATTTCCAATAAGAAGATAGCCAGAAAAAAAGTGAAGGAACATCTTCCAAACAATTCTATGCTTAATGAGAATTCTCAAAAAAAAGAAAAAACTGATTTAGATGAAGAAAAACCTGATCTAAGTGTTTTTACATTTTCAGAAAAATTACCTGTTAAAAAGAAAGTTGCACCTAAAAAGAAAAAACTACTTGAATCTGAATCTGAATCTGAATCTGAATCTTCTGACGATGAAGATAAATCTAGTACTATTGATGAATTAGAAAAAGAGATGAAAGTGCTAGGAATGTTAAACGACGAGGATTCAGTTTCAGATTCTGAGTCTGAGTCTGAATCATCTGATGAAGAAGGTGAAGAGAATGTTATTCTGAATAGAACAAAGTCAGAGGAATCTTCTGTTATTTCCTTATCAGACTCAGACTCAGACTCCGATTCTGAACCAGATTCTGATTTGGAGGATATCCTTATGGGTAACAATGATTCTGATTCCAATTCGGAGTCTGAATCAGATACTGAATAAATTAATATTTTCTTATATTTAATAAAAAAAATTGAAAATAATTTTATATATAATTCTCTTTTCTTTTAAACCCAAATTATTCTACAATGTCGTACGAGCAAGAGCAAGAACTATATAATACTAACGACAGCACTTCTGGTGCCGTCGACCATCAGGCCTTTTTGGAGGCCTTTTCAGATGCCAAGAGGGATACCTCTAGTGCATCTTCTGGTGCTAGTGCATCTTCTGGTGCTAGTGCATCTTCCAGCTACCTTTCTGCTTTGAAGCAGGTAGCTGCTGACCAGTTTGAGAAGTCCATGAAGGGTTCTACCTGGAATGGAGATGTCAACTGGGACTTCATGGGATCAGGCATCAAGTCTTATCTTCTCCAACTGGACAACAAGGCAGTCAGGAATGTGGATCCAAAGTTGTTTCAAGCATCTTTGAACCTTACCTTTGCTCAGATTGATGCCCAGCCTTCTACAGAGGCTAGGGCTCAGGATTGGACTCTGTTCTTCAGGTGGATGTTCTATCTGAGGAAGATCAGGGGTGTTGGTAAGGGAGAGAGGAGCCTGTTCTACCAGGCATTCCACTCCACCTTTGCCAAGTTCCCTCAGACTTGCATCGATTTGTTGCCCCTTCTTTGGGACTATGGATACGGTGGAGATCTGATGGCACTCTTGGTTGAGTCTTCCAAGGACAAGAAGAAGTCTGCTCTGACATCTGCCTTGCTCTCTGAGTATTGCAGAAAGTTGGATCTTGACCTTCAGATTGTCACTGGCAAGTCTCTTCTTGAGGTTCAGGTTCATGATCTGACTGCTCTGATCGATCAGTTGAGGGGGATGACTCTTTCTCAGCTAACTACTTGGGCTAAGGATCTTATTGGAACTCTCAGTCTTGCCGGAAAGTGGCTCCCTTCTGAGGGTCACTCCAAGGATAAGAAGGCTGGAGTTTCCAAGCACTTTGTTCATCTCTTCTATCCTGGTCTTGATCTGACTTCGATGTTCCTTTCTAAGGACTCATCTGTCAGGCTTGCAGGTCTCAAGAAGATGAACTACGGGCTCCTCAAGCTGAGGAAGATCAAGACTCTTCTCAACATCGTTCTCGACACCCCTCAGGTGAAGATGTGCGATGGAAGGTGGAGCCAGTTGAGGATTGAGGCATTGTCTTCATTGACGATGCACAACTTCTCTAAGGCATTCCTCAACGAGAAGAAGGATGTAGCTCTTTCGGAGGCTGATGCTGAGACAGGGAACAGGCATCCTGAAAGCAAGGACAGAGTTGAATGCAGGAAGAATACTATCGAGGCAGCCGCCAAGGGTGCTTTGAATGGAGCTGTTCTAGGCATCACTGACTTGGCTGACAAGATCTGTGCTTGCTTCAAGGTGGGCTTAGGTCCTTCTTGTCCTTGGACTTACTCTCAGTCTTCTATAAGCCTTCCAAGAACCAACTGGACTGTTGATCCCTCAAAGATGTCTACATCTGAGAGGCTGGTCATTAATGTCCAGTGGCAGAAGGCTTTGGAAGAGGTCCAAAGGATCATTCAGGAGGCTAAGGACAAGGCTTTGGAAGATGGCACTCCATCGGAGCAACTGGAACTCTTCCAGAATGCTTTGATGGTGGTGGACGTCTCCGGTTCCATGTTCTCAGCTAATGTGGGTACTAAGGCAGTTGGTCTTGGAATCATGGGAGCTCAGCTCTCCAAGGTTCTGGACGTGATTGTCACCTTCTCTGAGGATCCGATGGTGATTGACTTCACTGACTGTGTTGACATCGTCGACAGGTTCAGTAAGGTCTTGAACTCTCCATGGGGCTACTCTACCGATGCCGACAAGGTATACCAACTGGTGCTCAAGATTGCCAAGGATGCTGCATCCAAGGCTGGTACTTCTGACATCAGCGGGTTCTTGCCTGGAGCTGTTTGTATGCTGACTGACGGTCAGTTCAACAGTATGTGTGAGAACCTGACGGACAATACCTTGTTGCAGAGGACTCAGGCCTACCTAGCTGAGCATGCCCCTGGTGTGCCTATCTGGAGGTCTATCTTCTGGAACCTGAATGGTAATGCTCCTGGCTTCTCAGCCACTACAGGAGCTGACAACGTTCAGCTGGTTTCTGGTTACTCTCAGACTCTGTTCAAGCAGATCTTGGTGGGTGACTACGAGCTAGAGGTTGATCAGGAGACGGGAGTGGCCAAGGTCAAGGTTGATCCCTGGACTACCTTCTTGAAGGCTATGGATGATCCTGAGCTGGTACTGGTCTTGGAGGTGCTCAGTAGGAGTCAGGAAGGAGTGCTCAGGCACTACACCCTCCCTGGGTCTGAGGATGCCTGAAGTCCTAACCTTCTGTAGACTACTAGGATAGACTAGTTGACATCTAGGAAAAGACTAGATGACATTTAGGAAAAGACTAAATATTGCTTATCCGATTGATTTAATTCAATAAACAGCTTAGAGCCACGGAGCCTAGGTTACAATCAAAATCATGTTGTTGATTGTAGAGTGATAAAAACAAAAATAAATCTTTATTTATGGTTTTATCATAAAGTAATAACTTTAATTTCAAAATGAAATAGCCTTTTTTTGATAAAAAAATTGCAAATGAAATAGCCTTTTTTTGATAAAAAAATTGCAAATGAAATAGCCTTTTTTTGATAAAAAAATTGCAAATGAAATAGCCTTTTTTTGATAAAAAAATTGATTATTTAAGGATTTATATTTTATTTATCCATTAAATTTTTATAAATTAAACAATGGAAGAAATTTCTAATATTGAATATATTAATAAGATTTCACACTGGTCAAAAGGTAACCAAAATTACCTTTCCATTGTGTCTAGTGACAAGTTAGATGATTCTACTTTTAAGTTTAACTTGAAATCATCTGACAATAATTATGTCATTTTTTATACTAATGAAGACTCGACTTATTTCTTTGTCGAACCTGATAATGATAATAAATCTAGTAAAGATTTGCAAGCTGCAATAGTTAGTATTAATTACGTATTGTTTGATTCTGATAAGATAGAGTTTGATACAGTATTAAATACAATTAAAAAGTATTTGTCAAAAGATGAATCATATGATGAAGATGAAGAAGAGGTAGAAGATACTTTTAATGTTGGACTAAGCACCACATGTGTTGAATCAATTCTGATCAAGAAGACATGGCAAGAAAAAGATCATCAATTGAGAAAAAATACTAATAATGTTGATTACTTTAATATTCCTAAGAATCTAGTTTATTCTCCAGATATTATTTTCAATATTGTTTCTAATGAATTGATTAAACTTCAAGGATTGAAACAAAGCAAGTTTATGATTGATGTAATTGATTCAAATATTTATGAAATCAAATTGCAACTTACATTTGATAAGAGTACTAAACTAGGTACTCAAATGGAAGAGTTGAATACCAAGTACGGTTACAATTATATTGAACTAAAACTTAAATTAAATATGAATTTGTATCCATTCTTTCCTCCTTCAATTGAATTAATGAAACCCAAGATTAACAATGATACTTTGTATGGTATTATGGACTTGGAGTTTTTGAAATTAGAAAATTGGAATCCTACTAATAGTATTGAATTTGTAATTCAAGCATTGCATAATATTTTTAACAATTATGCAACAATAGAAGTAGATTGTCCATTGAATGATTTCGAAACAGCTTATCTACCTTTGGAATATGCATTGATTCAACTTTCTACTAAATATAAGTTGAATACACAATCTTCTGCAGAAATTGATGTTGAATATACCAAACTATCTAATTCTTCTCAAGTTGAGCAAATGACGGATGCTAATAAGTTTTGGAAGGGTGGTGTAGGTTACGGACATGGTAGTAGAAAGGAATGGGATATCAATGCTTATATTAGAGATCAAGAGAGAATTGATAAAGAAATTTCAGAGGAAATTCATGAGATGTCTACATTGATTGAATCTTTTGATGAATCTACTTGTAAGATTAAAATTCAAGATATTGTTCAACCTTCATGTCTTTTCACTTTAATTAGAAACAGAATGAGAGGTACTACTTTAATGGAAATTGATAAGAATAATAATATTTATTCGAGTTTAGTTAATGTCATTTCTGTAATTACTATTAAAAATTTATGGAAAATTGATGACACTTTTAGACAAATTGTAGATTCTATCAATAATATTAGTCTGGAATGTCAAGTTGTAATTGATATGGCTACTAAGACAAATACTACAGTTGATCCTCTTTATGAAAAGATCATTCAAACAAATACAATGCTTCAAGGAATTTGTTCTAGTTTAAAGGAAGAACATATTGAAGAAACTGATCTGGATTTGGAAGGAACCTACATGAAAGCCATGCAACCTTATCAATTTAGTAGTATGGATATCATTGGTGATTCTTCAGTGCATTTTAAATTTAGAAATATCAGCAATTTATCTTCATATGGTCCTAAGTCAATTATGAGAATTGTCAAGGAAATGTCAACTTTGTCTTCATCTTTACCTCTTTCACTGTCTTCAACTGTATTTTTGAAAACAGATGTCAATAATGTTAACAGTATTAAATTCATGATTATGGGTCCTAAAGACACTCCTTATGAATCTGGATGCTTTGAATTTGATGCTCATTTTACTTCAGAATATCCTAATTCTCCTCCTAAAGTTTTACTACTAACTACTGGCGGTGGATCAGTAAGATTCAATCCTAACTTGTATAATTGTGGTAAAGTTTGTTTGTCTCTACTTGGAACTTGGTCTGGACAAAAGGGAGAAAGTTGGAACAAAGACACTTCAACCTTCCTTCAAGTTCTAGTTTCTATTCAGTCATTAATTATGGTAGATGAACCATACTTTAATGAACCAGGATGGGAAAGAGAAATGCATAGTGAATCAGGTAAAAAAAAATCATTTGATTATAATGATAAGGTTAGATTGAATAACTTGAAATGGGCTATTGTGGATCAACTCAAAAACCCATCTAAAGGATTTGAAGATATTATAATGAGAAACTTTTATTACAAAAAGGATAATATTCTTAAACTACTTGAGAAGTGGTCTACCGAGGCTAATAATAAGACTGAATTCAATAAGTATTATACAGAAGCCAAGGAACTACTTGAGAAAATTAAAATCTAAGTAGTTTAAATAATTATTACTTTATATTAATATTTATGCAACAAGAAATAAATTTTATTTATGAATATTGTGATAAAATAATAAATGCTTTAGATAATGATATTCATCCTAAAACAATAATAAATTTACCAATTAAAATTGATATTTATTCAAAGCTTTATAAGTATTGTACAGAAGAAGATGATAATACCAAAAAAATGTATAATATTTATCAAGATATATTAGTAAAATATTGTACCAAATTTTCAAATGATAATTTATCAATAAAAAATGTTGTTGATTTTTGTGAAAAATATAATACATTGGTAAGATATTTATATTTTGCATTTAATTATTTGGATAAACATTATATCAAACATAATGAATTAATTAATCTAAAAATAGAATTACCGAATAAAATTTTTTTAGAAAATATTTTAGAAAAACATTATGATAAAATTAAAGAAGAAATCAAATTAATAATTAATCAGATTAGAATATCTAATTATGATCATATACAAGACTTAATTTATCAAACAAAATTAAATGTATTTCTAAAGTTAATAGAAGCCAAAGATAAAAATTTTGTATATCTTAAAAAATTTAATCAAGAAATATTTATTTCTTCGTATTATTATCAATCATTAGATATAGATTATCAAAATAACAATGTTGAAATTGTATTAGATAAACTTAATAAAATCTGGAATAATGAAAAAAAATTACATCAAGAATTATGTTCAAATTTTGTATCTGAAATAGAAACTAATTTTAAAACAATTACCATAAAAAATAAAATTGAATTATTACTTAATAATGATTCAAGTGGAATTAATTCATTGTTAGAAAATAAAAATTTTAATTCTTTAATATTTCTAATTGAAAATGTTAATTTAGATAAGGATATCGAAGAAAGTATATCTAATAAAATCTCAAATTATTTTTATGATAATAATAAAAAATTATTAGATTTTAAATTGAATATTAAAAATATCATTAATGTAGTTGATGAATATGATTATTATTATGGATTCTTAAAAAATACAAAAGTTAATTTATTTACAGAAGATTTAAATAATAAAATGTCAACACTAGTTAATTCAAATGTAAAATATATTGAATTAATAATTGATTTATTTGATTCTTCATTAAAATCAAATAAAAATATTTCTGAATTTGAAATATTAATGGATTTTATTAAGTTTATTGAAGATAAAGATTATTTTTATAGTTTGTATCAAACTAAATTAGAAAATAGACTATTTAAAAATCAATCTGAATATAATAATGAATCTCAAATATTTAATAAATTATTAGATAAATTTCCCTACAGAAAATCAACTAAAATATTAACTTTATTTCAAGATATAGATCAATCCAAAAATTTTAATTTTGAACTAAAAAATTTATGTAATTTTACAAATGATAATTTTAATCTAAGAATATTAACAACTACTTATTGGAATATCAATAAAGATGGTTATTTTAAAGATATATTGTTAGAAGATGATAATTATAAACATAATTTAATTTTAATTAGAGAATTATTTAATTTAAAATACGATGGATTAAGAAAATTGTATATAAATCAATTACAAGGAGTAATAGAAATTAAATTTGGATCTTCTACTATAAAAACAATTCCTATGATTGCAAGTGTTTTATTTTGTTTTAATACAATTGATGTTAATAGTATTGATCAACTATTTGAAAAAACAAATATTCAAAAAGAAATATTAAATAAAGTAATAGAATTATTGGTGCAATCAAATGTATTATTAAAATTAGGTGAAAATATGTATTGTATTAATACAAACTTGGAAAATGAACAATTAGTTTTAAATTTTAATAATATTGTAAAAGAACAAAAAGAAATTGATGATTCATTTAAAACTATAAGAATAGAAGCATCTTTAGTAAGAATTATGAAACAAATTGAAAGTTTAGAAATAGATGATTTAGTTTTAAAGACTCAAGAAAAATTAAGTCATTTTAATCCAGATAAAGAAACAATTGTAAAAGTTTTAAAAGATTTAATTGAAAGAGAATATTTTGAAGAGAATGATGGAATAATTAAATATGAAAATTTGTAAAAAAAATTTAATATATTGATTTTATATAATAATGAATATATTAAAAGATATTTTAAAAGATCATAAAAAAATTAGAAATTATGATTCAAAAGAATTAATTAAATATAATTCTAAATTTATAAAAATAATCAAAGAAAATAATTTAATTGATATGACTTTGAAAGGTTATCAAGAAATTATTCAAATAAAAGATAAAAATATTAATTATCATATTATAAAAACAGATACAGATTCTAAAATTTTAGCATTTTGTATTTACATTAATATATATCATCAAATGACAAAAAAAGTAAAAGATCAATATATTTTACCATTAGATTATGAATTTAATACTAAGAAGGTAGCATTAATGCAATTAAACTTTGAAACTGAACAAAATGATAGATTTATTTTTATAATTTATCCTCCTCAACTTTCCAAGTATTGGTATTCTTTTTTAATAAAAAAAATATTAGGAAATCATAGAATTTTAAAAATATTACATGGCAGTGAAGCTTTAGATATTCCCTATATGTTTAATGATTTAATACAAAATAAAAAATATACTATTAAATTTACTAATAGTTTTATAGATACTAGATATATTTGTGAATATTATAATTTGGAAAATAATTTGAAAGAAAGAAAATGTAAAATATATGATTTTTTATTAGATCACCAAATAATAGATTCTAAAAAAATAAAAGAATTAGAAAAAAATAGTGAAGCTATGGGTCCTATATATGATATAATTATCGATATAAATAAGATTAGTTCTGAATTACTAAAATATACATTATATGATGTTTTATTCTTAAAATATTTGTATTTAAAATTTCCAAAAAATCAATTATATCAAGAAATAATACCAGAATTTACCAGATTTAATATTTTAGAAAAAAGAGGTATTACTAATAAATTATCTGATATTGTTTTACAAATAAATAAAATGAATAATTATTTTATTAAAGAAAAGAAAAATACTAAATTAATTGATTTGTATAATAATAATAAATTAATTGGAAAAGATTATGATATAGAAAATTTAGAAAATATAAATTATTTTAAAAACACCATTGAAGTTTTAAAAAAATATGTTATTTATAAAAAGGCTTTACAAAAATATAATGTTTTCATTAATAAAAAAAATAAATTTAATTTTAAATTTGCTGAATTAAATTTAAGTTCTAATTTAAATAATATTATTAATGCATTTGAATCAGAAATAAAGAAATCTTTTACCTAATTATATATAATGTCACAAAATTTATGGAATCTATATGGAAATAGATATGATTTGACAAATTTTTTAGATAAACATCCTGGGGGTAGAAGAATTTTAGAATTATCTAAAAGCGATAAAGATTTAACACCATTGTTTGAATCTTATCATGCTATGTCTAATATTGAGAATATTAAAAAAATGTTAAAAGATTATTATGTAGATGATCAGGGTGCTGACACTACATATAAATTTGAAAATGAGGGTTTTTATTACACATTAAAAAAAAGAATATTAGCCTATTTTGATAATGATAAAACTAAAATAAAAATTAATTGGTTTTGGTATATGAAGACAGTTATTATGAATATAGTTTTTATTTTTACTTTTGGTTTAGCTTTTTATTTTTCAAATAATTTATTGATAAGGTGTATATCTGCTTTTGTATCAGGTATAATTATAATTATGATAGGTTTTTGTATGATGCATGATGCATCCCATTATGCATTATTTTTCAGAAAACCAAAATTAAATGAAACTATTTGTAATATAATTAATAGTATTTATTGTTGGAATAGTGATTTATGGTTAGTTCATCATACTATAAATCATCATGCATATACTGGAGATCCTCAAAGAGATCCTGATTTATTGTATACACAACCAATTGTTAGAAAGTCTGCTAGTATACCAAAAAATAAATATCTACAAGTCAGTAATATGGTTTTACCTTATATGACTTACTTTTTTTTATTTGTTTTTCCTGGATTTTATTTTGGATCTTCATTAATGTACTGGTTAACTTGGAAAAGAAGAGGTTATATGTGGAGATTGGAATTACCTAAAAACTTATCTGTTAATTTAACTTCAAATATTTTAAGTATTAGTTTAAGTACATTTGTAATATTTTCCTATTTTTATAATTTTAATATTTTTGTTTGGCTATCTTTTATTGTAGCAGCTAATATAACATATGGAATGTGTATTTTACCAGATCATGACACTTTTGAAACAACACAAAATCATGGTGATTTAGGATTAGATTGGGGAGAAGTCCAAGTTAGAAATTCTGGAAATTTTGAGAATAGAAGATTTGGTGATTTATTCTGTCATTTATTTGGAGGTATTAATTATCAAATAGAACATCATTTATTTCCTTCAATTTGTCATGTTCATTATCCAAGAATATCAAAAATAGTAAAAGAAACTTGTCATCAATTTAATATTCCTTATGTTCATCATCCTACTTTGAATCAGGCTTTAAAAGATTTTACTAAATCAATTTTAAAAATAAATAAAGAAAAAGATAAAGATTATTAAATCTACCTAAACAAATAATCTCTATATAAATTTAAATCATGGATGATAAAAAATTTAACAAGTATAAAACAGTAGCTGATATTATTGATAAATCATTTACTACTTTCAAAGAGTTATTAAAACCAGGTGAAAGAATTTATCATTTAGCTAAATTAAATGATCAAAATATTTTAAATGAATTAAGTAAAACTTATAAAAATCTTAAAAAAGGTTTATCAATGCCAACATGTATTTCTGTTAATGAAAATGTATGTCATTATGCTCCACCTGAAAGTGATGATTATCAATTGAAAGAAGGTGATCTAATTAGATTTGAAGTAGCAGCATTTATTGATGATTGTAATGTTACTTTAGGAGATACTATTGAAATCGCTACAAATAATTATGATGATTTGAAATATCTTCAAACAGCAATGACTACAGGCATTAAACTAATAGAGCCTGGTTTTGAGATTAATAAATTTGATGAACTAATAAAAAATATGGTTGAATCACATGGTTATCATCTTTTAAAAAGACCTTATGTTTTTAATGAAGAAGATATAAAATTACAATATGATTGGTCTAGAAGAGATATTGGTAAATTTTTAGAACAATCTTGGATAGTTAAGTGTGACGAGGAAATTGATTTGGAAGATCCAAATGATTTTGAAGATAGTAAGTTTAGGGATGATACTCATTTTAATATTAACGACGTTTATCATTTAGAAATTGCTGTATCCAAAAATAAAGAATTATGTAAGGTATCATATAATTCACCAACATTATTTCAAAAAGGTTATAAAAGATATCAATTAAAAACTAAGATGGCAAGAGAAGTATTATCAGAAGTTAATAAAAATATTGGGGATTCTATATTTACATTGTCAGACTTGAATATTCAGGAGAGTAAAGCTAAATTAGGAATGAGAGAATGTACAAGTCAAGTAGTTATCAGAAGTTTAGGTCTTATTACTCAAAAGGAACCTGTTTTTAGAATTAAATGTAGTGTTTATATATTGAAAAATAATGTTTACATTCTATCAGGAAAATTCAATACATTAGAAAAAATAGATGATATTGAAAGTAATTTAGAATTTTTAAAAGTATTTAATCAAGATTCTAAGTTTAATAAAAGATATATTTCAGAGACCATCTAAAAAAAATATTTTATAAATTTATTTAATATGAATAGAATATTAAATAAATTTATAAAAATTTTAAGCATTACCAAAAATTAAATAATTTTGGAAATCATAATGATAATAAACATTCCATTTAACCAAATCTAAATAATGAAATTTTACTAGCCGCTAAATTAGATAATAAAAAAATCATTATAAATTCTCTTTTAGTTAAATTTAATTTTTTTTGTAATTTATAACCACCATAAAAGGCTAAATTATCTGTAAGGAAATTCATGATTGAATCACCATTATATTCTTTTGATGATCCATTAATTAATTCTTTTCCATTAAATAATAAATCTCTAAAATCTTTTCGGGTTTCTAAATATTCCCAAAATAGATGTCCAGCTAATAATTTATGAAATTTTGTTTCGGGAAAGTATACTTTTGATCCAGATCCTAATAATAAATGAATAAAAGTATATTCATCTAAACCATGTGTAGACATACACTCAGGTGTACTTGAATTAGGTAATAAACTTTCAATAAAATTATTATGATTTTGACAATATGGTTTCATTTAATCATAATAATTTTTATTTTTATAAAATAAGTGTTTACTATCACCCGTTTAGTTTAATTCTGATACCAGTCCATAAATAGCACATCCAGCAGCATTTCTATGGCCGCCTCCTCCATAAATTCTAGCTATTATCGAAACATCTTGTTTATCATTTGTTGATCTTAATGAAAATTTTGTATATTCACCGTCATAATAGAATACTGCAGCAAAATCTACTTCATCTTTAAATTTATTAGCTACTAAATAATTTCCTATATCTGATTGAAGAGTTGGAGAATTACAAACAGCTACATTAAAATCATGATCTTCATTGTCTATTTTAATATTCCAATTAGTTATAAAAGCAGAATTTGTAATTTTTTGTACTTCTAATTTATTATGTTCTAAAACAGCAGAACCTTTTTCGATTAATTCTTCTATTTTTTGATTATTTAAATATTCTTTCCAAACTTCAAAATCTTTTGGAAGATCAAATAATGCGGTAGTAACTTCTTCTGTATTAGGCATTTGTTTCAACCAAATATCTCTATCTTCAACATATTGTAGTAATAAAGGGGCTTCTAAATCTGGGAAGAAATATTTCCAAGTTAGAATAGCTCCTGAATGATTCATATCAAATATTTTGTATTGATCATTAATATCTTCTAATTCTTTTTCAGCAGTTTTATGATGATCAATAACTTTTAAACAGTTGGCTTGATTAATCATTTTTTCTAAAATTTCTTTTTTATAAGAAAAATCTAAGATATATACTATTTTTCCAGTCACATCAGGTGGTATATCTGAACCATGCGAAGTAGGATAATAATAAGCATTATCTCCAAATTTAAGGTAAGCAGCTAATGCTGAACCAAAACCATCACAACAATATGGGCCATGATAAATAATTATAATATTTTTATCCATTGTATTAATTTTATAATTATCTATTTAAGTCGTGAAATTTATTATTTCAATTTTTAGGGTGGTTAAAAATAAGAATAAAAATATATTGATTTAATATATAATGACAAATAGAATTAAAATTGATATACCCTACAAATCAACTTTAGCTAATATTATTAATTCTTATGCAGCTACTTTTGATAGTGTTACCAGTTATTACTGTGAAGGTTTAAATAAAGAAAATAATGATTATATTCCAGATTTAAAAATTCCATTAGGTGAAACTATATTAAATTTTCAAAATGAAAAAATTAAAATTAATTTTAAAGAAGAGGGTACGCCTGTTGGTCTATATTTTTCTGTTGAAAAGTATCAAAATTTAAGTATTGAAATAGAAGTAGATTTTGGGGAAGACGTGCAAGAAAAAAAGAAAATAATTTTTAATTTTATGGAAGAAGCTAGAAAGTTTTATGATAAGAAATTAGATAATGAAATTTTATGTAAAGTTTTAAAAAATGGTAATTGGACCACATTATCAAGATTACCTAAAAGAGAATTAAACACAATTTATTTAGATAGAGAAAAAAAAGATAATATATTTAATGATTTAAAACAATTTTTTGAAAGAGAAGAATTATATTCTAAATTTGGAATTCCTTATAAAAGAAATTATTTGTTAGAAGGAGTTCCAGGTACTGGAAAAAGTTCATTAATTTTTGCATTAGCATCATATTTTAATATGAACATTCATATTATTCATTTAGGACCAAAAGTTGATGATTGTGTATTTATGTCTGCAATTAATGCTTTACCAAATAATACTATTTTGCTTTTAGAAGATATTGATGCTTTATTTGTTGACAGAAAAGCCAATGATGTTAATAAAAGTATGGTTTCATTTAGTGGTATTTTAAATGTATTGGATGGTGTAGGTAGAAAAAATAAGTTAATTACTTTTATGACTTCAAATTATAAGAATAGATTAGATAAAGCATTAATTAGACCTGGAAGAATAGATTATATTATGAATTTTGATTTTTCTTCTCAAGAACAAATTAAGCAAATGTTTGATCAATTTAGACCAGAACAAAAAGATGATTGGACAAAATTTTATGGTAAAATTAGTCATTTACAATTAACAACTGCAACATTACAAAAATTCTTCTTTGATTGTATAGAAAAAGAAAATATTATAGATCATATCAGTTATTTAAAACAAATAATCGAAGATCAAAAACCGGATAATAATGAAAAATCACTTGGTCATCTTTACATGTAAAATTTAGTTATTAATCTTATAAATCAGTTGTTAATCTTATAAATATTTATTAAAAAAATTATCTAATTTATAATTATATGAATTCTTTTAATAAATACTTGGAAAAAGTTTTTTTAATAAAAGATCAGAATATTATAGAACATTTTATATTTAATGATCCGCCTAGAAATGGTGATCTGGGACCAAGAGGTTTACCTGGGTATAGAGGTTATATTGGTTTACGTGGTCAAAGAGGGATGAAGGGTGAAAAAGGCGAATCAGGACAAGTTAATATACCTTTTCAAATTGTTCATAAACATATTATATATCCAATTCCTTTTAACAAGGGTCCTATTGATTTGAATCAAAGTTATAAAGAATTTTATTTTGGTGGTGGTTTGACTCAAGCTTTAGAAGAAGATAAATTTATGAATAGTACTCAGGTAACTAAAGATCCTAAAATAATTAGAAGATCTAGAATATATGCAATATATAGTGATAATTCAATAGGTGATGGTACATCAAGAAAATTAGAAGTAGAAATAGGTCCATGTGGTCCTAGAAAATTTCCTTCTAATTGTAGAACTTATAAATATCAATTACCTTTAATGGGAAGTATTGATTATCAAAACGAATCTAGAGAAGGTTATAGTAATTGGGTCGATGATCTTATAATTAATGATAAAACTGCAGTTAGAATAAAAATAACAGAAACTAAAGAAGGAGATGTTAATGATAAATCTACAGAGGTATTAGGTAATTTGTATTATATGGAATTTCAAACATGTGATTTTTATACAAAAGTAACAACACCTAGTAGCAATATGATATCTGTTAACATATAAAGAACATATAATTTTTTAAGTAAATATAATATTAATATAAAGAAAAATTGATATTATATTCACTTAAAAAATTACCTATTTATTTACTTATTATATAGAATAATGGCAGATAATAAAAACAAAACTAAAGACACTAAGAAAAGATTTAGAAAAGCAGGAAGAACTCTATTGATTAAATCAGTAGATGAAGATTTTGACTTTAGAACCCTATCTCTAGAAAAATTTGAAGGGGTTAGTAGTAACATTGAAACAAAATCGGGTGCAAGATTTATTGTTTTCGATGATGTAAAAAATGCAGTAACTGCATTGAAAGAACTTAAACAAGACAAGGATATTTTGGTAAAATATGCTCATTACAGACTTTATTTTACCATGAACGGTTTGAGTGATCAATCTGATTACAATAACGTAAAGAAATCTCACATTGATTACATTACTGAAAAAACCGGTACTGAAGTTTTGTATTACAAACTATACAAAAAAGACAAAGATAGTTATTTGGGTTGCGGTGATCTTACTATTGATACTAAAGATGGAATGGATAAATTGCTCCAATCTGAATCTCTTAAGGAATATACCCTTACTGTAGATAAAACTGATTATACCGGGCAATTTTACCAATTTAACAAATTCAAATCTACAAAATTTAATAGTAGTGATGATTTTGCTGGAGAAGTTGTAAAAGAAAAAACAGCATATGCTAATGCTTAAATGTTAGAAAAAACCTGTTTTTACTTTAATTGTTATATTTAAGACAGAACAGTCTGTTATATTATAATATGATAGTTTTTTAGACTTATCTAAAACTATATTTTTAAAAATTATATTGATATCTTCTGGATGCAAGTCATAATGATAAAATAATATAAAAAATATTTCTTCCACAAAGATTTGAGAGGTAATATTTTTGATAATATATTCTTGATTAGTTAAAGTTTTTAATTTAATATTAAATGGAATTTCTTTTATAAGTAAATTTAGATTAATAACTTTATCTTTACTATAGTCAGCTATAGATTTAAAATTATCTAAAATAATACAATTATGATAGATAATCTGTTCATTAATTGGAATAAATGCTATCTCTTTAATTTCTTGTTTAATTAGATAAAGTTTAGTATTAAGATCAGACTTTTCTAATTTTATTAAGTGATCATCATTTAAAATATTTATGTAAATAGCCATCTAAATATTATAAATGTTATTTTTGTTAAGATGCTGGATAAATCATCATTACTTTGCAACTAATGAAGCTAAATCTTTGTAAACCTTATCTAATCTTTCTTCTGCTTGTATTAATATTTCTGGGACTGTTTCACAGAAATTATCTGAATTAGATTGTAGATCCTGAGCTATTTCTTCTTTCCATTGATTGAATGATTCATCATCTATCGGTGCTTGTACTTTTCCTATATAATTGACACAATGTATGATTAATCTAATTACATCGGTTTTTCCAAAATCATTAGTAGCTATTTTATCTTTTGCTTTTTCTATATTAACTTTATCTTTGATTTCTTGTTTAACTTTTTCTGGAACAATGTTAACAATTCTTTCTCTAACTTCTGTTATTAATGCTAATAAAGGATTGTAATCACCCTTTTCCATACCTTCTTTAACATAATCAAAATAAGCTATTTTCATATTATTAGTAATTGCAACTTGTAGTTTGGCATAATCATCTTCCATAGTTTGATAAATTTTGGAATAATTTTTTTTAAAATATTTAACATCAAACTTTTTATCTACTAATTTAATACTTCTCAATAACTCTTCTTGTTCATCTTCCAAAACTTTAATTGAATTTATTAATTGTTCTTCAGCACCATCTAATTCTCCTTTCTTTATTTTATCAATATGAACTTGTCTTTGATAATAACTTAACATCATATTTTGAACCATTTCAGATTTATCTCTTAGCTTCCATACAGAAAAACTTTCAGAAAAGTTTAACATATTTTCACCTAATATTAAAACCCATTGTAATCTATTAAACTCCAGATTAGAATTAAATACTAATGAATTAGTTAAAATCTTACTATAAAAATAGATTTGACTAGCTAAAGGATCTCTTTTCTTTTCATCTCCTAAAAGCTCATTCGGATAATATGAAAAAAGATAAGCTGACATTAAAATTCTATTATTTATTTTTAAGTTTATTCTCAATCTGGCTTGTAATGCATAAATTAATTCCCCTGCGATATTGACTATATCTTTGTCGACCATAATTTTTGTAAAATCATCAAATGATCTAGTCTCTCCTTTAGCGTTTAAATTAAACGCACTAAATTGTTTTAAAAGTTTTATAACCTTAAATTCTCTCCATCTCGATTGTATTCTAGATGTGGCTATAACTTTGTTTTTATCATATAAATTATTATTCATAACTCTATTATAAAAGCAAATGAAAATTTTTTTAAATATTTTCCTTAATTTATAAATTTTTTTTATCATCATTGTCTAATAATGATTTGGCTATTTTTAACCTTAATTCATTAGTTTTTTGACAGATTGTGTCCAAGTATTTATCTATATATTCTTGATTTTGATTCAAAAAATAAACAATACTTTTTTGATATATAGAATTGATATCTTGTAATTTTGCATTAAATAACCATAAAATTAAACCTAATTTTATTAAATGATACATAGGAATAAAATTTAAGGTTAACCATGCAATTTTTTCAAATAAATTTATTGCAGCAAAAAATATCCAATAGATTACCCATTTTCTTAAATCATCTGTACTTTCTTGATTTTGTAAAGCTTTAAAAGACATATATCCTGGATAAGCTAAAGATATTATAAAAGTAAGTAATTCAATAGCTTTGTCGAATACAATATAATAAATTAAAAATAAAACAAAAGCTGCAATAGCATAATTTTGATTAAAATATTGATTATTTTTAATAAAATCTTTGACTTGAATTATTATTTTTTTTAGATTTTCTGGTAAATTATCCATTTTTATTAATTAATATAAAGATATTTAATTTAATTTAATTTTATCCCTAAAAATAAATTAAATAATTAGATGAAAGCACCAAAGGGTGTTTTCTTAATTTTTCTTAATTTTTCTTGATTTTCTAAATTTTCACTATTCAATTTTCTTAGAACATCAACCATATGTTGATTTATTACAGATTGAGATTCAAATTTAGCTTCAATTGTTTCTACAGTTGATGTTAATTCATCAATACTACTTGTAAATTCTCTTTTAGTTTTGGAAGCTCTTTGTTCAGATTTTTGTAATCTTTTATTTATATTTTTATCCGCTTTTTTTCTTACTATTGCTTCATCTTTTGATATTTTTTTTCTTTTTTGTATTTCTTTATTCTCAGCTGCTGTAGCTCTACTAGTTTCTTCATAAATTTTTACATCTAAATTTCTTAATGCTTGATCTATTCTAATCGATAAATTATTTATGCTCATTTGTGTTTGATTAATTCTTTGATTTAATATTGCATTTTGTTGATTTTGAAATCCTATGAAATCTTGTAAATTTAAATCAATTGAATCACTAATTCTTCTTAATTCAGATTCTCTCTTCATAATTGCTATATTAAGTTTTTTAATTTCTTCATCAGTGTAAACTTCTGTGTAGGCTTTAGAATCATTAAATAAATTTGTCCCGGTTAATGTAATATATTTTCTCAAGTCTTGTTCCATTTGTTTTCTTAATCTACTTTCTTCAGCCTTATTTGCATTAATTTTATCACTTAAATCTTTTTCAGCAGCTTGGGCATCTCTTATTTCTTTTTTAATCATTTCATATAATTCTCTTTCAGCAGCTTGAGCTTGTCTTGCTTCTCCTTGAATTCTATCACTTAAATCTTTTTCAGCAGCTTGTGCTCGTCTTACTTCTTCTGTTATTTGACTTTTTAAAACGTTTATTTCTCCTTGTAAAGCATCTCTCTCTCTCTTTTCTTGATCTAAATTTTGTTGGATTATTTCTTTTAATTTTCTATCATTCTTATCTATAGTTTCTTGTTGTCTTTGAAGACCACTTTGTAATTTACCTGTTAAATCTGTATTAGTAGTGTCTATTTTTGTATTTAATGTTTTATTTAGTTCTTCTAAAATAAAGATTCTTTGATTATGATCAGCTAATAATGAAGTATAGTAAATATCTCTTTCTCTTAAAACACCATTTAATTGATAATAAAGATAAGCAATTTGTAGATTTAATGATGATTCTAATTGTTCATTTGAAGCTTTTAATTGTGATAATTGTCCTTCTAATTGATTTTTTTGTTCTTGTAATTCTATTTTTCTATCTTCAGTTTCTTTTCCAATCTGTTGTTCAATTGATGAAATTGTTTCATTTATTTTTCCAATCTTCTTTTCATTAGCCAGATTCTGTCTGTTTAATTCTTCTTGTAATTCTTTTTTCTCAGCATTAATTCTACCTTCTAAATATTTATATTTATTTATTATTTCCTTTTTTAAGGCATCGGTTCTTTGTTGCATTTGAACATTTGTATTTGTTATTTTTTGAGATAATGCTTGATGTTGTTTTAAATTTTGTTTAATATCATCAGTATTTTTTGTAACTTTCTTATTTAATTCTCTAATATATATAGTTAATCCATTAATTTTAGATTGTTCTTGTTGAATTTTATTATCTAAAACTAATTGTTTTTGATCATATTCTGCAAATTTTCTAGAAAATCTACTTTCTTCAGATAAATTCATTTGTGCTTTTATTCTATCAACTTGTTCTTGAATTGGACCTGTAGCTTCACTTATAGCTCCACTATTTTCTCTAGTAAATTGTTCATAGTTTTGATCATGTTGTCTGATAAATTCATTTAGTTGTCCTTGCAATTGATCTCTATAAGCATCAAAACTTTCATTAATTGTTGTTATTTGTCCTTCTATATTTGTAATACTACTTTTTATTTCTCTATTATCAGCTTTAACTTGTCCGACTCTACTTTTTAATTGATTTATAACTTTAACAAAATCTCTTATTTGAGTAGGATTTAATTGTCTAACTTCAGTGTCAAGAGAATCAACTGCTCCAGCTAATTCTGTTGATATTTTTTCAAGTTGACTAACATCAACACCTGTTCCGAATGATTGAATCCAAGAAACTAAATTTTGAGTACTTTTAACTAATCCTGGATTTTCTGAAGCAGCAACTGTAGCACCAGAAGAACTACCTGCAGTTTGATATTTATTTCTTAAATACAAATCTAAATTTGTTAAGGTTTTTTCAGATAATGGTGTTCCGCCATTTAATAATGATAAATTTATTAATTGATTTTTCATTAATTTTATAATAAAAATGTAGATTTTTTTTTTACTAATTAATTTTTAATAAAATTATTTAATTCATTTAAATCTTCAGAATATTTTTTACTCATAAAAAGATCTCCATGAATGGCATTTTTTAAAAAAACTATATTTTTTATTTTTCCTGATTTAACCATGTCATTGTAAATACTATTTGATGGAGTAATGTCATCATACTCAGATAAAACAACTATTGAATCTTTATCAATATATCTGTAATTCCCCCATAAATAATCCATACTAAATAGATTTCTTTTAGTTGCGTATTTCAAATAAATATCCAAGTAGATTATGTAATACAAAAAATATTTTTTTATAGTAACTAAACAGCCTGTATCTCTTTCTTCTGTCATAATATCTACAGATCTATAAATTTGATGACTATCAGAAGAAAAACAAACAGGATCAATAAATACTTTTTTATTAATTTTTTTTCTAATAGAAGTATTTAACATTAAACCGCTTAAAATAAAGGTACCAAAACTATGAGCCATTATATTTATTTTAGTTAACTTGTGGTTTTCTAAAATATCATCAAATTCTTGAAATAACAAATTAAGTTCTGGAAAGAAATCATTTTTAGAAATATTCCATTTCAAAGGGTGAAAATAAACATTAGAAATATTAGGTAAAATAGGACAAATAATTGTAGTATCTTTAGAAATTTCAATAATATTATTAATATAAGGGATAATACCTATTCCAAAACCATGAATAAACATTACTGGAATTTTATCAGATTTTTTATTTATTTTATAGAGATAAATTAAATTTGTCGATGAAGAATAATAAGTTTTAAATCCATGAAACATTAATATTAATTCACTAATAAATCTGATAGAATAAGCCAAAAAATTTATTATTAATGGTTTGTAATAAGAACTTATTGGACTTTTCCCAAAACGCATGAAATTATCTAGATTTGCTTTATATTTTCTATTATTTAAAATTAATCCATATTTATGTCTTAATTTAAAAGTACAATAATAAGCAGTTTTTAAATTTACATAATTAGCTTGAACTAGTGATTTGTTAAATAAATAAGATAATATTAATTTTATCATAGCTAAATGATTAATTTTATTTAAAACTAAATCTTTATCCTTATCTTTTACAAAAACAAATTGTCTAAAAAATTCTAATAAATTCTTCTTATATAAATCTTTAATCATGGATTTTTCTATTCGATCACCATAATAATAATTTTTTATGAGTATTCTATTTTTAATTCTCCAATAATACAATAAATTTAAGAATTCTAATATAAAATAAACAGTTATTAAATAAAACATAAAATCCATTTATTAACATAAAATAGAAAAAAAAATTGATTTTTAGGCAAATTGATTTTTAAAAAAAAAAAATAATAAATTTAAAAAATAATGAATTCCAGAATATCCAATAAAATTAAAACAATTGTACCTAAGATAAAGTATCAAATAAACAGTTTGTCAAAGGTTGATGATATACTAATGCATAAAAAAAATCATCAATATTTTTTAGTAGATTATTATCAAAGTAGTCTATCAGTTACTACTAGATATTTTGACTGTATGAAAGAATATCATCAAGAAAAATCCAGATATTCTGATTGTATTGAAAAAAAATGAATAATTTAATTTCTTTATTTAAAAGATTATTAATATGAAATAATTAAAATGAGTAAAACTCTTGTAAAAAATACACCTAACGCTGAAACCCTGTTAATTTCATTATTAGAAGATTTATGTTATTTGTATGAATATGATGAGACTAGGAGTAGAACAATATTTAATAAAATATGTAAGGAATTGAGTAGAATGGGTATTGTTTCTAAACAATCTTATCATGAAAAAAATAAACCTAAAAGAAAATTATACAAAAGTATTTTAATTAAACTAATTAATAGTATTAGATACAATGTGATAGATGATGAATCTTCTTTGAAAGATGATTCTATTTTATCCTTAAAAGATGCTGATTCTATTAACTTGGAAAACCCTACAGAATTAATTAAAGTTTTTAAAGATACTAACGTTAATGAGCCATTGATAAAGAGTTCTACCATGGATAATTTAATTAAAAATTATTCGAGACTCCATCAAGATTTTATTGAATTAGAAAAAATAGGTGAAGGGGGTTTTGGTCAAGTTTATAAAATGTATCACAAAATAGATTCTAGTATTTATGCCATAAAAAAAATTCAAATTGATAGTTTTAATAAGAAAAGTTTTAATAAAATATTACACGAAGTAAGATCTATAGCTAGATTAAATCATCATAATATTATAAGATATTATAACTCTTGGATAGAATATGATATATTTCAAAATAATAATGAATATGATTCAGACGACAGTGATAATTTAAAGAAAACAACAACTGATCCAAGTCAATTAATTTTAACCTTATTTATTCAAATGGAGTTATGTGATTTAACTTTAAAAGAATGGATTGAAAAAAGAGATGAATATGAAAATTTTGATTATCAAGATAGTAAAAATGTTTTTAAACAAATCGTTACTGGATTAAATTTTATTCATATCAATAATTTGATTCATAGAGATATTAAACCAGCCAATATATTTTTGTCTAATATTTTTAAAGATAGACATATACCTGAAGATAAATTAGATGATTTTAATTATATTATAAAAATAGCAGATTTTGGATTAAGTAAAGATAAGAATATGAAGACAGAATTAAATGATATAATTGAAATGAGAAAATCAATGTCAATGGATTCTGGAATTAGTAATATGTTAGTTAAAAGAAATTCTTCTAAAAATGATACCTATGATACAACTAATTTAGGTACACTAATTTATGCATCTCCAGAACAATTAGAAAGTAGTAATTATGATTATAGAACAGATCTTTATAGCTTAGGAATAATTTTGTTTGAACTATTTTATTGTCATAAAACGACTATGGAAAGACAAATAAATATTAAGAATTTAAGGGAAACTTTAACTTTACCATCAGATTTTGAGTTTAAGGAAGAAGCATTATTAATTAAAAAATTGTTACAAAAAGAACCAGGTCTCAGATCTACAACTGACGAAATACTAAAAGAATATTTTAAAAATTAATTTATTATAAAAAAATTATATTTTCTTTTATAATAATATATATAAAATGGAAAATTTACCAAGTATAGATGAAATACTAGAAAATCAATATTTCCAAGTTGGTATGATTGTTTGGGTCGTATTCTTTTCTGGATGTATTACCAGAATGGTTCCCGATAATTTAAGAAGATTATTAGATCACCCCGTTGTAAAAGTGGGTGTCTTAGCTTTAGTAGTTTACTTAGCTGAGAAAGACTTCAAATTAGCTGTTGTAGTAGCTGCTGGTTTTTTCTTGAGCACTGCTCCTTTAGATGTTAAAGAAGGTATGGCTGCACCTGATGACTGTCAACCTACAACTGTATTGGGATTAGTTACAGCTTGTGATGATAGATGTGAATTAATCCCTGCCAATTATATAAAAGGAATACCACCAAAATGTGAACCAAAATGTAATTCTGCTGCTGCTGATAAAGATAAATGTGATACAATTGGTAATGATAAATGTAACATGTACAAAACTTATAATTCTAGTGGAGAACTCGAATCAACTTCTAGGTGTGCTGAAAGATGTATTTTAATTGATAATAAAGATGATTGCAATGTTAAAAACCATTGTAGATGGGCTAAAGATGTTAATAATGACGAGGAATCATGTACTGTTAGATGTGATCAACATTCTAATGTTGATGCTTGTAATACTCCATTAAATGCAAAATTCTGTGAATATGATAGCAGTAAATCAAAATGTAAAGCAAGATTAGCTTCAATTCCTAGAGATTAGCTTCAATTCCTCAATAAATTTATAATTTATCAAATATTAAATAATCTACATCATAATCATCAAAATTATCAATGATATTATCATCATATGAATTTAATGTATAAATTCCTATGATTTTACCCATATTTTTTAATTTATTTAATATATCTTTACTAGTTCTTTTATCTAAAACTACAATTGGATATTCTAAATTCATTTGATTAATATTGTTTTGACATATATTAAAATCATTTAAACTCCCTATTTTAAATTTTTGTTTATTTATATAATTTAATAATTTGTGATTGAATGAGGTTATTATAACATTATTTTCCATATTTCTAATACTAATTTCATTTAAAACATTTTTTACGAATTGTGAATCATCTTCCTCTATTTTTAATTCAATATTTAATATTTTATTAGTTGAAATAAATAAATTAAGCATTTTTGTAAAAGAACATATTTTGTTTTCAAATTTGTGATGTTTATATTTTTTTATTTTTAATTTTTTTAATTCTGCGAATGTTACTTGATTAATATTTTTGTCAAGACCTGTCAATCTTTCTAAATTTATGTCATGAAAACAGACTAATTCACCATCAGATGTTTTACATACATCTAATTCTACACCATCTATTCTCATATCTTGTAATGACTCAAAAAAAGACTCGAAAGTATTTTCTTGGAATTTTTTAGTAAAACCCCGATGAGCCAATAATTTTGGTTTCTTTTTATACATAAATCTGTCTTTTCTAATATTACTCAAGATAATTTTTATATATAAAAAGAAGATTCTTTTTACCGAATAAATAATGAATTTATATTCTGATGAAATAATTAAAGAAGAGAAACAAGAAAGTTTAAATATTGTTGATACTTATGCTTACTTTACAGAAACAATATTAGATGCACATCATATCCTATTTTTTAACAAATACCAATTTAATTTAAATTTTAAAGCTATGTATAATTGTAAAGGGAGTGATAAAGAAATTTTAGTAAAAGAATTAAAATTTTTTAGCTTGAATAACATAATAAAAACAGATACTAATTTTGATTATATTTTAGATATAGGAATAATAAATTTAGGGAATGATCATTTAAAAACGTTATCAATGTCTAAAGATAATGGTAAATTATTTTTTAGATTAGATAATATAGATAAAAATTATAAACCGTATGATAATGAATTGTTTACTTTTAATAAATTAATTAAATAAAAAAAATATTAATTTTTTTTTTAATTTCTATCATAATCTACTAAACCTAATTTTACTTGAAAATATCCGGTTTTTGATTTGAAAGATTCTTTAATTGGTTTTAACTTGCTGGTATCATTTTTAATTTCTTCTGATTCAACAATTTCTTTTAATTCATCAAATAATTGTTTAGTATATCCTACTTTAGTTAAATCCATTGGTAACATTAATTTATAAGCATCTACTAAATGATCTTCAATAGTTTGTTTTTTATAATCCCTTTTTTTAGAGATATCATCAATTGACATGTTTTCATGATGAAACATAAAATATGTCTTTCTTTTAGTTAAAGATAAATCTTTAAATTTATTAGCTGATTCTTGATTAGTATTTATTTTTAACTTTGGAGAATTATTACTTTCTAAACCTAGCATTTTTTCTAATTCATCCGGATTAGTTAAATCAATCATATGTAAATGATCCTCAATTTGTGAAACATCAATTTTAGGAGGAGTTAAAGCTTCTAATTCATCAGATAAATTTAAGATTAATCTAAATTTCTTATCTACACTATTATCTAAAGATGATGAATTATTATCTATTTTTATCTTAGATAATTTTTTATACCAATCTCTACCTTTAGTTGTATATTCTAAGATAGAACCAAATGATTTGGGCAAAGCTTTTAATTTTAACATGTCTTGTGTTATTAAAAGTCTGATAAAAGCTTTCCACCAATCATTACTCCATCTTTGACCCATTCCCCATAAATCTAATTTTCTGAGATAATTAGTTATATTTTTAGCTTTAGATCCTCTTAAAGTTCCAATAATAACGCCTGTTCCAAACTTATTATTTGTTTTTCTTAATAATCTAAATAACATATAGGCTTGTTGAGTAAAATCATCTTTTGGTATATCTCTTTGACAATTATCACAATTGTCACAATTATCTGATTCAATAATTTCTCCAAAATATGCTAAAATACATTTTCTTCTACAACTTCTTAAATGCACATATTTTTCCATATATTGTAATTGTTTTTCCTGTCTTTGTTTCATTATTTCATCATCAACATCTTTCAAAAAATGTCTATAAATCCTCAAATCTTGATGAGAATAAAATAGATGACATTCACTTGCTAACCCATCTCTACCTGCTCTCCCAATTTCTTGGTAATAAGATTCCATAGATTTAGGAACTCCATAATGAATAACACATCTAATTGTTTGATCAATACCCATACCAAAAGCAATTGTACTAACAATAATTTTATACCTTCCTTTAATAAACATATTTTGAATCTTAGTTCTTCTATCAGCAGTCATTCCACCATGATATGCTTTGACTCTTAAATCTAATTCTTCTCTCAATAAATCTCTAACCTTTTCAGTTTCTTCTCTTTTTTTACAATAAATAATTATAAAGTCTTTTTTAAACTTTTCAATAATAGGTTTCATATCTTCAATAATATTTTTAGTTTTAGGTTTAAGACTAATGTATAAATTAGGTCTATCAAAAGAACTCTTAACAATAACAGGATTTTCCATTTCCAAATAATGTGTGATATCACTTTCTACATTGGGTGTAGCTGTAGCAGTTAATGCTACCATTGGTACATTTGGAAACTTTTTTCTGATAACAGATAATTGTAGATATTCTTCTCTAAAGTCATGACCCCATGCACTAATGCAATGACATTCATCAATAGCAAATAATGCCAAACCATCTTGTTCGACTAATTCTTCAATGAATTCAATTGCCGATTGTGTAACTAAATACTCTGGAGTAGTATAAATAATTTTATGTTCGCCGTTTAGAATCTTAGCTTTTTCTGTATTTTTAGAAGCCAAGTTACTATTGAAACATACTACTCCTATATTCTTCTCTTCTAAAGATTGTTTCTGATCTTCCATTAAAGCTATTAATGGAGACACTACTAACACACTTTTTTGTGTTATTAAATGTGGTAATTGATAACATACAGATTTACCATAACCTGTCGTTAAAATACCACAAATATCATTTTTCTTTTCTAATAAATTATAAATAATTTCGGCTTGTTTATCCTTTAATTCAGAAAAACCGAAATGTTTTAATAAAACTTGATTATATTTACTAACTGTATTTATGTAATCATTATTCATGTAAAGATATATATAAAGAGGTTATATTTCTTTATGTATTACTTTTATTTTTCAATTATTTTTTGCTTAAAATCAGTGTAGCTTTCTTTAAATCTAGTTAGGATTTGTCGAACCATCGTATACAATTTACTATTCTACAATATCAACATCAACGTCTACGTCTACATTTTCTTCTTCTTCTTCATCTGATATTTCTTCTTCACTTTCTTCACTTTTTTCAGGTTTATTGTAATATCTCCATCCTAGTTTTGTAAATGGTGTTAAAAGTCCAATGTAAGAGAATAAACCAAGGAAACTCATTCCTGCATCAAAATGTCTACCTCTATAAATGTTAACAAAGAAGTTAATAATATCAGCTATGTTACCCATGGCACCTGGAACTAAACCAATAAAATCTAGAACTAAACTGAATACATCTACACCTTTACCTTTTTTATCATTGGATGGTAAAATCCAACCATAAGACCCTCCTTGTTGTTTTGTAGTATCAAAAATACCTTTTTTACAATTTTCTTTATTTTTTATTAAATTTTCAATTAATGTTGTTATCTCTTTTTTTGAAATATTAATATTAGCTTCTAATGATATTTTTTGTTTTAAATTATTTAAAAATGGTTTTCCATTACCTAAAATATTATTTTCAAATATTTCAATAAAAAGTATATTCATTAATTTATTGAAATCTGTTAATCTATGTTGAAGAACTCTGGTTTCTTCATCATTAAATTCTAAATTTAATTTTTGATTAACAGATTTAACACTTTCATAAGAATAACAATTTTGTGAATTATTCATTATTTTTATAATATTAATCAAGAAAAATTTTTTTTTAAATTAAAAAATTGTAAAAAATTGACTTTTTTTATTAATATATATAAAAAAAAAAGACCTTATATAATAAATATGACAAATATCTTTACACAAACTGAAGAGAATAAAATAAACAAACTCTACGGTGAACTTGACAGTGACGATGAGTTTGAGTTTATGTTTAATAATTATAGAGACAATCCATTAACTATTTCTAAATTTCTGGATGTATTAAGATATCTAACTATAAGGAGTAAAAAGGATGATTTATCATTGGAAACACATAATTCTTTAGATGTTACTTACAATTATGAAAAAGGAAGCACCAGTTCATATAGAATTAGTATTAATGATTTATCTAAAGTTAATAAGTTAATGAATTTAGTACATAACAGAAATAATCATGTGATCTTTTCTATTTTAATTTCTAAAATTTATAATCAAAGTGATAAAAGTTTAAAACTTATCCATAAGATTAAAAATAAAGATGAAATTATTAATATTGATGATTATGATATTAGAGTCAGAAAATCCAAAGAAGCTAATGTGTCTAAAAAAACAATGGATGATTTAATGAAATTAAGTCACATTGAAAGATTCAATATTATTTTCAGATACAAACAAAGAATTTCTCTTGTCTTAGTAGACAATGATGAAACTAGAATCAGTATTGATTTAACAAGTGTTAAACATAATACTGATATTAATCTTTTAGAAAAAACAGCTGAAATTTATGAATTAGAACTTGATATTCAAAAAAAAAGTTCATCAAAAAAGAATTATTTAGATATGGTTTTCAGTGAGATTTTTATCTTAAAGAAAATTTTGCAAAATAGTAATGTAGTTATTTCTAAACAAGACACTGATAATATTTTATCAGAATATAAAAAACTTGTATTTGGAAAAAATGTTAACATTAAAAAACTATATTCAATGCAACCTATTTCAGCAGAAGTACAACACGTTGTAGATAAAATTCCTAATAAGTATGCAGCTACTGATAAAGCAGATGGTGATAAATATTGTATGTTTGTTACAGGGGGTGATATTTATTTAATTTCTAATAACTTGGATATTAAAGCTACAAATGTTAAAGTCAAAAATATGGATGGTACTTTAATTGAAGGTGAATACATTTATGTTCCTAAATATAAGAAGCATTTGTTTTTGCCTTATGATATTATCTTTCATCAAAAAAAAGATATTAGAGATGAACAGAGTTTGAAAGAGAGATTAATTGTATTGAACAAAGCAATGAATCAAATGTTTTCTTATTCATTTGATTTCAAAGATTTTTCAGAATCATTTAGTATTGATAAGATTAAAGCTTTTTATAAAAAAGAAATTAAAAGTTATTTTGATAAGATGGATAATCTACTTAATACTGAAAAAGCAAATACTATTTTCTTGAGAAAGTTTTTTGTTTTTCCAACTGGAGGTAATTCAAGTGAAATCTTCTCTTATTCTTCTTTAATGTGGGAACTTTATACAGAAACAGAAAATATTAATTGTCCTTATGTTTTGGATGGTATTATTTTTACTGGAATTGAACAAAAATATTCTTCAAATAAAAATGAATGGAAATATCCTATTTATAAATACAAACCACCATCCCATAACTCAATTGATTTTTATGTTAAGTTTGAAAGAAATAATGATTCAAATCAAATTATCAATGTATATGATAATAGTGATAATACAAAACTTAAGGGTAAATCTTATAGAATAGCAAATTTATTTGTTGGTGATTCCGATGGTAAAGAAGAAATTCCAATTCCTTTCCAAAAAGATAAAGATAATCATCAAGCATATTTCTTGCTAGATGATAATGAAGTAAGAGATATTCATGGAAATGTAATTAAAGATGGTACGGTAATTGAATTAGCATATAATAATGATTTAAGTATTCCTCATAGGTTTAGATGGGTCATTTTGAGAACCAGATTAGATAAAACTGAACAAGTTATTAAATATAAGAAACAGTATGGTAACTTTAAAGATGTTGCTGATAAAACTTGGAATAGTATTATTGAATCTTTAGATATCAATGACTTGAAGATTTTAGGTGATCCTAATACATATGAAGCTCATATGAAATTCTTAAAAACTAAAGTAGATACTAGTGTAATTACTTTGGAAAGAAAAGAAGATATTTATTATCAAAAGATTACTAATCTAATTAAACCAATGAGAGACTGGCATAACTTTATTAAAAGTTTGTTAATTTTTACATATTGTGCACCTAAATTTATCAATAGAAAAGATAATAGAAAACAAAAAATTGATGTCTTTGATATTGCTTGTGGTAGAGGTGGTGATAACATGAAAATGTATCATGCCAGAGTTAAAAATTATGTTGGTGTTGATATTGATTATCATGGTATTCATTCTTCTACTAATGGAGCAATTAGTAGATATAATACTTTGAAGAAGAAATTTCCTAACTTTACCAACATGACTTTTATTAATGCTGATGCTGGAACTCTTCTAACTGCTGAAGATCAATCTAAAATTTTAGGAAATAATATGTCAAATGAAAATAAAAATTTAATTGTTAAGAATTTTGAATCTAAGAGACAATATGATGTTATTAACTGTCAATTTGCTTTCCACTATTTCTTTGAAAGTGAAAATAAATTGAATAATGTTTGTCAAAATATTGCTAAACATTTGAAACCAGGTGGTTTTATGTTACTAACAATGTTTGATGGTGATGCAGTCATTAAACTATTAGGTGACAAACAATCTTATAAAGGCGAATATACTGATGATGAAGGTAAAAATAATTTATTGTTTGAAATTGTTAATAAATTTGGAAAAATTAATAATTTCAACAAACCAAGTATTCCTATTGATGTTCATATGTCTTGGATTTCTGAAGAAAATAAATATATTACTGAATACTTAGTAACCAAAGAATATTTAACAAAAGTAATGGCTGAAAATGTAGGACTAAAATTAGTTGATACTGAAATGTTTCACAATTTGTATGATATTAATAAAGACTTTTTCATGGATACAATTAATTACGAAGAAAATGAAAAAAATAAACAATTTTTCATGAAAGTTAAGAGCTTTTACAATTTAGAAAAAGATATAGATATTCAAAGTAAGATTTACAGTGATTTATTCAGATATTATATTTTCCAAAAAGTAGAAGGTGATATTAAAGTGCCAAAAACTAAAAAACCAAAAGATGAAAAAGAAGATAATGTAGTTGTAAATGATGATGTAATTGTAGATGATGAAGTAGATAATACTAAAGAAAAGAAATCATCAACTAAAGAAAAGAAATCATCAACTAAAGAAAAGAAATCAAGTACTAAAGAAAAGAAATCATCAACTAAAGAGAAGAAATCATCAACTAAAGAAAAGAAATCAAGTACTAAAGAGAAGAAATCATCAACTAAAGAAAAGAAATCGAGTATTAAAGCTAAAAAAACAAGTACTAAAGAAAAGAAATCAAGTACTTAAGCTAAAAAAAAACAAGTAAATAAAATTATTTTATTAATATATATTAAATATGGATATTAATATTTTAAAAAATTTTTATGATATACCAGATAATGCAAATGAGTTTGTATTGTATTCAAAAAAGATTAATGTTATTAAAAATAGTCATTTTGCTTATTCTACCATTATAAAAAGTAAAAGAGCTATTACTAAAAAACAAGTCATAAAATTTATTAAAAAAAGAGAAAAACCTTATATGAATTTTGATAAAGTATATATTATTGATGATGGTAACTTTATTTATGGTAGTACAGGTAGTATAGAAGATTACGAAAGTCAGGAATCTTGGAATGTAGAATTGAGTACAGATATTTATAAGAAACATGATTATGATGAAGAAAATTATATGGATTATCAATATGGAGGTTATAACAAAAATTATGTTAGAATAGATCCACATGAACAATTTCTTAATCAAGATCCAGAAGAAACAAATATAAGAAAAACTTTATATAATAGAAAATTAGTTCAATTTGATAAATTAAATAACACTCATTATTTAATTTTAAAAATTTATAAAGATGGTAATTATTTAGAAGATTATAAAATTGAACATACTGAGCCAATAACTGAGAAACATATTTTAAATACAATTATTTTTCTTCAAAAAAATAAAGTTTATTATGGTAGTGTTGCTAATTTATCATTGACATGGGAAGGAGCCATATTAGAAACTACAACAAATGATAGATATTTAGTATATTATGATAATAGATTAGAAATGAAATAATTATTAGATTTGAACATAGGCTTTTTTAATTAAAGGATTTTTTTCATTATTTGTAGATTTATATTGTAGTTCTACAGAATTTTGATGTTGATGTTTAAATTCCTTATTATTAAGTAAGAATCTAATTGCAATAAATGAAGATATTTGATAAGTAAATAGTGAAATAAATGCAATATCAAACTGTGATAAAGTTATTAAAACCTGAGCTAACTTTTTAAAAGTCTGAATAAAGAATATAATGTTTGAATAAACTTCTAAATCATTTCTAGAAATATCATCAATTGTTTTTTGATAAGGATTATATGTACTAAAATGAATTATAGGATAAGCAACATCATTTAAAAAAATTTCAGACATATTAAAAATAGTAATAAATAAACATAAACACATATATCTGAAAGGAGTATCGATACTAATTGAAACAAAAGTAAAATTATTGGACCACCCCCAATTAAAATAGGATGATTCTTGATTATTAAAAATAAAAAAAGATAAACAAAAAATAGAGATTAAAATTATATTAATTATTATACACAATTGAAGAATGAAAATTTTATTCATTTTTAAAATTAGTAATAATTAATATCATTTATTTTTTTAGGTATATTTAATGCCAGTTTCTTAATTCTATTTCAATATAAGGTGAAAGGGGAGCATAGAAAGTGGGTACGTAGAAGCTGTTCAAGTTGTAGACATAAGGATCATACCACCAGTACCAGATAGGGTAATTGTAAGAACTAGTAGGAATGTATTTTTTAGCTTGTCTGTAATAGTTATCATCAGAGTCAGACATATCAGAGTCGGAATCGGAGTCAGAATCATCTTTTTTAGATTTTTTAGATTTTTTTTTAGATGATTTTTTTTTACTACCACCTTTAGCATCAGTTTTTTCTCTGTAAGTTTTTAATTTTTTTTCAAAATCAGTAATAGATTTTTTTTCATTTCCTGGGATTTTGTAGGCTTGAATTGAAAAATTTACCTTTTCTTCGTCTTTTTTTTCTTTTACTTCAAAATGATAATATTTACCTGCAGATCCTTTTTGGACAGTAAAGTAAAATTTAGGGATGTTATTGTTGAAATGTTTAGCTAAATTTTTATAAGCTTTTTTAGCTGCCTGTAAAGAGTTATCAGCTTTGATTTTTGTATCAACGCTACCGCTAATATGAGGATTAACTAAAGTATATGTATTAGCCATTTTTATATATATAATATCCTAAAAGATAATTTTTTAAGATAAAAAAAATTGATATTTTTATTTTTTTAAATATTAATTTAAAGATATAATCATTTATTAAACTAAAATTGAATATAAATGGTATTAATTCTTGAATTGAAAACTGTACAATCAGGTGCTTTTAGAATTCTTACTGAAGCATTAAAAGAAATATTAAATGATGTAAATTTTGAATTTACCCCTTATTACATAGATGATGATGATAATGAAATAGAAGAATCAGATGAAGAAGAAAATTCAGAATCAGAAGATGATGCTTCATCAGTAGATTCTGAAAATGTTAAAGCAGTCAAACCAGGAAAGAAAAAAAAAGTAGGAGGTTTAAAGGTAATGGCTGTTAATAAAACACAAACAATATTAATCCATTTAAAGCTAGATGCCGATAAATTTGATTACTATTATTGTGCAAGAAAAAAACTAGTTTTGGGTATTAATATGGCTAACTTTTATAGATTGATTAAAACAATGAGTAATTTTGATACTCTTACTTTAGCGGTAGATGACGATGATATTAATAAACTAATTATTAAATTAGAAAATGGTGATAAGAATTGCATTTCAACCTATAAATTGAATTTGATGGATCTAGATATTGAAGATATTGAAGTAGAACCTGCTAAATTCCCATACAGTATTAATATGTTATCTAACGATTTCCATAAAATATGTAAAGATATGCATAATATTGCTGAAAAGATTGAGATTAAATGTACAAGTAAAAAGATTTACTTCACATGTAAGGGAGAAATGGCTAGTTTAGAAACTGAATTAGGAGAAACAGCGAATGGGTTATCAATTGATGTCTATAAAGATGAAATTGTTCAAGGTTTATTCGAACTTAAAAATTTAGTATTGTTTACTAAATGTACAAATTTATGTCATACTGTAACACTGTTTATTAAAAATGATTATCCTCTTATTATTAAATATTCTGTAGCAGCATTAGGAGAAATTAAACTATGTTTATCTCCTAATAAACCAAAGGATAGTTATGATTATTTGACTACTTAGAAAAAAGTAGGTAACAAACTTAATTTATTTATAATTAAATAATTAAAAATAAATTAAAATTATGGTAATTTAACAAAAAACTATTTATTAAAATTCTGGTAATTTAACAAAAAACTATTTATTAAAATTCTGGTAATTTAACAAAAAACTATTTATTAAAATTCTGGTATATGTGCAATATACAAAATTTCTTTTCCGTATTTATTTAAAATATCTTTATGAATTAATGATTTGCAATTATTTTTTGAGTTTTTATTCCAAATTTTAATTACACTATTTGATTGTCTTTTTAAACATATAGATAATCCATTTATTTCTGAATTATCTTCTAATAAAGTTTCTCCTACAATTCTAATAGTAAGATCTTCCCATATTTCAGCTGATTCATTTTCCATTTTTTTGAATGACCAACACCCTCCTTGTTTATTAGCTTCATCTTCCCAAATAGGTTCAATACCCTCTCTCATTAAAAAGAAATGTTGATTATTAATTCCACCAATTCTATCAAAATTTTTGTAAAGTTCCCAGAAATCCTTTATTGTATCAATTTTATAAATTTTTCTATAACCATTTATCTTCCAATTATTTTTTTCATGATGATACCATAAAACCCAACTAGAATTGAGTTTAGTATTAACATCTACTTCTTCATTTTCTAATTCATCTTCATCTTCATTATATTCATCTTCATCGTCATTATCATCATCATATTCATATTCATCTTCATCTTCATCTTCATCTTCATCTTCATCTTCATCTTCATCTTCATTTTCATCTTCATCTTCTTCATATTCATCATCATCATCATCATCATCATCATCATCATCATCATCATCATCATCATCATCAATGTATGATTCATCATCTTCACTTTCTTCATTTGATGCATATGAATATTCAGAATTATCATATTCTTCTAATGATTCATCATCAATTATAATTTCATCATTTTTGTTTGACATTTTTTATCTAAAGATATCTTTTTTTCTTTTAAATAGATAATTATTTTTATAAAACCTTTAAAGTAAAAATAAGTTGTTAAATCAAATGATCAATCTATCTAATTTAAGTTATTCAGTATTATATTACTTGAATTACTTTTCACTTTCTTACGATAAAATTACTTTAATTAATAACATAGATAAAAGTTTTATAAGGTTAAATATAGTTTTGGTAATCTTTTATAATTTTTTAATGTTTATCTCAAGAATTAATGTTATCAAAAATTATCTAAATAATTATTTTAAAAATTACTTGTTAGTTTACAGATTTAATAATAAATACCATTTATCTAATAATTTTATTATTAAGAAAAATATTGATTGTGTTGAAAATGTAAGATGTTGTAATATAAAAAATATTTATTTTGAATTTAATGATAATAATAAAATTAATATGTTAAATAAAATCAAAGAATATGATTCTGATTTCAGTATAATTAATTTTTTAAAATTAAATGAAATTAAACAAAATAATATAAGTAAGATAATTATTCAATACATACCTATTTTTAAATTAAATGACAAGGAGTTATTTTTCGAAGATATTAAATCAAAAAATATAAATTATTTATTAAAAAATTAATTTAAAATTAATATATTATAATATACTATAATGATAAATATATCATCAAAATATCTTGTAATTTTAATCTTGTTAGTAACCATTTATGTATGTTTAAAAAAAAATAAAAATATAGAAACATTAGATTGTTTAATTTCTTTGAATGATTTGGAAAGAAATATGTACAGACAAGAAGTTTATAAAACTCTAGCAGCTATTGGATTAAATGAAGATGAAATGTTAGTATTATACAATGATTTATTTGAAAAAACAAAAAAAATTTATGATTATGATATTAATTTAGAAAGATATTTAATATCGGAAAAAATGAATGGAAATATTAAATTAATACCAACTATTAATAAAATTATAAATGAAAGAAGATTAAGTAATCCTCATTATGATTATATTATTGATGAAAATACTTTAATATCAGATATTAAAAATACTGTGATTACTAGAGATATGAAAAATAGATTAATTTGTGGATTAAATACTATTCAGTTAATAGAAAATTTTATTGATAATTTAAATAACTTTTTATTTAGTTTTCGAAATATTCCTTGTAATGCTCCTAGATTTGTAGAATGGTGTAATACAAAATTAAAAAATAAAGACTCAAGTGCTAATTTTGCTTTAAGTAGAATACCTATTAGTATTGTATTAAATGGTTTTGATGCTAGAAAAATAGGTGGAGATTATTTAGTTACATTAATACAAAATCTTAATACAAAATCTGATATAAGTTTTTCAAGTAATAATTATAAAGATGTAATTAGTTTACTAAAGCTACTAATTGTTGATTTAAAAGCAGAAATAGAAAAATATAAAGCAATTTCTAAAGAAAATAAAGAAGAAAGAATAGAAGTCATTAAATCTTTAAAATATAAGATTGCAATTTTCTATGAATTAAAAGCACATTATAAATTGGTTAGAATTTATTCTTATATCGATACTAATATTACAACATCCAATAGTGATTTTAAAGAAAAAGCATTATCTTGTTGTGGTAATTATCAATATCCTTATAAATGCTATAATTTTGAAACTAAAACAAGTAGATCTAGTAATGGTATTTTTGGTTTTGATAAATATGGTTTCGTTAAAGAATCTGGCTGTTCAGGTGAAACATTGAAAGATGAATATAATATTGAAAACGTTACTATAATTTCATTTTTTGATAAAGATCCAAATTTTTCTAAAATGGATGAAAATAATAAAACTAAATTCTATAGTGAAGTTAAATCTTTCTTTTTGGCTAATAATGTTAGATTGAGTGGACAAATTGAAAATAAAGTGATTAATACAATTAAAGATGAAGTTGGAGATAGAAAAGATGAATTAGCTTCTTTTTTTGGTAAAGAAATAACATCTATACCGAATGGTGCTAAAGAAAGATATGCTTTTGATCCAAACAATAAACAATTAATTGAATATAAAGAATTAATTTTAACCAAAGAAAAACAAGATATAATACAAATCCAAATGAATCTAGAAACAAAATATAAGTTTACTGATCAAAAATACTATTTAGATCCCGATTTTATATTAGATAATAAAAAAGATATAATTGACAAATATATTCATAATTTTAGTGTATTATTAGATTTAAGTTTTTATGCTGAAAATGTATTAGGTATTGATAAGGATTCAAGTAATGATTTTGTAATGAAATGTTTTGGTTTTATTAGTTCTAATGATAAATATTTAACCGTTTTAGCAAAATTAGTCCCTTTAAGATTTCAAAATATTGTTATGGCTGAAATAGAAAAGATTATAAGAAGTTTAAAAGATATTACTTTATCTGAACAAAGATTTGATATTGATAATATAATTTCTAATGTAATAAAACCTGAAAATATTTTACCACCTAAAAGAGATTTTTATAGTTGTGAAAAATATAATTTAGTTCTTAAAGATTTAAGAGATCAAAAAATGATTTCATACTTTGATTTAAAAAATTATAAAGAAATAATGAGTTCTAAATGTGTAAAAAAGGGTATAAATAATGAAACTGAAAATAATTAATTTAAAGAAATATATCTTAATTAATAATATATTGATGGAAATATTAAAATTACTATTCACAGTATTAGCAATAATAATTTTTAGATCTATGACTTGGATACAAATATCTATTTTAGCTGTTATAATTAATACTATTCATTACTTTTATAGCAATCAAGATAATTTAAAAAAATATATAACAGAGCTAAATGCAAATATGAATTTTAAAAATAGTGTCATTATTTTCTGTTATGGTGTACCGTTAATGATGATTAAAATTGCAGAATTTTTAATAAATCAATTAAATATGTTTTGGTATACTTTTAAGAAAACATCTATTGGAACTCAATTTTATTCAGTATTAAAACTAGCAGATAATTATTTAATTTCAAAAAAGAATGAAATGAAAACAAATATGTTTAGTATGATGATGAATAATGCTTTAGGTAGTATGGGACAAAATAATAATGATACATCCGGTATGCCGCAGAATATGCAAATGCCACCAGGTATGCCACCGGGTATGCCTGATTTAAATGAGTTATTAAGTAATCCAGATAAAATGAATGATATGATGAGAAACTTTAATAATTTAATGACAAATATGAATGGAAAATCAAATAATAATTTTGTACAAAATAATTCTTCTATATCTAATTCCAGTTCTGGTTCCAGTGAATTAGCTTTAGATCAATCTAAACCAATTATGAACGATGATCTATTTAATAAAATTAATGAATATATGGATGATGATGATGATGATGATTCAAAAGAGTCTGATTCAGAAAGATCAGAATTAAGAAATACAATTATTCAAACAAAAAAAGTAAATAAAAAAATTAGAAGAAGAAAGAAGAATAAAGTAAATGATGAAGAATTTAACGATATGAAGAATATGACAGGTGCTTTAGAGGAGGTTTTAAGTAAATTAAAAGAAACCAATTAAGAGAATAATAAAAAAATTTGAATTTTTTATTATTTTTATATTAAGAGATATAAAAAGAAACAATTATAATACTAAAATATGGACAAAACATTAGATATTAAATATTTACAGGACTTATATTTTGATCAACCAAAAATTTTGTTTGATCATCAGATCAGTTCTTTTCATCAGTTTGTTGATGAAATTATATATGATGAATTAAAAAATGAGGATAATATTTTTTATGAAAATGTTGATAGCAAAACAGGAGTAATTTACAAATATGGTTTTAAATTTGATGAAATTTCGATTAAACCTCCAATGTATGAAAATGAAGATGAAATTATGTATCCTCATGATGCTAGAAAAAGACACATGAATTATTCATCAAAACTAGTAGCTAAAGTAACACAATATCAAAAAAAAATTATAATGGCGACAGGTGAAGAAACAAAAGTAATTATAGGTTCTCCAGAAATGGAAGTACCTATTGGTAAAATTTTTATTATGGTTGGATCTAGATTCTGTTCTACAAATATTAAGAAAGAAACAGAAGAAAGAGAATGTAGATACGATCCAGGTGGATATTTTATTGTTAACGGTAATGAAAAAGTAATTATGTCCATTGAGAAAATGGTTGACAATAAAATCTTAGTATTTACCAAAAAAGAAAATACTTTCAAAGATAAAACCATGTACATGTGTCAAATTAATTCTAAATCGGCAGATAATATTAATTCAAATATTCAGATTTGTAATTTAAAAATGAGAAAGGATGAATCTATTAATCTAAATATGTCTCAACTAACTGATATTCCTCTCTTTATTATTTTGAGAGCATTAGGTGTTGAATCAGATTTAGATATTATCAAGTGGATTACATATAACACTAATGATACTGAAATGATTAATATTATTAGAGAATCATTAACTAAAGCAGATGATGGTGAAGAATCAAGAATTACAAATAAAGAACAAGCAATTGAATTTTTGTTAGCTAAACTCAAAAAACAAAGAAAATATACAGAAGCAGATCAAGATATAAAAAATATTCAAAGAAGATTGTATCTACAAAAGATTTTAAAAAGAGATTTACTTCCTCATTTGGGTGAAGATTTAACTAAGAAAGCAGCTTTTATTTGTTTGATGGCTAATAAATTACTAAATTGTTATTTGAAGAGATCACCAACTGACGACAGAGATGCTTACGATAATAAAAGAATCGAAACTCCAGGTGTTTTATTAGGTCAACTTTTTAAACAAAATTTCAAAAAGATGTTAAATGAATGTACTAAATTCTTTAAAAAGAAGAATAACAGTGATATAACACCAATTAATATTATTTCACAAATTAAACCAACTATTATTGAACAAGGTATGAAATCAGCTTTAGCAACAGGTACATGGGGTATTTCTAAGAGTAAGAAGGGAGTCGCTCAATCATTACAAAGATTGACTTATCTCCAAACAATATCATATCTTAGAAGAGTAGTAGCACCATCTTTGGATGTTGCAACTAGTGGTGTAACTAGTATCAGACACGTTAATAATATTCAATTTGGATTTTTGTGTCCTATTCAAACACCAGAGGGTAGTAAAATTGGTTTGGTTAAAAGTTTGTCAATGATGGCAAATATTTCATTGGCTAAAAACTCTCAAATTCCAATTATTATGGATATTATTGATAATACAAATTTGTTAAAAGATATCAATGATATTGATCCTTTGGAAATGTATAAATATGTAAAAGTATTTATTAATGGAAATTGGATAGGTGTAACTGATAATGCTGTAAATATGTTAAGTTTTCTCAAGTTGAAGAAAATGAAAAATGATATTGATAAAATAGTATCATTATATCTAAACTATCAAAAGAAAGAACTTAATATTTATACAGATGGTGGTAGAATGTTTAGACCTGTTCTTAGAGTTACTAATAATAAATTAGCTTTGACTAATGAAATTATAGATCAAATCAAGAAACAAAATAAAACTATGGATAAAATGAATTGGAATGATGTTCTTGTTAAATATCCAGATATTATTGACTACATAGACATTGAATCTACAAATTCAAGTATGGTTTGTATGTATATGGAAGATTTGAATAATAATGAATCTAGAATGTTGAAAAATGATTTTACTTCAGATGAAAATCTAGACAGATATGGTAATTCAAGATTTGTTAGATATACTCATTGTGAATTTCATCCTCAAATGATGTTAGGTATGGTAGCTGGTAATATTCCTTTTAGTAATTATAATCAAGCTGTCAAAAATATTGTTAATTTCAGTCAGGCTAAACAAGCTAAAGGAATTTATTCCACTAATTATAAAGATAGAATGGATATTAGTTATATCTTATGGAATACTCAAAGACCTATGGTTACAACTCAAGCTATGAAGTATAATAACACTTTTGATTTGCCTTCAGGTGAAAATGCAATTGTTGCAATTATGTCTTTTACTGGATATAACCAAGAAGATTCATTAATCTTTAATCAAAGTTCAATTGATAGAGGTCTTTTTAGATCGGAATCATTGAAGAAATATCATTCTACAATTAACAAAAATCCCTCTACATCTCAAGATGATATTTTCTTGAAACCAGATAGAAATAAAGTAGTTGGTATGAAAAATGCCAATTATGAAAAACTAAATTCAAAAGGATATTTAGAAGAAGAAACTGTTATTTCAGATGGAGATGTTATTATTGGTAAAGTAAGTCCTATTCAACCTACTGGTAATAATAATAAAATCTATAAAGATAACAGTGAAATTTTCAAATCTAATGTAGATGGTGTTATTGATAGAGTTCATACTAACATTTATAATAGTGAAGGTTATGAAATGTATAATGTCAGAGTTAGAATGGAAAGAACTCCTGTAATTGGAGACAAGTTTGCGTCCAGACACGGACAAAAAGGTACGGTTGGGATTGTATTACCTCAGAAAGATATGCCTTTCACAGAAGAAGGTATTACTCCTGATATTATCATGAATCCTAATGCCATTCCATCCAGAATGACAGTAGCTCAACTTATTGAGTCAATTGCAGGAAAAGTTGGTGCTTTGAATGGTGAATTTATGGATGGTACTCCATTTAGTGAATATGATGTCAGAAAAGTACCAGAACTTTTGGGTAAATTAGGTTATAATCCTATGGGTCTTGAAACAATGTATTGTGGTATGACTGGTAGAAAACTTAAAGCTCAGATCTTCATTGGTCCTACATATTATACTAGATTGAAACATTTAGTTGATGATAAGGTCCATTCAAGAGCTAGAGGTCCTAGACAATCATTAACTAGACAACCTCCTGAAGGTAGAGCTAGAGATGGTGGACTCAAGATCGGCGAGATGGAAAAAGATGCAATGGTTGCTCATGGTTTAGGACAATTCTTGAAAGAAAGAATGATGGAAACTTCAGATATTTATACAGTTCATGTTTGTGATAAATGTGGCTTGTTAGCTCAAAAAATGCTTAATAAAGATGTTTGGTACTGTAATCTACCTGAATGTAGAAATTCCAGTATTTCAAAGGTTAACATGCCATATGCATTTAAACTATTCCTACAAGAATTGATGTCTATTAATATCTTACCTAAGATTTCTACAGAAAAATCTACAATGGATTAAGTATGATTTTACTGAAACAAATTAATTTATAATTTAATATATTTAAATAATTATTGAATATATTATCTTATTATGGATCTTTTAAAAGATTATAAAAATCCTACGGAAATTTTAAATTCAGATATTATTTCTTTAGATACGGAGAATAATTTAGAAGAAATATTCAATTATGTAAAGGATCATACTGTAAATACTAATAATAAATTATTTTTAAACCAATTATTCGGTAATACAGATGATTTATCCATCTTAGCAGATAAATATATTGCTGAAAATAATACAAGTATGTATACATACGAAATGTCAACAGTATATGCTATGATGGAAATTGAAGTTACCAAAAAGTTAAAAGAATTAATTGGATTTGAAAAATGCGATTCTTTTTTTTTACCAGGTGGTGCTTTATCTAATATTGAAGCTATTAATACTGCTAGATATTATTTCAATAATCAAATTAAGAATAAAGGTAATGATAAAGATTTAGTTGTTATTACTTCTGATCAAGCTCATTATTCAATAGAAAAAGGATGTGCTCTTTTAGGATTAGGAACCAATAATTTAGTTAAAATTAAATCAAATAATGAAGGAAAAATATTAACAGATCAATTAGAAGCTAATATTGATCTTTTAATAAGTCAGGGAAAAAAACCATTTATGTTAGTAGGTACTGCTGGTACCACTGTTTTTGGTGCGTTTGATGATTTAGATGAGCTGATAAGAATAAGAAATAAATATAATTTATGGTTACATATCGATGGTGCAATGGGAGGAAGTATAATTTTTAATTCCAAATACAAAGAAATTTATTTGAAAAATTTAAATAAGGTTGACTCATTTTGTTTTAATCCACATAAATTATTAAATATGAATTTACAATCATGTGTTTTACTATTCAACAAAGAAAAGATTACAACAAATTATTTACAAGTTGATTATCTTTTTAATTCTGATAAATTTTATGATTCAAATTTTGATACAGGTAATAAATACTTTATGTGTGGAAGAAAACCAGATATTTTTAAATTCTGGTTAGTTTGGAAAAAAAGAGGGGGGAAATATTTTTCCCATTTAATAGATAATATATTTGAAAAAGCATTATATTTCAAAAAATTATTAATAAATAATCAAGAACATTTTGAAATAATAGATAATGGTTTGTCACCAAATGTTTGTTTTTTTGTAAAAAATAAGAATCCAGTAGAAATTAAAAAAAATTTATTCCAAAAAAATTTAGCTATGATAACCTATCAAAAAACAAAGAATTATCCAAATTTTTTTAGAATTTGTTTTGCAAATAGTAATTGCAAAAAACAAGATATTGATAATTTAATTAATTTATTGTTAATTTGTTGACAATACTTTTAAAACAAAAAATAACAAATTAATTAATCACCTCCATTTTTAGGTCCTCTATTCTTTGTTCTTTTTAAATTGATTCTTTCAACTATGGGTCTTTTGTTCATTATATAATTAGTCATTTGGAATGCTTTTTCAGGATCGTCAGTACAATCAGTTAGAGCACTTTGTATAATTTCATGTTTTAAAGCACCTTTGGTTTTTGATACATTTCTTCTGAGTTTTCCATCAGAAATTTCTATAACATTTTCTCCTATTTTTTCAAGGTAGCTTAAAACAGATTGTTCATAATCTTTCTTTTCGTCTTTGAATTCTTTTAATTGGGCATTTAATTTTCTAATTTTATCATCAATTTCTACCCAGGTTACAACAAGATCTTTAAATTCTGAAGATACTGGTTTTGTATCTTCAGTAGTATCAGAGTTATTATCAGGAGCTTTTTTACTCATATAAGTATATATTATATAATAAATATTTATATGGTTATAAATTATTATTTAAAGAAATTATTTAAACCAAAGATTTCAAGTTAAAATCAGGTTCGATGGTAGATTGATTCCAAGGAGAAACAGTAACTTTGGGGTTAGGTATAGTTCCTCTAATATCATAGCTAGGGTTTTTAAGAGATTGACCAACAGTGTTAATACCTACAACATATTTGTCTGTGTTAATTAATTTATCATCATCTACTTGGTATTTAGCATTGGAAAAATCAGTTTCAAACCATTCATCATTTACATCTTGAGGAAGATAATCTGTTGATTTGTATTCTCTTTGTTTATTTTTAGAGAAATCAATGCAATCTCTACAAGAATCGCCTGGTAAAGGATTTTGATAAGCAGTATTTAAATCAGCACCCACTGATCCAGAATCGTTAGGACCAAAGGTATTTGTGTTCAAGTCGTTTTCACCTGAGTTTTGGAAATATGAATCTAATGCATTTGATTTAGTTTCTTGTACTTGTTCTTCCATAACAGGAACTTGTACTTGTCTAATTCTTTCTTCTTCTTCTTGCATCATGCTTCTTACAGGAGTTTCTTCTTGTACCATATTTAATACTTCTTCTTCAGTCATACCTTCCTCTTCTGTCATACCGGTCATTTCAGCTTCTGAATCTGCTTCAGCTTCAATTTCCAGTTCACCTTCATTTTTTACAGCTTTATTGGAAGAAGATTCACTAAGAAAATATAGTGTTGTACCAATAATTATTAATAGTATTATCAAAGATAATTGATTGCTATGTAACATATTATTATTATACTAATGAAAAAGATATTTTTTATAATTTTTTATTTTAATAATTTTAGAATAAAATTTTAGCAAATATTAAAATTTTCACTCTCAGATTCTGATAAAATTATGTCTTCATCACTATCTTCAAAAAAATTATCAAGGTCTAAATTTATATTATTTGATATTTGTAATTGATATAAGTATAAATCTAATTTATATTCTGATTCCAAAAGTTCTATATAATTTAATTTTAGAATTAATTTAATACGTGTATTATTGTTTAATTCATTAATCGATATTAATTCTTTATTTTGATTAAAAAATTTTGATTTAATACAACCTTTTGATACAGGTATTTTTATATTTAAACACGGCGTCCTATCTAATAAAAGAGGTAACTCGAATAAACTTTTATAAATATCTTTAATTTTTTCTGAAGGTGAAATATTGAACCATGCTTCTGATCTATCATAAACATTATTTTTTATTTTATTTTCTAAATTGAAAAAAAAATCATATAAATCATTGTTAATAATTCCGACCTTTAAAAAATAATCTCCATTCTTATCTAATATTATATCATTTAAAATAACTTCTTCTGTTTGAAATAACAAGTCGCATAAATTATTTTTATCGTCTAAAAATTTAATTTTTGATTTATAACATTCGTTTCTTTTCTTGTATTTTAAGTTTTCAAAATATAATGAATCTAAATTTATATTAAAATAAAAAGGTATAATTTTATTCATATAAAATATTTAATAATAATTTTTTCATTATACTTACGCAAAAATATATATATAATTAATTAATTTTTTTTTCTAAATATTATCTATATATGAATTTCGTTAATAAAATTCTCAATATGTTACCAGATTTTGATTTTTCAGATAAAGAAGGTAATACTATATTACATCAAGCTGTCAAAGAAAATAATATAGAAATGGTAGTATCATTATTAGAAAAAATGAAAGATCAAGATAAAAATATTATTGATGTTCAAAATAATGAAGGTAATACATCTTTTCATTTAGCTATTTTAAATAATAATAATCAAATAGCTCAAATATTAGATAAAGCAGGAGCTGATAAAACTATTAGAAATAATGAAGGACAATTTGTTGAAGATGTTACTGAAGAAGAAGCAATGGAAGTTGTAAATTTTAAATTTAATCCTATGAAATGTAGCAGTAATTCTAATCAAGATTTTGTTAATATTTTAAATATCCTTAGTCAATTAAATTCTGTTCCAACAATTATTATTAATGAAGATCCTCAAGTTGTTAAACAGGATATTATGTTAGATAATTTATTACAACAATATATGAATAAAAAAAATCAAAAAGGTGGTTCTAAAAAAAAAACATATAAAATAAATGGAATTAGATATTTAAATTAAAACAAATTGATAAATATTTTAGCTTCAATTATAAACAAAAATCATAAAATGGGATCTAATTTATGCTTATACAGAGATAATAATAAAGGTCACAACTCAGATTTGTTTGGATGCAAATCTAATTTAAATTTTAAGGATATTAATACTATTTATTATCATCCTGCTGACATTTATAAAAATAAAAAAAGAAATAGACATAGAAATATCAAAAAATTTGAATAAAATTACTTTATAAACAGTATATTTATATTGTATATAAAATTAATTATGGATTATAGTTTAGAAAATTTATTAAAAACAACCATAAAAAATGGTTGGTTAAAACTAATTGATAAAGAATCTAATCAAGAATATTTTCATAAAATTTTAACTAAAATTAACAAAGATTCAGAAAAATATAAAGATGAATTATATATTTTTCCATTTCCAAATAATGTTTTTAGAGCTTTTAGATATTTTGAACCTCAAGAAACAAAGTTAGTTCTATTAGGTCAAGATCCATATATTAGATATGAATTAATTGATGATCAATATGTTTTACCACAAGCAATGGGTCTATCTTTCTCTGTACCTAAAAGAATGAGATTAGTACCACCATCATTACAAAATATTTTTAAAGAATTAAAAATAGAATATCCAGACTTTGAAATTCCTAATCATGGTGATATTTCTAGATGGGCCAAAAAAGAAAAAATATTACTATTAAATTCGGCGTTAACTGTTGTTGAAGGTGATTCCGGTAGTCATTTAAAAATATGGGAAAAATTTACTGATAAAGTAATTCAATTTATTTCAGAGAATTGTTATAATGTAGTATTTTTATTATTAGGTAATTATTCAATAAAAAAAAGTAATTTAATTAATTCTGATAAACATCATATTATTACAGCAGTTCATCCATCACCTTTGAGTGCTTCTAGAGGATTTTTTAATTCAAATGTTTTTAAACAAGTTAACGAAAAATTGGAAAATAAAATTAATTTCAATTTGAAAAATAAATAATTTAAAAAAATTGAATTTAATCTACTTAAACACATATTTATATATGTTTAAGTAGTTTAAGTAAAAAGTATGATTAGTGCTAACAATTATAGAGATTTAACCGAAGATGAGATGTGGCAATTATTTGATAATATTGATCTGGAACAATCTCCTACTGATTTAGTAGATTCAGATCAAGATCCAAATTCCACCCTCGAAAGTAGCAATGAACCTGATTATTTGTGCGTAAATTGTAAATCAGATTCATTAGTTAATGACCCTTCTAAAGGATATTATGTATGTCAAAGTTGTGGGGTAATTAATAATCAATATTTAGATAAAAATCCAGAATATAATAACTATGAAGATTCTAAAGAAGGCTCAAATAGATGCGGAGCTCCTACTAGTTATTTCTTTCCTAAAGCATCTTTGGGAACTAAAATTAATACTAGTAATTATAGTAGAATTAAGAAACTTCATGGTTGGGGGCAAATGCCTTATAGAGAAAGAAGTCTATTGGCAGTTTTAGAAAATATTCAAGGTAAATGTAAAAAATATAAAATTACTCAAACAATAATTGATAATGCTAAAATCATGTACAAAAAAATAAATGATTGTAAACATAAAAAAGGTAAAAATAAGGGAAAAAATATAATCATTAGATGTATTAATAGAAAGAGTTTGATCGCAGCTTGTGTCTTTTTTGGATGCAAATTGCAAGGTAGACCTAGAAGTCCTAAAGAAATTGCGGATATCTTTGATTTAGAACTAAAACAAGTTAATAAAGGTTGTAGAAAATTCTTAGATTTGATGAATGTAGATATTCTAATGTATAAAATTAGATGCAGTCAATCAACAGATTTTATTGAAAGATATTGTAAAAAACTAAAAGTTAATACAGATTATATCGATTCTGCTAATAGAATTTCAAACAATATTCATAAATTAGATATTGCATCTACACATCAACCTCCATCTGTAGCAGCAGGTAGTATTTTATTAATGGCTAATCTTTATGATTTAGATATTTCTAAAAAATCTATATCTGAAATCTTTGGTATTTCTGATGTTACTATTGCTAAAACCTACAGAAAAATTTATCCTTATCACAAAATTATTTCAAGCGATGAAATTACTGAAAAAATCTATAAGAAATTATCAAAAGGAAAACCAAAAACATCAACTGATGATGATGAATTTATTTTGAGTTCAGAATCTGAAAAACAAAATAATGCAAGTAAACAAGAAATTCTTAAAGAATTTGATAACGATGATGATTCTGATTCAGATGATGATGATGATGATGATGATGATGATGATGATGATGACGAAGTCGTTGATTCTGAAGATGATGATCAAGAAATTCAAACATTTTCTAATTTAGCTGTTTAAAAATTATTATATCACATTATGATAAATTATTTTATTTTATTTATAAAATTTATTCCATTAGCATTTTTTTCTCTACATAATAAATATTCATTTTATTTTTATAATGAAGCTAAATAGCTTAAAATTTCTCCAGAAAGAATATTATTATATGATAGATTACGGTCTATATTGTTTATTTCAATGAATAATTTTATGGTTTCATTTAAATGTCTTTGATTCATTTTATTATTTATACTGTCCATTAATAATTTTATTGAATTAATTAACATAACATCTGGCTTTCTTATTTCATTTTTAGGTATTTCATCCATGATATTTGATAACTTTGATGATAAATAATTCAATTCTTTTAATTTTTTTATTTTTATTAATTCAGAATTTGATATAAAAACTTCTTTATTAGTTTTTCTATTTATCATATCTTCATTGTAAAAAGGAAATATTATTTCTTCTTCTTCTTCTTCTTCTTTTAAATATTTATTGTTGTTAGTTCTATTTTTTCCAAAAAATAATAATGATAAACCTAATAAAGATATTGATAAATATTTTTTTTGGTTTTTATTTAATTCAAACATTTATAATAATAGCTTATATCATTAATTTGTTAATCAATGACATATATCTACCAATAAAATATGAAATTGATATTTATTTCATTATAATATATTAATATTATAATAAAATGTTTTAAATCATATGTTTATATTTATTTTACTTTTAAAGATGATGTACTAAAGATCTTATAATTTTTTTAAAATAGTGCAAGTGATGATCTTTATTTTACTAGCATATGTTCCATAATTTGATCTATATTTTCTATAATATATACCTTAAAATTATCATCAATTAAATTTTTATTGTTTTCGATAATTTCTTTATAATCTTTTTCGTTATCTTTAGGAACTAAAACTTTTCTAACTCCGGCTTTTTTAGCACCTTGTAATTTATAATTTAAACCACCGATTTTAGTAATACATCCTCTTAAATCTATTTCTCCAGTCATTGCAATATCATTATATATTTTAACATTACCAACTCTAGAAATAATTGCAGAACAGAATGCACCTCCAGCACTAGGACCATCTTTAGGAGTACTGGTACTAGGAGCATGGATATGTAATCCATTAAAGAAATTATCTTTAATATGTTTATCTATGTTTTTAATATTTGGGAATTTATCAATGTTTCTTCTAATGTAGTCAATTGCTGCAGTATAAGAACAATGGACACTTTCTTTCATAACTTCACCCTGTTTACCTGTAAGTTTTAATTCAAAATCAGTAGAAGATATGGAATAATTTTTGAAAACTTGAATAGGTACAATACCACCAGTTCCAATTGAAGTAGCATACAAACCATTTACAATACCATATTCTGGATTTTCATGAATCATCAAATTATCAGATTCAGGTTTACTTAAAATGTCGGTAATAATTTCTTCAGTTATTTCAATATCATCATTAATTGATTTTTTTTCAAAAACACCCTTTTGATATAATTTGTCAAGATTTAATTTAAGTAAAATATTTTCAATGATTCTTTTAATTCCTCTAACACCTGCTTCATTAGTATAATTTTCTATCAAGTATTCTATTATATCTTTCTTAAATATTAAATTATAATCATCAAATCCAACATTTTTTTTTATTTCAGGAATCATATAATTATCTACTATGTTTAATTTATCTACAACATTATAAGGTTTTACAGAAATTTCTTTGAATCTATCTAATAAAATAGGGTCAATTAATGAAGAATCATTATATGAGAAAATCATAATTACTTTATCAAGAGGAAAATCTATACCTTGGAAAAATCTATCTTGGAAAGATTTATTCATATTAGGATCTGTTAAATGAATTAAGATACTTGTAATTTCATTAGTAGTACCATGTTTTGAACATGCTTTATCTAATTCATCAAAGTATAAAATACATCTACTTTGTCCTGTTTCTATCATTTTTCTAATAATCATACCTGGTTGAGAACCTGAATAGGTATAACCATGACCATGTAAAAGTTCTCCATCATTTTGACCTCCTAACGTTATTTGTGCAAAAGGAATTCCTAAAGCAGATCCTACACTTTTAGCTAAAAGAGTTTTACCTACACCAGGAGGTCCAACTAAAGCTATTGAACTACCACTACTAGATGGATTTGAAATCCATTTACCTATTAATTGTAAAAGTGATTTTTTAACTGCTTTATGACCATAAGATAAGTTATATAATTTATCTTCAACATTAGTAATGTAATTTCTAGCTTCTTCATAATCTTCTTTTAAGTTTTTGTAAAATACATCATCTGCGTCTGATGACCAAGGATATTTAATCAAACATTTCACATAAGTCAATTGTTTATAATATTCATTATTAGAAGATTTCATTTCTTCTGCTTTTTCTAAAGCTAATGATTTAACTCCTAAAGGCATTTTTGATAAGGATAAAATTTGTTTTTTATAATCAATATCTTCAATTGTCAATGATTTAATTTTTTCCATTTCTTCTTTTAAATTAGCATTAGCTTTCTTTATTTTTAATTGAGATGGATAATTTAAATTATTGTAAATTATATCAGAAATAATAAAACTTCCTACTTTTTTTTCCTTGGTTAAACCATACAATAAACTTGCAACATTTTCATTTTCATCTGTCCCCATTAACAAAATTCTAATAGTGTCATACATACTTTTTATAGAGCTACTCTTTCCTATAAATTCCTTCATAATATTCATAAATGATTTATTTGATAATTCCATATATTGATTATAGTATTTATTAACCATCTCACAAAATTCATCTTCATTATTCATAATAAGTTCAGATAAAAGCATATTTTTCAAATAATTTTTTTTGAATTTTTTATTGATTATTTTTTTCTTATTTAACATATCAGTGACTGTCTTCTTCTTTTTGTATAAGGTTTTATTGCAAATTTGTGAGGATTTTAAATTAATATTAATATTGTCATTTTTAATAAAACCTTCAAAAACTAAATATTCATTATTTAATTCATTAACTAATACGTTTATTCTAAATATTTTTTCCAAATAATCATTCTTATATTTTTCTTCAATTCGTTCTGTAAATATACTATCTTTATCATTAATATATTTTTTTTCTATTTTTATTGGAATGAAAATATCATTGTAAAATTGTATATCTTCTAAAGTATCAGAATTAAACAAATTATTTATAGAATTTGATGTAATCAACATTATTGAATCTATTAAATTACTAAATCCCACTTCTTCAGTTAATTCAATAATTTTATTTTTTATACTCTTTAATGGAAATAGTGTATCATTATTAAATAAAACTTGATCGGTCGTGTCTCCTAAATTCAAATTAATATTTTTTGAAAAAAGAACAAAAGATCTTATCTTATTAAATAATTCTGTTTCATTTTTATAATTATTATTACAAATAAATTGCATAACTCCATTATAACTATTTGATAATTCGTTGGATTCTGTTTTATTTTCACTTTCTGATGTAGATGTATCACTTTTTTTTTCTTCATTACTACTTGAGTCTAAATCCATTTGTTCCTCTTCGATATCAGAATTACATTCTTCTATAATATAATTATTGTAATTTGTATTCAAATCTTTGGAAACAACAAATAGTTTACTCAAATAATTGTTTTTTTGAGTGGTATCAATAAATAAATCATTATGTAAAGCCTCAATGTGCATCTGTAACTTAAATATTATTCTTGAAATGTCTTTATAATCAATTTGCAAATTGTGAATTTTATACTTTTTTATTGATATTTCAAATGTCATTTATATTATCATTTGATATAATAATTTATGGAAAATATTTCACCCAAAAAATGAAATAATTAAAAATGAATAAGTCTCTAAGTGTAATTATGAACGCACTGATTATGTTATTAAGTGTGTTTATTTTTTAATAAAAATATATAAATAATAGTTATATATAATAAAAATATAAAATGCCTGTAAACAAAAAAACTAGTAAAGTAACAACTAAGAAAACCTCCGTACCTGCTACCAAATCTGTAGCTGCTAAAAAAGGATCCAAAAAAACTGTTCCTAAAAAAGGATCCAAAAAATCTGCTAAAAAAGCCGGTTCTAAAAAAGCTGGATCCAAAAAAGGATCCAAAAAAGGTTCCAAAAAAGGATCTAAAAAAGCCGGTTCCAAGAAAAACCTTAGATCTTTTAAAGTAAAACTTCCTGGATCTGAAGATTTCTCCGGTAGATTCACTGGTTTAACCCCTTACCAAGCTGCCAACAAAGCTCTCTCTAAATACTTCAGAGAAAACAAAACTGTTAAAAACAAAATCTCTTTCACCATTAAAGAATCCACAAGATCAAGTAAAAGAGGTGAATACACCTACACTGGTAAAAGATTAAAACTTGATGTCCCAATTGAATACTCCATTGGTGAAGGTAAATTAATCACCAAAAAATACAAAAACAAATTGACCAAAGTCAAAAAAGGCTCTAAAGTAAGTGCTAAACTAAATGCAAATGCTTAAATTAATAAATTAGTTAATCAATAATTATTAAATATATTGATTAAATAAATCAGAAAATAGTTAAATTAAAAAAAATAATTTATTGTTCTCTTTCTTCCATTTTTTTTAATACCATATGTACTACGTACATGGCAACAGTTGCCATAGCGGCAAATTTAACATCTTGTCCAGCACCACCTTGGTATAAAAGGACAAATACTAAAGCCCATTGAACAATTTCGTTTTGGGCTAATTTAGTGAAAGCAGCAGGTGCAGCGGGAAAACCGCCATATGCACCGATTCCAGTAGCTAGAGCTAATATGATTTGTTGATTACTATATTGCATATTATATTAATAAACTAGATTTTTTTTTTTATAAATCTATATTAATAATTATGTTAAGAGAAAGTAATGCTGATCAGATACTACCTAATTTATGGTTAGGTAATGCGTTAGCTGCAAAAAACAAAGATTTCTTAATTAAAAATGATATAAAATATATTATTAATGTATCGTGTAATATTCCTAATTACTATCATGGATCCTTGACTTATTTAAATATATCAATAAATGACGATGATATAAGAATTTCAGATGTTTCAAAAATATTTGAGATAACTAATAATTTTATATATCAAGCTTATAAAAATAATGATGCTGTTTTAGTTCATTGTAAAAGAGGTCATCATAGATCAGCTTCAGTAGTAGCAGCATTTTTAATTAAACATTTACAAATGGATGCAGATACTGCTATTAGATATATTAATTCCTTAAGAAGAAATACTTTTACAAGAGAAACTAATATGACAAAAGGATTAAGACAATATTATTTTGATTCCAAAGTTAATTAAAATAAAATAATAATTATTAAATTATTTTAATTTTGACTCATTTCATAAAGTTGTTCACATTTAATGTTTAATTTTTCAATAGTATTTTTATATTCTTCTGAATTATTGGTAAATTTAGTTCTTTTGACCCAATCAAATATTTGATAAATGAATTCTTTTAATTGTTGACAATATTGATCTCCCATAGGCAAATTACCATCATTAATATCTGATAATAAGGCATTGCACAAATTTATTAACTCATCTTTATAATCTACTACTTTTTCAATAGAATTATATTTTTGGTGATTTATTTTTATTTCTTCAATTTTCATCATAAAATCATTATTGGTCAAATCAGAATTAACATTTGACCAAACAATAATATTATGTAAATATCCAATAAATTCAGGATCCTCCTCAGAATTTAAATCTTTGAGAATTTGATTACATAATTCAATTAATTGTTCTTTGAATTTATTATCATTCGTTACATTAGAACAAGGGATATTACCAATACTTTGATTTTCCATTTGATCTAATTCTAAATCAGAAAACATTACTTCTGATTTATCCAAAGATTTAATATTATCTTGATTATCATTATCTAATCTTAAAACTAATGAAGAATATTTTCTTTTAAGTTTATTAATTATTTTTAATAATTGTTGATTATCATAATGTTCTAATTCTTGAAAAATAGATTTTAAATCGTTAAAAATTAGAACCTTGTCATCTTGTGATAATTTTGTTTCTTTAGAATTTAAATTAAATAAAATCATATCTTTTATATCATCTAATTCATCTAATCTTTCAATTCTAGTTTGTTTAATAAAATCTTCTTTTTGATATTTTTCGGCTTCAGTAATTAATTTGTCAATTTGATCCTTAGATAATTTATTTGTAGTTGTATCAATTGTTATATTTTTTTCTGATTCACTTCTAATATCTTTAGCTGATACATTAATAATTCCATTTACATCTACTGCAAATGTTATTTCTATGACTGGTACCCCTTTTTTAGCTTTTTCAATACCTTTTAAAATAAATTCACCAATCAAAAAATTATCTTTAACCAATTTTCTTTCTCCTTCAAAAATTTTAATTTTAATTTCTGTATCATCGTCAGTGTCTGTTGTATATTTTTTTGTGATTTTAATAGGTAAAGCACTGTTTCTTTCAATTATAGGAGAAAAGACTCCATTAAGAGTTTCTACACCTAAGGTTAAGGGTATAACATCGACTAAAACAATATCTTTACAAAATGGATCATCTTGGTTATTTAACATATATCCCTGAATAGCTGCTCCAGCAGAAACAATACAATCCGGATTAGAAGAAACTGTTGGTTTGATGTTAAAATAATTATGTAACATAAAATTAATTATAGGAATATTTGTACTACCACCTACTAATAAAACATCTGTTATATTTTCTTTATTTATTTCTGATGTTTTCATAATTTCAATAACAGGTTTAATAGATCTATCTAATAAATCTTTACAAATTTCTTGAAACTTATTACGATTTATTTCTAAATCCAAATTATTAGTACCCCACAAGTTTTGAATAAACATTTTTGCTGTTTCAACTTTAGACAATTTAATTTTTGTAGTTTCACATAAATTTTTTAATTCTTTTAATTTTTCATGATGAATTTGTATTTTTTCATCTTGATCTAAATTTAATGATTTTTTAAAATAATCAATAACATAATGAAATAATTTTTGAGTAAAATCTTCACCTCCTAAATAAGTATCTCCTGTTGTAGCAATAACTTCAAATATACCATCATCAATATTTAATAAAGATACATCTAAAGTTCCACCTCCAAAATCATATACAATTATATTTCTTTCTTCGTCGGTTTTTTTCCCTAAAATACCATAAGATAGAGCAGCAGCTGTTGGTTCATTAATCATTCTTATACAATTAATACCTGCAATTTTAGCAGCATCTTGAGTAGCTCTTCTTTGAGATTCATTAAAATATGCCGGAATAGTAATAATTGCAGAAATATTTTGATCTCCTAAATTAGCAAAATCTTGAGCTAATATCTTTATTTTTGAAAGAACCATTGCAGAAATTTCTTCTGGTTTTCTTACACCTCTTTTAGTATCAACCATAATATCTCCCTTTAAATTTGAAGTAATTTGATAAGATAAAAATTTTTTGAAATCATTAACATACGAGTCATTAAAACTTCTACCAATTAATCTTTTAGAATTATTATATGTTAAAAAAGGATTTCTATTTAATGCGTTATTACCAACTATAATTTGATTTTCATCTATATATGCAACACTTGGTATTAATGAATAAATTTGACCGTTTACTTTTTCCTTAACTACATGAAGTGATTTATTAATCCAAACCGAACAACAGCTATTTGTTGTTCCCAAGTCAATACCAAATATAATATTTGTATTCATCTTATTAATATTCATTATATTAATTATATTATTTTTAACGAGATTTTAAGTAATATTAGGGTGATAAAAAAAATTGGGTAAAATAATTATTTTAAGCAAAGGATTTGTTAATCATATCTCTTAATAATCTATCTTTTATTTTAGCATAGACCATTTCTGAAATGTCATCTGCTAATTTCTGTTTAAAATCTTTGCTTTCTAATTTTTCTTCAATATCATTACTTAATTTAATACAAGAAGTAGTAACAAAATCTTTAACACTCTTTTTAAGACAATCCATTTCAATTGCTAATTCAGCTACAACATTATGGTCAATTTCTCCTGGAGGACCTTGCTCTCCTTGGGGACCAGTATGACCTCTTGAACCTTTTTCTCCTGTAGATCCTTTTTCTCCTTTATCACCTTTAAAACCTCTATCTCCTTTAGAACCTCTTTCACCGACTGGCCCTTGTAACATTTTTAATTCTTCTTTACTGAAATCTTTAAATCTAAATGCATCACCTTTAGGACCTTTTTCTCCTTGATCACCTTTGGGTCCTTTTAAAGATTTCAATTGTTCTTTAGTAAAATCGTCATAAGTAAATGGATCACCTCTAGGACCTTTTTCTCCAGCAACTCCTCTTATTCCAGTTTCACCTTTTTCACCTTGAGGACCTCTAGTACCTACTTCTCCAGAAGGACCTCTTTCACCTTTAACACCTCTTTCACCTTTTTCACCTATTGAACCTTGAATCCCTTGTTCCCCTTTTTCTCCATTTAAACCTATATCACCTCTAGGACCGTGTGGTCCTACAGGACCTTCAGGGCCCGGTCTACCTAATAATTGTAATTCTTTAAATTCATTTATTTTATTTTGTATATCTATTATTTGTTTAGAATATTCTTCTTTTACAATAAATTTATCCTTAAAATCTTGGTAAAATTTAGTTACAGCTTCAGAATAGATAACAGGTGTTGTTCCAGAAACAGATTGATCTAAAGTCATTTTAATTGGATCTTGACTTATTACAATACTAGATTCTGATGTATTATCATCAAATAAAATATTAAATCTTATAAAATCACTAATATGAGATTTTAAATTAATTATTTCTTTTCTTTCTAAAGATACTGAATTTCTGTATTGATTTAATAAGGTATCTAATTTATGTTTTGTAGATATACATAATTGGTATTTATGATTAAATATACTTTTAGATTTTTCATATCCATTAACATAATTTTTTGGATTACATATTAAATAAAAAGAATCATTAATATCCAAATACTCAGAATTAATTTGATTAATTATTAATTCATATTTTTGATCCATAGTAAAATATTCTTTTCTAATTTGATCATAAATATCTATCCCCATATTTTTTTCTTGATTAATTAATGATAAAATTGTAATAATTAAACTAGTATTTAGATGATTCAAATTAATAAATTGTACAAATTGATTTTTGTTTCCATTAGTATCGGTACAATATTCATCAATATTATTCAACATTGTAATAACAGTTTTATGATTAAAAATATTACTTGTCAATTCTAAATCATATTCAGATATAGATCTTTTGATTAACATAAGATTATCATAAACTTGTTCAGAAGTTTGAACTGATAAAGATGAATTTAAAATTTTAAAAATAGAAAGTAAAAAATCATCATATTTACTTTTATTAAGAATATCAATACAATTATTTATTTTAACATTTAATTGTTTTTCTATTTTAGAAATATCATTTATATGATTCATTAATTCTAAAATTTGATGATGATATTCTTTGAAAAAATCAATATCGTTATTATTTACATTTATTACATTAAGGATTATTTTAATTAAATCTACTTTATATTCTAAATAAAATATTTGACTATTGTGATAATCAATAATTGATTCTAAATAATTTATTTCAATATTCTGTAAATTTTCTGATAATTTAATGTTTTCTATTTCTTTTTCTAAATTTTCTTTTTCCTTATAAATTATACTCATAACATCATCTTTACTTTGATTACCTACTTTTACATTATTTCCAGCTATAGAAAATTGTTTAGTTAATTCTAATTCAGTAGAATTTAATTCTACTAATTGATCATTTAATTTTTCATGTTTTTCTACTAATAATTCTTTATTATTAGATAACGTCCTTAATTCTAACCTTGATTTAGCAATTACTTGTTTTGAATTATTTAATTTTTTATCAAGATCAGATGAAAAGTATTTGAAAATATTGCTATCTTCTATAATTATTCCAGATTCTCCAAAAATGTATTTATTATTTTCAAAATAATTCTTAAAACCTAATTTATTCGGTTTGTTAATATTTCTAGTTTTGAAAAAATTAGATAAATTTTTTAAAGAATCGTTACTATCAACTTCATTTAATAAATAAGAAACAATATCTTCATGGTCATCATTAATAAAATCATTATATAATGTCAAATTTATAATGAAACTTAAAATTTTCTTTTTTAACAAAATAGTTAAATTCCATTTACCATAATAAGATGATTTTCCTAATAATAATTCATTTGTAGATTCGTTATTTTTAACATCAAAATATAAATCATTATTTAAATCTTCTAAAAGTAAATTAACAATCTCTTGGTCTTCAAATTTAAAATTTTTACTAATTTCATTACAAATAGCATTACCATTATTTTCTCTATAGACTTTTCTTAAGCTTAAATATATTTTTTCATATAATTTGGTAATGTTATCATTTTGTTTTTCAATTGTAATCATTGATATATTACTTAGATAACATAAAAATATTAAATTAATTTTTTTATGTGTAAAAACTGGTAGACAAAAAAATATGACTATTATCTCATATAAACTTATATTATGAGAGATTTAACACAAAGATCAATTAAAGATACTATTGTTTTTTCGAGTGTAAGTTTACATGCAGGTAAAAATACAACAGTTAAATTAGAACCAGCTGAACCTAATCATGGAATAACTATTAATGGCTTAGTTTTATCACCATTATATATTATTAAAACAGTTGGTATGACAACTCATGGATTCATTGATCAAATTGAACATTTATCTAGTGCATTATTTTCATTACAGATTGATAATGTAAAAGTAACAATTGATAATACCGAAGCACCTGTTATGGATGGTGCCAATCAAACAATTCTGGATGAAATTTTAAAAGTGGGTATTAAGAGATATACTAAACATCCTAGAAAAATTTGGTATCCTAGAGAAGAAGTAACAGTTTTATGTGAAGACTCGTATGTTAAATATATTCCACATGAAGATGAATTTAATTTAAGATCAGAATTCTATTGTCAAGTAGATTTTCCATATGCAGGAAAACAAGACTATAAGTGGTTAAATCATGATTTTGATGAATATTATAAAAATATTTCTAATGCTAAAACTTTTTTTTGGGATAAACAAATAGAAGCTGAATATGAAAAATGTAGATGTAAAGGTGTGCAAAAAGATGTTAATTGCTTAGTTTTCAATGATTCTGATATTTTAAATAATAATGAATTAGCTAGACATAAATTATTAGATTTAATTGGTGATATGGGTGTTTTTAATATGATTATTCCTGGTAAATTTATAGCTAATAAGGGTGGTCATAAATTACATATTGAATTAATTACTAAATTATGGGAAAAATATGCTAAAGAAAACTCTTTAATTTTAGAAAATAATCAAACTACTATACCTTATATTAAAATTCCAGCTAATTATGATATTGATACTATAATGAATAAATTTAGAACATGTATTGAAGATAAAAATTTTGTAAATTCAAATTATGTTTCTACTTTAGAAAGAAATTTAGAAAGTTTTTTAGGTGCAAAACATGTTCTAGCTACTAATAGTGGTACTAGTGCTTTACAATTATCAATTATGGCTCTAGATTTACCTAAACCTTCTAATATTTTAGTTCCTGACTTAACATTTTGGGCAACCTATGAAGCAGTCAAACTGGTAGGACATAATGCTATTATTGTGGATGTTGATGATCACTATCAAATGAGTTTTAATTTAATTAAAAAAGCTGTTCTAGAAAATAATGTTAGTGCTATTTTAATAGTTCATTTATATGGTTTTGTTCATCCTCAATTAGATGATATCAAACATTTTTGTTTAGAAAATGATATTATTTTAATTGAAGATGGATCACATGCTTTTGGAACAAAATATAAAGGAGAATTTGTTTTAAAAAATTCACATATAGCTGGAGTAAGTTTATTCCCTACTAAAATTTTAGGATCTGCGGGTAATTCAGGTATAGTTGTTACTAATGATGATCATTTAGCCAATAGAGTAAGAATGTATAGAGATAATGGTAGAGATAAATTAAGATATCAACATGAACTTGTAGGAACTAATAATATTATGAATTCATTACAAGCTATTTATACTGATAATTGTTTAGATTACTTCCCTCAAACCTTGTATAAATTATCTATTATTTTACAAGTTTATAAAAAACAATTATCAAATTTAAAAACTATGGAATTTACAGATGTAGAACATACTATTTCTAATGGATATATGTCTACTTTAATTTGTAAAATACCTGGAATGTTACAATCTAAATTAAAACAATTAAGAGATGTAGGTATTTCAGTTGCAAATGTTTATCCAGATACTATTTCTAATCAACCTGGATTCGAAAATGATAAAACTATTTTAAATGGAACATCTGATAAAATTTGTCAAAGTATTATAAATTTACCTAATTATTATGATTTAACTGATGTTGAACAAAAATATATTATTGAAAAAGTTAAAAAAGTAGATAAAATCGATATTGTTGTAATTGGATGTGGTAGAATGGGTAAATTTCATATAAAAGAATTACAATGCAATGAAAGATTTAATGTTATTGGATTTATTGATTTATTTGTTAATTCAATAGAAGGTTTAACTAAATTTAATTCTATCAAAGAAGCTAGAGAAGCTGGAGCTTTTACTGCTGTGGTTGCTACTAATACTGAATATCATTTTGAAGTTGTAAATGATTGTATAGACAATGATATGCATGTTTTGGTTGAAAAACCAGCTTTCTTAGATGTAGAATCACATTATACAATAATAGAAAAAGCTAAATCTAAAAATCTAAAAGTTTGTGTTGGGATGATAGAAAGATTCAATCCTTCTTACTCAGAAATTGATAATATTAATTTAGAAGATATAGAAACACTTGAAACTTTTAGAGTATGTAGACCACCTAATCATGGAGATAAATCATTATTATTATATGATTTAGCATGTCATGATTTAGATTTGGTTTTGAAAAAATTAGGATGTAATTTTGTTAAAGAAAGTTCTGAATTAGAAAATGATATTTACACAATAAAGGGTAAAATCAATGATAAAAAAGTTAAAATGATAGTTGGCTATTCAAGTAATGAATCGCAAGCTAAAAGAAATCATTTAATAACATTAAAAAATGGTAAACAAATTAATATGGATCTTTCAGGTAAACATAATTTATTGCATTTTGAACATAACGCATTTGCTGATTATTTATTAAATAATTCAAGTAAAATATGTACTTTAAAAGATTCTCTAGCTACTATTAGTTTATTAAATATGATTTAAATATCATTATAGATTGAACGTTCATAAATTGAATATAATAATCTATAAAATTCATAATAAATATGTAAAAAGCTGATAATAAGATATCCAAATATTTTATTATTTAGCATTTTTTGATATAATTTTATTTGATTTATTAAATAATAAAAATTATTATTAATAAAATTTGTATCTCTTTTTCTAAACATAACTAAATCTACCAAATAAATTTTTCCATCTTTTAAACATAAATTATTTATTATTAAAGGAGTATGTGGCATAAATCGTAAATCTAAAATATAAATTTGTTTATCTATAAAACTTTTTCTCATTTGATTAAGTTGATCTTCCCAATCATTCGGTAGATTTTTAATAGATAGTAAATCTCCACAATTTTCCATTTCTATTATTAAATCTTTTTCTACATAATTTAATAATTTGGGATAACATGAATATTCTTTCATCATTTCCATAAATTTTAATGTCATATTATAACCTTCTTGATCTTTAAAATATTTAATAACCTTATCCTCATGAAATTCTATTTTTTTTATGTCTTTTCCAAAAGTAATATTTTTAGGTTCAAAAAAACACATTTAATTTAAATAAAGATTTTAAAAAAATAATACCTTTCACCCTTTTATAAAATATTTTATTATTTTAAAATAATGGATTTTCTCAAAAAATATTACAAGTTAATAAAAGATCCAATACATTTCCCTTTTGGTAAAGAAGTAGAAGAAATCAAAATAAATCATGATAAAAATCCAAAAACTATTGTTAAGATATTCAGAAAAGAAAAAATGGAAAAATATATTAAAGCTATTTATTTATCTAAAAAATTAGATAAATGTAATTTTATACCAAAGTTAATTAGATACGATGATGATAAATTAGAAATAGAACAAATTTATTGTGGTAAACAAGCGAAGATAAAAGATTTACCTAAAGATTGGAAAGAACAATTGATAAAAATTAAGAAAGAATTAATAAAACAAAAGGTATCATTTGTTGATTGGGGTCCATGGGATGTTAATCCCTTTGTTATTAATAATATTTGTATTGATAATGATAAAATATATTTAATAGATTTAGGTGATTGTGATTTTGATGAACCAAACAATATAGAAAAATATTTTAATTTACAAATTTATTATTTTGAACAATTAATTGCATTTAATAGATTATTTATAATTAATCATTATTTTAATTGTTTATACAAAGGTATATATAGAAAATTATCAAGACCAAGTAATTGGATCTATTTGTTTATAATTTATATTACTTATTTAATGTGATTCATAATTCAATGAATTTAAACCAATAATTCTAGTAACATACCCTGTAGAAGAGTCTCTGAAAATGCATTTTGGTTCTATTTCAATAAGTCCTAATTTCCATCCAGGTATATTTTTGAAATCATCAATAACTTTATCAGTTCCAAAGTAATCATGTTGAATAACATCATTATCAGTTAGATTATGAGCAAATGTTGCTGACTCGATATCATTTATAATGATGGTATTTCTATCCTTTAGAAGGAAAGAGTAAACAGCCAAACACATTGTATTCTCTGGTCTACATAATGATTTAGCATTAAACCAAGTATTTCCCATTTTAACAGGGTGAGTAGCTGTTCCTTTCCATCCTCCAGGAAGAGTTACAATTGGAGCTGTTTTTTTAGGAAGATTAGTCTTCAAAATACATTCAACTTCATCTACAATAGTATTGTTATTTTTATCGAAAGTTATAACTTTATCACCTTTAGTCATTTGATCAACTCTTTTCGATAAACCATTTTGCATTTTCACAAGAGAATCTCCTGTGAAACATGGTCCAGAATGAGAATTGTATGATGCAAGTGTAGCTACTCTCAAAGATCCCGACGAGGGGCCCATACTTCTATATCCATGAGAACTTCTAGCAGTTGGTGTTGGTGCTGGTAAATTAGTAAATTTATCATCAGCAATATCTCTCATTTTCTTAAAAAGTGATCCCCCATAATGTTGAACACCTGGATCTCTAAAATTATTACAGATCTGTTGTTGGTGTGCTCTTGCTAAAGATGGTAGATAATGCTTACCCCATTTTTCAAAATATTCAGATTTTGAAATTGCAATTGAAACTTGTTCTGTCAAATCTGTCAAAATATCTTTTATTATTGGTTGATGTTGTGAAGTTGATAGAATTTGAATCATTGATTTAATAGTTGCTTCAGCTACATCTTTATTACCAAATCTCATTTGATCATATGCCATGTAAATAGCTTCTACAGTTTGCAATCTAATTTTTTGAATTTCATAAGATTGATCTGTGGTAGTTACTAAAGAACATATATCTTCTTTAACTTGTCCAAAATGATTATATCTAGTTGTAACTGTTATAGAGTTATAAATAGAATTTGTATTTTGAAGTTTAAGAATGAAATCTTTATCTTGACCATAATATAGTGGACCAGTTTCTATTTGACCTCCCCAACTAGTTGATTCAATTTGATAATTACCCATAATAGGATTATTATCAAGTTTAACTCCATTTTCTAGTTCAAAACTAATTGTAGCATTAGTTACTGCAGTTGCCATAAAATTAGCAATTGCATTACTAAACAAATCTCCAACCATACTGGAATCTGGAATGAATCCATAATTACCATTAGTAGTAACTGAAATACTATTCAAATCTTTACTATCAAGATTATAACCAAATCCAAAAGTATCAATTGAAGCAGGAAGTTCAGCATGTTGATCTTTGTACTTATTTAACATACCTACATGACCTCTAGGAGGAACTACATTAGGTTGACCATCAGTCAAAAGAATAACTTTGTCATTTCTTCCATCAGTTTTATTCAACCTACAAATATCCAAAGCCTTATTAAGACCATCCCATATATTGGTTTGTCCTTCAGTATGAAGATGGTTGATTGATGATTCGGCTTGATTCTTACCTGAATCATTCATTTGTGTAGGTGTTAAAATTACATCAGCTGTAGAACTATATTTAACTATAGATAATGCATCTATATCAGTCAATGTAACTCTAACTGCATGTGCAGCTTGTTTGACAATATCCAATAAGGAAAAGCCATGACTTTCAACTCTACCATCCGCACCTTTCATTGTAGCTTCAGTAGCCATAGATCCAGAAACATCAATCACTAAACAAACATGAATTGGTGCTCTTGTTTCTGAATTAGGAACAGAAAGCTTAAGATGAAGTTCAGAATTTGAATTGTTAAAAAATATCTGAGATTTAATATTATTCAATGAATTCTGAAGAATTGAAATCATTTCTGATGAACATCTTTCAGAAAGTTCTGTTTTCCTTATAAGTTGAGATTGATCAACATGATCTCTAATTTGATCAATAGCTGATTTCAAAGCTCTATTAGGAATTAGCTGATCAATATGTAAAGGATTTCTTGTAAAAGGTGACTCGGATTTACTTCTGAGCCAATTTACAATTGCCTCTCTTTCATAGGTATATCCTTCAGGATCCATAACAGGATCTATCATCAATTGATAAGTGATTGGACAATACATATCGTCAGTGGGTGTATTAATAATATTGTTCATTTGTGACATCATTATTGTGAAAAGTTAAAAAAAATTAATTAGAATTGATATATTATATTAACAAAATTTCAATTTTTAATCAAATTCATTATCCATCATGTTTAAAAAAATATTCGTATAATTCATTATCCATCATGTTTAAAAAATATTCGTATAATTCATTTTAATCAAATTCATTATCCATCATATACCCGGCTAGATAGGAATTAAAATCAGGATTTATTTTTTTACAGTCTGCTTGTAATTCAAAAACAATTTTTAATGTTGAAAATAATGAAATAAAATTTGATGGTAAAATTACTTCATCATTATCTAATATATCTTTTAATAGATCAACATCCTTAGAATGTTTTTCTAAATTTAATTCATCAGGTGGATTTATCATAATTTCTTTTAAAAATAAAATTAATGCTTCATTATCTCTTTTTTTTATAAATTTTTGTAAATTTTTAGATTGTAATTTTGTTAAAGGGCATATTATACCAAAATCTAATAAAGTAATTTCTACTCTTTTTTCTGTTTGATTTAAATTAAATAAGAAATTACCAAAATGTAAATCACCATGAATTATTTGATTTTTAATCATAAAATAAACTGTTGAATAAATTAATGATACAGCTTCTTCTTGATATTCAGGATAAATAGAAATAAATTGTTCTATCTTCATTCCAGATTCTTTACTCATAACTAAATAATTTTTTGAATAATCAATAACTTGAGGTATTTTTACCATTTTATAATCAATAAATATTTGATTAAATCTAATTATATTATTAGCTTCTTTATTGAAATCTGTTTGTTCAATTAAAAATTTTGCAAATTCATCTAAATCAATATTTCTTATTAATCTGTAAATTTTTTTATTCATAATTTTAAATAAATTTCTAACAAGCTTAAAACTAGAAATACTATCTTTTATTTCTTTTTCAATATTTTGATGTGCAATTTTTAATATACCTTCTTTTTTTTTAGTCAGTTGAATAGTATAAACTTGACCCACAGTTCCTGTTGCCAACGGTTCTTTCGATGAATAATCAAAATTATTCAAATGTCTTCTTCTTTCAGGATAAACGTCATCTTGTAACTTTTTTATTTTATTTATAAAGTCTGTTCCCATCAATCTATTCATTTCTTTAGATGAACTCATTACTTGAAAAATTTTAATACTCATAGGGCCATTAAATTTAATTATCCATAATAAAAATTTATTAAATGTAGATAATTTTATTAAACCTAACATGAATGTTAATTTAACAATTAAAAATAAAGATAATTGAAGAACACCACTAAAAATATTTCTTACTAACATTATAAAATAACAAATATTTTTTAATTAATTTTAATAGAAAGTTTTATCTACCTTATAAACTATTTATTCATTAATATCAATTCTCATACAATTAGATTTTTGTTGAAAACCAAATTTTGAATACAATCCAAATTTACTTTCATGACAATTTAAAGTAACTCTATAACAATTTAATTCTTTAGAAACTTCAATTAATTTATCAATAATTAATCTTGCTAATCCGTGACCTCTATTTTTTTCATCTACTACTATATCTTCAATATGACCTGCGTAATTACAGTTTCTGATGAATTTAGGTTCAATAATTAAAGTTCCTGAGGCAACAATAGTGTTATTAAACTCAATAACATATATTTTATGAAATTTATTATTTGATATTTCAAACCATTTATTTTTAAAATTTTGATATGACATAGTATCATCAACAATAGATAACTGTTTCAACAAATCAAAATACCCTCTATAAAAATCTGAAAGTAATAAGGGTCTAACTTTTAAATTCATTTATATTAATAAAATTAGATTTTATTTATAATTATTTCCAAAAAATTATAATATTTTTCTAAACACAACTCTAATGTATTGTAATATTGATAAATGCATGATAAAAAATAAAAAAAAATATTGTTTAAATATTATAAACTTTTAAATGAATACAAAATGGTTATCAGAAACAAATATGACAGAAGTGGATCTGGTCGGAGGGAAGAATGCATCATTGGGAGAAATGATATCTAATTTATCAGAATTAGGTGTTAATATTCCTAATGGTTTTGTGGTAACAGCCAATGCTTATGATTTATTTATGGATCATAACAAATTAAATGAATATATTGATCAAAAAGTTCAAGAATTAGATTATAATGATATTACTAGCATGAAAAGAATTAGTATGGATATTAAAACTAATATAATTAATGGTGACTTTCCAGATGAATTAAAAAGAGAAATAACTTGTATGTATCTTAAATTATCAGAAATGTATTTAGATACTGCAGGTAATGAACAAAAATATACAGATGTAGCGATCAGATCTTCAGGTACTTCTGAAGATATGCCGGATGCATCATTTGCAGGACAACAAGATACATATTTAAATGTAAGAGGATCTCTTCAAGTATTAGATAAAATAAAATCTTGTTTTGCTTCTTTGTTTAATGATAGAGCAATTTCTTATAGAAAAAGTATGAATTATGATACCAAGAAAGTAAAATTATCAGTGTGTGTTCAAAAAATGATTAGATCTGATTTAGCTTCAGCCGGAGTAGCATTTTCTTTAGATACAGAAAGTGGTTGTAAAGATTTAGTGGTTATTAATGGGTCATGGGGTCTAGGAGAAATGGTGGTTAGTGGTCAAGTTAGACCCGATGAAATTTTAGTTTTTAAAAAGACTCTTTCAGATTATCCTTCTATAATAGATAAAAAATTAGGTGAGAAGAATGAGAAGATGATTTACTCTGATAATCCCAATAAAAGAGTTCAAACTATTTTGGTAGAAGATTATAAAAAATCTCAATTTTGTATAGATGATATCAAAGCTTTACAATTAGCTAAATGGGTTGTTCAAATAGAAAAATATTACACTGAATTAAATAATAAATGGACACCTGTTGATGTAGAATGGGCTTTAGATGGGTTAACGAATACTTTATATATTGTTCAAGCCAGACCAGAAACTGTTATCTCTAGAGCAGATCAAGATCAGCTTGTAGAATACAAAATGAAAAATGATCAAAAAAAAGATATTATTATGACAGGTGTAGCTGTTGGTGATAAAATTTCAACAGGGAAAGTTAGAAAAATGTTTAGTTTAGATTCCAGAGTAAATAATACTGAATTTAATGATGGAGATATTTTAGTTACTGAAATTACTGATCCAGATTGGGAACCTATTATGAAAAAAGCGAGTGCAATTATTACTGAAAAAGGTGGTAGAACATGTCATGCCGCAATTGTAGCTAGAGAATTAGGAGTAACTGCTGTTGTAGGTACTGGAAATTGTACAAAAATATTACAAGATAATCAAGAAGTTACTGTTTCATGTGCTGAAGGAGATGTTGGTTATATTTATCACGGTTTATTAGATTTTGATTTGATTAAAACAAACATATCAGATATTCCAAAAATTAATACTAAAATAATGATGAATGTAGCTTCTCCAAATGAAGCTTTTAAATTTGCAAAAATACCAAATTACGGTGTAGGTTTAGCTAGAGAAGAATTCATTATTAATAACTTTATTAAAGTACATCCTTTAGCTTTATTAAATTATGATAAACAAGAAGAATCAGTTAAAAAAGAAATTGATGTATTAATTAGAGGTTTTAAAAGCCCTGTTAATTATTATGTTAAAAAATTAGCTTATGGCATTGCTAGAATTGGAGCCGCATTTTATCCTAATAATGTTATTGTTAGATTTTCTGATTTTAAATCTAATGAATATGCAAATTTATTGGGTGGAAGTAAGTATGAACCTCATGAAGAAAATCCAATGATTGGATGGAGAGGTGCTTCTAGATATTATTCAGCAAATTTTAAAGAAGCATTTGGTTTAGAATGTGCTGCTATCAAATATGTTAGAGAAAAATTAGGTTTACAAAATATTATTGTTATGATTCCATTCTGTAGAACTCTAGAAGAATGTGAAAAAGTTTTGAAAGTAATGAAAGAATATGGTTTAGAAAGAGGTATTAATGGATTACAAGTTTATCTTATGTGTGAAATTCCATCAAATGTTATTTTAGCCGAAGAATTTTCAAAATATGTAGATGGTTTTTCTATTGGTAGTAATGATTTAACTCAATTAACTTTAGGTTTAGATAGAGATTCAGAATTAGTTTCAGATATTTATAATGAAAGAAATCCAGCCGTTAAAATGATGCTCTCTAAAGTAATTAAAACTTGTAAAGCTAATGGAACTAAAATTGGTATTTGTGGACAAGGTCCAAGTGATTTCCCAGATTTTGCACAATTTCTAATTGAGGAAGGGATAGACACCATATCTTTGACACCTGATTCTGTTATTAAAACTACTAAACATATTGCTAACTTTGAAAAGAAATAATTTTTTTAATTTAATAAAAGCAACAATCGTTACTTTTATTAAAATTTTATTCACCCTTAATGGGCCAAAATAATATTCATTGTAATTATTTATATATAATATCTCTTTAAGTATATTTATACATATTAAACCAAATATTTTTTCTTCCATTTCATCATATGCTTTTAAGGATAAATATTTTAATATCTGTAACAATCCCAAATTCTGTTAAACTATTGGTAAAAATGCTTTTATAAATAATAAGATAACCAACGTAACAATTCCAATAAAATTCAAAGATAGATAATATCTTTTTGACATATCTAAAAGTTGATTTGGAAATATCAAATTTAAATTATATCAATAAACACATATTATTAAAAATATGTAAATTTGATAAGAAATAATTTTTTATATTTAATAAGAAATAATTTTTTATATTTAATAAAAGTATCATTTGACACTTTTATTAAATTATCACCCTTATTGGGCCAAGTATTTATAACTGGATATAATTACATAATATGTCTTTATGTATTATAAAAATAAAAATCTTTATAATAAGTAATGGAATTTGGTGATTTAGGAAGAATTTGTAATTTATGTAAAAACCAAGATTTTTTACCAATAAAATGTAACACGTGTAATAAAATTTGAATGTAAAGATTGTAAACTAAATTATTGTATTAATCATAGATTATCATTTAATAATAATTGTGATACTAAAAATGAATATTTCGATAAAAAAAAATAAAGATAATAATATTATGAAAAAAGAAAGATGTTGTTTTATAATGTAAAAAATAAGTTAAATATAATAATAATTTTTATTTAACTTATTAATGACAAAAATAAATAATTATTATTTGGCTAATGATGCTAAAAATATTATTTTAGTTTATGATAATTACACATGTATATTCAATACAAAAACCAAAAAAGAAACAAAAATTATAGATGAACGTTTAGAAAAAATTGTTTTTTCTGATAATGGTTATTTAAGTGGAATTTACGATAAATTTAATATTTTTAGTTATAATTTAGAAACAAAAGAAAAGTCTGGAGACCTGTTAATGAATTTATCTAAAAATAATATGTTATTAAAAATAACATATTGCAAAGATAATTATTTAATTATTTTTACTAAACAAGGTCATATTTATCATTTTAAAGATAATTATATCAAATTATACAATAATATTAATCAAATTAATACATCAAATCCAATTATAAATATGGATTTCTCTAAAGATTTCGACTATTTAGGAATATTATGTCATAAATATTTTTTTCTTTTAATAGATAATCAAGAAATAGTTAATTTAAATGATGTATATTTTAAAAATAATAATATTACAAAAATTAGATTTTGTCCTTTTGATAATAAAGTTTTTTATTTATTATCAGATTCCTCTTTATTTAAATTTAAAATAAATTATCAAATGAAAGTAATTTCAAAATTAGATCAAATTGATATTCAAGTTAAAAATATTCAATTTAATAAATTCAACAAAAAAATATTAATTATAAACAGTAAAGATATAAGTTATTTGTACTTTATAAATAATTTTCAAAATTTTGTTTTATTATTGAAAATAAAGAACCCTAATGTGAAATTTTACAGTAATTACGAAATGTTTTATTTCAATTCTAATTTAGTTATAAAAAATTATTTGTTTAATTTAATAAAATTAGAAGTATATACTATTGATCAAAGCAGAGATAGAATAAAAAAATTTACTGTAAAAAATTATAAAACAATGATTGAATTAATGAATAACCAAGTTTTACAATATGATCATGCTATAGAATGTAAAGAAATAGAATATATTAAAAAAATACATTTATTTATTTTTCTTTCAAAAATTCCTTATTTTTTTAATTTTCATAAAAAACATAATACAATACCCTTACAATTACCTATTAAAAAATCATTACCAGAATATGATGCTATTGATCAATTTATTAAATATGTATATACTGATGTATTTCCAGATGGTTTAGTAATATTTAAAAATTTAGATTTTTTTAAAGAAATTTCAGATAAATTATGGTATGGTAAAAATAATCAATTAAAGATGTGGGTAGATAAAATAGACAAAATAAATAAAGAATATATATTATAATAAATGTCAATAGAATTTACATGGAATGAAATTTATAGTTCAGAAAATCAAAATTGGATTGTTGCTAATAATAATGTTTATGATATAACTGAATTATTAGATATCCATCCAGGAGGTAAACAATGTTTAATTAATCATATTAAAAAAGATTGTACTATAGATTATAATTTTCATTCTAAAGATAGTAAAAAAGAATGGAAAAAATACAAGATAGGCTATATTAAGAAAAATGAACACGCTTATTTGAAAAAAAACGAATCTTGTATTATATTATAAATGACAACATATAAAATTAATTATCAAAAATATTTAACTGGTGCAGGAATTTTACTATTAGAAAAATTTAAGAATGAATGGATTGTAATTTTATTTAAAGATCATACTAAAACTTTCGCAGATATTGGGGGTTTATATGAATCTAAACATGGAGATGTAAAAGAAACAGCTAAGCAAGAATTGAAAGAAGAAAGTAGAAATTTATTTAAAATTAATAATAATGAAATTTTAATAAATTATTTAGATATTAAATATAATTCAAATATTTATGATTATTACAGATTATATTTTTTAAATATAACTGATATTGGATTTAAAAATTATGGATCTTTACCTGATTATAAAACTTTATTTGAAACAAATAGAGATATTATTGATAATAATCCAAACTATTCTAAATCATGGAGAGAAACTACACAAATTAAAAGATTTAAATTAATTGATTTATTAAATCTAGTTAATCAAGATAATTTATATTGCAAAGATATACATGGAAAAAATCATAAAGTTAGAAGAAGAATAAAAGATATTATGATTGAAATTAATAAGCTTAATAAGTTTGAAGATTTGGTTCCTCCTATTATTAATAAAAGTAGAATTTCTAATCTTGATGGAACAATAACATATATTTTATATTAAAGAAATAATAAGTTTTAAAATTATGCTAAGTAAATTTAAAAATTATTTATTTTATTTAACACTAGAAGAGTTTTGTGACTTAATTAGAAAAAAATATGAAAAATGGGAACTTTTTAAAGGATATGTATCTATTGATAGAAAAGGAAGGATTGTAGATGTTAGAATACCGTCTTCTCAACGAAAAAATTATTTATTTGATATTACTATCTAACAATATTCTTTAGGTTGATTATATTTTTTGAATTTATCTTTGCTAGTAATTCTACCAATAATATCACCTGGACATTCATTCTTTTTCATAATATGTACTTTTCTTGTTTCTGAATTATATAAGTATTTATCACCATCAAATTCTTTAATTAACCAGATATCTTCTTTTTGGTCATCGTCATCTAAATCAGGATCTGCTTCTAAATTTTGTCTTTTATCTGCTTCTAAATTTTGTCTTTTATCCTCTTCATCTAAATTTGCATTAGCTTCTTTAATATTTGTATTATCATCTTTAAGATTTGTACTT
>Ga0209534_10000129_pt1 | contig 89998 bp, 113 predicted proteins | sample COG_07_FD_184751 | JGI IMG/M metagenome (GOLD analysis project Ga0209534, IMG submission 184751) | Pelagic Microbial community sample from North Sea - COGITO 998_met_07 (SPAdes) (version 2) | ecosystem: Environmental > Aquatic > Marine > Neritic zone/Coastal water | place: Helgoland, sampling...
GTCTGTTTTGATGTTTAATTTTATAAGGGGTTAGATTAAATTTTTTACCTATTTTTTAATTATTTAGGAGAATTTTTTAGTTTTCGGTAGAATTTTCTAGTTTTTCGGTAGAATTTAGTATTTTCTTATGGTCTCGTCTTGAAAATTCATAAATATTTTGACTGCATAACCCGTCTCATTATGAAAAAGTAGTTTATGGTCTCATTTTGATTTGGACTTGAAATATTTTGACTGCATAACCCGTCTCATTATGAAAAAGTAGTTTATGGTCTCATTTTGATTTGGACTTGAAATATTTTGACTGCATAACCCGTCTCATTGTGAAAAGTTGGTATGGTCTCAATAATTTTTAATTTATTTTTTTTTTGACTGCATAACACGTCTCATTTATTTTTGTTTTTTATTTTTTATTAATGTTATTTATATTAAAAAAACAAAATATCTTTAATCTTTTGTTTTTTTTGACTGCATAACCCGTCTCATTTATTTTTGTTTTTTATTTTTTTATTAATGTTATTTATATTAAACAAACAAAATATCTTTAATCTTTTGTTTTTTTTGACTGCATAACTCGTCACAAATATTTTTTTATATAATATTTTTATGGTAATAAAACTATTTTATGTTTTTTTTATTTATGCTGTTATTATGGTCTCATAATAAAACACTTGTAAAATAATTGTTATATTATAATATTTTTTCAAATTATTCACATAATACATTAGTCATGTCATAATTCATAGGTTCTTCGTTTTTAGTACAAACTTTGTGGCTATTAAATTCTAGTAGATTACCTCCTAACAAATAATATTTACGTAAGTTTTTTTCGGGTAATGAAATATCATTTAATATATCATTACTAAAATCAAATACTTTAAAATCTTTATAATTAACATTATTATTAAATAAAATAGTTGATACAATTCGATGAACCAATATATGCTGATCGTGACTATATTCTCCATCTTTATTATGTGTTATTATTTTTTGCCATTCTTGTTTTAATAAATATTTTTTTAAATAATCATACACTTTTTTATCAAAACGAGCATTTGTTATGTCATACTCATTATAATCAAAATGTTGAATTACTGCTAAATTAAAATTATAGTCTTTACTCATTTGAATTAATCCTGGTATATCTTTTCGCATATTTCCAACTCTACCATCCATTGAATTTGTACAAACAATCAACAAAAATTTTTCATTATTATATAATTCATTAAATCCATATAAACTTTCATCGTCAGGATGTGCTACTATCATAATATTTTCTACTTTTTCTATATTTTTTTGTATTATTAATTTTTTTTTACATATTTCATCTTTATAATAATTAATTTGTCTTTCATAATTAATTGTTTTTCGAGTGCTACTATATTTCTTTTTAATAGTATTAATAGTATTTTGGATTCTATCAATAATTATTTCTTTTTTTAACATTATTAGATATTATTATACTATATAATTCTAATTTAAAAATGTATTTATTTTTATTTTATTTACAAATTGACGATTATTTACAACTATTTATATTCTGTAATTAAAATTATCAATACATGCAATAAATATGACAAAATTCAGAGTTTTATCTTTAGATAAAACATACTTAAAATTACAACATTTTATAGAAAAGAAACTTCGCATATGGCGAGCGCTCTCTGAAAAAGAAAAAATACATAAAGTTCTCATGTATGAAAGAATTAAGTTAATGAGACAGATCTACCTATATACAAATCGATATATACGAAAAAATAATAATATTATTGGGAATAGTAATAAAGATTTTCACCATCTTTGGAAAACACTGCTTGATAAATCAATACAGACTTCATCTGAAATACCCGAGATTCTTTTGGAGATGCAAGGCGACAACCATTTTACCCACAGAGATTGCGCACGGGTCGAAGTGGCGCTTAAAAATCTTCGTAAGTTTAAATACCTTTACTACGAACGAAAAGCATTTGTTGCAACGACTCTTATGGTTAGATTACCATCCACCGATTTGTGTAGAAAGATTACAGACTATCTCTATTAACTTAATAATTATTTACAATTTTTTTCATACTTTTTGCGTATGGTTAATTTTCAAAATTGACAAAATAAATGAATATAATATTAAATGTATAAATTATAAAATAAAAAAAAGCATATCAGATTCTGAAAAAAATGGATTTAACGATGCACTCGAAACAACAGATTAACGAGGAGGATAAACGCAAAATGGATAAATTAACCGATTTTCTCTACGGTGTATTACAAAACTTTCAAACTTTTACAAATGCCAACACCGACGACTATTCAATCTTTAAAACAGAAGACGAATTAAGCGACATGCTGTATAATAGAATCAGATCAGCAAGACGTTTGTATCTATATACGAATCGTTTTCTTCAAGAAAATGAATTTGCTCTTGAAAATTGTAGAGAAAGTTTAAAAAAACTTTTCAAGAATATGCTTAAAAAATCCGAAGAATTCGCAAATGAAATACCAATAATAACCCTTGCATATAAATTTTCAAATAAAAAAAAACGATATTTCGAAATTACAGTGAAAAATCTTCGTAAGTTTAAATATATTTACTACGAACGAAAATCATTTGTTGCAACTACTCTTATGGTTAGATTACCATCCACCGATTTGTGTAGAAAGATTACAGACTATCTTTATTAAGTTACTAAATATCAAATATAATTATTATTTTTGCTTATATACATAAAACATGTCTCATATCATACTCAAGTGGAACCTCGTCTCTGGTACACACTTTATCGCATCTTAAATCAAGTAGACTATTTCCTGCCATTAAGTAATATTTATTTAGGATATCTTTCGCTTCTAAGCAATCATTTGTAACTTTATTACTAAAATCAAATACCTTAAATGTATTGTAAATTATATCATTGTCGTATAAGATATGTGAAACCATTCGATGAACTAATATATGTTGAGTATGCCCGTATTCACCATCTTTATTATGCGTTATTATCCTTTTCCATTTTTGTTTCATTAAATATTTTTTCAAATAATTGTATACAGTAATATCAAACCTTGTGTTTATAACTTTTTCCTCATATATATCACAATGTTGAATCACGATTAAATTAAAATTATAATCCTTGCTCATTTGAATTACCCCTGGTATATCTTTCCGTGTAACTCCAATTCTACCATCTATTGAATTAGTACAAATAATTAATAACCATTTTTCTCCATTATGTAATTCGTTCATTCCAAATATTGTTTCATCATCGGCATGAGCAACTATCATAATGTTTTCTACATTTTCTAGATTGGTCTGGATTATTAATTCATTTTTATACAATTTATCCTTATAATAGTTTATTTGACGTTCATATCGATCTATTACACCTTTTTCATTTTTAAATTTTTGTTTATGAATTTGTAACAATTGTTTAGATCTATCAACTAAAATTTTACTTGAAATCATAATATATAGAATATCATATATTATCATTGTTCAAAAATCGTATTTATCTTTATATTACTTATTATAGATTCTTCTTTTTTTAACACTTTTCTCTTTTTTTTTAACTTACTGTGTGTTATTATTGTTTTTCCTTCTATTTCCAATTTTTCAATCTTTTTCTCCACTTTATAATTATCTGAAAAATATTGCAATATTATCTCGTCATTTTCATCTTTATGCTTTACATAAAACTTTGTTTGTTTTTCATTCTTTATTTTTTTTACTTTATTACAGTTTTCTTCCAACTCTTCATATTTTATCTTAATTTCTTGTGTTTTTTTCGTATTTTTCTCTTTTTTCTCCTTTTTTTCATCATTTTTGATGAGTTTGATGTCTTCTTGATTTAATTTATAATATATTTCCCTTATTTCTTCTGATTTATCATATGCTCTTTTCGATCTTGTCTTATGAAAGTTTCCTTCATCTATATAATAATTAAATTGTGTTACTAAAAGACGATTTCTTTCTTCTTTATTCAAATCATTATTGTTTATTTGGTTTTCTCCAATAATATATTCCAAATTACAAAATAATTGTCCTATGTTTTCCAAACAAAAATGGGAGAGAAAGATTAATATTCGATTCTGTACCACCTCACGTTCATATGACCTCTTTTTTTGTATTTTCGAAGTGGATACTATAATCCCTCCTATTGCGTTATTTGTTTTGTCCAATACATCACGATAAAATTTGTCTACATCCTTCGTTGGCACTGGATTTTTGTGTAAATTGTTCTTTGATTCCACTAAAATTGTCTGTCCAGTATCTTTATGTTGAAATATGATATCACACATTCCACCATACTTACTTCCTACATGACTAATATTCCACTTATTGCCTTCCTCCTTATCGTTATATTCTTCTAAAGCATTAAAAAACACCTCTTCAAATATCTTTCCCTTGTTTTTGTTCTCGTATTTATTAAAATATTCTTGGTTTTTCTGTTTTAATTGTTCCAATTCTTCTTTATAACACTGAATTTTATTGTTTACCTCCTTCTCCAAGTCCGTTTCATACCGTTTTTTTAAATATTCATTGGTGTTTTTCTCTGTATGTAACCAATCTTGTATTCTATTTACCTCAATTTTTCTGTTTTCTCTCTCTATTTCCAATTCTTTTTTGATATAATTGTATTTTATCTCTTCTTTCTTCAAAATGTCATCACGAATACTCATGATTTGTTCATCTTTCTTCTGAATTTTCTGATTATATTCATCTAACATTTTCATTTTCATATCCATTTCTTTGTTTAAATGCTGTTCCCTTACATCCATACTTTTTCGCTCCATTTCATATACTTTTTTTAGTATTTCTTCATTTTTCCCTTCCAATTCAACTACTTTCTCTCCCAATTCGGTGTTTTTTTCTCTTTCAAGCATTAATTTTTTGCTTTCTTGAACATTTATCCTTAATTCTTCCACTGTTTTTTGCTTTTTTCCACACTTTTTTTGATAATCATACATCATTATACCACCTTTTATAATATAATCATGTTCTTCTTCTGGATATTTTATTAATTCTTCCATACATATAAAGAACTAACATTGTTTTTATGTAATTGTTAAATATAAATTGATACAAATTATAAGAATAATACAATATAACACAAATAAAATATACACTATGAATAACCTTTTCCTTATATTATTAGTACTCTGGTACAAAGGATATCGTATTGAAGATTTTGATTTCTTGAATAATAATACTTTTGCACGGATTATGATTATTTACATGATTATTTACATTATCATAAAGGTTTACATGTTGCTATAAATTGATTTTACTATAAAATTAAATAATGTTTTTATTAATTATCTTTATCATGTCTACACCCACCAAATTTCCAACAACTGTTGTCGGGACTGTTCTTGTAGACCGTTCAGGGTCTATGAACTCTATACTACCTACTCTCTTAAAATCATTACACTCCTTTCTCGATGAAATAAAACAAACATCATCATATTCAGTAAAAACTTACTTTCGACTATCTACATTCTCTGTGACAAGATATACGGTATTTCCAGTAGGGGGAAGAAATGAATTTGGTGATATCAAAACATTGAATAATGATGATATTCAGTTTAATACCTATGGATGTACTAGACTTATCGATAGTGCTATTGAAGAAGTTGACTTGTTAAACACGAAATTAGATGAGTTACATGGACATGATACGATGTCTTGGTTTGTTCTACTTACTGATGGAGAAGATAACTTGTCTCAAACACCATCATTAGATCTTAGAGATAAAATAAAAGCATTAAAAGAAAGAGGGGTTAGTTGTATGTTTATGGGAGCAAATATCGATGCCATACAAACAGGTTCACAATTTGGATTTGAAGAAGGACAGTCCCTTCAAATCGAATTAGATGATAATCAAGACCAAGATATCAATATGGCGCCATTGTCCCAAGGATTTCGTGCCGTAAGTGACAACATTACAAGCACAATGTTCGATGATACACATGATTCGTCCTTTTCAACCATGCAACGAATCTCATCTGCCCCTAATATGTTTAATAGCGCTATTAATCCAGGCGATGAATTTGAAACATCCCTACCTACTTTACAGCGTTCAACCAATCTTCCCGAAATTCCATTAACTCCTATACCACATTTAAATATGTCATCGGAAAGTGATGTCGAGATTGAAAATGATGAATTTGATAAAATGGTGGAAGCATTACAATTCTAACTTTTGTATAAAAAATATATTTATAATATAAACTTTTTTACAAATTAAACTGAGTATGTTACAAATTCTTCATCTGATTCTATTTCTCCTCCAAAACGATTTCTATATATAGGAGGAGGCGATTGCGCTTCTAAACGAGCAGTAGGAGTAGTATATGAATCTTCGTTAGTTTCTTCCAATGGTATAAAATCCATATTTAATAACTCCAGATTCAAGGTATCATGCTCTTTTTCCCATTTTATTTGAGCCAATACCTCCCTACAATTATCATAATACTTACTATATGTATCCAATTGTATCAATACATTACATTTCTGCATTTTTGCTTGCTCTTTTTTTATATTTAAGTGTTTTTTTCTTTTTTTCATGTACAGTTTCATCTGTTTTCGAGGTTCTCTTCTAAATTTCTGAAGTTGAAATACAGTTTCTTCCAATTCTCTCTCCTCAAATCGCAAGTAATCAATATTATCATACAATCCTGTTTCTTCCTGTGTTAGTTCAAATATATTGGCTCTTAAACTAGACTCCTCTTTGTTTAAACTAACATTTGTGACTACTCCGGAACGGCACATTGGACATGTATTATTATTGCTTGCCCACTTCCAAAAGCAGTCCTTACAGAACACATGATCACATCGTGTATTTACAATATTCTGTAGGTTTAAATTCTCATAACATACTGAACATTCCATTATTATTTGTTAATTCGCAATTATTTGATGTGATTTATTGATTTTGTTTCTTATACATTAAAAAATAAGGTAGTTAATTTATATCAATTTTAATTAAAATATTGCGGATATTTATTCTTTAAGGAAATAATTAATTCTAAAGGTATCTCATCAAAGTCAATTATTTTCTTATTGTTGTTATATTTTGCTATATATTCATTTTTACTATGTAATTTACTTTCAAACAATTCTTTGTCGTTCCAATATTTAATGGCTGTTTTTTTTCCACATTTGGGAAACACACCGCTTATATTGTCTGACTTATCTCCTGTGACTATCTTTATAAATAAATCTTGTTTTGGATCTCCAGTTGAGTTTTTATTTGTCGCCAAAGGTTTCAATCTTAGATTTATCAAGTCAAGTTGAGGATGCGCAAGTTGTAAGTAATCCATGTCTCCGGTTATAATAGTTACTTTATTTTCTGTGTTTTGCTGTATTAAATGTTTTGATAATAAAGCAAGACAATCGTCTGCCTCAAGATGGTTTAAATACAATATATCATTATCTTCTATCCCTGCTTCGCGAAATAATGTATCATATGCCATCTTAAAGAACGGACCCCCCATAAAACTATCATCGTATACCCTTGTTTCCTTATATGTTGCGCTATATTCATTTCTCCATATGTCTTTTCTTGAACAATCTTTACCCACAAGTATTTTGCAATTATCTAATTTCAACTTTTTGGGAAGTTCCTTTAACTTGGAAATAAACATTTTTTTAAACTTTTCTACAAACAATTCATTTTCAAGAGGGTTTCCCAAGTCAAGTTCCTTATGAGCATTACGCATCCAGGCGTGAATAGCATAGTATCTGTAAAAGCAATAATAACTACCGTCGATTAATATATAATTCATTGTATTAATTTAATTACAAATATCATTAAATATATTAGATTCTTCAATTTTACAAATTCAAAAAGGGAGAGATGTTTATAATTCGACAATCAATATATTCTTCTTAAATGATTAAGAAACTAATGTTATAAATACACTATATTGGTTTGTTCTATTTCTATATTATGATCTTCCTGATGTATTTGTTGATATATTTGCATAGCACGTTCATCTCTATTTAACCGTGTTTTCACTCTATGTAATGCTGATTTCATACTGACCTTTATTTTACTTAATACATTTCCCATATATATATTATCATAACGATTATTATTATATATATTTTCCTTATTTCTATTATTTTTTTCGACACTATAATTTGATATAATACTCATCACAGTTCCCATTATACTAATCTTTTATTTTATTACCTGCCAATGAAACGTCCATCGCATCTACAATAGACATTGTATTAGCGATGTCTGTTATTGCGTTTTTGTTGTGTTTATCTTTACTCGATATCATGTCGCTCGATATTTGACACTTTATTTGTTCTTTTTCCGTATCATGAGGCAAAGGATTTGCCTTATCATATTCATTGAAAAAATCTATGTATGCTTGGTTTTGTAATTGGTTAACTTTATTATACAGAGAACCACTCGAATCCATACCATTGTCTTTTACCCATCCAATTGCCTCATCCTTCACCATAAAATTCTTTCGTTTATTGTCCGTACAATGTATTGGACGTTCTGTAAATGGAAGGTCTTGTAAATTCTTAATTAACTTTTTAGATAAATAATCTTCTACTAACGAATTGTTACTTATAATGTCCTTTAATTCAAAACTAACATTCTTTAAAAAGTCTTGTACGCTCTTAGCATTATTACAATGATTTTCTAAGAAGACGGTTATCGATATATTATTATAATTGTTGATAGTTGTCCCACTCGACTTTACCTCTTCTTTTATCTCATTCTGATTTTCAATTATTTTATTGATTTGATTCTGCAATTTTTCAATATCAAATTTGTCGTTTACTGATTCAAATACGTTTTTTTTTGAATTTACACCTTTTTTTTTGAAAAAAGGTGGGTTTTTCGACACCTTTTCAGTTTTTAGCGTCTTCAACTCGTCTAACAGTTCATTGAACTCTTCAATTGATGGTAAGGCCTCGTCACGTTTGCTCGTTTTTTGCTCGTTTTGCTCGTTTTTGAGATGCTTAACGCTGACCATATGTCGTGACCAGTTGGATTTTCGTGACGTAGAATAGTCACATAATTTACAGTGTATGACGTTTTTTGATGAGACCACAGATTTTCGTGTTAGAGTAGTTTTTTCTTTTTCTTCCTTTTTTTCTAAATGTTTTCTAGTGCGAAGATGTTTGTTGTAATTTGAATTATTAGACGATGAATAGTCACAAAATAAACAATAATACGATTTACTAGAACAGAGTAGTTTTGGAGTAGTTTTGGAGTAGTTTTGCATTTTTTTCCCTCCCATTTATATAAAATTAGAAAAAATCTCTAAGTTTTTTTCATGAAAGTTGTTCTAATGGTGCCTTTTTTTCGAATTTTGGACGGATTATGTAGAAAAACTCGCCGATTTCTGAAAAAAAGGCACTGTTAGAAAACCAAAGCATTTATCAAGTCATTTTATACATCGTCTCAAACAGTTGTGACCATAAAAATAAAAAGTTTCAGAAAAAAAGGCACCCTTAGAACGATTTTTTTACAAAACTTTTTTTCAATATTGCAAAATGGACAATTTTGGAATTGTCCAAAACGAAATCTTAAAAAACTTTTAGTAAAAAAATCGTTCTAAGGGTGCCTTTTTTTCTTTATTTTTTCTGTGAACTTATTTAATGGAGACGATGAATTGAAAAACGTAACAGAAATAAGACGATATATGCTTTGTAATGGTTGAATATTGAAATTATTGAAAACCCCCGGATTTGGATAAAAGTCTCCAAAAAAAGGCACCCTTAGAAAAATTTCGATCTGTTCTAAGGGTGCCTTTTTTTCTTTATTTTTTCTGTGAACTTTTATAAGATAAGTATAGTATATTTGATATTATATTTATCGACGCTTTTTTTTTGTTTTCTTCTTACCTTTCTTCTTTCTCTTCTTACCTTTTTTGGTCTTGTTTTTCTTACTTTTCTTTCCCTTTCCCTTTCTGGTCTTCTTCTTCTTTCTACCTCCGCTTTGACCAAGTGTAGACAGGAAATACTGTATTCTTTCTTCAACACCAAAATCTATTTCTTCTTGAAAACCTAGTAAAATACCTTGTTCACCATTATTATTAAAAACATCTATTATCCAATACCCCCCCTTCATACCAGAACCCCTTATTGTTTGTAAAGTACTGTTCATATTTATATCTACAGCTTTCTCAAATGCTTCCTCAAATGCTTTAAGTTGTTTTTCATTGTTTTCAATGACATATGTAATATCTCCTAGTCCACCCTTCATTACCTTCCTTTTCTTGGTTCTTCGCCCTTTCTTTCTACCCCCCTTTTTGTCTTTAATTTCAGATGGCTTTGTCCCATCCATTATTGCATAAGTCAATGGTAGCGTTATCGTTTTAATTGCTTCTGCAATAGCACCCGCTTGAGCAGTTGTTATCGCACTAGGTATATCAGTTGGAACTAACAATGCCATACTATCGACACTAGCACCCGTAACTGCTTTAACACCAGCAATTGATATACCATATATTACCTTTTTGACCAATCCTAAATTGGTAACAACCACTGCCTTGTCTGTCACGATTTGGTTAATATTACTAAGCACAATTTTGAATTTACTTGTTAATACACTAGTCGTCTGTTGTTTGATTATCAATCGTCTCGCAGCTTGCGTTCCTATAAATTCAACCTTATCCATAAGATTTACTGCTGTTGCGGTTGGGTTTTCCAATAATCCAAATCCAGTTGATATTTTGTCCCAAATCGTAGGGTCTACTATTTTATTATCCTGTAATATATCCCTTACCGACAACATAGCATCAGCTTCTATTGCCGTTATAACATTACTAACTTGACAATCCAATGATTTACTAACTTTAGTTAAATCGATGGGTGACTTTGTAGACTCCGTAGGTTTAAAGACATTCAGTGCGTTTGCAATTTTATTTTTGTTTTCTATTAATTCCATTTTATTACTTGGCAACAAATTATTCGTAAGTATTTTTTCCAATTCAAACTTAGTACTAACAGGATTGTAATAATCACATGTTCCTATTTTACCCATTATGTTTTTCAATACAAAGGAAGTGTGGGGGGCACTTGTTTCCAACTCATTACTAATATTATCGAATTGTTCGTCCATCATTTTAACCGCAAGAGTTATTTGGTGTGTTTGACCATAATCCAATACTCCATACAATGCTGACAATATCACAGCAATAACATATACTTTAATACTATACGCTCCACCTTTTTGCCCACCTTTGATACTAATCAACCCCATATTATCTAACGAACTAAGAGTTAGATTGATTACACTATTTAAGTGTCGTTCATATGATTCTACATCGGGTGTTTCACTATTATTTAAATACTCATTTATTGTCCAATGTTTCAATATATCATCGTTTAAAACCAATCGTGCTAACATTTTCTGTTTTAAATTACTTAGATCGACACTTTCATTCATTTCATCACTTACAATTGATGCCATTATATATTAAATGTACATTTTATTTAATATATAATTTTCATTTATTTCTATCACATTACCAAGTTTTCTTGTATCCAACTTCTTATTTTTTCATTGATTGGCACCATAAAATACTGTAATGCTACCAAATACGAGTCCACCACTTGTTGGGAGTTTTTATTTTCTTCCATCAATAACATCATATTGTATACCACTCGTATCATTTTATCGTCGTATATGTCTATTATATTTTTAAACACTTTGTCCATATTGACGGCATCATCTGATTTGTCTTTAAACAATTCAGAATTATCTAAATCAAGTACATTTTTATATAAGGATAATGTTTGTAGTATAGAACGCTCGTCACATTTTTTATACGTTTCTATCAATCTATTTAAACCTATAATCGCCTTTTCCAGTATAAAATTAAATATCTTGTGGTCTTGCGTTTTATACCATATATAGTATCGGCGTATTGCATGAAATAAATAATGTATATCCTGCTTTTTATCGTTTTTCCACCATCTAACTATACCTTGAATATATGATGGTTTATGTAGTGTCAGCAAGTTTTCATCAACACTCAATTTGGTACCTATTTCACAATAAGAAAGCAAACTTAACATTATCATGACCTGCAACGGTTCCAGTATCATATCTGCTTTTTCTTTTACATTTGAACTCATTATTTCCATTATATACTCTACGTGATAAACATTTAATATATTTATAGATTACTTTAAGATAAATTTAAAAGTTTTATGTTATGCTATTCTATATGAATAAAAAAATAACAAATATAGAATGTGATTATATATACAAATATGTAGTGATAGGAGAGGCCGGAGTAGGAAAGACCTCAATAGTAAGACAATATGTATACAATGATTATGGTGATAATTACAACACAACTATTGGAGTAGATTTTTCTTGTAAAACTATGATGGTTCAAGACAAAATTATTCGTATTCAAATATGGGACACAGCTGGACAAGAATCATTTCGTTCCATTATCAATACGTATTATAAAAACGCAATTGGTGTTATTATTGTAGTGGATGACAATACCCCAAGTCAACTAGAGAATATTAAATATTGGAAAAATGAATACTATAAAAAACAAAAAAATACAAATCCGACTGTATTTTTCATGGTAATTCTTAATAAAATAGACCAATTTGATAAAAATGAAAGACATGATTTAATACACGATTACTGTGACGATAATAACATTTTATTTTACGGAACCAGTGCGAAATCGGGATGTAACATAAACGAATGCTTTCGAAATTTTACAAACAATATACACGAAAAAACAAAAGATATGCCCCATAAAGTAAATGGTATAAAAAAATACAATAACATTATTGATCTACATCACCCACACCAATATCGATACAATTGCTGTAATATTGTTTAAATAACTTAATATTTTTCGGTGGTTTGTATTGTAAATGTCCAATCGCTGTTGTTTAAATTAATAATATGCCCATATTTACTTAACAATTTAACCTTAAATTTCCTTAAGGTAACTGGTCCAAAATACTCTCTTTCGCCAGTAACATTAAAATCAGAATCTTTTATTATAAGTTTGGCATTAAACTCGTAATCTACCAATAATTTAACCAATAAATCAGCAGTAGTAGGTGCCCCATATCTATCAACACTAATACCATTCATAGCCGATTTAAGTTGGTCTACAGTATACAACTGTTTTTGTGTTAATTTACTTCTATCGTCGGGATTTTGAGGAACATTACCACAAGTAGATGGGTCAGGCAAACAATTGTCTGGAAAACTAGCGCCACTACAGTCTTGGTCCATAGTATGTTTGTTGTAGTAGTTTGGCAATCTATATATATTTGTCTGTTTAACATTGGTTATTAAATCTTGATTTGGTTTGTTATTCACGAAATCATCCAGCGAAATAAACAAATAATCAAACCCTTTTAAGTTTAATAATCCAGAACCTGTAATAGAATTACCGCCCCCAATTAAGTTGCTTCTACCACGAAATCCCAACAACCAACCCAAGTTATAATCCATTTTTTGCCCTTCTGCATAACCACACTGTACATCGTTCATAGGATAATACCAATTTATAAGCATATCGCTTCCAGTGTTATTGGTAACTGTTATTTTCCCATTAATATCATTATACGAAAACACTATCGACAAGGGCAAATTTGTTGCCGACGCATTTAAAGCAACTATTAATTGACTGCTGTTATATTTCCCGTCATCAATAGTAAGGGTGTGATGGACTCCATTATATGATATATCTACATAATTTGTACCATAATCACTACTAAATACATACCAATTAATAGGAATAGAAACATTTACAAGTTTTATTTTGGTTACGTTGTTTACAGGACGCGATAAATCAACCGTATAGTCCGATGCGTTGTCAGTCAAGTTATTTGAATTTTCCTGTGTAATTGAATCACATCCAGCAACTGACACAGGGTCTAACATTGGTCTAAACTGACTATCAAAACTAATTAATCGTTTCAGTGTTGTTATGTTTGTGCTATTTGTTCCGTTAATAGTCCCGGGAGTTTGTATAACAGTGTCTGGCGCTACCTTTTTAATTAAATCATGAATTTCTGATATGGATTCTACGTCTTGTTCTGCTTGTTTTTCTACCAATGTTTCTGTAAATAAATCTTTTTCATCCAATAACTTACTTTGAACGTTTAAAAAAAACTTAATAAATTTTGGTTGTCCTACAAATGTTTCTACCATACCTTCTACTGCTTCTATGATTTCTGCCTTCGTCAATGGGGTTTTATATTGTAATTTCAATATATGAACCAGGTCTTCCATACTATAATTATTAACATCAAAATCTGTATTATCACTACTCATCTTATTATATAAATAATACATATTTATTTAATAACTAATCGCGCTACAATTTATTAATCTATTAATTAAACTTTGTTACTATTGTTTAAAATGATTCTCTTATCAAAATTGTCGAGTAACTGTAATACACTTTTTAAGAACTCTTTGTTTTTTTTTCTACCCAAACATATGTGTGCTCTGCCTCCATTTTGCTTAAGAGGGTCATGACATATCTTACATCGATTTGGAAATGATATTTTTACTTTGGAATCTTTTCGTTGACATACGTGCCCTCGTTTCAATAATCCACATTTCAAACATCGTTGGGGTATTGGTTTGCGGTTTGGATCAAACGTCATTATGCGTTCATACGATAACTTGCTTAACCCATCCCCTCTTTTAAAATGTCGAGGACCAGAACACAATAAATTTTCCAATCCTTTAATAGTTTCTTGATTTTTTTCATTTATCATCAACTCTTCCCTACTTAAGTATTTTGTACCTTTGTATACAAACCAATTAAACATCTCATTAGTGTATATTCTAGAACGCCATTCTGGTGTTGTCATACATTTTATTTTACCAATGCCATAAATATGTGGGGGCGACTGTTTGGTATTTTTACTACATCGTATGTCTAGTGTATATATTTCATTTAAACAATCGAAATCTCTCATTGATATTTCGCGGTCAAACCCATACACGCATCCTTTGTGCTGTTTTCTGTATTTCCATTCTTGATTTTCACCATATGTTTCATCTGTAAACCGGGCGACGCCTATTTGTTTCATGTTTAATAACTTAATAGTTCAACCGATTAATCAATATATTTATTTCAATTTTTCCCCCTTTTTATTTTTCATATTTTATTTCTTATTTTAATATTACCAACTAAATCAAACAATTTGGTAGTAATTTTATCTCCATTGGATGACAACAATAAATCAAATTGTTGAAGAGGGTTTATATTATAAATATCAATCATATCATTATTGTTTTTATAATAATATGAATAATCATCGACCTTTTGAGTTAATGATTGTGTTAAGGTATCTAAAATTTCTGAATTGCGTTTTACAAACTTTAATCCTTTTGTTTGTTCATGCGTTTTTTTAAGTTGCATCTGCATAATCATTACCGATGGTAAATATTCATAATCATTTACTTTTAAAAATTCCTTCATATGTTTTGAATAACAAGTCAATGGAGACCCATACGATTCTGCTAATTTATGTAATTTTTCATAATATTTAGGTTTGATTTTTAATATATCAAAGCAATAATGTTGTAACGCACAAGAAATAAGTAATGCTGTATGGTGGTCTTTTTCCATTTGTGATTTTAATGCCAAGTTACAGTAAAATCCATAATTCATTTTGATTTGTTGATAAGTACATAGTTTGGAATCTTTGATTAAAATAAGCATAATTATGTTTATAATAGCATTATCGATTAAACCGGGAATAACATCGTTCTCATTTTTTAAATAATGATACATTGATTTTGCTGATTTCCGCATATTCTTTTTTGTCATATTTAATTCTATGTCGTAATTCGTTGTCCACATATTTAATAATAATTGTTTTACTTTTCCATAACATTTAATACTTCCTTCTATACATTTTGCTTCAACCCGTTTGTTTAGTGCTATGTTAAATAATGTTAAACCATCATCAGATAGTTTTCTAGTTCTCATTTGTATTGCGATATGTATTAATTACAAGTATTGATTTTATATAAAAATAAAGAAATCATAATATTTGCAAAATAATATTATAAGTATTTTACTTTTAATTATAATATTATATAAATGTCGTTTGAATATATTTGTTTAGGGGTAGTTGGTTCGTATTATTGTTGTCATTGTTACATATTTATCAAAACTTTCATAGACGAACATTTCGATTATTTAAAAAAAGAAAATACGACAATTCAAATAGAAGCAGAACATCTACTACATGAAACAAGAATAAGTATTCATGAAAACAATGTCATATCCCTCCCCGATGCAAATATACAAACTCAACAAATGGAACTGTCTATAACCGATAAAATGAGACAATCAAGATATCGTCCATCACAATCATTTATTAGCATGAATGAAAGTAATATGCTGGATGTGTTATACGAGTAACTAACATACTAAATACCAAAATATTCTTTAACACTTTTCTCCGTTATATCGGTGGGGAAGTTTGGGAGACAATTGACATTGGGAATAAAATCAAAGATATATCGTTCCAAGTATCGCATACGATATCGTGTGGCATCAAACCAATCCATTACACATTCAAGGTTTAAAAACCGATTCAAGACCTCCATTTCTTTTTCTGTATAGTCCGCTAAAACATAATTGTCACGGTTGGATATACCATATTCTCCTTCTTTATCAAAATAACAATACCCTTTCATTTTATGTGCCAATACCAATTTCTTTATTCCATAAAAAACACAAGGAATGTTAGAGTATTCTATTACCAAAAAGGGAGAGATGTTTTTACAACCTTTCACTCCCTTTTTCAACAAGCAAGTTTTTATATTGGCATATGGAAAAATCTCGTTTTGTGATTTACTAACCACCAAATCATTGGGACGCCCGGGTCTCATACTTGTTTTTACAGCATTTAAACATCCATATTTATTGACATAAGGTCGTAATTTAGTTATAATATTATAGTATTTCATTGGGATAGAATCTTCTAGTCCACAACGATAAAACATCTCTCCCACTTTTATATTTTGAACTAGATTTTTGTTTATTGTTTTGTCTAATCGGAACACAACAATAGGACTTTGACACCTTCCATGAAACAATTTATTTGCCTCTCCAGCATCGTAGCACTTTATTTGCTTGACTTGATAGTTCATGATATATTCATGCATTTTATGGTCGCGTTTCAACCAAATAGTTGGAGTTATCATAAGCAATACCCCATCGTCTTTTAATAATGACATTGCGTGCTTTACAAAATAACTCCACATTTCTTTACCATCCTTTTTTTTGTCCTTTTTCATAGTAGGGACCTTAATGCTACCACCAGTTTGAAATGGAGGATTTGCTACAATAACATCAAAATCTGCTTGCTTAAATTGTAGAAAATTGCAACTGGTTACATTTACCAAGTTACCAAATTTATGTTTTAATAAATCGACATGATTTTTATTTATTTCTGTAGTCCAAAAGTTTTTATTTTTTTGATATGGGAGAGAAAGCAAATGATTGGAAAACAACCTTTCAAAAAAAACACCAGTTCCAGCACAAGGATCTAACCATTTTGCTTTGCTATTTTTAAAAATGTCCTTATCTAGCATACCATACATTTCGTCAATTAAACAGTTTGGGGTAGTGACTTCTCCATTCATTTCCTTATTATATATTGTAACTTCTTGATTCATTATATAATAAAAATATTTATATTTTTGATTTTTAACATTATACGACTCTACTATCACTTCTAGATTTACGTACCGACATTTTCTCATTACTTTTAGTTTTCCGCTTAGTTTTCCTTCGTTTTTGAAGACGATTATTTTTATGGTTACCATTACGTGTTTTTGCTTTTTGTTTCCTTCTTTTTTTTGCGTTTCGTCGAGCAATTTTCAATGTATTTTTTCGAATACCTAGCAAACGTTTTTGATATTTACTTCCATCATCATCCTCCTCTTCATCATAAGTAAAGGTTTGTTGGTTGCGCAATTTTCTATCCGTGGTATCACCATAAGGCACATTGTTTCTACCATTAGCATCGACGACCAATTGACGATTCAATAGGTCTAGTTTAAAAGGTTCATCATTTTCATAGATAAATTCATAATCGGGTTGCTTTCTACACGAAACCAAGTACAACAATATTTTGGGTTTATGGGTATATATTTCATCTACAAATTCCCTTACCTTTTTTAAAACTTCATCTAAATAAATACATTGGTCATTTCTAGCAGTACTATATTGTCTACTCCATTTTGTATGAACCATTTCGATTGTTGTCGTATCATCATCATTTATAATTATATTATCTTGCGTATATTGATATGGAACATTTCCCTTATTGTTGGTTTTTTGATTGTTATACATTGGAATTCGTATTCCCCATGGAATAGTATCATCATTTGTATCAAAAGCAATACGATAATTATTAACTTCATTTCTCGAATAATATACCTTTCTATTGTTATATAAATGTTGAAATACATCTATTTCGGAGGGAATTATATTAGATTTTTTTAAATCAGCAATAGGTAATTTATTCTTTAAAAATTGGTTATTTCCAGCAGAACTAATAAACCAAGGAAATAGCTCGTCTACTGCGTGTCCAGACATACACAGTAATCCAGAAGGCACCGGGTCAACCAATATCATATTTTCCGGAACTGTTGTAAAAAAATCATCAATCTCTACAAACGACTTAGCAATACCTTCTTCATTAACCTCACCACTTACCTTCGGGTCAGCAACCTTGCATGATTCCCCCCATTCAGCAAAACTAGCGTGAGAGTACAAAAAAACAGGCAAATATGTATTGAAATCCTGTGTTGTATTGTTTTCAACAGCAAAATTCATATATATATATAATTTTATATTTATAAAATCATATTTATCTTAATATTCATTATCAACAGTATATCTTTTATGCATCTCGCCCAAAGTATCTATCATATACAATTGAACTGCCAAGGTAGGAAATGTTTTTATATAAGCAGCGGGAAGTCCACGATACAGTCCCTTTAATCCCTCCGTTTTTAAGATGGTCCTAGCACAATTTATTATACCCGAGTATCGAGGGATATCGTTGGACCCAAAATGTTGCAATTGAAGCCTCCGTCGTATCAAGTCGGTCGGATAAGTAATAGAAATAGCAGTCAATCCAGCAAATCCTCCACAAAACAACTTGGTTATGGTTTTATTTTTTATGTCGTATCTATTATGTAAAAAGTCTTTGTAATAATTAAAACTAGTTAAACTAATGGCGTTCCACGGAGCAAATCCCATCATGCTCATCATAGATCCTCCGTATAAATTTTTCAATGGAACTTTTCTAATAATATCTAAAAAATTCTTATATTGTGTTTTATTACTTTGCAATGACAAAAATGTCCGACTGGTTTCCAATGGATATATACACAACATAGACACCGAACCAGCTAAAAAACTAGAAGCAAATATATTATGAAATTTATTTTCAAATGACATATGTTTTAATACATTACGATATATGCTGTAGTTTATCGCATACTGTGGAAATACACGCATACAATTTACACCATTTCCTTTCCAAAATCCTAATACACCCTCATACTTCAATATATGCCCCAAACTACTACCAGGCATAAACCTATTTTGTTTTTGCAAACGGTACAATTCCAACGGTGACGTGGTTGTTCTTGAAACAATACTTGCGGTTCCCCCTATCAACAAATAACAAAAAGAATCGCTCATTGTATATCATATACATTAAATTTTAAGTGTGTTTTAACATATTTATTGTTTTCACTCACCTATTTATTAGTAACATCTTTGTCTTCTTCTTTCATTATCATTTTTAATAAATTCTCTGACGCATTTAATATATTGTTGTATATTTTCTCTGAATTTGCTATCGCTTTGTTGGTTTCATTTAAATTTTTACTTTTGCTTACCAACAATTCTATCATTACCTTTAACTTTTTTTTAAGTTCCCTAAGAGAACCCACTAATATATCCTTTTCTGATGTATGCTCCTCAATTTCAATTTCTAGTTTTTTCTTTCTCTCTCTTAATTTTTTCAGAGATTCGGAAAACTTATTATTTATATTATGCAATTTATGTTTATCGGTCATTTGTATACATATACCGCATATAATTTATTAGCACAACTGTTGTTGAATTACATGTCCTTTTTTCCTTGCTAAATAGCGTTCATAACTGTTATGCTTTACATCTACACCAGATTTTCTATCTACCAATCTATTTTTCAATAAATTACTAGAAAAGTAAACAGGAGGCGTTGATTGCGTAGAATCACCTGGACCACCTACGTTTGTGACTTGACGATTGTTAGGACAACTGTTGTTTACCTTAGTAGTTTGTCCCTGACCATCATTGGACTGTATTACATTGATTATCTTTTTATGTTCCGTATGAAGAGAAGAAGACATTTTTGCTGGTTTTTTATTTAAACGAGGGTCAGGTATACTAACACTGGTTCCATGGCAACTGTTTATAGACATATAAATATTACTAATATTTTATTATAACATAAACATTAGCAACAACGCTATACATTTTTTTCCAATATATACAATTATAAAAATTGAATTAAAAAATAATAGATATGAATATTATTAATTATGATAACAAAAAAACGCAATTACCTACATAGGTTTAGGTATAAATGCGGATGTTGTAAAAAAAAATATAGTAGAGAATCATTGTTTAAACGACATTATCAAGTATGTCATAAAAAACATAATTTAAATAACATAAGAATACTACCACCACCAATTCAAAACGAAAATGTAGAAATAAACCTTATTTCATTAAATAGAAAGTTGAGTCATGTGTTAGAATTATTGTATGTTCAATCAGAACGCATCAAGCATATGGAGAAAATACTTGAATCAAAAAACAACACAATTCGAAACAAACTAAATTGGCTTACAGAACATGTTACTCCGGACAAGACTTTTGACGAATGTTTATTAAACATAACATTAAATAGAGAACATTACAATTATATTACCAATTATGGGTATTCAAAAGGTTACTGTGATATAACAGAAGAATTAGTTGACCAACACAAAGAAACTATCTATTCATTTACTACCTCTAATGTGACATACGTTTATACAAACAAAAAGGAAAAATGGGTTGAATTTAATAAAAAACATGCGTTTTCAATGTTCCTTAGAATACAACAACAACTAATTGATATTGCTTATACTGTAGAAGATATACCAGAAAAATTAAGACTTATGAACAACACCATTATATATGGAACAAACTCACAAAGCGTTGATATCAAAACAAAAATAAAAACAACCATTCGTAAAAAAACAATCATCGGCATAGAAACATTGTTAACCCGTTACGACATAACAGTCAAGTGACGAAAGATATAAAATAACAAATTTGTATTAAAACCATCGTATGTATTTTTTATATAATGAAAACAGTTTATTGTATTCGACACGGTACAGCAGAACATAATGTATTGTTTCATGAAGTGGGCGAGAAAGCATACATGATGATACGAGACAGCAACTTAACACCAGAGGGCGAAACGGAATCTATTGAATTGGGGGAAAATTGGTTGGATAAAAACAATATAGAACTCGTTTTAGTATCTCCCCTTACTAGAACCATTAAAACCGCAACAAATATTTTTAAAAATAGTAATGTTAAAATGTTTGCATACGATGAATTAAAAGAATATCCTGGTTCGTATGAACCCATCAATCATAGAAAGGACAAGCGAGACTTGGTATTAAAGTATCATCCCACGGTAAATTTTAAATTTTTATCGGAAAAGGATTATTTATGGAATGATACCATTATTGAATCAATGGAATCGCTGAAAAAACGTGTATTAAAAATGAAGGATTTTATATTGTCAAGAAAAGAAAATAATATCGCCATTGTCTCGCATAGTTCATATCTTTCTTATTTTTTAAAAGGCAAAACTGCCAATTTTAACGATGAACTGAAACACTGCTTTCCATATGCTATTAACATAAAAACCAATACAACTTATTTGTAAATATAAAAAATATATAGTGTGATAACACTATATATTTTTTATGATTGTCATATTATCTACCCTGTATTATTTATAAAATATGTCTTCATAAAGTTAGAAGCAGTTATAACAGGTATCCCCAACTTTTTAGCAGCCTCTGTTTTACCAGTTTTTTCAGTCGATACACCAACAATAACATAATCTGTATTTTTACTAACAGATGAACCTACGGAGACTCCAATATCCTTTAATTTTTTCATCAATACAGTATCGCGCTTACCAGTAACTACCAACTTTTTAGAGAGAAGAGGGTGCGATTTTTTGTTTAGATGTTGAAAACGTCTTAGATCGTACACTCTATAAAGAATACCCAATCGATTGGCAAAATTCTTAAAGTCATCTATATAAGGAACAATCTGATTTGCGGTTTTTATATTAAATCCTTTTAATTCACTAATCTTTTTAAGTTTAACATCATGACCTTCTTTACTGGTTAAGATAAATGGATAATGAATCAATAATTCCTTTATTTTTCTCACTCCAATTCCTCTACCAAAACAAGGACTAGCACCCATCATCACATGTAGATCTGCCAAATTTAATCGTTCGCGAATACTGCCCACTATTTTTTCTGCTGATTTTTTACCCATACCAGACAATTCAGCAACATCTTCTATTTTCATATTCACAACCTTTTCTATATTATCATAACCTGCCTCATACAATTTTACCACATTTTTATACCCTAATCCAATCACTTCCAATTTTTTAAAGAACTCTTCTATTACTTTTGTTTTTACAATCTTATTTTCCTTTAAATCTTCGTCAGACAATTTAATATCTACATTACCTTTGGTCCATATATAATTGTATTCACTAGGCATTTTTGGTTCTGCCTTGTGTATCATTTTATGAACCTTAGGAATTACATCACCGCTACGAATTAATTGCACTACAGATCCAACACCCAACCCATTGTCGCGAACGAAAGCCGCATTATGAGCAGTAGCATATTCAATATTAGCACCTCCTATCTTAACCGGTTGTAGTTTAACGCGTGGTTTTAAATAACCATCTTTACTAGGAGACCATAACACATCCACTACAATCGCTTCTACGATTTGGTCGGACAAAACCATTTTAAACGCAAATGCATGTTCTGGATTTTTGGATCGGCGAGGAAATATTGCGTCGTGAGTAACAATAATCCCATCTATTTCATACTCATACGTATCCCTCCATTTCATTAAATATTCGGATAATACTTCTTTGTCTACGGTTTGTTCTACTTGAAATAATACAGTTTTATCATTGCCCCAATTCTTCACCAAATACTCCATTTGTTTAGCGGGAGACATTTCTGGTTGTATTACTTCGTAAGCAATAAAATCCAAGTCACTTACCATCTCACGTAATCTTGATGTTATTTTTTTACTGTTCGCAATGCCAGATACAAAGTTTCTAGCATTGGAAAACTTGCCAGAATATTTATTTTGAAACAATTGTTTTTTTATGATAAGTTCACCGCGAATAGTAGCATTGCTGAGTGGCGGTAGTTTTAAATACGATAGTAAATGTGTAATATCTTGACCCTTTTTACCATTGCCTCTGGTATACAACTGTGGATTGCCAGAATGTTTACCTTCTGCGTAATATAATACTGAAATACCGTCCATTTTTGTACTTAAAACATATGGTCCTTTAAACTTGTTTAACTTGTTTTGTATTGACTTTTCGTCTTTTAGTTTGTTCATCGACCACATCTCATATGGAAGAGTAACCTTTTTTTTGTCTACAGCAATATCACACGACGTATGACCATCCTTCACGACCTTATTATTGGGATATGATTCTTCAACATATTCTTTCAATAAGTCGTACTGACCATCCGTCATCAATTCAGCATCGTTACAATAATATTTTTTATTTGCCAATATAACCATAGCACTTAACTGATTTTCGGTCAGCGTTTTTAAAAAATCACCGCCCTGTTGTTTAAAATTATAAACAAATTCTTCTGCCTTTTTTTCGCCAATCTTAACACATTTCTTTTTTATCGTTTTTTTCTTTTTCTGTGTTTTGTTTTGAGAGATTGTTTTTTTATCGTTTTTTTCTTTTTTTATCGTTTTTGATTTTGAGACACCTGACTTTTTATATTTTAGTACCATAGAGTTTGCCCCCTTTCTATCTTCAGGGCGGGCATATTCAATATCCAGAAAATCAAATACTTCTTTTTCAGTGGAAAACAACTTATTTAATTTTTCACCTTTCTTTTTATTGGTCATTTTGTACAAACCATGTTCATTTAAACTATAACCCATTTTCAACGCTTGTGAACGCATTGCTGTATTAAATTCCTTACTTCCAGTGAAATACAATATAGCAAATGCGTTTTCCTTACGTGGAGTAAACATAAAGTCTACCCTTCTCGATGGACGATTGCCTAGTTTGGATACACCCAAACTTTTAATATTGCCCCTAGACAATACTTCGATCAATAACTTTTCCTTTATCATCAAATCCAAGAAGTCATTAAATACTTTATTGTTATCATTTTCATCACAAATAATAATGTCGATATCTCCAGAATCTAATTTACCACGACGATACGACCCGACAATATTTAACGTGCTTTTCTCGTTTTTCACCTTATTAAACAATTTCTGCATTTTTGATTCATACAACTCAATTTCTTTACGAGGAATACGCTTCAAAATATCTTCGTAGTATTTTAATCCTTTTTTTTGGACATCATTCAACATCGTATCTTGTTTTTCACGCAACTCTTTGATAGTAGTTACACCATGTGTTTTTACTAATTCTTTTGCCTTTTTAGGACCAATCCCATAAACATTGGAAAACATTATTTCAGGGTCATTTTTTGCTTTTTCAAGCACTTCTACCTTGCCAGTTTCCAACCATTCCTTTAATTTTCCAATTGTAGATTTCCCCACATTTGGTATACCCTTTAATTGGGATATTTCAGTGATATCATCATCGTATAGGATAATAGAATCACGGGCTTTTTCATATGCCCTCGATTTCATATTCACTCCTTTTACTTTATAATGATCTTGAAGTTTGTCCAATACGTTGATAAAATCAGCGTTGTAACTCATTGTATATATATAAAAGTTGTATTTATATAATGATGGTTGTTAATTTATTTTGTATAATATTCTCTACCAGTTAGTTTTTTTTATCAATTTTTAAATTATAATCTTTTTCATACATAGAAGACACTATCTTATATAATTTACCCTTTTTCTGGTTTACGTGTTCAGTATCTTTGGTTGGTTTAAGTTTTTTAATTTTATTTACTGACTTATGTGCTTCCATATCTATATATATTATCTTTATAAATTATCTATATATGATATTTATGAATTGTATTAATCAGTCAAAATTTTAATATAAATAATATTTATACAACAATGAATTCTGAATATACTTTGCAAACAGGTAAAATAATGAAAACAATAAACGGAAAAGTAGTTCTTAACAAACAATACGCATTTGATTACGATGGAACAAAATCAAACATTGTTTTAAAAAACAACAAAGACCTCCATGAATACAAACTTTCAAACAAAGACATAAATGATATATTTACAAAAGTTATGAATAATAAAGATATACCATTAAAAGATCGGTTACAAATTATGTTAGATAAAGAAAGTAAGCAAAAAAAACTACATAATAATTCTTTATCTTTATACAAACCAACTGCTTCAAAAAATAAGAAAAGTAAGAAAAGTAAGAAAAGTAAGAAAAGTAAGAAAAAACAAACCAGAAAAAAACTGAAACAAAAAAAAGCAAAGAAAAAGAAAACAAAAAAAAGAAAGTAAATAATGCAATGTATTACCGTTTTTTATAAACTTCTACCATTATCACAGAATCCGTATCCAATAACCCATTCTTTTTTCTCTCCAAATATTCCTTCATTTGTGATTTCTCCATTATATTTAAATACTGTCTTGAAGCATACAATAAATCAGTAATTGTATCATCATACGATACGCATTCTATTGTAATGGTTCGGTTTTTCTTAATTTTTCTTATAAATTTACTTATTTCTTTTGGAACATCATCAAAAGTTAAACTGATAACACAACTATTTCTTATTACTATTTTTTTCTTATGAACATACTCGTAATTAATATAATGGTTCATACAATAATGTTTATACGAACTATCTATTATATCATTGATAGTATGGGTGATATTAGATTGTTGTTTTAACTTTAATGATAGTTCTATTTTATATGCCATTTTTAATTTATCTAAATATAAATATATTTACATAAATTTTACTTTTTACCATAAATGCTTTGTAAAACTATAATGAGAAAAAAAAACAAGTTATAATATAAGTATTATTAAATAATGTTATTATATATAAATAATGACATCAACACAAAACATGGCTAAACATGGAGGAGAAGGGCAATATCGGTCCGACCAGTCGGCTTCTTACGCAGAAAGTAATGTATTTAGTTTAACTGATGTGGAAGAAGGAGTGGCTGAATCTACTACTATCACAACGTTTGCTAATGATTTAACAATGGGGTTGGGAACGTATACTCCATCATGTCGTCTTTCATTGGGTAAAAATACATCCAATATATTTAATAATGAGTTTCCAAAGCAAAGTATACCTGCTATCTGTTTAAATGAAGAAGCAGATGGCACGGATGCTACTGGTGTTACTTTTTACGAACGTTATGATGAAATCACAGGTGAACGTGCCGAATCAGGATTGGCATTTGTAGTTAGTAACGAAAATTATAAACCTACATACGATGGTACAATATTTACAAACACAATAGATGTTTCTCAAAACAAAAACATCGCAATGTCTATATTAAGTAGAACATCTGGACACAATGCTGTATTGATAAATCACGATCCAGCACAAACAACCCTACGTGCGGTTTTCGGTAACGAACGTGTGTCGATGGATGTATCAGGTGCTATACGAACCAGTGATTTTCTTATTTTGGGAAATGCAAATGCGATTGTTTCAAATATAACGGACTTTAATAGTTTAAACGACGGAACCCTTATTTTTGATGGTGCAAAACTATTTATTAAACAAGTCGGAGTAAATATCCCGGCAGAATTACTTCTTAAAACAGATGCCGATGCTGGAACAGCCACTGAGTTTGCTCAATTTGGAACTGCTGGTATTTTCCAAACACTACCAACTCTTTTTGGAGCCAATCCCGGGTCTAATATTTTTAAAAATGAACTGTCTGTTGTTGGTAATTTTATTTCTGGCACAGGTAGTTATGTAAACAATACGGTATATTTTTTAAATGACCCAATTGATGGCACCAATAATAGTATTATTCCATCTCCTGGAATAATAAGTGTAGAAAAAGGAATCGGGATAAATGTATTTGACGTAGCAGCAGCATTAGATGTCAGTGCCACTCTTATTCCATATGCTATCGTGGGTTCTAGTAATACCAAAATAGACATATCGGGTGCCGCGTTTGTCGTGGGTGACGGCAACCGTTTTATTGGTAACAAATCAACGTGTTTTGGCGACAATAATATTGCAAGTGGCAATCATAACTTTAATATCGGTGTTCAAAATGAAAGCACTGGAAACGAATGCTTTATTCAAGGTCGGGAACATCAAACAGACATAAATAAATCTGTTATTTTTGGTGAATTTAACATTGTTGTAGATACCGAAAAAATAACCTCTCCAAACAAAAACCAACATAATTTTGTGAGCGGATACAAAAACACACTTACAGACGGGTCATCAAATTATATATTTGGAACAAACATAGACGTAAGCGGGGTATCATACACAACTGCTTTCGGATACAATGCTGATGTAAGCGGTGATTTAAAATTTGTAGTTGCTACAGAAGCATTAAATGGAAACGGATTTACCATTGACCACAGCGGAAATACACAAATAGAGGGAGACATTAAGTGCTTGACCAACAAAAACAAAACAATATTTGATAATTGTGACCATAACATCACGGTGGGAAACGCAAATACATTAACACTTTTTCCGGGGGAAATTGCGAACTATTCCGATGAACGCCTTAAGTTTAACATTGAAACAATCAACGACCCATTGAATAAACTTTGCCAATTAAGGGGGGTTCGATACAATCGTAACGACATCAATAATGACAATAAAAAACACATTGGATTAATAGCACAAGAAGTAGAAAAGGTAGTTCCAGAAGTAGTCAACACTGAGAATGATGGAAACAATTATTTATCGGTTAGTTATGGCAATTTGGTTTCCCTGTTGATTGAATCTATCAAAGAATTAAATGGAAAAGTAAATGTATTGACATCAGAGAACACCGTTTTAAAATCAGATGTATCTACTCTAAAACAACAAATGCAACAAGTATTGGCTACTATATCGCCTTAATTTGATACACCAATTCAAAATATAAATTGAAATAATAATAATACCTAAATATTAGTATTAATATCATTTATCTATACACCGCAACTATGAATCTTGAATACTTAAGCACAAAATATCCTCATGAACGAGACAGTCATATTACATTTGATGAAGGTCCACATATTTACACTATTGATGGAGACAGTAGTTTTATGTCGGTTACTACTTGGAATCACAAGCATTTTAAACCGTTCGACAGCGATGGTATAATTAACCGAATGATGTCTTCCAAAAATTGGCACAATAGCAAATATTTCGGGCAAACAAAAGAAGAAATCAAAGCAATGTGGAGCGCAAACGGCCAACAGTCTTCAGCTGCCGGTACGAAGATGCATTATGATATTGAATGCTTCTACAACAACAATGCGGTTGAAAATGACTCTGTTGAATTTTCCTATTTTATGAAGTTTCACAACAATATTCCAGACTTGAAACCTTATCGCACAGAATGGATGATATACGATAAAGAACTTAAACTAGCCGGGTCTATCGATATGATATATGAAAATCCCGATGGAACACTTGATATTTGTGATTGGAAACGCTCAAAAGAAATTAAAAAGTTTAACTATTGGGGAAATAGTGCTACTACGGAGTGTATTGAACATTTACCAGATGTAAACTATTGGCATTATACCCTACAATTAAACACTTACAAATACCTTCTTGAAAAAAATTACAAAAAAACAATAAAAAGTATGTATTTGGTTTGTTTACATCCAAATAAACCTTCTTATGTTAAATATAATGTTCCCCATTTACCTCAAGAAATAACGGATTTAATGAATCTACGACTTGAAATGGTTAAAAACAATACCTCTCAACATTAACCAATTTACCAGAATTAATATATAAAATTGATTTAAACAAATCACGCCTTTTTTATTAACAAACCAAACTTAAATGAGTAAAATGAACGACGAGCAAACGCAAACGCAAGAGCAACAGCAAAAACTACTATCAAATGAAATGATGGAAATTTATGAAAAGTATGTAACGCCTCATACAGGAGATTTCGAATTATTATCCAGAAGCACCCCATTGATGGAGACCGGGTTATTTATTGGAATGATTGGATTGGCATATAACCCTGAAATCATCGTATATTGTTTTAAATTTATAATGTTATTGAATGTACTTATATCCGGTGTTACATTGGCAAGTTTTATAGTAGGAACATTTATATACAGCAAAGAAGACGTAGAAGATACAGACGGATACGAATCAGAAGTAGATGAAAAATATGAAGACATGTATGATATTGACGAGATTGAAGATATTAGCGGAAATCCATCAGAAAACGTTTACATCTCAGACGTAACACCAGATGGGATCGCATTTATGAAATACAACAAGTATAAGGAAGGATTTGAATATTGGGCAGAAAAATCGATTCAATATGACTATTTGGAAACAATGTGTAGAAAATATGTAAAAAACTGTCGGTGTAAGAACATGTATATTGATAGAAAACGATTGTTGAGAGAAAAGAGAAGTCGATTGGAACAAGAGAAGAAGCGTCAAGAAGAACAATCTGAAATGGAAAAAGAAGACCTAGTAAAATTAGATGATGTAGACGACGATGATGATGTATTTGCTAAACTTAAAACAAATGTAGACAAGCGATATGATGAAACCACAAGAAAAAAAAATAAACAAGACAGTGTCGTAGACCAAGCAAACAAGTATATTTACATGGGTAAAATCAATGAAATGCTTGCTTTTAAAACCACGCGCAACGATGAACTATCCGATACCGCTACAAAGAAAAATGTTAGTTTTAGCATGTTTAAAGCATTGGGACTAAAGTAACATTCAAATATCTGGTACTTTTATAAAATAAAAATCTTACATAACAACCAAAATCAAATAAAAACAATAAACTATTGTTTTTATTTTTGTTCTATTATATCTATCACGTCATTAAACAGTTTTACCCATAGCATCTATTAATGCGGCGTCTTGTTGGACGGACGATAACATATCATTAAACCCATTTATTTTCATTTTAATCTCCTTAAATCGTTTTAAGGGTCCTTCGCCTTTTTCACTTAAACTAGCAAGCATTTTGTCATATTTTTCAATAATGTTACCTACATTTTCAGAAAACTGTCCCAATCGTGGCGCCAATTCGTTTACTACCTTTGCCCCTTGAAACCACAAATTAGCAGGGGCACCTACAGGTCCTGCTGTTGCAACTCCAACCATCAATCCTTGTAATGCGGCGCTAATAGCAGTTACAATAAAATCTTTGATAACTGGTCTAAAATTTTCCATTGTATCATCTAGCAATTTTTTATTTTCTTTTAAAGTAACAATAACTGCCATAAATGTTTCATTCGCAAATTTGTTTAATAAATCAACTGTTTCTTTTAGTTGAGCACTTGTTTTTTGATTAGTTAAAGCAAAGTTTAATCTATCTAACAAAAACATTAGAAGAATATTTCCTCTCATTCTATTTTTAGCTGTCAACAATCCAGATAAACCGTCTTCTTCCAAATCAATCGAGGCACTTTTAAAGACATCATTAATAATGTCTATACTAGTATTGGAATACTTTGAAACAAACTCAAAAAAATATTTTAATGATGTTTGCTTTAAATTTCTAAATAAATCTGCCCCTAATTTGTCTTTGATGGTATCTATGGTGATTGTTTCACCATATCTAGAAGCGCTGTCTATTAATTGTTCCGCGTACTTGTCTGCCAACTCTCTTGAACGTGAAAAATTAACCTTATTCACTGTTTTGGTAGTTGTTTCCAACGCTTTATTGTTAAATGTACCATCTGGTCCTTTGCTTTCTCCGTCTTCTTGTTTTTCTTCTACTTTATCGCTCGCCTCATTATTTTCAGATGATACCTTGCTTTCCCCGTCTTCTTGTTTTTCTTCTACTTTATCGCTCACCTCATTATTTTCAGATGATACCTTGCTTTCCCCGTCTTCTTGTTTTTCTTCTACTTTATCGCTCACCTCATTATTTTCAGATGATACATTACTCATTGATATAAATTATTTAGATTTATTATTTTTATCTTTTAACCATTTATTATATCCTATACATCGTTCCATATCAAAAGAAGTCCCTAACATTTCTTTTGCTATATTTATTGCGATCGTTTCCTGTTTTGTTAAACTTTCAAGGTATTCTTGAAATAGTTTACTCATTATTTTTATTAACGTTACTATTTGCCTTTAATATAAATTCAATTTTATATGTTTATTTTCTTAAAACATATACCAATCCTGGTGTTCGCTTTACCTCTATTTTTGTTAGTATATCGTCGATGGTATAATTTAATGGTATCAATATTTTCAAGGCATCTGGTATTTCATCAAATGTTAATAATCGATTTTCGTTTAAATGCATTAAAGCATAAAAGCAGGTATGTCGTGTTAATCCTATATTTTCAACCGGTTTTATCGATATTGGTTTTATAAAACTATTCAATAATGGGTCTTCTACTTTTCTTTCAAACCCCAATACTTTTTCATAAGTACATAGAAATGGATTGTATTGTATTTTAGACACTAAATAATAAATCATATATACTGGTGGATTAAATAAAATAAATTGAATTGATTTAAATCTAATAATTAGTAATTGAATTACCAAAACAAACAACATGTCTCAAATTACATACCGGTTTACATTTAATAAGGAACTATTTTGCAATATACGAGAGTTCTCTAAACTTCATAGTAATGATACTTGCGATGAGTTTATGCATGAATTTACCATATGGATTCGCAATAACAAAACTTTAATAGATTGCGAAACCTCTAGGTTGGAAAATTTAGGGTTTAAGGGAGACATTGAAAAAAAGATATACAAAAGTGCGAGATACTACTTTAAAAACAAATATAAAAAACAATATACAATTAACAATAGCAAACTTCGTAAACCATCTATATACATTTCTAGAAATCCAATGTTCCTTAAATTGGTGGAAACATATATTAGCAATAATCCTATGAAAGCATCGTTGTTATTCAATAAGTTTATAAATGATGATAATGAAACAATACAAACTGGTATAAAAAAAGAAGTAAATAGACTATCTAATTGCCAAATACAACATATAGATTGTTTAAAAAAAATACATAAAACATTTAACAACGCTTATTATAAAATAAAAAAATCAAAACTAAAACAACAACTCAAACAATAATAATCGATTAAAATAAATACTTATATTTTTTATAACTATTTATATTAAATGAATACAAAGCATAGTTTAATTGATATTATACGATATGGTAATACCAAAAAAGATAAAGATGACAAAGAATTAGAGTTTGATATGACTGGAGGACGTGTTATTGGAGAAGGAGGATATGGGTGTGTATTGAAACCAGCAATAAAGTGTAATGGAAAAGAAAGAAAAGGAGAAAAATACATTACCAAGATTCAGTTAAGTAGCGACACATCTGATAAGGAAATTAAGATAGGGAAACTTGTAAAAAAAATACCATTATCCTACAAACATTTTGCTCCTATTGTATCGAATTGTGAATCCAAACCCAGCGTAGTAAGCATGATTACGAAAAACAATAACTGTAAATTTTTAAATGAACATCCCAAGAAACAGTTTTCTATTTCTACAATCCCTTCTATTAATGGAGATGATTTTAAACATCATGTATACAATCAACAAGGCAGTAGTGATATGTTGTACACGATAATTCATAGTTATGTTTACTTGTTATTTTCTGTATATTTATTAGACAAACATGGTATTATTCATTATGATTTAAAAGGTGAAAATATAATGTATGATATTAATAAAAAACGACCAATTATTATTGATTTTGGACTTTCCATACCTAAAAAAGACATAAAACCCAATTTCAATGATCCAGATTATATGTATAATTTAACCAATCATTTTTACACGTATGCCCCTGATTACCAGTTATGGTGCCTGGACATACACTATTTAAGTTTTGTATGCAACTATCCCAATAAAAATATAAAAGATAAGATAGAAGAAATGGTTGATGTTTATATGTCAGAAAATAAGGCATTGAGTATGTTGTCTACTTCATTTAATGAACGATACAGGGAACTTTCTATACGACAACTTAACAGTTATGCAGATATGGGAGTAGAAAAATCAATTGAGTACATTTACACGCACTGTGATACGTGGGACAATTACGCGTTGTCTATTATGTTTTTAAGATTATTAAAACTAATACAATCCGACAAAAAAACCAATCACTTCTTGGAATTTTTTGAAATGCTTTTGTGTCTTAATATACATCCTATTCCCAAAAAGAGACTATCGATTAAAAAAACGCACGATTACATGGTTTCTTATTTAGATAAAAACATAAACGATATAAGCATATTTCAACAAGTCATTAATTTAATTGAAAAGGATAAATCAAATATTAAAAAGGCAGTGCAAAAACAAATAAAACATGACGAAGCAGTTTCCTATAAAATGTCTTTGTTTAAACCATAGATAAGCATAAACACCCTCCAATTTCCTTAAAATCATATATTTATATAACTAAAAATATGATTTGGTATTGTTCAACTATACAACCGTTTACTTGCGACTTTTCTTACTTTTCCCCTTCTTACTTTTCTTACTTTTCCCCTTCTTACTTTTCTTACCTTTCTTTGATTTCATGGTTTTCCCCTTTTTTCCACCGGTAAATTTCTTTTTCATTTTCTTTTTCATAGTTTTGCCCTTTTTAATTACTTTTTTCGCTACCTTGGCAGTAGTTTTTTTTGCCTTTTTCCAAGTTTTTTTTGCCGCCTTGAGAACTTCCTTAAACATCGTTCCCTTTGGAAGTAAAGTTCTTGTTTTTTTTACGTGTACTAACCACATATTTACCATTGTATATATATTATAATGAGAAATAAATTGAAATATATAAATAAATATATTGTAGTCCGTAATCAAATAAACCAATATGCAACCACCCAACCCAACCAACATACAATTATCTTATTTACTTTACAATATAGATGAAGTAAAGTATAGTTTCGTATTGTCTTTGTTGTTTCAAGGCAAACACACCGTTCAAGAATGTTTGTTTTGGGCATTTGACCTATATAAAAGTAAACATGAGAAATACTTATGGAATATTATAACGCAACTATACTACGACTTTTATTATGTTAAAAACTTATCTTTTGAAAAAACAATTAACAGTGAATATCATTCTTGGAAACATACAAATAGTTTTCAACCTATTGCTAAAATTGTAAAAATATTACATAAACAACCAATATCAATTCTAATGTTTCAACACTATTATACTGCTATGGTTGATAATTCACAATCCATGGTAGATATTAACTCTACCAAATCCCTGTTTGGACAGTCATCTATAGATTTAAATCAATCGTTTTGTTATTTAAGGTCAAAAACTATAAATGAAGTTAAAAATATATACAAAACACGGTATCGGTTAAGTGTAAAAAATGATATATGTTTATTTTACACAAACCAACTACATAAGTGGGTCGTTAAATTGATGACCAAACTAATTACAAGAAAAACCGTTTGGATTAAAACAAAATTAAGTGACGATGATAATGTATTTATATGTACTTTGCACGAACCGGTCACTAAAATATACAAAACATTAAGTGAAAAGCGACTTTATGAAATTAATAGTAATATTGGTGCGTTTCCATTACATCGTTTTAAAGAAGATACTGATGTAGTTTCAGTGTGGAATCAAATCATAGGTAAATATATACCGGACGATGTAGACAAAACTATATCTGCTTACTTGTATAATTGGGAATATTATGCTAAAGACACTCCATTTTGGAGCGATATATTTAAAACATACCAAGTATCATTTAAGAAAAAAAAGATTGTGTTTCCTAACGATGATGCGTTGGAACAGTTTTATGATACCTATGGATTCGAACCGGACGAACAAAGCAGTGAAACACAAATGAAAAGTTTAAAACCAATAGAAAAAATAAGCATACAACAGTGTTTTCAAAAATACAATATTCATATAAACAATACAGTACAAAACTATCAAGTGTAAAATTATCTAGTATAAAATTGATTTAAAATAAACTATATAGTTTATTTTTATAAACAACAATGGTAAAAAATAAAAAAGGAGGAAGCAGTCATAAAAAAATGGCAAGTAAATTTGCCAAGGCAGTGCCAATACGAAGGTCGTTGCGACTGGCAAATCCTAGAGAACCGTGTGAAATATACGCACGAGTTCTTAATGTATATGGTGGGGCAAACGTGGGTGTTATATGTAATGATGGCGTCGAACGAATGTGTATATTGCGTCGAAAATTCAGAGGAAGAAACAAGCGTGACAATCAAATAGCAATAAATAAAATTGTATTGGTAGGAAGGCGAGAATGGGAGGTCGTTGCTCCAAAAAAAAAGCAAAAGGTCGATTTATTATATGTTTATTCAGAATACCAATACGAGCAATTGAGAAATGAGAAAAATATAACCCAACATATATGGAAAGAAGTGGACGCTGAAATGAAGGTAGAAGAAGATGCTGGAGTAGAGTTTACTACTGAAGAAGAACTGTTTCAAGATAGCAATATAATTATCAATATGGGTAACAACGATGACAAACAGTCCGATAAAAATAAAACAATAACTCAAACAGAAGTAATTAATTGGGACGATATATAACTAGTAACATATAGAACTAATAATAGTATAATCATATTTTTATTGTTCAATGTCATTATTGGAATTGTCCGTTAAAATGTGTTGAAAGTTAGAGAGAAAACTATCTGGATCTTGCATCATCTGTAATGTAAAATAAAAATCGTCATCTTCTTCATAATCATCATCAGACAATTCTTCAATGCTATCTAATAAAGTTTCAAACGTTTGTAGATTATAATTTCTATTGTATGGTTGTAACAATTGTTGATTTAATGATAAATCAATTGTAATATTGGAAAATAATGTTAATGGGTTGATTGTCGTATTGATGTTATTATCACTTGAGTCAAGCGTATTATGATTGTATGTTGATATTTCCCTTGATTTCAATTTTATCCTACAGATAGGACAACTTGATTGTTCGTTTTTTAACCACCACAATATACCACTACTATCAAATATATGACCGCATGGTAACTTTGTTACCATATCATGTTCTTTGAATTCCACTAATGTAATTGGACATTCCTTCATATAATGTTCTTGTGTATTATATGATATCGTTTCCAACTCTTTCTCTCCCTCTTCTGATAAAATATGTTTTATAGGATTGGTTTCAAACAAACTTTGTTGCATAACATTATTAATAATATTTTGCTCGTAAGCGTCATTGTTTATTAATGATAATTCATTGAACAAGTTAAATAAAGAGGTCGTATATGAATTATCAATATTATTATTGAAATTACTCATCTGTAACTTGATTATATGAAATATAGTATTATTTTTAATAATATATTTCTTCATTATTTAATTAGTAATATGTTTACCACTTCTTTATCTATAAAATCATATTTGCTGTTGGACAGCATATTAAATAAAAACATATTGCTATTACGTTTTTTATGGGTCGTATTCTTCTTTTTTGCTTTTTGTTTTTTACTGTATTTAAAATTATACAATAGTTTTTCACTGTATCCAGAAAACATAAGAACATCGCTGTAATTATGTATGGTATATATTGGAAACCCATTTGTTTGTTTTAAATTCCAAAAAATGAGTTGTGGTTTGTCTATTTTAGCACTGTCGAACATTGTATTTATGACACTGTACATACAGTAGTTCTTTAAGTTATGATTGCGTTCGATTTGCATGTCCGACAATACAGTCACAGTTATTGGTTTTAATTTTCCCTTTGATAACTTATTACTTTTAACAACATGTATTAATTTGTCAAATACAGTATACAAATCGCTGTTAATCTGATTTTTGTTTTTAATAATATACCCCACTTTATCACATATGTCCATTTCATTGTCAAATTCAACCCATGAAGGTTTATTTCCAAATACCATTATTTTGTTATAAAATTCTCCTGTGTTATGCTCTGCTATAAACAATCCTAAAGCAATAGCGTTAAACAATGGAATATCGTTCATAGAACAAGACATGTCTATCAATGCTATGTTTTCCATATGGTTAATATGAATTTTCCTTGATTTCCACATTTTACTGACTACATTTCGTTCGAGATCGTCATTCGATGTGTTCCATAGTTTGGCATTAATGATCCGTTTTATTATTTCATACAAATGACAATTTGTATAAAGCAACTTGCTCGAGTTTATATAAGATAAATAGTTTGATTTGCAGGTTTCCTTTTCCCTATTATCCCTTGGATTATTATTACTTGATTTACTTTTGTTTAAAAATGAATTATGATATTGTTGTCTTGACTTTAATGGAACTTTGGAAAAATCAATCTTACTGGTTTGTTTGGAAGTTTGTAGTATTTCTACTACATTTAAATGTTTGTTTACAAAAGATAGCATTTTACGATACTCCATTTCAGACTTATTAATTGCTCTTCTAAGTTTTTTACAGTCTATCTTTCCATTACTTTTATAAATGGTTTTAAAGTACTGACTATGCATACTGTCTGCTAACTTATTAAACAACCACCCATATTTACAATTGTCTCTGCTTTTTCTAGGCATCCATTTTGCCACCAACGTAATATCCATATTATTTTCAATGTATTTCTTAATCTCGTCTTCTCCTTTATCCTGAAACAACGTGTAGATATCTACGATTTGGGTGTAATCCGATTGTAAGTATATGTTTGATAATTTTATCATATAATGAATAAAGTCATGGTCTTTATTGTTTGTTTCATTAACAATATAGTCAGCAAATCTCTTTACGTCTTTCCAACTACCAATACTTGTTTTATTTGGTCGTTTTTTTACAAAATAATCAAATACCATCACTCCAATCAACCTATTGGTATTATATAATTCCAATAGCAGCATATAAGACAACTTTCTCTCCCCTTTTCCAGAGTGAATATCTCTTGTATGTAAAATTAGTTTACAGATTAATATGATTTCTTCTATATAAACAGTTGGTTGTTGGAACAAAATATTCAAAATGTTTTTCCAATTTAATTTTAACATATGCATGTCATCATCACGGACAACTTGGAAATAAATTTGATGAATATATTGATGTAGATCTATCAAATTTAAATATGTTTTGGAATTGTGCATAATCCACCCTTGTTGAATGTGTGCTTTCTCTCCATACGTATTCATGATTTATACTAATCATAATCTAAATTTAAGTAGTTTTTCTTGTTTTCTTATTGTTACTTTGTCTGGTTTTTTTTGTATTGGTTTTGTTTGTTTTTTTTAACATAGAATTTGTCGGTTTATAAAAAATATACAATGAGTTAATAGAATGTAATATTTCTACACTGCTTTTCCAATAAATATCATGTGTTTTACTTATTTGTGTTAAATACATTTGAGATTTATCGATATCGCGTTGTATATAGTCGTGTATTTCCTTAGAATCAATATCAATATTATACTTAATAATATCAACACAACTATAACGCTTTTTGTGAAATCTTGAATATTTACTTATGTAATAAATTAACTTGTTTTTGGAGAAAACGTTATTGTTTAAAGAAGTCGTAGTAGTTTTAATATGAACAATGCTATTGTCATCATTTAAGTAAATAATATACATATTTACATAATTAGGAATAGACGTATAAAATTTATTGTATATTTTTTCATCTTGATCTATTTCTTTTATCCACGAATCGTCCAAATCTTCTAATTCCATAGTATTTATATAAAAAAGTATTAATTATTTGAGATTTTTACTTATTTATTTTTTATTATTGTTCGTCTTCACCGTTGTCTTCTGCTTCACCGTTGTCTTCTCCTTCACCGTTGTCTTCTGCTTCCCCATTGTCTTCTCCTTCACTACTTTCTTCTATCACCTCATATTTGTATTGGTTTATAATTGAAGCATTTATCTTGTCGTCTTCGTCATTGCTTAATTCATACTTTTTGGAATATTTTTTTATGTGCGATTTGTCTTTTTCAACAATACGCTGATTATTTTTCTTTTTCTTTTTCTTGGATTGCCTTGGTTTGTTGGTAATTTGTTCAAAACCTATCGCCATTGACTTTGTGTCTACAAATTTACTGTTTATTTCACATGGTTCTAAGTGTGACCTTGCCCGATGATTGAATCTTTGAAATTTAGAAGGATGTCTGGTAAAATTATTGCGTGTATCTTGAGTTTCATTATCTCGTTTCCATCGGTTATTTTTCGGTAAATCAATGGAATTGGATGATGAAAATCGCGAAGAGGGCGGTCCACTCCGATTGTTATTTGAATCATTCCTTCTAAAATTGTTTGAGCGTCTTGAAAATTGGTTTCCAGATAAGTCACGAAATCGATTCATTGCTTGATATATATATTGGTTCTTTAAATGTCTTAAATAATACGGTTGTTTATTTAGTAAAAGATTCTATTTATTTAAATCAATTTAAAGAGATTTTGCGTTTATTATATGTCTCTTAACAGCTACCCTAGGGTTACTATCTAAATAATTTCGTTAACTATAAAAATTTACTTGTTGAATTTTTCATTATATAACAACCATACAAGAGACCGCATTTTATAAATTGAATTTATAAATATGGATAGTCGAAATCCGTATATCCATGTTTAACTATACTTTATGCATTCCTCGTATTTGTAAAAATGTCACAAAAAATGACATTTACAGTGTATTAAATCAATACAATTTTGGGAAAATCAAGAAAATACAAATTATTGAAAACAAAAACAAAAATAGTAACATTGTCCACATTTATTACAATTACTGGTACAATAATGAATACGTAAACAATGTCAAAGACAAACTAACCAATAACTTAAACATAAAAATATTCTATGATAAACCATGGTTTTGGGTAGTTTATCTCCACAAAGAACGAGAAAACTCTCATAAAAATTACAAGTACGCTAAAAACAAACGAAACCAAGAAAAAAAAGGCAGTAACAAGTGTGCAAAGAAATGGCAATATTCTAAATTAAAAAAAAAAGACAACACGTTAAATATCACTTTAAATTAATCAATATACACCAATAAAAAAGAAACACCCTAAGATGTTCTTTTTTTTTCTTTTTCTGATTTTCTTTTTTTATATGTATTTTAATTTTTATGGACATTGAATTGGTATAGAAGCGTAAATACGTGCTTGTATTGGATCATTTAGATTGAAATTATGATTGAGATTTTCTTTGAAATCGTGTTTTAAGGTATCCACCGATAAATCCAAGCATTGCTTTCTCTTTACTCGAGGAACACTTTGGTTGTTTTTACCTGGTCTTGCTACATTGGAAATCCATATCTTCCAGTATCCATTCCGCGAGTAAGGTACAATCCATGGGATTCCTGCTTTTAAATTCATCATTACGTCTGTAGCATTGTAGTTTGGATGACCCCCCCACTTGTTTTTGGAAAAGTGGATAAACACACGATTGTGTTTTTCGTCCTTTTTCACAATATCAATTTGCTCAATAAATCCCACGTTTTGGGACTTAATTACAGCAAATACTCTTTCCTTTGTTACAGTAGTGTAAACAAATGGAATACAAAGGGATACTCCAGTCGAGTCATTGCTATTCTCTTCCATAATTTGGTATTGTTGACCATTCGACGTTTTACTGGCAGTCATAGAACTCATTGTTGATTTGATATAATGTTGGTTGTTAAGGGTTGGTAATGCTTGTTTTGATTTATTAATAGTTAAAAATATAGGTAGAATTTTTTTATCAATTTTCATTTTTATTTTCATTTTTATTTTCTAACAATACATTATAATGTCCTTGGCAGTGTTAAAACGAAAAATAGATAATAAAGAACGTCATCGCAGAGTAAATGCTGTCGGTGGTGGTTATAAAATAGCAGTTACCAATAGTGGTTCAAACAAAAGTAAATGTAGCGGTGATCAGGAAAAAAAACTTATCGTTCAACAATCATACAGCAACTTGTATCGTTCAAGAATACAAAAATACGTAGAACCTAGAACCACTTACAAACGAATGCCAGAAAACAGCACTCAACAATACATTGATAATAAAAAGTCACACCAAATCAATGATAATGTAACCGGAGTACCACCAACTGACAACAAAATGCTTACTGCTGGAGAACAAATCGCGCGTGTAAAAGCAAGACGAGTATGTAAAAATACGTCTGGTTCATGCAATAATTATGATATGACCATATCTGGTAATTCTGCTTCCAAATCGGTTTGTCCATAATTATATTTCAGTTGAATTATATAATTTTAATCATTTCGATAGATTGATTTTTAAATTTTGAATCTTATATTTTCGAACCATTTTATTACACTTCTTACTAAATAATATGTATTCTTTCACATCATTCGATATATTATGGTTACAGTATTTACATAGGTAAAACCAAAATTCACATTCTTTATTTACATAAGAAGAACGTGTAAACAGAATAGTTGAAGATGTATACAGTCCGCATTTTGTACAACTATGAATCCACCCTTCTTCTGGCATTCTAGATGTTTCGTGTAAGTCTATTTTTTCAAATACATTGTTTGTATCTTGAAAAAATGTAATTGGGACGCATTTGTTATTTTTTTTTAAAAGCTTCATTTATTATACTATAAAAAAAATATTATAGTATAATACCGAATAGTCTACATACAATTCATTTATTAGTTGGCATATATCTGTGTCCAAGATCTAGCCGTATTGTTGTATTTTTCACGATTGTTGACATACTGATCTGCTATGTGTACTACCAATGGGTCGTCTGGATTAGGATCGGTAAGCAAACTACACAATGAAAGGAGAACCTTTGAAATTGTCAAAGCAGGACTCCAATTTTCTTTAAAAATATCCAAACATATAAATCCACCGCTATTAATATTTGGATGGTATATTTTAGTTTGAAATCGTACCTTTGGTGGTTTAAACGGATAGTTTTTGGGAAATTGAATATCTAAATTAAAAATACCGCCTTCGTATACAGTTTCTGTTGGACCCATTATGGTTCCTTCCCAATGAAAAATATCATCACCAACTGGACCAGCACTACAATTATCCGGGGGGTCTTTTAATAGCAAGGTTAACTCTTTTTGAATTCGCATTGAAGAAGACATTTATATACGTTTATTTTGTTATAGAATTAAACAATTTTGGGTTTAGATTGTTTTTATTAATAATTTATATTTAATAAACAAAAACAAGACAGACAAACTGCCTTTTTTTCTTTTTTATTTTTTCTTTTCTTTTTCTTTTTTATTTTTTCTTTTTTATAAATAAATTGTTATGTAGTTAGTTTTAAAAGATTGATTACTGGTAATCATTGCCCCATCCTTCGGATTCAATGTCGCTGTCTGAATCAATTCTATCCCCCCAATCCCATCCTTCAATATTAGAAGGAGTAAGTAGGGTTTCTTGTGAATTTTTAACGTGCTCTAATATGGCGTTTAAATCACTCCCTATAGGAGCCATTGAACTATATGGGTCTTCTTTTTCAACAACTATTTGCTTTTCAAATGTTTTCTCTTCTTTCACTGCTGCGGAAACACCCTTTCCCCATGCTCCCTTCAATACTGTAGCGGTTCTTATAACAGTAGGCACTTCTTCTACCCGATGGGATTTTGATGAGAGACATTCGTCATTTTCATCGTCTTCTCCTAATGCTGCAAATTTATTTGCGGTATTGAATTGCGAGGTCTTTGGAGACGCTTGGTATTGTGATTGTTGTCGGCGTGAATGGTTCATATTGTTGTTCCCGGAAACCTTTGTCCACCCTTCACCCTGTGTGGTTTTAAACGAGCGAGGACGCCTTCTTGGTCTATTATTTGGGCTATTACGGTATCGGTTGTTTCGTGGCTTATACGAACCGCGAGTTGGTTGGATGTTGTTTCTGATTTGTGACATATTGTATTAATGTGTTTGATTTAGTTGTTGGATTGTTTGTAATTGTTGATGATTTACAGGTAGACTTTTTTTGTCAATTTATAAAAAACTCGAGTATAAATCACAAATCGATAAATGTACATTATATTAAAAACAAAAACAAACGTGTTTTTGTTTTTTTGTTTTTTTGTTTTTTTTGTTTTTTTGTTTTTTTGTTTTTTTGTTTTTTTGTTTTTTTGTTTTTTTGTTTTTTTGTTTTTATAACGAGATATAGTCTGTTTATTCAATACTTATTAAATAAGAAGTCAATGCTTTCTTGTTTGCTTCGTTTTATTTCCAAACAATATTCGTCTATAGTAAATGTGTCTTTTTCATTAAATGTTGATATAAAGTAGAAGACATCAACATTACTCGCCAATTGTCCTATTCTATAAATTCTAGCGATTGCCTGTTGTTCTACTGCTGGATTCCAGTGAGGAGATACAAAGTATACCTGTTGGTATTGTTGTAGATTTAAACCATCTGACCCTGACTTAATTTGAATCAACATAACATCATATTCTGTAGAATGGATAATATCATTTTTCTTTTTTGCGTTAGTCTTACCATTTATTACTCCTACATTGTAATGCTTCATGGTTAATTGTTGACGGATAAACTCCATTTCTTTGTGAAATGTGTAAAATACTAATTTTTTGACCTTTTTACCATATTTGTCTATTGTATCTACTAGTTTGGTTAATTTACTACTAGACATTTTTACAAAGTCAGGTATATTGGATGTACTACCATCGTCGTTTCGTTCCAATTCATACGCTTTTTTTACACATTGTTCGATCATCTTAGCATAACTACACGACTGTTTTGCTCGTAGCATGTAAGTAAGGGGTATATTGCCTATAGACGCAATAATAGGATAATTAAGGTTTGCTGTAACTTTGGTACACATCAATCTTGAATGGACATCGCTTAGTAGGTTTCGCTCTTCTATTGTGGAAGGGGCGACCTTTACTATATTTACATTTAAAGTTGGCATTTTAATCTTTACATCTTCTTTTGTGCGAACCAACATGATACGTCGTATGTATTCGCGTTGACCTTCTTTGTCTCCACCCTTTACCAAAACATCTCTCCCTTCTGGAAAATTCAACAATTTACAAAGATTAATTACATCGCTCCATGAGTTTTGAACAGGGGTTCCGGTAACCATCCACTTGATAGTAGCATCTATTTTCATAGCATTTGCGAATACCCTTGTTTTTTTTGTTCTCATGTTGTGTGCTTCATCATATATTACACGATCCCATTTAATCTTAGACAGATTTGACTTAAGCATTCCATAGGTAGTAATAAAGATACGCTTCGACATGATTTCTTTTTGCTCTTCAAAATCATTGTTGTAAGTAAACGATTTGGCAAAGGCACCATGAAATACCTGTGGAGTTCTTTTTAACAATTCCAAAACACTATCTCGCCATTGATGAATCAGAGACTTAGGAACTACGATAAGCGTATTTTTTGTTGGGTTAAGTTTCATACAGGCAATCATCAATAATGTTTTACCCAAACCCATTTCATCACACAACATACCGCCTCCATGTTTTTCACGTTCGTAACACCATTCAAAACCCTTTAGTTGATGCTCTTTTACGTCATAGTTATTTGCTATTACAAATTCACGAAAAGCGGAATTCATTTCGTTATAAAATGATATATAGGACGGTTGGTATATTAATGTTGTATAGTAGTTATTATCATACAATTATTTTTACTTTATGAATTAAGTGGCAGTTTAGATTTTTTATCAATTTATAACATATTTTAATAGTGTTAAAAATAGGTTATATTTTTACAATAAAAATTGATTTATTATAAATATAATTTACATGATAAATATATTAGCACAATACAATACAATATACCACAATGACAATTATTACTTCCAATAGTAAAAATATAGACATACAATCAAGATACAACTTGGTTTGTGAAAATTTAAGTAATTTTGGAATTGACCTATGGACTGAATTGCACAATTTCATTACAAATAACCCTGGTAAAACAACCCTATACCATATAACTAATTATAAAAACCATAAATTTACTGTGGATTCCTTTGAGTATTTATTAACTCAAATCAACCGAAACCGAAACACTTTCCATGATATAGGACCATTTGTTGAAAAAAATGGAAATTGGTATTGTAAATCTAAAACAAAGGATGATTTTATAAGTATTATCGACCATCAACAAAAAGAAATGGATCGTTTAAAAGAGTTATTGCGCCAAAGACAGTTGTTGTAGATTTGCCGAATCAACGTCTTAACGAACCAACCCAATGACGATAAGAATTGTCTATAATCGAACCAGATACTCCAGCAGGAGCCTCATTGGATTGCGAAATAGAAGAGACAGTATGTGATACTGTGTTATAACGTGTTGCTAATTTTTTTTCCAAATCTTTGATTATTTGCTTTATTTTAAAACACGACATTTTGGTTATGGTTTCTATAGGTTGATTATTTGAAATGTCAGTCATATTATTCTTTTACATTATTCAAGAAAAATATGTTTAGTTATCATACTCATCGAATTCGGCAAGTAAATCAGGATCAAATACTCCGCCAACAGGAACTCCATAAGTTTGTATATAAAGCAAATAGCGAACATCAATCGACACATCTGCTTCTACTACTGCTCGAATTACTTCTGGTGCTTGACGAACGGTTAAATATCCTCCCAAATCCATTACTCTATCATCCAATCGTTGTACTTCTTCGGACAATATTCGGAAATCCGTCCTGCCTTTAGACGTAAGTTGAAGAATAGAAATACCAATACTTGCTAAATAACTGGTGTCGCTATCCGACATATATTTGTTTAAATTTGTGATGACATTGGTGTAGTTGTTTAAAATATATTCGTCCAAATCGTCTGTATTATTATTTAAATAATCGGTGATAAACTGTGGTTTTACATTTACATCAATGTAAGACTGAAGTTTTTGAACCAAAGCAGAATTACCACTTCCCCCCACCGAAAACCCAATCGTATTTTGATTTTTTGATATTAATTTTTTCAAGACGCCAACCGAAGATGATTTTCGCGGCATATATAATGAATTTACATATTATTATTGAATGTTTATTTGAATAAATAATTTAAGAAAGTGATGTTTTTGGAAAGGTGAAGGGTTTGTTATTGGCGTAAATAATGGTATTTGTTTGGGAGAGAAATGCGCCTGTATTTTTTTTCGTGAAAACAGGATCATTGCTAGATACGCCGGTATTTAAATAGGTGTGATTTTCTACAAAATAAGATGTTTTTAATCCACAATCTTTCTCTCCCCCTCGAGTATTACTATATGGCCAATTCGTGCCTCCAAGCATTTCACTATCTTCTATGGGATTGTTCGATGCATCCAACTGAATACCAGTGTAATCTACACGGGTAACATTCCAATCGTCTATGTTTTTGACTGCTATCTTATCAGTAGAACTATCTAAATAGGTGGTGTAATTACAACTTGCGTCGTTGCATATAGTATGTCCTTTTACGGTGGATAAAAATGTATCGTAACTCTTTACCATTGATATTTTGGAATTTGAGTTTGTCATGGTTATTTGTTGATTGTTGTTATTGCGGGATTTATAAAGGTAAATGTCTTTTTTTTGTTTTGTATGCGCTGATGCCGATGTTGACTCATCATTTTTTCCAAACATGGATGCGTTCATTTATATATATATTAGACAACTAATTATATAAACAAAAGTACCAATGTTCGCTACCTACGATTTAGAAAAATGGCCATTGGTGTATGTTAATATGGTGGGAGACATTAAAACGTACGTAGATTATAAACATTTTACATCTACGTGGATGGATTTGTATAACAAACTAGAACCATTTACTATGCTTTTTGACGCTACCAATTTTGGGGATGTTAGTATGTTTTATGCCATCAAGATGGCGATGTTTATAAAGAAAATAAAACGAAAACGACCTCAATATTTACAAAAAAGTATTATTATGCTGGAAAGCAAGTGGTTGAAACATTTGGTAGGATTGATGTTTTTTATTGAAGCACCGGCTGCTCCAGTTTATGTGTATTATACAGATGAACATGGAAAAAAATCACTGGATAATTTAGTTTCATTAGTAGAAAAGGGAGAGATAGATAGTTTTCATAAATACAACCCTGCCCGTTAACTAATTATTTTTTTAATTTAATATATAACCATTACTATATACTAAATGGGAGCAGGTATACTACCATTTACAATATACAAAGGACGCGTCATGTTTTTGTTTGGTAGAGAAAACAAAGACAAAACCGGCGATAACTCCAAAAAAGGTATGTGGTCTGATTTTGGTGGCAGCAAAGAAGGAAAAGAAAGTTACTTGGACACAGCAGTTCGAGAAGGGTTTGAAGAAAGTAGTGGGTTTTTCGGTGACAAAGAAGACATCGAACGACTGATCAGTGATAAATGTATCAACGAAGTAGAACACCATCGATACAAAACATACGTTGTTTATATCCCATACGATGACAAATTGGTTGGCAATTTTAGAAGAAATTTTATTTATGTGAAAAAAAATAATCAAGTCCTTTATCGAACCAAAGGACTGTATGAAAAAGATATGATTAAATGGGTATCATACCGTGATTTAAAGGAGTTTAAACATAGTTCTAGGGTATTTTACAAGGGAATTATAACAAAACTAATGAGAACAATGTAATTTATTACATATAAAGTTAAAATAATAAATATTTGAAATTTATTATTTTATACAATCAATAATTAAAATGTAGGGGATTTTCATCTATAAGTGCACTAACTACAGAGTCATCTGTATTTAAATTATTTGCGTCTAAGTTAACCGCGATGGTTTCATTTTTTACAGAATTAAACATATCGTGTGGTTCGTATAAAGAGTTACCATATTTACCTTTATACAATATTTTTCCATCTCCCAATACTGGACTAAGAGTAGTGTCTAAATCGCTATTTTTTTCTTTGTTTAAAGTGGTAAACGATTTACTGTTTTTTAAAACAGTAGATTTATGTTTAGTGTTGACGTGTTCAATCATTTGGTATGTGGATTTTAAAAACCCTTTTCTACAGAAAGGACAGCTTCTAATAACTGGCATTATTATACTTATTGTATTATTTTTATATTATTTCTTTGTATTTGTATATTATTTCTTTGTATTTGTATATTATTTCTTTGTATTTGTATATTATTTATAATTATACTATACCAAGACAACCGAAATCTTCCAAATATGACCATCAAATACATTTCTATTGTTGTTTCCACTTATATCCGTGGTTTGCTGTGTAATGTTAAACGCGTTTGTGTCAGGGTTTCCCATCCAACCGTAACATCCTTCTGTTGGAACCCCCGAAACATCGGTCCCACCAGGAAAAATATCATGGAGTTCCAGATCGGTTAATGTTCCATTTGAATTTCCACTGATATCGACCAATGCTTCAAAATCCAAGGTAATGAAATTTCTAATGTAAAAATTAATCTGGTCTCCTGGTAAAAAAGGCAATTTGTACACAAATGTTTTTACGTTTTGGTCACTACCGCTTAAATCTGACATATCAATTATACGTTGCCTTCGTGTAGGATTATTGCTTATGTCGGCAAACATTTGTTCGTATATACTTTTCAATATAGGATTCGACTGGCCCTCTGTTACATTTCTAGAAATATCCAACGACTCATTAACACCAGTTAATTTTCTTGTGGAAAGGGTTATTTCGTTGGATGATATATCCCCTCCAAAGGTTTCGTTTAACTGAGACGCTAATACATTTATATTTGTGTTGGATTCTATGTAATCGATTAGTGCTCCCTCGTCTTTAATAAAGGTTTGTGCCAAAGGATTACCCAACAAATGAGTGCACAATACACGTATCATACATTCCGCGTAACTAGCCCCGGTTAATCCGGTCAATGAATATTCGTATAAATTTTGCGATGGGTCTTGTCCCGCCACTGCTGGTCCAACGGGAACATTTCTAGATATATCGGTTGCATCAAATACTAGGTTTCTAGTCAACATCGTTTGTGCTATAAATTTACTAAAATTGGCCACATAGTATTCTTGATTGGATTCACTTCCGGTGTTGTCTGCTCTTGCCCAAAATAGTTTATCTCCTCCGCTAATATCTCCTATTAAAAATAAGTTCTCTAACCTAGAAGCAGACACATCCGTAGAGACCGATCTCCATACCAAATGATGTTCTACCAAATCTTCTGCAGGCAACTCGCCGAATAGAGTAAGATTACCGCTTACATCGAATATAACTGGAATTTCAAATATTAAATTTCCACTCATTTACGTTTTATATATACAAAGATAATACCAATTGATTAATCGTATTGGTTTTATCCGGGTTTAATCTACCAAAACGTGTATGTTCCATATGCTATCAGGAATATTGTATTTTTTCAAAGAAGGAGGCGATTTTATAAAACATTGAAAGTTTAATATAAAATGGTCTTGTGACAATAGTTTGGATATAGACATTAGGGTGGATGAATCATTTTCATAGGTTTCCATATCCAAAAACTTGTAAATCATATTGTCTATTTCATTTTCTATTGCGGTTTTAAGAGTGGTTATATTTTGAAACGGTGAAGTAATTGTATGGTCATTAAAAATTGTATTTGATAACATTGCTATATAGTGGTCTTGCAAACGTTGGATAGGTGTTTGGTAAGAAACATCGGTTATGTTGTTTAACTTATAACTTAACGCCTTTTTAATATTATTAAATAACCTAACCGTATACCTTGGATTGATTTTTAAAAACAAATTATCGACTTTAATGTATTTGCTAGTAGATTGTATAGTTTCACGTAGCAATTTTCCATCAATTGGTCGTATGGCTTCCAAATTGTATATTTTTGTAGGCGTAATATGTTTTTGAGGGGATACCGTTGGTGTTTTTATTTTTAAAATAGAATACTTGCTTAAGTCCATATAGATATTATTAATACTATTATTATCGATACATTATTTTTCATACAATATATCAAATTCTAATGCAAATGAGTAATCATTGTAATTCATGTCTATCTCCATACCATATTCATCTATTAGTTGTATGTGAAGTTTGTCTATATTTACTGGACCAAAATAATGTCGTTTTTTAGTTATTTTGTCAGATGTGTCATCAAAAAGAACTGCTCCCTTGCCTTCTCTCATAGGAATGCGTGCCAATATATGCTTTCTTAAAAAAGAGTTTTCATACAATATGGTACAAACGTCTTGTGTTGTATTTTTAAAGTCGTCTACACACAAAAAAATATACTTGCATCCCGCCAAATCAACCGTTCCTTCTCCAGTATAAGATTGTTGCCCTCGATACGATTTTTTTCTAAATCCCAATAACCACCCCAATGTTTTCATGGGTGGAGAGTTTTGATGAACCAAATTTCCAAAATCTAGTTCTACTCGATCCCCCTCGTTTCCTGATATGGTTGAGCGCATAGTGGTTGGGTCGATTGAAATAGAACAACCAGCATATGATAAACTACCTTCTTCAGTGGAAACGCCTATTAAATTTGACTCTAACGTAATAGTGTCATAATTACCACTAGGGACTGTAACTGTAGTAGTTATGGTTGTTCCACTTAGGTCGTTCGCAGTTTTGGTTATTTTAAATCCGTTGGTCCCCAATGTCTTAGACACAGCATGTTGAATATTGGCAATTTCCATAGAAGACATTTTCATAGAAATTACATTTTTTAAAGGGGTAGCAAGACTTATAGTAAAATCAGTGCTTTGGGTTGAAAAGTAATTTTTTCTAAATTTTGTATCAATGCTTAATTGACTAGTTATAATATTGCGCTTTAAATCATTTACTACACCCGCGTTTACTGGACTAATGTAAAATGACTCCACCTCTTTTTTTTTTCTGTCTTGAACCACTGATGCTAACTTTTTCATGTCTTGTTGTAAGTCTGTAATGGAATATGACTCCTCTGTAAGACCTGCTAAATGCGTATCCCCCTTTTTATTTAGTTTGTCTTTTAACCGATATTGAATGCTTTTTATAAAATTCACCATGTTACTTTTTTCTTGAAGACTTAAATTTATGTTGGAAATTGCCTTAATTTTGGTCTGTATATGTTGATTTAATTGATAATAATCATACTCTTCATCGTCTGATAAACGTATGAATCGTTTCATATCATTGATCGTATAATTGTCTACATTTAAATCAATATTTAACTTGTCTATGGTAGCACTAGGTTTACGTCGTAAATTATGTTGTATTGATTTTTCAACTGTGTTGTATTTTTCTTGTATAGTTGTTTTTTTCATTTATTATAAATACTTTGATTTATAATAAAAAAATATTATATTAATGATTTATTAATTTATTGATGGTCTATTTTAAGTTGAATGTTGTTTTGTTTAACTATTCAATCAACATGATTTTGGGTAGTTAGGCGTATTTTTGAGTGTATTCTGCCATTTCCTGTTCGTATCGTTCCTTGTCATTCGCATTAAGGGTGTCGTACTTTTTCTTTTTCTCTGGCTTTAATTTTTTCCACATAGCGCCCAATTCTTTTGCAATTTCACCAATATTTACCTTGCCTCCCTTCTTTTTTGCTTTCTCCAACAAAGCAGGTCGCTTTTCATCACAATAAAAGAAGTATCCCGACTTTGCCTTCTTTGGAAGATTCTTATTTTTCTTTGCCTTCATCTTGATTTTTTCACCAACAAACTTTTCCATTAGTTCGTTGATTTTATCTGTATGTCCTAGTTCTAGACATACGGATCGTAGTAGAGAGGCATGGGATTCATACCAGTTATCGTAAAGACTCACAGTGTTATTATGGAATAGCAAACTCATGATTATTATAATATAATTATAATAATTATGTTTAAATCAATTTTACATAAATTAATTACTTTTTAGTTAAGTAGTTTAATTGATTTTAAAATTGAAACGAAAATCAAAATATTTTTTTTGCTATAAAATAAATTCGTATAATTTGATATAGGTATCCAATGGAAAAAATAGACAAATGCTTTTTAGAGATGACAGATGAATATAATAAAGAAACATCGCGTATTCAAAAGGAAGCGCAGTTGTTAAAAGAAAAAGAGGAAGAAGAGTTTACACAATATGTTTACCAAAACGGGATTAGTGTATGTTATGGCAATAAAATAACTATTTTAGATAAAAAAACAAACAAGATTATTGATATTAGTAAACCGGGCATTAACCTCAATGTTGAATAATATAGATCGCTTAAATTATTTATTGTTTTAAATCAGTTACACTATAGCACAGTAATAACTCAGCGCGCGCCGTTAATTTGGCAGAAATACATTCTTCGGGTGTTATTTGACTGTCGCTTATCATAGTTCGTAGTGCGTATTCGGCATCTACATTTGTTTTGTCTAATAAAAGAGATTTATAAAACGTAATAGATATAAGTGTATAATCCACAGAACCACTGTCCTGTAGTTTTTTTGATGAATTGTAATAATAGGTGGAATCTTTATGCTTTAAGTATTGTTTGTAGTCGGAGTATTGAGTGCGAGACATATTGTATATTATGGGATGATATATTATATATTTATAAATTAAATATATGATAGATGGATAAATAAAATAAAGTGATATCTACTTGCACAATGGACTATAAATCATCATTGTAAAGCATAATACTGGAAACAACATCAATGAAATGGTTAATAATTTAAATGGTACATACGCCATAATAGTAACTAGTTTAAAACACTTGGACTGCTTTTTCTCGTGAATATTTGCTTGATTAACAGTGTAAGAAACAAATACATTGTCATAAATGTCGTCTGCTGACTCTGGTAAGTATTTAAAATACATTTCTTCAAATTCATTATCTAAGTTCATTAAAAATTCCATGGCAACACAGTTTAACACCATGTCGTATATGCTGTCTTCTTTAAATATAATCCAGAGATTAGCGACATACACAAACAAGTTAAACCCAAATTCTTGAAACGTGTCTAACATTACCAATATATCAATAGTTGGTGTTAGTTTTTGAAGTCGTGTTCGATCGGTTAAATTATCCCAAAGAAAAAAAGAACGAACAAAATAAACAGACGAAGCACCAAACATAATTAGTTTGCGCTTCCAATCTGACTTATTGGGGCAAAACATTCCATCGTAATTATCTATTTCGTTTGCTACCATTGCAATGTAGATAGACCATTGTGCTATAAAAATCACAATTGGAAGGGCGGCAAGTAATGAAAATACGTGTGAACAGTAAAATGCGTTTTTTTGCTTTAGTTTTTCATTTCGATACCCCCGCGTCACGTGATATTTAAACAATGAAAACATTCCAAATTTTGGGTCGGTTATGATGATGTCTACTTTTTCACTTTGAGTATGAGTTGGGTCTTCAATTGTAAATCCCCTAGAAGGAGTAGTACAATCGGGAATGATTTTTTTGCCATGTTCGGTCCCAATTAACAAGTCATCATGCATTTTAGCATACAAATGACTGCATAAAAAATCAAGATTATTATATAAAATACTACACATTGATTGTTTTGAATTTTGTGGATTGTTTGATACAATATTATTGTAATTCGTTGTCATGGTATATACGGATAATTATGAATAAACCCTTATTTTTAACTTATTTTAATAAATTGATTAAAGTTTAACAGTGGTTATTAAGTATCGATAATTTACTCAAGCAATACAATACAACAAAATGGACTCTTATTCAATAATGTTGGGACACAAAAATAAAGCAGGTCATGAATTTGCCAATCTTTCAAACAAATGTGGGAGAGAAAGGTGGCAAATGGATGCGTTGGAACGAGCAGAATGCTTAAGTGACGATATGACGGTTTTGTGTTATTTTATGTTGTTTGTGTTTTATTTCCTGCTGTTTTCAAGTTTGGAAGTTCGTCGGTAAATTATATGATTTTAAAAATAACTTAAAGAAATAACCTATAATATAGTTGTATAGGAAAGATACAACAATGCTCGAATAGCTCAGTTGGTTAGAGCGTGCGACTGTTAATCGCGAGGTCACAGGTTCGACCCCTGTTTTGAGCGAAGGTGGCGACCTTATAATACGCATAGAGGGTATGTTGCTTGTTAGTTAGTGTATAACTTTATAATATTAACGTATTATAAAAATGATTCAAAATATAAATATGGGATATATTTATTTATTATTTGCTATAATATCAGGATGTTTTACTAATAGTTATTTAAAAAAGTCTGATGGGTTTACTAAGATAAACCCAACATTAATTGCTATTTTTTATAGTATACTTTTATGTTTTTTCTTATCTAAAATGTATCAAACAATTAAACTTGGTATTAGTTATTCACTATATGCTATATCATTAATCCTTTTTACTTCAGTATGGGGATATTTTCTTTATAAAGAAAAATTAAACCATTTTGGTGTAGCAGGAATTACGTTGATAATAATTGGGATTATTTGCTTATATATTAAATAGGGGATGCTGGTATGTTGGATGAGGGTATGTTGCTTGTTGGATGAGGGTATGTTGGCTTGTTGCCGGACATAGCTCAGTTGGAAGAGCGATTGACTGTAGATCAATTGGTCGTGTGTTCGATTCACACTGTCCGGATCTGACTTAAATTCGAAAGAATTTGTTTTTAAAGTCAAAAATATATAATTTTAGCGACTTGGCGCAGCGGAAGCGTGTTTGGCTCATAACCGAACGGACCTAGGATCGAAACCTAGAGTCGCTATTTAAAAGCATGTTTTAATAAATTGATATATCCTGGATGATCTAGAGTCCTGTCTCCGCGACATCTTGGTTTTCCAAATAAAAAGGTGAAATAATTAAAACTTTTTTTGTATTCCATTTTTTTGGCTCCCATATACATTAAAAATCCTAATATCGTTGACCCAACAACAGATATTGTTAATACTCGTTTCCCCTTTTCAATCATCGATTTTTTTTCGTTGATTTCTTTGCTTTCTGTTTCATCTTCTGTTTCGTTGTTTGTTTCACTGTCGGTGTTTTTAGTCACTTGTCTTTCATACATTTGTAATAAATATATTAAACCGACCAATCCAAATGCAACAAACCATAGTGTATAATAACATTTTGCCATCATAATAAACCATAGATATACAATACTTGTGTATCCTATCATATTTTTTTGGTCCTTTATTTCTGGTATGGTTAAAACAACAAAAAACAACAAAGTCATAAATCCAAAAACATGCTTTACAATCATATTATTTGAAAATATTCGCTGTACTTGACAAGGAAATAATTCCGCAAGAAAATTTCCAGAAACAATTAACACAAATACGAAAATTGCCACTAAACTTGGAGTAAATTCAGAAATGTTAAACATCTATATATTATATCAAATATTTATTTATTGATTATATTTATTATACTAATTAAGGTTATTTGCCCGAGTGGTCTAAGGGGCTCGACTTAAGATCGAGTGTATTCGTACTCGTGGGTTCAAACCCCACAATAACCAAGTTGATAAATATACATATGTGTTATGAGTGTGATAATGTTTATTTATGTATCGCTCATTTAGCTCAGATGGTAGAGCACGGGTCTTATGAGCCCGGGGTCGTGGGTTCGAGCCCCACATTGAGCATCGTTATCTTTTTACATTTTAATTGATTAATTAAATTTGTTTAAACATATATTGGTATTGTTTACCAATATATTTTTACTAGACTGTATGCATTCCATATGGTTATTGATCACACATTGTAGTTGTTTGTTTCCATTGGGAGTGTTTATGTGGAATTACAAAATAAGAAAGGAAAAAGAGAGTATTTTTATTTTTTGCAGATTTTTGTATACATTGATGTTTTCTTTGATGTACCATTCTTACCATGTAGAAGAAGAAGGATTTATTAAATTACACGACAAATACAGAGATATTTGGGTGTTTTTGGACGGACAACAATCTGCCAGTTTAATTGTAAATACAGTGTTGTATTGTTGTAGGATCAGAGAACCATGGATTTATATTTTATCTTACAACATGGACACATTGTTACTGGTTATGTATTTTTTTGATTTGTATATTTTAAGCATTTATTTGCTCGTAATAACCACCTTCATAACTTTTATATACAAATACAAAACCATTATTCGGTATGTTAAGTTTTTTTATTATATTTCAACATGTTGTTTTGTATTTTGCGGGTCTGCTTTTTTTTGCTATTTTTATTATCAAGGAGGTAGTAACGATAGTTATATTTTATTCCATTCTATATGGCACATTTTAATTTTTGGAACTGCTGGATTTGGGGGTATACTACGATACAAATTAAACAATAAGTTGTATCCTATAGGCAATCGTCCAACCTTAAATTCTATTTAAACATAAACATTTATTTAGACTGATTAATTGCCATTGCCTTGATGCGATTGAGACGATCCATTTGACCTATTTTATTTTGCATATTGGTTTTGGCAGTAGTAGTTACACCAATACGGGTTTGTTGATTGGTTAAATTTGTTGTTATGTTGTGTTTCGTTACTGGTGATGCGTTATATGTTTTTAATTTGCGGTTGTTTCCATTGGGAGTTCCAAAGTTGAGTGTATTAAAGTAACTGTTTTTAATACTATTTGGATACTGATAATTTGCGTTTACGGTTTTTGCTTTGTTTGGACGTGCCGGGTTTGTTCGTGGTTGGGATATTCCTATATTTTTTCCTAAGGTTGACATTGATGTATATATTAGTAATATAAATTATTTTGTAAAACGGTTTAAATAAATTGGTATATAGAGTTTATAGATTAATGATTGATTTTTCAATAGAAAAGGAATTGGTAAACAGAAATTATCGCGAATTAACGAATAGAAGCAACTATTACAACCATCATGAGGTGGAAAGGGATATTAATCACATATGGCTGTACTGTAAGAAAAACGACGAATGCGCTATGGTTTCGCTGGATTACGATGCTTTAAATGAAAAATGGTTGTTGTCTTATCCTATGAAAAATACTAAGGTAAATTATAAAGTTACTACAGACACAAAAGAGGAGGCGATTGACTATTTTCGATTTGTATTAAGTGAAAATTCTTTGGAATAATCATAAATTGATTTAAATTATAAGAATATATCTGTTATTATTAAACTTTAATAATAACAAATCATACTACACCAGATACATGAACACTACGCGTAATATCATGAGTATTCAAACAACAAATGTAAACACCAGCGAAACTACCGGTTACAATAGTGGTGAAGAAAAGCACGGAGATGAGTTTGGAGAATGTGCGGTTTGTTACGACGAACTAACCGATAAAACCACAGTTGCTACTCCATGCGGGCATTTGTTTTGCACTAAATGCTTCTTTAAATGGTTACGAGAATCAACCACATGTCCAATGTGTAGAAAAAACTATGTGGAATATACTGAATGGGATTACACACGACCATACGGAACAGAGTTGTCTACTGAATTTAACCTATTTCGTGATGTTATATCGCGAACTTCTGAGGCGTTGACCATACGATACGAGAAAAAAAAACTGTTGGACGATTCCATCAACGTCAGTAATATTTACATTGAACAAAAGCGAACATCATGTAATAGAATGGAGAAAGATTTAGAATACAAACGGGGATTCTATTCTGCTGCCCACTTCCCATTTACTGATTTGGAATTATACAATGCTTGTAATGACGACGAAGAAACAGCCGCATGGCAATGTGGTTTTAAAAACGGTTTAAAAGAAAAATATGGATGTGATCTATTTGAAAGGTGCGAGAATATTATAGACCCGTCTATTAAAAACGCAAGAAGAATATTACATCGATTGGCAATGGTTACGCGAGGGGGTATTTCAAGTGCTACGTATGATGATGTAAAAAATAGCATGGACAAAATGCTTGATAAATTGGCTAAAAAAATTAGCAAGAATGAGTTTATGAGCATATTTAAAGATGGAACTATAACGCAAAAAGATGGCACGGAGTTACAAGTTGGTATAACATTTAAACAATTCATGGAGCATGAAAAAATTACTTTAGACCGAACGATGTATGTTGACTTTATGTTAGACAATAAAACAAATACATGGTACAAATTACCGTATTATTTAAACGACGACAAACAAATTTGCTATCTTGACTTTGAAATTAAAATGAAGTTTATCAAGACTAAGTTAAATATCCCAATCTACTATTCCAAAACGAACTTTGAAGAAGAAGAAGAAGAATATACGTACGAAGAACGTAACGCCAGAAGAACACTATTTAAGGAAGGTGTCAATGACCACAAGGTGGAAGAGGGTGAGATTATTAGATTGTCCAATGAAGAAAGAGTATGGACTGCCCCATTTGCTAATGTAGTAAGCGATGACCTATTGTGGTAAATACATAAAAAAATAAAAAAATAAAAAAATAAAAAAATAAAAAAATAAAAATTAAATCTATCAACAAAACCAATATATAAGTTATATTGTTTTTGTTTTATTTATTGAGACATTGAGTTCGACCTTGATTTTTTTGATTTACTTTTACTTTTTTTACTTTTACTTTTACTTTTACTTTTTTTACTTTTAACTTTTTGTCGTTTGCGAGTTTTGGATTTTGATTTGGCCATAGATGGTGTAAGGGAAACTTTTCGTTTACGTGTTAGGGAACGACGTGGGGGCGTTTGCACTCTTTTTGAAGTATCTTTGGTATCGAATATTTTATACATATACCATCCATTCGCACCTAAGTCGTGTGATTTAGTAGCTTTTTGCGTTCGGTAACCGTCTGAATGTTTTACAAATGTATCCGTTATTGGGTCATAGTAACTAGTTTGACGCGTCATTCGTTGTTTTTGACGGCGTTTGATTTTTGTATTAAAGTCGGTATTAAACAGTTTATACTGCTGTAGTTTGTTTATAAATTCTACCCAACTGCTATGTTTGTATTCTTCATCTTTAGATATCATTGGCAACTTATCAACTGTTTCATTTGTGGTAGTTAATACTTGAGTAGACACATTCTTGTTTTTGGAAAACCCCGTATTCGGACTATGGGCAAATCGATAACCTAATTTATAGTAATATTTCACAACATATGTTAATGCTGCCAACTTTATTGCCTTGTAATGAGGCGATGATTCGACAATGATATTTAATAATCCCATCAATAATTTTCCAACCCCCCTTTCTTTTGAACAAAGACCGTCTACATACAAACATGGTTCGCCTTCAAATTTCATGTATTCCAAAAAATCACCATTGTATTCATATTCGTCCCTCCTTGCTTTGGTACGCATCTGTTTTAGGGTGTGGGGGTGGAGATCACGGCACAAAATAAAGCTTTTCATTTTATTAGACATAACCGGTCCTTCTGGTTTAATGTACATTATAATGATATTGGTAGTCGAGTCTAGTTTGTCAAATTCAAAATAATCTCCGTCCATCGCAGGATCACATGTGTGAACTTCATAATTTTCACCATCATCGTCTTTGACCAGATGCATAGTATTTCTAACTGAAGAACATGCCATGTACCACAATGTCTTTTTATCTATACCTTTGTACGATTTTCTTGGATTGTGGAGATGTACGGACATGGAAAAATTTTCATTTATTTCAACTGTATTTGGGATGTATCTGCTTGTTTTGTTGTATGTCGATAATGCTTGGGGGTTGTAAACAATGTGTATACCAGATGGAATACCACGAATCGTTTCAAACAATTCGAAATCGTCTGATACTGATTCCGATGAAGATATTGATGAATCATAACTGCTATTGGAATTAGAAATGCTCATGATTACTGTATATATATATATACCTACAAAAGTTTTGTGTAAAAATTGATTTTTGTTAATATCATATTTATATAAGTAACTCCAGAAAATATCAATACAAATGTCCATATATACAGATGTAAACATGGAAACTACGAAAAATGAACAAACACAACTTAAAACGTTTTCCAAAATGATTAAGAGTAATTATATTAGTATTCATGGTGAAAAAAAGGTTGCTAAATTGTTTTATAATTTAACTAGCGAACAATTATATGTCTTGATGGACTTATATAAACGATTTCCTTTGTTAAGGTGGAATAAATTCGGTGTTTATTTGGAGAAAGAAATGTTGATTTCAAAGGAATTGAACCGGTCGTTTGCGATTCACATGTACATAAACGCATTGCAACACTTCCTCGATAAATAAAATTGATTTTATAAAATCATTTAAAAGGAAACCTAATTATTAAGATAATGAAGTCTAGTTTGAAAATTAACAGCACGCAAATGAATGGGATTGATTCCAATAGGTTGAGTAATGGTATTCGACAATATATGGACGGTGAAAATTATTCCTACAAGCAAGCGACAACGACCGTATTGCAAAATGAAGGATGGGAACTAAGAAACGTTGCGGGTCTAGAGAGATACAAAGAATTTTACAATACGGAGAGTGGGGAAACCGCAAATGCTGTTTGGTATAACACAACGATGGTTCCAGCAACAGATAACCCGTTTGTTACAAACGCACTTCGTGTTAGAAACAATGGTATTCATAGTTGGGTGGAACCAAATGAATGGGAAACACCATACGATTGTAGAAAAGGTCGGAGGATGATTAAGAAAACTCAATGGCGTGAAAAAAAGAGACAAGAAAAAGAAAAATCCAATATGAGCATACACAAAGAACATGTGTATTAAAGCGTACATTAAAACATAAATAAAAATAGTTGAAAAAATAAATAAAAATTGTATAATTTTTATTTATTACTGATTTACTTTCCGGTAGACCCGTGACCACCTTCTCCTCTTTCGGTGGTGTCTAATGTTTCTACCAACTCGATTATAAATGGTTCTAGCGTGGGCATGCATATTTGGAAATATCGATTGAGTTTTTCCATAGTTTGAGTACTATCCCAACAATCTACTGCTGCCATAAGGTTTCCTCTGTACCCACTGTCAATAATACCAACGTTGTTTGCGAGGCGAAATTTGGTTTTGTATATACTTGACCTAACATTTAGCGTGTAGGCACACGGAGTGGACTGTTCTTTATACAATGTATTTGTATAAACCGCTGCCTTTACATTTAAATTCACCAATTGGGTTAAAGGATAACTTATCGTTTTAGTTCCACTAACAAATGATACTTTATTCGGCATAAATAAATCAAATCCAGAATCAGTATATTTGCTATTTAACAAATTTTTATTCCAGGTTTCGACCTTTTCTTTGTATAGTACACGCAAATCCGGATCGTCTACTTGAAGTAATAGTTTAAATTTAGGAGTAGTTTGGTAGTTTGAGTTGCTAATTATGGACGTCATCGTAATTATAATTCAGGTATATTTAAACACGTATACATAAGTTTAAATTGTTTTATTTATTGTTTTGTGGTGGAATTGATACTACGACGGTTCGTTGAAGACAGTCCTTTAAATGTTAACATTGTTTTAAAAAGGTCGTGCTTTCTTATTTTTATGTATTTTTTTTCTGCTTTATCAAATAATATTTTATATTGTGATTCCCAATACAACAGTTCATTTTCTTCTTCCTTCATTGTAAGAACCGTTGTTGATACTGTCTTAGATGGATTCATGTATATATATATCTTGATAATATTATTTGTGTTATATTAGTTGTGTTATATTAGTTGTGTTGTATTAGTTGTGTTATATTATGATTATTATTATGTATTTCAATATAAATGAGTGAACTTACGACCGATTCATCTAATACTAATAATTTAGATGATAATAAATACATAGAGTATTGTAAATTATTTTCTTCTTTTTTGTATGTTAAAGATATTGATGGGGTTGGTTCAGTTATGTTTCATATGAAACATTTTAAACCAAAGAAAATTAAAAAACAATACGATGAATTTACACAGTATGTGATGTATACATGTTTAAAAGCATTAAATATATCCAAACAAAATGGATGGGGGACGATACGTGCTTATGTAAATTTAAACTATTGTAGCATGGATAACTTTTCGCTGAAAATATTTAAACATATCAATAGTTTAACGTCTACAGCGTTTCCCGACACGTTGGATACCTGTTTTATTTGTTCTACCACAAAAATGTTTAAAATATTATGGGGAATGGTTTTCAAAATTATAGATGCGGAAACTAGACAAAAATTTAAATTGGTGGACGATTTTAGTTTTTTATTTGATAATGCGTGACATGATTGACACGTAATCAGGTGATGTTATTGTTGCTGTTATTGTTGCTGTTATTGTTGCTGTTATTGTTGCTGTTATTATAAATATATTGTTAATGTCAATATAGTTATAATAAATTTATTTGGATTTAAGTGTTATAGGTCTAAGTCAAATGTGATTGGTGTTGTTTCTACTCCGGTATTTTCGGTTGTTTCTAGACGTCGTCGCGCCCATTCCATGTATACCGGATTGTTTACCGCGTATTTATCTACAATTGGTTTGTGTTTTTTTATATATTCTTCACGATTATGGAAATGCTTTATGTATTTTAGTTGTTCGGCACCTTTGTCTACCTGCAATCTTGGATAATAGTAACCATAATCCTTTAACATTGGAGAATTGTGAACAAGAGGAACACCCAAATAAAAACACTCAATAAAAAGGTAGTTTAAGTCACAGTCTTCTACGTAAGAAACCACGCAATTGCAATGCTTTTGTAGAATATACGGAAATGGATATCGACCTTCTACCGAAAATTTCCCTTTTTGGTGTAATTTTGTAGACAAGCAAAAGTTTTTAAAAAATGTTACGTCTTTTACCTTTACAGTGGAGAAAGCGTATACGCGTTCCACGTCTTCAAACGCTTTTTCACATATGGCAATTGGTATAATACAATTTTTTGCTTGCTCCAGATTTGGTTCGCAAATTGCTACCCTAAGGTGTTCTTTTACATCTGTCCTTATTGTATTCATTAAATTGTGTTCTTTAAACAAGTCGTTTCTCCAAAAATATGGTCCTACAAATATATTGTCGGTAGAATAGCGAATTTTGTAGTATTGTAAACAGTATTTGAAATGGGGACTTATCCATATTTGGTCAAATTCAGACGTTACTATTCCAGACGACCATTTATTGTCTATTATAGAATGAACGTCATTGTGATATACGCTTCCCAAAATAATATAAATAATTTTTAGTTTGTGTTCCTTCATTATACTGGACAAACGGTTGCTGTAAATACCAACGATAAATATATAGTCAAACTCAAACAGTTCAGGGTATGTTTCTTTGTAATCCTTTACACGGTACCCCTTTTCATCCCATAATTTACAGTAATTGTGAAATTTGTATTTTGGATGAGTGTAGTCGGTGGTCGTTAAAAAACATACGTCGTAACCACAATTCACCAGAAAATCATACCACAGCATATTGTTTAATCGTAATCCATTACAGTGAAGGTCCTTTATTTCTTGAGATGTAATTCCGATCTTAAGTTTTTTTCGCTTGGGAACAGTAACAGGAGCAGGAACCGGTTTTGTTAATGTAGATGTTACTTGTGTCGTGACGTTGTCTTTCGTCGGGTTGTTAGTTTTGTCTATTGAAGTATCTATTATTTCCATCAAAAATATATAATTGTATATTATTCTAAAATGTTGTTTTACGTTATTTTAAACGAATATACTACCATCGTCCCATAATTAATTGTTTGCTTTTATTATTGTCTAAAATATACCAACTTTTCTTTGCCGATTCCCATTTTGCTCCTAGTTTTTTTGCTTCGTCCTTTTCATTGTATGGGACATTTAAATAGATCCGCTGTTGATGTTGTGTGGATTTGTTTCGTCGTTGACGTTGACTTTGTGAAACGTAATATTCTGTAGCATTGTTGTATGTAGCATTTCCAGATACGGTATCATTGAGCACGTTTTGGGTGTAAGGGCATTTGTCTACTCCGGCAGCTTTGTTGGCCAGACGGTCAGCGTGGTCATTTCCAATGGAGTGTTTGTCGGTTCGGTTGGTGTGTGCTTCTACGTGGTAAAATTTGATATTGTTGTGGTTTTTACAGTAAAGGTATGCTGTTTGAACCAACTCCAAATTTGGTATTGGTTTGTTTTTGTTATTGGGATTGACCCAACCCTTTTTAAAACACTTTTCCCCATATGTAGAACAACACCGAATCGCATACCTTGAATCACTGTATATATTGATGATTTGATTGTTTTTTATTTCTTTGTCTAGGATAGTCAATGCTTTTATAATAGCAAGTAATTCTGCCATGTTATTGGTTTGTTTACCTTTATACGATTCACTTGTATTGCGATGATCATTTTCTCCAAACCATATACCGTAACCTGCCCTGGCGTACGGTTTTCCATTGTTTATACAGGCACCATCTGTATACACATTTATTTCAGTTGGTTGGGGGGTTGACGATGGTGGGGGGGTTGACGATGGTGGGGGAGTTGACGATGGTGTGGGGGTTGACGATGGTGGGGGGGTGTGCTGTAGTTGCTGTTGTTCTTGGCGTGGTTGCTTTTTTTTGGCGTGATTTATTACAAATTGGTCCATTATACTGATAGATATGCGGATGGATAGTTGCTTTATATAATTAATTATGTTTAATTGCGAAATATAACTAATTCAATTTATTTTGTTGATTGTTTTGCTGTTAAATACGGTATTTTTGTTTAAATTGATGTATGATTTGTGAGGCCGGTTTGTAGGTTTCTATATCTACGTTTGGTTTCCCCGTCAATGCTTTGTATATTCGTATTGAATCCGTTATTGCTGAAAGATTGGATGATACTGAGGGCGTTCTTTCTACAAAGGTAAAGTTATCGAATACATTCACGGTTGGTTTTAATACTATATGTTCCATTATGAGTTCTGGAGTAATAGTATCAAATATTGGTATGTTTTTGCTCCCCATCATAAAATAAAATTCTAACGATGCGGTTTGTATTTGTATGTTGTATTTATAAAGGTGGTGATTCAGGGTTTCTACTATTTCTTTTGTTTTCGTATACATATGATTTGCCAATGGTGGGGTTACTATCCGGTCTGCAGAAAGCATGTCTTTGGTGTAAACGATTGATTTTATTTCATTGGACGATAATGAAAAAAATACAGAATGGGACGGCGAAGTGATATGAGGTTGCGAGACATAATTTGCGGTTAATTGATAGGTTGGATTTTTGGAAAGCAATGTATTTGAAATCACCGATTCTGTTGGTTGTTTGAGGAAGAATATATTTGATTGATAGACCGTTGATGTCTTGATTATTTGATTGAGTGTTAATATTTCATTGATACGTTGTTGTATTGTAGTGTATATTAATTCACTAAAATTGTTCTTTAAGTATCTGTTAGAAGATGAGGCGATGTTATTTGGAGAAGCAGTTGTTTCTACCAATATATAGCGACTGTTTAATATGGGAGTTTCTATGCTTGAAACGTTGTCTGGATTGATACCATTGGTTATGTGGTTTGACATGGTGTATATGTATATTATATGTTGCTGTTTTTATTTTAAGGTTTTTAAATAAGTGTTTATGTATTTTTTAGGAAATTGGTAATGGACGGCTGCTTTTGTGATCATGGATTCGTATAGTTCACTAGGGTATGGCGAAATGGATGAGATGGGTAATTTATTTTTGTATTTATTCGTCATAACAAACGTTATCGCCTTGTACTTTTCTTTAGACACCAACGATGTTATTACCTTTACAACTGGTTTGTAGTAATTTTTGTATATTCCTTCTTTTGTAAGAATCAATTGGTACAATTCAGGGGAAACTTCAGTGATGGTTCCATACACTTTCGCATTGGCATTTGATGTTGATTTATTTGCGGATGTTTCCTTGATTATGGTTGCTTTAGCAGTTTTCAACGTTGGGTTATTTGTTTTGACATACAATGGATAATATACAAAGGTATGTTTCGGCAAATACCCTACATCTAAAACAGTAAAATGGGTACGATTGTCGGGGGTTATGATTTTTTTACTGTATTTGGATAATTCGTTATTGCACATATTTGAACCATACGAAAAAATTAAAATTGTAGAGAGTGATTTGGGTTTAAGAAGATCCCGCGTAGATGGGGTCATTTGTATATTGATATGATTATAATATTTTTTATTTGGATATTATATAATGATGAATAAACTTTTAGATTCGTTACTTGGTCCACTAGGTCCTGAATTTTGCAATTATTTTTATATTCTTATGATAATTAGTTTAGTAGTGTTGGCTGCTGCTGCTATCGGAGTAGTTCGCCGTTTGTTGATGGACAAAAAGGCGGATGTTGTTACCCTTTTGGTTTTATTGGTTCAACCTTTATTGGTTTACTTTGTAAACCGCCTTCTTTACACCATGTGCGTCGGGTCAGTAAAGAATGACCAAATGATGATGTAAATACAATTAATAAAAACAGTAAATATATTTAATAGAAATAGTAAATATATTTTATATATATACACAATACACCTTATAATGATTAAAAATTTTGATAAAGATATTGTTTATAATTTTATTGCGGGGGGATTATTGATATCCGTTTCTGCCTATATTTCAAAATACTATAGTTCGTATGTCAGTGGATTAATATACGGGTCTCTACCTTTTGGCGCTTACTATTTATATTTGTATTCCATTTACAATGGGGGGACACAGAAAAATTTAACTACTGATTTAGACAAAGGTATCGATTTTGTAAATGGTTCGGTGATAGGAGGAATCATATGGGTTATTATGATGATGATGCTGTATTTTAATTTGACCAATCCTATTACTATTGTATTTATTGCTTCAGTTGTGTATTCTTTAATTATATTTGTACAAATACGAGGCTTTAAGATGGGTTAAAATAGACTATGATAACCATTTTTTGAAAAAGGAGGGTTTTGATGGTTGGGATGGTATGATGGATGATGCATGGGAAGAGTATGGTCCGGGGGAAGTGTTGGCATCAAATAAAATAAGATTTTCTGGATAATATGTTTCTATGTATGTTCTCATATTTTCCGTCCCCATACTTTGGTTACATTGACCGCATATTGGTCGTAGATTGGGTGTTGTTGGTGGACCCCCCTTTGCTTCTGCTTGAATATGTCCTGCTTGAAAAGTGTGTTGTGTTATTTTTTCTGTTCTACAGCAATAACAATACGATGCACCGTGCTCTTCACCGATGTATTTGTTCCAAACTTCTATTCTTTTTTTCCTTGGTATTTGTTTTTTTTTGGGTTTTGGATTGGTGTTTTTGATTTTTGGAATCACGTGTCCAGTTTCTTGTTTGACTATTTCTTTTACCCAATCAAAATGGTATTCTTGCCCGTTTTTTGTGTACATTCCTAAGTAGAATTGATGACTGTCTGCTATTTTTTTGTAGTCTTCCCATTTCTTCACTCTTTTTCCTATTTCTTGGTAAGACTCCGTCGTCCAATTTTGCATTTGACTGTTTTTGTTTAGTACAATTGTTTTTAACTCTGTTTCTGTGATATCAGGGATGTTGTCTTTACGATTTTCATTTATTTTTTCAGTAAGGTATCCCAATGCTTCTAGAAAATCATTTTGGCGGATAAATGGTCGTTTCAGGTGTTTGTTTTTTTTAAATATGTTAGGAAATTGATTTTGTATGGAAACAAACACTTGTTTGGGAATGTTTTCGTCAATGTTGGGCGACCATTCTGGAAGAGGGGTGTTTTTGTTTAGCAGTTTGTAGTTTTCCAACACATGCTGGTAAGTAGGAACAGTGATTAGTTCGATGCTTACTTTTTCGTTATGGTATTGTTTGTTGTACAATTTCATTATTGTCGTATATCGATGTTGGCCGTCCATCAAATAAAACTTATTGCGCTCTTCACAGAAATGGACATTAATTGTTCCTATGAAATTAAAGTGCTTGTATTTCTTAAAAAATGTTTCTTGGTATTCTTCTATTTCGACAATAGTTTCAGGGACAATAATTCGCTGTTCGCTAGGAATAGAAATTGGTGTACTTACCAGGTCTTTGATGCTAACTAAAAAGGTTTCAATGTTGTTGTTTTTAATTAGTTGTTTAGATTTTAGGGCTTTGTCTGCTAGATTACGCAATGTATTCATTGGGATAGATGGGAAATAATTGATTGTTATATGTTAAGGAAGAGGTGTTTTTAAGTTTATTATAAAAATGCTTTAAGACACAGATATATTAGTATAGAATATATATGGTTATTAAAATTGCTATTTCAGGAAAAATGTGCAGTGGGAAAAGTTTTTGCGCAAAGATGATTAAGAAAAAATACAATCAGGTAAAGATACTTAGTTTTGCTGGTAAATTAAAGGAAGTTACGCATGACTTGTTTTTTGATAAGTTTGTAAATGTTGAGTCATTGGAACACACTATTTCTCAAATGCATAAAAATAGACGATTGTACGTGGACATTGGACAGAGTATGAGGGAAATAGACCCGATGGTGTGGATCAATCATGTGATAAGAGACAGCAACGATTTGAGGTTTGTAGTGGTAGATGACCTGAGATTTAAAAATGAAATGAATGCTCTGCAGAAAGATGGTTGGAAAATTGTGAGATTGAAGATTTCAAGAGACCATCAGATAGAGCGATTGGGAAGCATTTATCTTAACAGCGAAGAACACATTGATGGACTAACATCTGTTACCGAAACAGAATTGGACGACGTACTGGACACTGACTACGATTTTGTAGTAGAGGATTGTGACAATGTTGGAGAAAAAGTGTTAAAATGGGTGGATGATTTGGTCAAAGAAGAAAACGGAGGGAAGGGGAATGGCGAGAACGACAACTGTGTGATTGTCGATTTTGAGAGTTATATTAGAGACAATGGTGTGATTTGTTAGTGTATGGGTGTGTATTGTGAAAATAGTGTTATAAAATAAATTATAAAATATATTTTATAAGTATAATTAATTGTATTAAATGTCTTGTTTAAATTCAGCAATAAAACCAAATACAAAGACAGGGTTAAAAAATAAAATGACAGACGCTTTTAATCAAACAGACAATTTGACTAATGTCGATTGTGATTTGGTCAGTGATTTATTGAATCGTGTTGATTTAGATAAAATTATGAAACAAGCAGAACATTTTAATAAAATGATGGATATGGAGAAAATGATGGGTATGGAGAAAATGATGGGTATGGAGAAAATGATGGATATGGAGAAAATGATGGGCGTTGGGCGTGGGACGACAACAGGGGTTGTGGGGAGTAGATGTGGTATTGGGGGGGCAAGATTCGCCATTTTACCGATAATTGCTAGTTATTTTATGATGAATGGATTGATGTTGTTGGTAGTTTGCTGTATTCTTGCTTACGTGGTTTATTTAAAAACCAATAATACGTGCTGTAATGAAGAATGTAATTTTAATTTAAACAAACATATGGTTTCTCAAATGAAACTAGACGTTATTGTCTTTATCAAAAAAATGTTTCTTTTGGCGTTGAACAAGTCCGTTTGTATTGTAAAGTTTATATCAAAAATATCAAATGTATGTCATCATGTTTATAGTAAGGGGGTAGAAGAGTTAATTAAAGAATTGGGGGTAGAAGACAAGGAATAAATGAATTAGTATTGTTTCTTTTTTTTGGTTTTGTTATGTCTTTGTTTGTTGTTAGGGGTTTTGCGACCTCCTTTAAATGATGTGCTGGCTACCTTTTTTATGATTTCTTTTTGTTGGTCAGAAGGGTTAAAACTTCCTAATTTGTTTGCAAAAGCACTTTTTACGTTTTCCTTGACTTTTTCTGCTGCTTTTGAAGCTATTGATGCTGCCATGTTGGCAGGGGAATTTGCGGACGACGCCGAAGATGGCAGACTTGTCTTATAGTCAAACATATTGGTGATTAATTGCTTGATTTTAGCCAATTCAATTGGGTCTATTTCTTCGTTATTGCGATTTTCTATTTCTTCAAATAGTTTTTTTACAGTTAGAGGGTCCATTCCTACCGTCATTGCTGAGATTTTTTGGATCATCTCTTCTCTCTCTTGTTCATTGACTTTTTTCATGATACCATCGTTCACTATTGATATGTCACTAAATACGGCTTTTACTTTACGGTCATCTAAATGGTTTATTATTTTGGAAGAACGTTTCGTAATATTACCCAATACTGTTTGTCCTTGAGATAGGTTCGAGTTTTCTTTTAATTTTTTTAGAATTTCATCTTTGTGATTTACGGTTTTTTCCTTGCTTATTTCATTTTTTTTTGCAAAAAACTTGATAAGGGGTTGAGAGGTATTGCTTATATTTAAAACACATAATTGAGATACTATTTGCTTTCTTAATCCACCACTTGGTGCTGAACAACCAGACATATTTGTAATATATATTGTGATTTTAATTTGCGGAGGGTTGGCGTTTTTGATGTTGTTTAAAATTGACAAAATAAACAAACCAATAGATGTTAATAAATAAGAGAATAACTGTTATATATATATGCGCAATCATGACTATACTATGTGATGACTTGATTTTAAAGATTGCTGGATACGATGATAGGTCTCGTATTTATTTTACTAGGAAAGATTGGTATAAAAAGTGGCGCACTGAGGGGAGATGGAAAAATGCGATTCAATTACAGAGATGGTACAGAAAACGGGCATTCAATAAAATACCTCTGGAAAAGGTTTGGAAAAGCAAGGGATTAATGGTGCGGTTGTATTTAAATATATACTCTAATTCATACGAAAATTTCTTGCTATCTCTCCCCGACGCAATTATTGAAAAGCAAAATATGATCCATTATATTATGGAATGGGAGACAGATACAATAAATGGTTTAGCGGACGCCTACAGAGTATTTAATCAAAGTCAAAAAAAGAAAAGCGATGTGATTCGTTTCCTTCTTACCAATAAGATGACGGTAAACCACTATAATATTCACGGGGTATGATGGATCGTAATAATAAATTAATATAATTAGATAAAATATACACAATTATTTTTTAATTGTGTATATTAAATATAGTAAATATGGAAATAGTTACTGTTAGTTTTATTATTGGAGGCGCTGTCTTGTTTTTTATCGGAACCCAAATTATTGGTCTTTGTTGTAGGGGGAAAGATCGTTTAAGTAACAAAAAGAGAAGAACATTTTATGGAACAAGTGATACCATTTATAATGGATTGTAATTGTACACTTGTTTATTCCAAGCATTCGTCTAGGGTGGTAGAGTTGATAACGGTTTCATATATTTTAAAGTTGAGGGCATTTACTATAATTGCCCTTAAAATGCACACACGATAACCTTTCCATAAACTACCCTGTTCAATAGCCTCCTTTATAGTTATATTTTGCGCTACTTGCCGCGACATAATTACATCAATAGGGTATGTCAGTGTCCAGGATGCTATACCAGTCATAGCACCGCTTAAAAGTGTACTATTGGTATAATTTTTTAATTTATGAAACGTATGAAAATATATACCCATGGCGAGTGTTTCTCTAGACATAGCACTATATAATCCCCTTCGAGTTTTTAACTGTTTAAATGTATGGGAGATAAGTTGCTTGTTGTTAATAGAAGCAACTGCTGGATTATCAACTTGAAATTTTATTTTAAAAGATTCTAGAATGTAAGTGATTGGTGATATGGCAAAACCACCCAATGCTCCAGATAAAAAATGATTCTTTGTGTATTTATAGCTTCGTTCGTGCGTGGTAAAGCATGTTATATTAAATAATGATGAGTAAAATAAAGGAAATTTCCATCCACGATAGTATCGTTTGATTGGATGAGGAAACCATTTTTGTTTATTTTGAATAAGTATTTTTGCGGTGTCAAACGGATGACCAATTGTTAGTTGACCGATACCCACACACGATGATGCTATCACGTCTTTCATATAAATATATTATTTGTTATATTATATTTATATTTATATTGATTTTCTAGTTATTTTTGATTTATTTTAGATAAGGCCATATTAAATATATGGTTAGTAATATTATATTTATTGAGGCATGGTTATGGTCTTCGAATGTTGTTTTTTCTGGATGATGAATTGTATTGTATTTAGTGTTTAGTATTATGTCTACAATGTCTATGCCATAATTGGTGTTGGCATCTATATGATGGTGTTTGTGTTCTATTGGATGGGTTAGATTATAATTTATGTTATGGACCGTTGCATAAAATAATGCCCATAACATTAGTATACTATTGTTTAACGTTATTTTGAGACCAGTATGTTTAAACATAAACATTGGTTCTAAGATATTGTTGAATAGTATCAATAATCCACCTTGCGTTAAAAAATTTTGAACTGCTTCTACTATTATATTGGTCGGGGTTTTGTTTATAGACGAATCGTGGTGAATTATTGAATGAAAATCCATTGTATAGTATAGAATGGTTTCAATTATTGGATTTATGATAGGAATTTTATGGAGAAAAGTACAGACAACATTGGTTGACTCTTTATAGACTTTGCTAAAATTTGTATAATGTGATATGTAATGCATTAAATACCCCCAAAATGCTATAAATATATAGGTAAATATTCCAGATATATAAGAATTGTTATTATTACCAGTTGTATAATATGATATAAGGATAATTGATCCTAGTACACTAATCCAAAATATAAAATTGATACGGATACTTGTTGTTACAGGGGATGTCGAGTTACCGTAATGTATGGACGGGTTATTACTTAATTCCATATAAACGATATGTGTATTATATTATTATTTGTTTAATTATTTAGAAACGAATGTCGTTAAATGTGTGTTTTATTAATGTTTGTGTTATTTAATGAATAATATTAATGAAATGATAGAAACAAATAAGGAAGACAATAATAAGGGAGACAATAATAAGGGAGACAATAATAAGGGAGACAATAATAAGGGAGACAATAATAAGGGAGACAATAATAAGGGAGACAATAATAAGGGAGACATTAGTAGTGATAAAAAAACAATCAGCATTAGGAAAAAAATGCGAAATTATTTAGTTGATAAAACGGTTGACATTGTCAAACGCTCAGGTATACCATTAGATTTAGCGTGCTTGATGTTGAAAATTTTTCATTTTAGATTACCATTTGACTTAATTTTGTATGCTTCGTTGGGCAATGTATTTACCGGATTATGTCTCTGGATATTTGTTATGGGGGTATTTTCCTTTTTTCTTTTGTTGGACGGATGCGTTCTTTCTGTTATCGAATACAAACTTACAGGCAACAGTTTAAATGTTATGGATGTGTTTTTATGGTTAGTAGGTGCTGAATTAAATTATATTAATCGATACAATGCTACTATTATTGCTGCTGTCGTTTATTTATCATTGTTCTTTGGTGTTGTTTTTTACAGAGGCGGATTTAACGGCGATAATATTAATAAGTTACTCTACTACATTACATTTTCTTATTTACCTAACTATTTTACACCTTTCGAACATTTAAAACACTGATTTTTTCAAAATTGTTGATAAACATAAACAAAACAAAATAAAGACAATACAAACAATAATACATTAATAAATGGGAAATTGTTGTCGTAAAAATAGTGTTATGAGTTATATGTGCGGTGGTCATTGTAATCGAGATGTATTTATGGGGAACCATTATGTGAATTGGACCGAAGTTGACGCAAACACACCGGAACTATCTTTTCGTGGGATGAGAATGATGTGTAAGGTCGTATCGGTATATGATGGGGATACCATTAGAGTTGTGTTTCCATTTTTAGGGCGACTCTATAAATGGAACTGTCGGTTGGACGGCGTTGATACTCCAGAGTTAAGAACGAAAAATGCTTTGGAGAAAGAGTTTGGGTATTTTGTCCGTGATAAGATGAGGGATAAGATACTGAATAAGGTTATTTACATTGAATGTGGTAATTTTGATAAATATGGACGATTGTTGATTACTCCATATTGTAAGGGTATAAATATATCCAAATGGTTGATTGATTCTGGTTACGCATTTCAATACGGAGGTGGTAAAAAAGAATCATGGTCGGAATATTTGGTTGTGAAAAAGAGAGGAGAGGGATTGATAAAAGGAACTATTGCTGATGAACATAGTATAAATGTTGACATTGATGGGGAGGTTATAGTGTGACGGAGAGTTGACGAACGGTTAATCAATGTTCAACATAAATATACCTAATACTACCATTGCTATTCCTATAAATTGAGTGGTTGATATTTTTTCATTGTAGAAAAAGTAGGATATTAGAGTTGTGAATAAAACTACAAGGGGCCAGACAAATGCAACAGAATATGCTCCGTTGTTAGTTTCCAATACTTTCCAGAACATGTATATTCCTAGAAATCCAGCGATGATCGATATGGAAAATATTACAAACAATTTAGTAGTCATGTGGGTTTTGATTTTTTTTAATAGGTGAATGGTATATTGTGTTGTGTTTTTATTGTTGTCGGATGATGTTGATTGCGAATTGTTAAGTATAATTAGTATCAGTAAGGCAAGAATTGGAAATCCAAGTCCCATTCTCAATATGTACATTTCCATGGGATCAAACGACTTTAGCAGATATTGTTTGGCTACTATGGTTGTGATGGCCCATGCAAGTCCAGATATAAAAGCAAATTGATAGGTCGGTGATATGATTGATAGTGTCATTTGCTGTAGATTATATATGTATACTTTGAATATTATTTTATTTTAAATGTTGAATTATAATTAATAAATGCGTATAGTTTTTTTTATATTTTTTATTAAGAATTTATACATAAAACTATGATAAATGATAGAAAATTGGAAGATATAAAGATTAATATTAAAAGTGAGAATAGTTGGGCAAAGTCAGCAGAGGAAACCAGAAAAAAGGAATTTGCTATGGACGGTACATCGTTGAAAATTACTAAAAATATTAGTAAAATGAAAATAGTTCGAATAAAGGATTGTATTTCATTGGATACATGGATGGAAGATAATTACGTGGATAGTGCTTTGGTATTTGATAGTTTAAACGTTATACCAACTACTCACAATTCCGGGGCAGTATTTCCACAAAAAATTGAATGCTGTATTCCGTGGTTATGGGCAAAATGTCAAGGTTATACAATTCGTGATCAATTAATGATGGGAATACGTTGCTTGGATTTGCGACTTAAGTTGGTTCGTATTGGCAAGGACGGTAGCGAACAGGACAATCGGTACCAAATTGTTCATTTTTTTGATTCTACTTACACGTTTATGGATATAATGAAAGACGTAAATGAATTTTTGGAGACAAATAATGGAGAAACCGTTTTTTTAATGATTAAACCTGAATGGAATACAAGAGACAAGTGGAACTTTAGTGATTTAGAAGATCTGTGGGGGAAAATTAAGGGATTTGATAGAGTGTTAAAGACACGCGACGAACATGTTTCATTGTCGCAATTAAGATTTAACCAAGTAAGGGGTAAAATTGTTATCATGCCCGATGGACATATATATAATACATACAATAATAATGTAGACGTTTTGGCAAATGTTAAGGTGAATCAGGGAAGAGATATTGATGTGATTCATGGAGTTAATGTGCTTTATCCTAATTTTTTAAACAGATGTGAGAATTGGAATTCGCAGGGAGTACGACATGCTAAGCAGAGGATAGAAGATTTTTTGATGCTTGAAAAACACAGAACCAGTAGTGTAGAAAGAAGGATGAATGGAGACGAAAGCAAACTGTTTCCTTTAGTGGAAACAAATGTCGTTCTGTTTAAAGGAAGTATCCCTCCTTATGTGGTTGCCAAGTGTATGCATCCTTACTTAAAAAAAGAGTGTATCCAGAAAGAGTGCTTTACAGATGAAGGAATGTGCTACGTTAAGCGATTGGGGTTTGTGATGTTGGATTTTGCAAATGAAGGAGTGGTCCGGAATTTACTGACCAATAATTTGTGTAAATATTATTGATGAGATAGGTATGGGGGTATTTAATTGTATGGGGGGTATTTAATTGTATGGGGGTATTTAATTGTATGTGTATATTTATATATTTACATGGTTAATGGTAATAGTTCGGCAAAGGATCATTTTAAGGGAGTATTGTGGAAGTTCGCATTGATTTGTGTTCCTGTTCGATTGTTGTTTGTTTTTATTGCGTGGTTTGGAATGCGATGGAAAAAATCCGATATTACAAGATATGTATTGGGTCTTATGGGATTAACGGTTGGTATTGGATTTATGTATTTCCATGTTAGTGGTAATAGACCGTTGAGTGTTGCGGGGGATAAATCATGGTGGAATCGTATAGCGCATTCTTTATTTTATTTGGCATTTGGTATTAGAACATTGATGGGTGACAAAGATGCTTATTTATTTTTATTGGGTGACGTTGTCTACGGAGTATGGTCTTTTGTGAGACATCATATTGGAAATGGTGATTTTAAGGCACTTGTTTGATGATGGACGGAAAGGGATTTTTGAATAAATTGAATAAAATAATTAAAGATAATTATTTTATTTATACATTAATAATGATTGCGAATTCTATGACAAAGTTGAGATGGTTGCAAATGATACACATACGGGATTGTGGTAAGATTATCGGAGGGGATCCGTGTCCGTGTGCCAATAAATTGAGGAAGGTTATTTTAAGAATACCCGCTACGGTATATGAAAAAAAAGCGAGCGAGAATGATATATTTAACTATCGGGTAAAATACAACGCATGTTCGGTCAAAAAAGTGGTAGATTGAATGGGTTGGTTGGACGATGGCGAAGGGAGTGTGAATTGATGACTGCTGTTTTGGAAAGAGACGAATTATAGATCGTTGAAGTTGGTGTTAAATCTTTTTATAAATCATTTAAATACTTAATTGGTGTATTAATCAAATAAGTATTTTAATATTAACATAACATTTATGGATTATCATTTTTTAATTAAGTATATTCCGGAATGGGCGTATTTTATTCTGTTTGGGTGTTTGGTCTGTTGCGCTTGTTGGTGTTTTTATGACGAGCATTTGAGGGGGTTTGTCGATAAGACGCTACAGTGTTTGAAATGTGAACGTGGTCGGCGGATTTTGAGTGGGGGGAGAAGAAGGGTCGTCGTTGGATTGAGAGTTGGCGAACCTATTACTACCGCAAAAATTTACCCGGAAAGTGTAGTGGTTTAACGTTGGTGCTTTTGGTTTTGTTGCGTTTTTATTTGCCTTTTCTTTGTTTTTATGATTTTTTCCAACAGAATATTAATTCTTTTCCACGACGCTGACTTCTCTTCCATGATGACCCGGGTCGTTTTATTATCCCGTAGTCTTCTTCACTGGTTGCTGCCTTCCATCGTTTTTTGATTTTTTCGTACATCATATCTGGCATATTGATACACATGTTGCGGTTTTTGGGGAGATGTTTGTACGCTGCCTTCATGGTTGGAATGATAAAGTCGTCGTAGAATTTGGCGGAGTCGTCTAGTTTAATGTTTTGGGAACTGGACGGTTGTCGGATTTTACCGTCTTTGTTTTCGTAATTCGACATGTGTTCGTAGACCTCTAAATATTCATAGGGAGGAGAAGTAAACACAAAGTCGTATTTTGGTAGTTTGGAAATGTCTACCGTTTGCGCTTCTTTCCACACCATGGTTACTTTGCTTTTTGTGTAGGGTTTCAAAAGATTGATGATTTTTTCGTAGCCTGGTTTCAGGGATTTGTTGCTGTCTATTCCAATGTAGTCGATGTCGAGGGCCATCGCTGCTATCATTCGGGAACCCCACCCTGCTGTAAAGTCTAACACTGTGGTGGCGTTGTATTTTTTATACATTTGGACGGCAGATGCGGGGCGCATTGTATTTATCGTCCCCCATTGTAAATCAATAGCATGCCTTATGCCTTGTTCGACGGGGTAATTGTAATCGCGACAAATGCGCTTTGCAAATTTTAGAACTTTGTCGCGCTTTTTTTTGTTTTTCCATAGTTCAACCACCGAATGATTTCTATACTTGGTTTTTTTACGCATTCTTTCTGTCCCCCAATCTACGGTGCGATTTCCCATGATGGAACGCGGATTGATTTCGGCAGCAGCATTATTTCTTAGTTTTAAAAATTCGTCGATTGCCATTTGTTTGCTAATGATGCGAAAAGGATAACTAGTATCCGACCACTTTCGTTGCTTTACTTTCCGTGTTTTTTTATTTTTTTGACTTTGTTTATTTTTTTGACTTTGTTTATTTTTTTGACTTTGTTTATTTTTTTTTGTGGTGGGCATTATAAAATAGAATGATTTATATTACAGTGATATAATTTTGTAAATTGATTATTTTTTTGAGAATAGAATTAGTTTTATAACAACTAAATATTAATCAAGTATTCGATAAATAACCTAAGACATTAAACATACAAAACAATGAGTTATACTAAACAACAACAGGGTAAAATCAAGGGTAAAAGAAAAGTGGGTAAATTTCCAGAACCAGTTGATATTAAAACAGGCAATATCATTGTTGATTTTGATAAGGGTGAGGGTAACGAGGGCGGATTTGAGTCTAGACTTTCCTTAACTCTACAGAAATTTGGTGTAGCAGTTGTTCCTATTACCGTTGATAAAACTGAGATGGAAAAAGCATTTAAGGAAACTCGATTTTACAACACTGCTAATGACATGTTTGTTGAAGAACATAGGGTAGCAGAACCCACGTTATTTGAATTCAATAATCCAGGTAAATATAAGGATAGAAAGGCAGGCGACAACGCTCAAGGCATGCTACACCAATATGGCACTCCGCTTCACACCTTAATACAGTCAAATTCGACAGTGAGAAATACCATGGAAGCATTGTATGTGGGTAAAGGCGGGGTTGAGGATATTAAGTATTTACCCAACCGATTAAGGGTTTGTAGGAAATTTAAGAACAATTCTAAAAGTCTACACATCGAGGCACATGAATTGTTCGAGGAAACTAGCGATGGCAAATTAAGGTTGATTCCCGGCGATATCGCTTCGTTAGTCGGTTTAACAGGGATTAGGCGGTTCGTATTTTGGGACATGAACGACGCCAACCTTAAACCACTTAAGGAGTATTACGATACACATGGTTCCAACGAGTTTACAATGCTAGACCCTGCTTTTATGCATAAGCATTACAGCGGGCGAAGAAGGATGATTAACATTGACTGTCGAGATACACCACATATCATACTATGGCAAGAATCTAACCCACATGAGATTGCCGATTCCCCTTCTATCTCCCTGTATATCAGTCCGGTTCGGAAATTTAATACTAGGGATAAAATTAAAAAGGTAACTAGTTACCAACCGGTCGAATACCTAGGACTTACCTATCACGAAAGTAATTTGTTGGGACTGTGCTATAACATGGGTGGGTATGAATGGCCTAGTGGGAAAAAATTATACCAATTTGCCCACGTAAGGGCGTACAATCACTATTTACCCAAGGTAGACGGTTACTACAAGGAGATGGCGGGTAAATTTCAGCAGAGATTAGTAAGGAATGGTACAGTTGACCAACATACTACTGAATATAGGGCAAAGGTAGATAACATGGGTATAGCGTTGCCCGATATTGCGTTCGATGAGTCTACGCCTAATTTTGTAGTTGATATTACAGAATTGCCTATTGAAATGTTGAAGGATTATGGGTTTATTATTGATGGCGCTGGTGGGGATGAAAATGACGCTGCTAAAGCACTGCTAATGCTGAACAAAAATTCGGCGGGAGACAATTCGGCAGAATTTAGAATAGGAGGACATTTACACTAGGATGTTGAATCACAATAAAAAATAAAAGAAAAGAAAAAATAAAAGAAAAAAGAAAAAAAAGGCAAATTGTCTGCTATTTTTTCTAAATTGAAAAAAAAAGTAAACCTGTATAAATGAATTATAAATACATTAAACACTACAAAATAAAAACACTTATGAATCAACATACTACTGCAAAAAATAGTCTTCGCGACGGATCATTGGATTGGTTGAGGGAGGAGGGGTTGGAGCCTTTGTATTTGGACGCTACAGAGTGTAGGGCAGCCGGCGTGGTTACTGCTGATAGTATACCATTACTAGATCAGGTGAGTGACAAACTTAAACTATCCATTGCTTGTGGTGTTATTGTCGAACAGTGTGCTATACATTATAAGTATTATGTACCCGTTGAAGTTGGGTATTTGAATGCCGGTTCGGATTCTATTTACTATGTGACTCTTATTAAAAAGGATATTCTTTATTCCGTTATTTACCCCGCTTTAAAGGAGGGACGACGGGTTGTTATTGGGGACGTCGATAAAAAGAAATATACCGTGCCAAAGACAATACATACACACGGTTTCACTCGCACACAGGCGGAATACTGGAATGTGGACCATCCAAACCATCTATGTTTCAGTACGATAAGTCGTTGGACTGATGAGGACCTTTGCTTTGATAAAGTTATGGGGACTATTCAAATCGCGTGGGGGAATGGTAAGTTGTTCATCTAATTATAATAAATAAAAATCAATAAAAATCAATAAAAATCAATAAAAATAAACAGGCAATGCCTATTGATTTTTATTATTTTTATTGATTTTTATTATTTTTATTGATTTTTATTATTTTTATTATTTTTATTATTTTTATGGGAGGGAATTGGGTTCAGGGAAGTCGATGATGAAGTTGTTGAGTATGGTATGTTCCGTGTGATTTTGAATACTGCTAGAAGCATCGTAGCAGATTTCGTGTTTGGAGAGGTCGATCCACCAATTGGTTGGGTAATCCACTGTTTTGAAGAGGAGGAATTCGTCAGTGGTTCTATCCTTGTCGATGGTATATTCTGTATTTTCACTCCATACATCGCTCAGACAATTACCCCCACGAGGCAAGCGACGCAAGGGAACTGGTGCTGTTGGATCTACTGGTCGCTTTTCTTTTAGAGTGAACGTTTCACCAGATAAGATTCGCTGTAATAGTGCGTCCGTGGTTTGCGGGGAGAGCGAGGTTGGTTCTAGAAGGAGTAGCGTCTCTTTAAATAATGCGTTGTTTATTCGGATTGTTTGCTCGCGGATAATGTCGAATACGGTCTGACCATAGTAGTTTTTATCTGCGAGACTGATTCCAGATACTAACAATGCGTCCAGAATCTGTAACCCTAGTTCGTTGCTAATCGATGCGGACGCGCCGTAGAAATTACCGTGGGTTTGACGGGGGTGTAAATCTCCAACAAGCATACACAAACACATCAAATGGTTTTTTGAACCCCATTCAAACGAGTAAGTTTTGTTGCTTATCTTATCCACCACGTTGTCATCGGAGAGACGGGAAATTTTCAACAAATTTAAGTAATGCTTTGGGTCCTTCGCAAGCATCCAGTGGTTTAGGTCGGCGTAGTTATAGGTAAGGCTTAGATTGGCGTCGCGTGTATTGATTTCGGTTGACATAGTTGACTGTTTGCGTTGTAATGCAATAAATACCCCGGTTGCTTTTTGGTTTCAATTTAAAAAAACTAGTTGTATTTTTTTGTCAATTTATAAAATAAATATCAGGTTGATTTGAATTGTGGTTAGGGTTGTAGTTTCCTTTTGATGGAATTGAATATGATAGTGTAACCTCCACATTCCCATCCCTTTTGTAGAATCCAAGTGTGGATAAGGTTGATGGCAAGTTTTTCTTTGTTTGTCCAGTAGTTGGGGATGCTTAGTCCCCAAAAATATCTTGTTTGTTTAGGCGGACCCTTTTTAAACACTTCCTTGATGATGTCACTTTTATCATGTTGGTTTATCATGTTTACCAAGGTTTGGGTGTCAGCGTTTAGTTTGGTGTATAGGGTCGTCATTCTGGATATATCTTTTGTGTTTATTGTATTTGTTGAATTAAACAAACAGTTGATTAATTATTTCAATTTACAATAATTGAAATGATTTTAGATTTTAGAAAGGGTAAAGGGAGAGATGTTTGTTTAGTTTAATTGTAATACGCAAACTACAACGCCCCGATTCCACCTATATTTTACAAGACCTCTCAGTACCTTTGAACCTTCTGTTGTAACTAATTCTATTCCCCCCTCGCCTTCTATTCCTGGATTACCATTTGGACGGTACGAATACGCACCCCTTAATCCTATCTCTACATGGTCCTCATTATATATGATTGTATTTGTCTCCATATCGTATAAATAAACACTTTCATTAATTTGGTCTGGTGGTAGAAGATGAGGGGATGCTGGTCGCTCTGGTAGAGTCGGATGATAACACATAATTATATTTTTTGTACTGTTTAATGATTCGATTGATATTTTTTATCAATTTGGATTTTAACTTAACGACGGCGCTTTTTGGTTTTGTTGTGCTTTTTCCCACCTATTGCTACACGCACAGTTTTCTGTCTTTTATTAGAACGGGATCGGGATTTGGATCGGGATTTGGATTTGGATTTGGATCGGGATTTGGATCGGGATTTGGATTTGGATCGGGATTTGGATTTGGAGCGGGATTTGGAACGCGACCGTTTTGGGACTCGAGCGGGGTTTTCGAGGATTTTTTCTATTCGTTCAAGGATTGGTTTTAGGTTTTTATGCATGTGAGCAATCACCTCTTTGTGGTTTATTATGTCTTTTCTATTTACAGATGATATTTTTAATTCGGGTATTTTGTACCCTCTCAATTTGTTGTTTTGGGTTTTAAGCGCATTGAGGTTGGCCTGTGTTATGAAATTTTCTTCTAAATATTTCTCACTGTTTTTAATAAATTTATCGATGTTCTTTATGGTAGATGGATGTTCTAGAAGTTTAATATGCGTTATGAATGAAAGGGTGCGGATTGTATACGCGCCTTCTGCTAATTCGTTGTATAATGTGGTTAATATATTGTTTACATCAAAATTTATATTCAGAATCTCGTAATCAAAATCTTGCGTTTCTTTTTTAAATTCTTTTCGTTCGGCGTCAACACGTTTTTGGATGGATCCTCTTGGCATGTTTTATATATTAATGATCGATAATATTTATAATAAATAAAGAATCCGATCAGTATAAAATTTGGTTTATTGTTGTACAGGCAGAGATACTGCTATGGTGATGATGAATGGCATTCGGTGGTGAATTTATTTTGATTTGATAAAATTGATTTATTAATATATCAAACATATATTTTGATAAATGACAAATAATACAATTGAACTTGAAAAAATGAAATTAAAAGAGTTAAAAGCACGAGCAAAATTATTGAAAATAAAAGGATTTAATAAAATGAAGAAGGCAGATTTGATTACTAAATGTAAAGAAGTACCACCAACTAACTTCAAATTTATTGATCTATTTTGCGGAATAGGGGGATTTCACGTTGCATTAAAAAAATTAGGTGCTGAATGCGTCTTAGCATGTGATATAGATAAAAAATGTAGAGAAACATACAAAGTTAATCACGGTATTGAACCAGTATCTAATGTTAAAAATATAGATGAGAAAACAATGGTCGATTTTGATATATTATGTGCTGGATTTCCATGTCAACCGTTTAGTAATGGGGGCAAAAAAAAATCATTTAATGATGATAGAGGAATGTTATTTGATGAAATAATACGTATAGCAACCCATAAAAAACCAAGATTAATGTTTCTTGAAAATGTAAAACACATATTAAAAGTATCCAACGGAGAAGTAATTAAGTATATTAAAGAAAAAATAAAATCTATTGGTTATCATTTGCAATTGTTTCAGATGTCTCCGCATAGATATGGTATTCCTCAGCAAAGGGAACGAATATTCTTTGTATGCGTGAGAAACGATTTGTATAATAATCAAGATGTTAAACAAGACGTTGAATTAATAAGTAAAAATCTTAATTTAACTGCTAGTGATATTGTCAAAGAAAAAGAAGAGAAATATAAAATTAAAGATGATATCTTAAACGTTTTAAATGCATGGAATGAGTTAATACATCAATTTGATGTTAATGAAAAAATCTCGCCTACTATATTAATTCATGATTATTTTAGAACTTACTCCGATGAAGAGTTTAACTTATTACCTAATTGGAAAAAAGATTATATGACTAAAAATAAACCACTGCTAACAAAATATAAGGATATAATTGTTCCATGGTATGAAAAACATAAAGAATTACTTTCAAAACGAGAAATATATGGAAAATTAGAATGGCAGGTTGGTAAGATAAAAGAAAACGATGATATATTCAACTATTTCATACAAATGAGACAGTCTGGTATTAGGGTTAAAAAAGCAGAATATTTCCCTACGTTGGTTGCCATTAGTCAAATACCTATTTATGGTAAAAATAAATCCTATATATCGCCTCGACAATGTGCTCGATTACAAAGTTTACCGGAAACATTTATTTTAAATGAAAATGATAGAGTAACATATAAACAAATGGGTAACTCCGTAAATGTATATAATGTATTTACAGTTATACATTCCACTATGAAACATTATAATTTATTACACAACCAAACAATCGAGTGGTAATGTAATATAATGTAATGTATTATAATGTAATGTAATGTAATAATATTAAATATCATTATAGAACTCATTCTTATTCTAAAGAATTAAAAAAATATTATTCAATAAATAAACCATGGAAAAATACAAAACAACAAAGAGAATATATATTATCTTATACATTTGAATAATCAGAAATATATTTGAACGTTAGTTATAAAATTGAAATCTCATAATAATATATATTTTTTTATCAATGCCTACAAGTCCAATTATGACATCAACCACTATTGATAGTGCTATAAGTAAAATGACTATCAAAAGTGAAGCAGATGAAGTTGTGGAAACATTTTCAGAGAAAGCAGAAATAAGTGTTGAAGATACAACAACAACTGAAACACCCAAAAAATGTCGTAAAGATGTAGAGAATAATGGATTTGAATTAATATTTGCTTTGTGTGCTTGTGATTCCTCTATTGGAAACAAAAGTGATATAACGAATGCTACTTTTACGAACTACAATGGTAAGTTAATGGGATGTAGTGAACGCGATTTTGAAAAATATAAGAAGGATGTGGAGACACGAAAACCAAATGTGGTAGACAAATACATTCGTAATTTAAAATCCGCATTTTCAGATGTAATAAATGATGCAGTGAAACATGTATATTTAGAAGGAAAAACGCTTACTACCCAAAAATTAAAGGATTTGAACAGTGGATTTAATACAAAACAGGCCAAATCGGATGTATATGTAGAAACTGATAAAGAAATCATTGGTTTTAGTATTAAGCAGGACAAATCATGTACAAAAACCAACTACTCTGTCGAAAAAATGTTAGGTGGATTGATTAGCGATGCTCTTTTAAAGAAAAATTTTAAAAAAGAACTTGCGAATAAACGCAAAGAGGTTTTGACAGCAAATGGTATTAACAACAAAAATTTAAAAGATAATCGTCCTAAAGTAAATGAAATATTTTATGATAGTTTGGAGCGAACAAATTTGTACTGGAATGCGTTAAAAGAGCATTTAGATAATAATAGGGAAGCAATTAAAAACGAACTTATCAGAAATTTGTTTCCAACAAACTTGCCATATAAACTCTATGAATTCGATGGTTCAACGATTGAAAAATTGGATGTGGAAAGTGGTGATAAAACAGAGTTTTATGAACACTCGCAATATTATTATGACGAAAAAAATCGCCGTCGTAAGGCAGCAAAAATGTTTTATAAATTAGTTGTGAATGATAAAAAATATCGTATAGAAATTCGTTTCAAAGGAGACGCATGGTCAAGCTCTGCTCAATTTCAAATACATTATGATCCTCATGTTACACCTGAAGAAAATATAGAAGGAAAAAAAATATCTCCAAGTAAAACATCAACTCCTTAATAGAGAGTAATCCATTGTATAAAATTGATTTTAAATTAATAATAAGGTTTTTTTATTATTAATACGATGTCTTTGCTGACGGTTGATAATGAAGAATTAGGAAGTAAGGAACATCCGCATCCTATAACTCCTAATAAAACAAAAGACAGGACACCAGGTCATTATTATATGTTTAAAGGTAAATTAAGATGTTGGGGTAATGGAAGGTGGGTGCGTGATAAAGAGAAAAAAAAGGAATCTAATAAGAAATGGCGTGAAAATAATCCGGAATATAATAAGGAATGGCGTGAAAATAATCCGGAATATGATAAGGAATATCGTGAAAATAATAAAGAGAGAAGAAATGAATATAAGAAGGAATGGCGTGAAAATAATCCGGAATATGATAAGGAATATCGTGAAAATAATAAAGAGAGATTAAAGGAATATAAGAAGGAATGGAATGAAAATAATAAAGAGAGATTAAAGGAATATAAGAAGGAATGGAATGAAAATAATAAGGAATATTATAAGGAATATCATGAAAATAATAAAGAGAGAAGAAATGAATATAGTAAGGAATATCATGAAAATAATAAAGAGAGAAGAAATGAATATAGTAAGGAAAGATATAGAACCGACCCAATATTTAGATTAACTTGTAATGTAAGTTCAAGAGCACTGGCGGCGTTGAAATCACAAGGCGCTTCTAAAAATCATAGAACCATGGAATATGTTGGTTGTAGTGTTGCGCTTTTGTACTATCATTTGGAAGCGCAATTTGAACCGTGGATGACATGGGACAATTTAGGCGTGTATGATCCGGACGGACCAAGAACTTGGCAAATAGACCATAGAAGACCGTGTGATAGTTTTGATTTAAATGATGAAGACCAACAATTTATGTGTTTTAATTGGACGAACTTGCAACCGTTGTGTAGTAAAGAAAATGTTGTAGATAAAAATAATAATTTTGATCCAGAGACATTTCAATATAAATGGATGGGGAGAGAAATTGGATGGGTCGGTATTCCTAGTTATTTGATGGGGAAGTAGGTACTGTGCCAACTAGCACCCTACCATCTAACTCCACTCCCTCTCCCCCTTCTACTCCCCTATCTACTCCCTAATCTACCCCTATATAACCGTGTAATCTAACCCTCTATATAGTACTAACTCAGAAACCGGTAACATAATGAGAAACCGGTTATAAAACTATAAAGGGTATATGTTGTTTACTCAAGACCAATTCCAAATAAAAATCTATCTCCACCATTCTTTTTATTAATGTAATATTTAATCAAAGTATAATATTTCCTTCTCAGGTTCGATGTAAGGAAATGGAAACTTGTACCACCCCGGCCAAGCACTCGCTATCGACCCTGGCGTAACGGGGTCTTCTTCGTCTTCTCCTCTTTCTTTTGGGATTTTAATCGTCAAGGTACATGATGAGACCCTACCCCCATATGGTCGGTAAAGACCGGTCTTACGTTTGTTTTGTGATTTGTAATGTTCCATTTTGATAAGTTTGTTGTAATGTTTTATATTAATAGTTCAAGATTATTAGTATAAAAAATAAATCAATTTGGAATCAAGAAAGGAGGTAGTTCCCTTTTCTTAAAAAGAAAAGGGAACTACCTCCTCCTTTTTTCTTTTGTTTTTATTTTTTTAATTTTTTTGTTTAATATAAAGTTATAATTAATCCCCTAGTTGATAGTTATCCGCCCCTATGTGCCCCCATTCGTCTCCTAACGGCGTTAATACTAGGGTATAGTATTCCTTTCCGAGTATGCATTCACAATCTTCCTCTGCTGTGCCGTCTTGATTGCCTTGGCATGGTTGACCTGAGTAGTAGCAGCATTCGGTAAATTCGCTTACCCATTCTTCCTGCTCTTCTGTTAGGGGTTTTAGGTATTTAAAATACCCGTATTCTCCTCCATCGCTCATTTCGCCCTCTAATTTATACCCTACGCTGTGTTCTGGTTGGGACTTCATTTGTTCTGCTGTATGTTTACTACATGAAACCCATTCGCAAAATTTCTTCTTGTTCCATTTTACCCGGCTTAGCGCTTCTTCCAACTCTTCTAGCGTGTTATCATCCAATTCTTTTACCATGTTATCGAGTTCACAGTAGTTAGCGTTGAAAGAGGTGTTAATTGCTTTGCCTATGCTCTTTAGGCATTCGTTTCCTTCGCTGTCTCCCTGTTGAAGTTTTGCGTTGATAAATGTGCCGATCTCCATAATGTGTTATGATGGTATTTTAATGAGTTATGTTGATATTTTAATGTTATTTTGATTTTCTTAATTTGTTAATAGTTTTAATATCAAGTTCAAGATTTTTATCAATTTTTAAATTATTTTAAATTATTACCATTTTCTTTAAGAAAATGGTAATAACTATCCATTCGATTATATCAAAAATATATTTCAAAATAGAAAAGGGAGAGATAGTTTAAAACAAACAAACTATAACTGAACTCAAGACTTTACCATTTTCTTTAAGAAAATGGTAATAACTATCCATTCGATTATATCAAAAATATATTTCAAAATAGAAAAGGGAGAGAAACATACAACAGGTCAATCTAACTCAAGAACCACTCCACAATCTACTCCTACATCTACACACCTTCTATTCCCTTATCTACACCAATCATCGTAACCCTATACACAACACCATATTAACTAGTATTAATACTAACACGGAAACCGGTAACATAATCAGATACCGGTTATAAAAATTATATAGGTTATATCGTGTATTCTAGACTCTCTTTCTTTTCCAAGATAATAGTTTATATTTATCTTCACGGGTTGCGTTTCTCTCCCAACACCATTTTATTAAATCTTTTACTACTCTTTCAAGCAGTTCATCGTTTACATACCTATTCATTAAATCGTCTGCTGGAGACTTGATTCCCTTTTTTTTATAATCCCTTACCAGTCTATCTTTATTAAACGAACCATTGTTATAACGATTGTAATACACGTTTGATATCATCCTCAACGCTTCAATGTCATTGTTTATACAACCATCCACCCCTTTACATTCTCCGAAAGAAGGTATATGGGCATCGTATATAATATCATATTTCTCTTTTAATTCACTTGTTGTATCAAACCAAAATAAAACCATTGTTATTCAAGATACTATTTATACTTCATTATCATATAGATCATTTACAATCAATTTTAACCACCCCCCTTTTTAAAAAAAAGGGGGGTGGTTTTATATCAAATATATATATTTCAAAATAGAAAAGGGAGAGAAACATAGTACAGGACAATCTAACTTTATCTTGGAAAAAACACACACATTCTATTGATATCAAGGTATTATTATACATTCATATCAACACTAATATATCACACTATATCATTAACCTATACTAACACTGAAACCAGTAACATAATGAAATATGGGTTATAAAAATATATTATTATGTTTACTATTTATTTGAAGAAGGAGAAGGAGGGGATTCTTCTATTATGGTATAATCATCCCTTCCATTGCATGTTATTTTATAACAACCATTTTTTTCTATATTAAAACATTGCCATTCTGCTGTTTTTTCATGCACTATCGCATAATAACTATGCCCTTTTTCCATCGTAACCGAATACTTGCCACTTCTTTTTATTATTGAATTCATTATTTAATACACTAAACACTATATCATTTAATTCTGTCAATTTTTCCATTTTCTTAAAAAGAAAATGGGGCGTAATTATTTAATTGTTTTTGTCTTTACATACAAACAAACAACATAAACATATTACTACTTAAAAACGCGTCTCCATTTCCGCAAATAAAAGTTTTCTCATTGACCGACGCTTCTTTATTGATTTTACACTTTTATACGACTCCAACAATTCATGCAATTGTTTATCCGACTTTAATCTATCGTCTAATCCTACCCAATTATTATACTGTTCAAACGGGTTTATTATATATTTTATAAACTTGTTTTCTT
>Ga0209534_10000131_pt1 | contig 89645 bp, 45 predicted proteins | sample COG_07_FD_184751 | JGI IMG/M metagenome (GOLD analysis project Ga0209534, IMG submission 184751) | Pelagic Microbial community sample from North Sea - COGITO 998_met_07 (SPAdes) (version 2) | ecosystem: Environmental > Aquatic > Marine > Neritic zone/Coastal water | place: Helgoland, sampling...
TTTACACTTTTATACGACTCCAACAATTCATGCAATTGTTTATCCGACTTTAATCTATCGTCTAATCCTACCCAATTATTATACTGTTCAAACGGGTTTATTATATATTTTATAAACTTGTTTTCTTTGCATACTCTAATATTTAAAACACCACTTAAGAAATAATATTTATGAGTATAATATGTATATGAACGAACAAATTATAGCAATGACCCCCAACGTTATATTAGAACGAGAACTTTTAGCAACAGGTTCATTCGTTTTTTTGCGATAACCAATCATCGTGTGGTCAAAGAACAAATCCTGCTAGACCAGTAGGTGTATACTGGAAATCAAATGATACAGCAGCTAATGTAGTTCCTATGGGATGGTCATCTACAGAAGCACCGTTTATTGAATGTCCTTTTTGTACTCTTTCATCTCGATATATAATCTAATACAGACGTAAGAATAAGGTCTTTACTAATAGTACTTCTACACAACGGACAACACTGGTTCTGTGTTACCCATTTCAAAATACAACCAGCATGAAATCTATGATTGCATTCCAACTCGATTATATACAGTTTTTCATGCATAATATCCAGACAAATAGAACAGTTGTTTAAATTATCTAATGCTAATACTTTACATCGTTTTCTACATATACACATGTATTTATTCTATTATGGTTGATATATATTACTCATATTTTCATTTCAATTTTCCCCTTTTATTTAAAAGAAAAGGGGAAAATATAAAAAAACAGTTTTAAGTCGGTGTTTGGGACTTACAGTTTTTGTCTTGTCTAGGACATAGTAGTTTTCATATCATACTAAGGACCATTGCCATAAAGAGGAATTGAACCTCAACTTTGCCCCCGCAATTAGGGCTACTCACAAACCAGCTATGACGAAACAATTTTAGGTAAGTGGACTGTGTAAGAATAGATTTAAAGTGGTGACCTAAGTCCCCGTAAAGATAAAAGTAACACAACGCCCCATATCCAATTTAACTCAAAACTTAATTTGATAATTGAGGGACTGTCCTTGGCCTAACTTATTGAATCGGTTATTATAACCATACCTACTCCGAACTATTCTATATAGAAAATTTAATTTCTCTTTTAATTAATATTGCTATTAAATGTTCTCCGTTGTAATATGCCCCAACCATCGCATATTACTGTGATTAACATCATGCTCCCATAATCTCCTTATCCATACCAATTCCCCTGGAATCTTCTATAATATTGCTCATCGCCTATTCTCCCTATCGTACCCAATTCAAATATTTCAACCGCGACTTGTTCGGACTCCATATCGGTCGCCACTCCTTCGGTCGGTGCTCGGGATGGGTGCTACCCACCTGCTATTATACGATACAATTTATTACCCTCCTATACCAATAGTCGATACCGACACACAAACTAGAATTTCCATTCATCATTGCTCGTGATTACGATTCTAATATTTCAAGTTCTTACTTGTTCGGACAATGAATTGCCACTCCTTTTCCAACTACTCGACATGGGAACCACCCACCATATTTGCGTATGGTATCTACAAATATCCTTCAAAATTTGGTTTAATTTATCCGTGATATAAGGGGAATGAAGAGGAATCTAACCTCTTGCCTACACCAGCCATATTATCCAGCTGTCAACAGACCATTCCTTGCGTTTAATTACTCTGCTTCATTTAAATTCTCCGTCGGATTCATTACTAATCATCATTCTCCATTAAATTATCCGTATTATGTAATATGCCCCAACCATCGCAAATTACCGTGATTAACATCATGCTCCCATAATCTCCTTATCCATACTATTTTAATAATAGTAGCCAACGCTCTTAATATTTGCGATGTGCCGCCGCCCACAGTGATTAGGAAAGTAACTATTTTTAGTTTTTTGTCACTTATTAATAAATATTAAACCTAATTTGTATCCAATTAATAATATACCTTAGTCAAATCTCCGGTATAGAACAGTTTAAAGTCATATTCAGGACTATCGCCGTTTAAAGCATGATAATTAGTAGAGTTCTTCATCTGGTTGGAACGAGGGATCATAACTTTTATATCCCCAATTCGGCAACCAACTTCTCATCTTATCATCATCTACTATACGCCCGTTCTCACTAAATCCAGGAGCATATACCATTGCTTCTCTTCCTCTATAATCAATAATTTGCTTTTCTCCTTGAATATGTTGGGTTCTCCACTTCCTCCCCATTCTTTTTCCATTTCCAATTACAGTAGTCCAAGTCATTTTTATTTCTTTTCAATTTCTTTTCAATTTCTTTTTTATTAATTCTTTTTAATAGGTAGGTTTTTTTTGTCAATTTACGTTTTTTTCACCAGAACTGCTGTGTGTCTCCGTCTCCTAACGCAACAAACTCTTCATATTGTTCACTAGAAAGTGATTCAATTTCCGTTTTAAACATAATATACCATGCGTGGACCTGTCCTGCTGCTGACAATGATGTAAATCGTTCACCAACCGCTTCTTCGCACAATTTATATACGGCTCCTACGACTGAATAAGCCGGTAACTTTATAGATGAAGTTGATTTTTTCAGTTGAGAAACTTCCGCCCGACAACATGGACATGTAACATTTTTACTTAACCAAGAAAAGATACAATTCGTATCAAAAGTATGACCACATTCGAGAGTGGTTTTATAGTCACCACATTCGTCCAAGCATATAGAACAAACAGTTTTCTCTGATGTATTTCCACATGCTCTGGATTCCTCTCTCATTTTATTGCGACGCGTTGTTCTAAGAGTAACATTTCTACTTGGACACGTCCTCTTATTGTGGCCTCGTACACGACAATGACTGCATGATACAGAACGTTTAGTTATAGTTAAAGACATATTGTATATGAACTGGTTGATTATGTAGTATATGATGTTTATATTATATGATACATAATCCGTTTATTTTTGTCAATTTTGATTTTTTATTTTAATTACAAATTCACCAGGAACATATCTCTCCCAATAACACTCTGATTTGTTTTTAATATAAACCATAATATTGTAAGTCTCCTTTTCCATTTTCCATTTACAATCTTTGTATACACCATTTTTAAAGATAGCAAAATGGAAATGAACATGCGTCTCATGAGTCAATATATACATTTCATTATACTGATGTTCATGCAAACAAGCATCGTATTCAGGTGGAGACCGTTTTATACTGGTAATCGATGGATTATCAAACGCAAACGTGTATCCGCGTCGCATGTTAACCAATGTATTAAAATTCATTTTATCACAACATGTAGTGTATTATGGATTGTTTATAATAAAAATTATATTATTTTTATCAATTTTTATGCTAATCTATCTATAATCTTATTCAGTTGTGGAAAGTAATTTCCCAATAACTCGCCCAAATTATTGTACACGATATCATTTTCGTCTATATACAAACTTAAATCTTTAAATTCGTCTTGATCCCCGGTATAATCAAATATTTGCACAATAATTTCACCGTCATCACTATCACTATCACTGACATTAATTTCTTCTTCCTCGTCGGCATTAATCAAATCATCTATCAAATCCTCGTTATTCTTTGTATTTAAGTTTTTAGGACGTCCTCTTCCCCTAACTATACGTGGTTCATTTTCATCATCACTATCATCTACAACGCTAACATCTTCTATCTTTTTTTTATTTTTTATACTACGTTTTGTTTTTGTTTTACACATTTCTTCAATGAAATCCATATTTAAGGTCCGTTTTAACTTATTTGCTTCTTTTTTTAAATCATGAATCGTATAACCCATTTTTCTCATTGTTTTTTTAAAACACTTCATTTTTGTAAAATTATTTGGTGTTTTTTTTATGAATCCACCCATAACACGTTCTTGGATATCTATTCGATTTAAATTTAAACAACAAATAGTACAATAGTTGTCGTTACATTGGTTATTACATTTAATATACAAACCATGACGCTTTACAACGGCATCGCATCCATCTCCAAACTCATTGACATATGGATATTGCAATAAATGCTCAATATTTATGGACTGTAGTTGTGTATTTGTTCTCATGATGATACAAATATATTATAATAAAAAATAGGTTTGGTTATTTATTTTTATCAATTTACATTTTATATTTATACCACGACTCTACAGCAATTTTAATTGCTGATAATTTAGATTCAAAATCGTCGGCATTCGAATTATCAACATCACCGTCCAAGAATAATACGCCCCCCTCTTGGTGAAGCCACTGTTCATGATGGTCATGACAATTTTTTAAATAATCTAATGAAATCGTTTCTCCTGGTCGATTGCGCTTTACAACACGTTCATTGGACACTTCTGGTGTAGTTTGTAAATATACCAAATTATGTACCTTTAAATTTCGAGATAATTCATCAAACCATTTTAAGTAAATCGTATACGATATATTATCCAATGTATTATTTTCATACAGCATTTTAGCAAACACTTGTCTATCGGTTTCAATGCTTCGCTCAGTAATTATAATACATCTTCCTCCATATTGTTCAGTTGCTTTACGTAATTGAGTTATCCGTGTAATATACGCCATCATTTGAAACTGAAATGCAAATTGTTTCTGGTCTTGATAATACCGTTTTATAATATTATTACCTTGCTTGTCCATAATAGTATTCCAAACCTTTACCGGTTCATCTATATAAACAATTGGAATATCACCAACGGATATAAATCGCGATTTTAATTGACTAATTAAAGTAGATTTACCCGAACCAATATTACCTTCGATAGAAACAATTAACATCTTTATAAATAATAAAAAAGTTATATTTATATTTTTTTAAAATCAATTTTATATTTTTTATATTTTTATATTTCTAGTCTGTCTTGTTTATTCTTCTGTTAAGTCGATTATTTCACTTATAGAATCAACATTAGTCAATTCATTATGAAAGGCATCGATAAACCCCATAACTCGATGTTGACCAGAAAGCAATATTGATCGTCGGTTTAGTCGAGGCTCCATCGCAATCCCATCTCTGATATTTTCAGGGTCTTCGTATTCTTCTTCTGGTTCATCATCAAACAAGGTTCCAAATATATCAGTCTCGAGTGTATCATCAGTAACAAACGTATGTGTTCTAAAACATACTTTACTTAAAATGGCAGACACCGGTGGGTCAGATGGCAATTGATTAAACAATGATTTTAAATGTTTTCTTACAGTTGTCCAAGAATTAATTACGTGATGTACATATTTATCCTTAAAATATTTATACAATTGAAATTCGGTCATTGTATTTGAATTATCAGGAAATAATCCTATGTTCGCATCAATCGTATCAACTAAGCAGCTATGTTCGTATCGAATCTCTTCTAAAAGACGGCGTTGTTCGTTTCTTAGCAGTCTCAGAGTCTCTTTACGTTGGATATAAAATCTACAGTCATCTACTAATATATCCAACTCTTCTTCCAATTGTAATGCACGTTCTCTATTTCTCGTATATTGCGTGTGCATCGATTCATTAGTTTTGTTAATACTATCGCGACAACAGGGACAACTGTTTTTACCTTTGCCATCCGTCCATGAGTAATAACATCCCTTACACATTTGATGATTACATGGTAGATTTATAACGTTTTTAATATGTAGGTCATCATAACACACAGGACATTGTTCGCATTGAAATTCATTAATACTTTCTCCATTTTCTACGCTAGTAGAAGACATTGCGTTAAACGTTATTTGTGCGGAGTGTTGTATTGCGTTGGCCCACATATATTGTGTAGACTGTAGTTGTATTTTTTTATACATTAAATTAATAGATTGTTTTTTTTGTCAATTTATAAATTGACAAAAAAAACAATCTATTGTCGTCATTAATATTCATCATATAATAATATAACATATACAAATTATGGATTCATCTTTAAACACGGTTACTATGTTATCTACAACTAAAATAGTAGAGAAAAAGGAAAAGAAAACAAAAAAAAAGAAAAAAAACCGTTGTGCATTTGAAGGATGTAAGAAAAAGTTAAATATTGCTACCGTAACATGTAAATGTAATAAGCGGTTTTGCGGTATTCATCGTCAACGAGAAAGACATAACTGTGAAATGATACAATCATTAAACAAGGATGAACTAATGCAAAAATGTGGATTGGGCGGAGGCATCTTTCGAAAATTAGAGGTTATATAATAATACTTTATCAGGAATATAAGTTGGGATTATTATATAAAGTACATTTTTTACATATAAATTTACATAAATCACCGTCGCTGTAATCTGAACATCTCTCCCATTCATGGGGACATTCCTGCCAAACTAGTTTCTGTAGGTGTGCCTTTTCTAATTTAACCGAAATTAAACTCCGTTTTAATCCTTCTTCTTTCTCCAATAACTTGAAATACTTATGAGTAGAAGACATGAATATATAATAAATTATTTTGTTTTTATTATATATTTTTAACGATTTTATTACATAGATGAAAAAGATGGTATCTCGACTATATAATCCTTATTATAAGTATAATCTTCATAATTATTCTGCTCTTTTTGCAACCCTCTTGGGTTTGAAAAAACATAACAATTATCTATATATTGTTCGTTGCCAATGTGGGTGTGACCATATATCCATGCACTTGAAATTTTGATCAAAGAAGAACAATCTGAATAAAATAAAAAATTATCAACTGAATTTTTAAATATAGATGATATACATTTTTTACTAGGCAAATAATGTGTAATAGTAATCGTATAATACTTAGAAGACTGTTTTAATTCACTACTTAACCATTTATATTGTTTTCGGTTGATGTTATTTATCTTAGTAGGTTCAGGCATTAAATGATTATTGTATAATACAAAATTTTCATTTTGAGTATATGCTATATTATTAAACCGTTTATCAGAACCCGGAGTATCATACCATAAGGTAGTGCCTATAAATTTAATGTTATTTATTACAAAAGTTTGTTTCTGCAACATTTTAATATTTACTAAGTGCTCCAATGATTCTCTCATTTCATTATCAACACTTGAAAAATCTTTAAAATGTACATCAATATGAGAATTAGTATAATATTCGTGATTTCCAGGAACAAAAATCACATATTTAAAATAAAAAGACGCTTCCTGAAAAAACGGTAAAAAATGTTTATGTTTATAGTAACATATGTCACCTGCCAACACAAGAATAGGCGCGGATGGGTTTACAAAAAAATGTAATCCGGGATATTTATCAAAATATTCCAAATGAATATCCGATAATACTTGTATTTTCATATTAATATTTATACATTATAAATATTTAAATAGTTTAAGTAAATAGTTTGAACCACGTTCCATTACAAGAGTAAACAGTACAACTAATAACAATCCAGATACAACAAATAAGGTTTGATACATAGAAAAGTCGTAATGTCCCAAAATGAAAATACACGACATAATAAATGTAATATAACTTATAATTATAGCGGTTTTAAGTGTTTTAGATAAAATAAACACTATAATAATAGACATATGAATCAAAATTTGCAATCCAAACGCATTCCAATCTAAATTTTCCATATTTTTAGATATAAAAAATGCGTATAAATGCGATAATGGGTCACTAAACATAAACGCAACTATTGCTGAAATAATTATGGATTTACTTGCTTTAGCCAGATACAATCCCGTAATAATAGAGAGAGCAACAATGTAAGCAACCACCAACCCAAAAATTTTTTCGTTGTATTTATATTTTAAATTTTCATGATCAAGCATATTTTATATAATACAATTAGATAAATAATTAGTTACAAAATATAATATCGATTAATACTATATTATGTGGAGATTTTTGATAGGATTTGCTTCAGGGGTATACGCTGGAACATATTATGATTGTAAACCTATATTGCGACACATGGAAAAAAACATAAAAGAATATATACCAGATAGAAAAAATAAAAATTAATTAATCAGACATCATATACACGATTATCGAATAAAATGTTTGTTCATATGTTTTTGAATATTAAAATACGTAATTTCTTTGGAACTACCATCGTCATTAATACAATCGAACAATGTTGTTAAATTTTTATCGGGTATAATACACTGATTATTTTTTGGACTTTGCAAGTGGTTTGCTTTAATATAATTCATGATATACTTCGTTACCTCAATTCGCGCAACATGTTGTCCTTCGCTCAATCCCATAAAATTACTTAGAGTTTCTGAAACCATTACTGGTTGAACAAATACAGACACCTTTTTTTTACTTTTTTTACCTTCTTGTTTTTTAAGTTCACGCTTGTAATGCCTTATTTGTTTTTTCACATTTTTTTCAAGCGATCTTACTTGATTTATAACAGAAGAACAATATGTTTTCAAACCATTTAATTGAGATAAAACATTTGTAAATTCATCCTTTACAGATAATGTTACGTCCGGAGCAGTTTGAGGTTGAGATTCCATTTATGGGTATTATATATTATTTGATTTAAATCAATTTAAAATAATATATAACAATAACATTATTAAAACTATAAATTAATACAACGAGTAATAAACTTATGCGGTCTGTTCAACCGATGGTTTTGTATATTGATGTCGTTTTACTTGATTTGTAGACCTGGTCTTCACAGGCATTTCATTTCGTGTCTCACACATCAATTTTCCACCCCACATACCTGTTACACTAGATGCTTGATATGGATACTTGCTGTCATCGCTGGTCCCTGTCAACTTAAATTCTACATATTCACCTTGTACCAAATACTTATATTGCTCTTCGGATACACTTACTCCACTGTGATGAACAAATACATCCTCGTCCTTATTTTTATCATCGCAAGATGTAATAAATCCATATCCACTCTTATTATTAAACCATTTTACACGCCCTGAAAATACATGGGTGTTATCAAAATCCGTAACTTTACTTTGCGTTTCACTAGACATTATACTATATTTTATGCAATAACCTTTATATTGATTTATAAATTGATTATTATTTTATATTGTATCGATATACATCAACTTATAACTCGTAATATTAATATCCATATTAAAGACATAACAACAAACAATGATTACCACAATAGTATTATATATTATCGTAATTTGCGGATTGGTTTATATTTATATAAACAATAAATTGGAAGAAGACAATGATTCAATCCGTTCTAGAAAAAATATATTTTCAAAAGGAAGGTAATAATCCTATTAAATTGACTGTTGTATAATGTTTTTTTATTAAATACACTAACCTCACCAAAATGCTCAAAAACTGTAATACTAAATTCGCAGATCTTTCATACAATACATCATTTGAGAAATACCCATTTGAATTGTCTGATTTTCAAAAATGGGCAATAAAAGGGATTCATAATGATAAAAATGTTCTAATAACCGCTCATACTGGAAGTGGCAAAACTTTGCCAGCAGAACACGCGATAAACTATTTTGTATCTAGAGGGAAAAAAGTAATATATTGTTCGCCACTAAAAGCACTTAGCAATGAAAAATTCAACGATTTTCAAAATAAATACAGTAATATTTCATTTGGTATTTTAACGGGAGATATTAAATATAATCCAGATGCGGATGTATTGATTATGACAACAGAAATTCTTAGAAATAATTTGTTTCAAATGAAAGAAAAAGATGATAGTAAAAGTAAATCATCTGTTTCACTCGATTTTGAAATGGATATTAACAATGAACTTGGGTGTGTTATATACGATGAAATTCATTACATAAACGATATAGATAGGGGGCATGTATGGGAAGAATCAATAATGTTATTACCAAAAACAACACAAATAATGGGGTTATCTGCTACCATACAAAACCCTGAAAAACTGTGCATGTTGCTGTATCAATCAAACGACAAGGAAGTATATTTATGTAGTAATAAAAAACGCGTGGTTCCTCTTATTCACCATTTATATTATACTATACCAGAAAACGCCAAAAAGAAAATATCAGATAAAACATTGAAATTGGTAGAAGATAGTATTAATAAACCAATTGTATTAAAAGAAAAAGGTATATTTGATGATAATGCGGTCCATCGTATAGCCAAGATAGACAACGCATTGTTTCAATATAAAAATGTGAAAACAAATAAGTATTTTATAATGAACAACATGGTAAAATATTTAAAATCAAACGACAAACTACCTGCTATTGTATTTGTATTTTCTAGAAAACAATGTTACGAATATGCTAAAAAAATAACGATCCCATTATTTGAAAACGATGAAAACAAGGCAGCAATAATAAATAAAGAGTGTAAATCCATATTGGTAAGTAAATTAACAAATTGGAAAGAATATACTAAACTTAGAGAATACAATGACTTGGTTAAATTATTAGAAAAGGGTATAGCAGTTCATCATTCAGGAGTTACTCCCATATTTAGAGAGATGATTGAATTGTTATTTAAAAAAAAATACATTCGTTTATTGTTTGCCACAGAAACATTTGCGGTTGGCATCAATATGCCTACGAGGAGTGTTGTATTCTCTGCATTAAAAAAATACACTAACAACGGTTATCGTGAACTATTTCCTCACGAATATACTCAAATGGCTGGTAGAGCTGGACGACGTGGTATTGATAAAGTAGGATACATTTATCATTTAAATAACTTCTTTGTAAATCGGAACAGTATAGATGTAGATAAATACAGACACATGGTTACGGGAAATTCTCAGGCAATTCAGTCTAAAATACGAATATCTCCTATAATGATGCTACGATATATGCACACAACAGGTGATTCAAATATAAATCAATACTTAAAAAATAGCATGATATACGACGAAACATCCAAACAACAATGTTATTTAAAAGACAAAAAAGAAACAATGTATCATATTTACAAACAAGCAACAACCGCATTGGAAGAATATAATTTTATAACATCTTATAAAGCAGCCGAAAGTTATTATAATTATATGGATACTACTACAACTAGTCACAATCAACATGTCCCACAATCAGTAATTAAAAAATACAAGAAAACAGTTAAAAAATGGGGAGAACATAATTTAGAAAAGGACACCCGTGTAATTATCAATCTTAAAAAGGCAGAAATTCAATACAATAAAATAACAAATTCAATCTTAGAAGATGGTAATTATTTCACAAGAGACATAGAAACTCACATTAAAATGTTGGAAACAAATGGTCTTATAAAATTAAACTCGCAACTGGAATCAGAATATAGTTTAACTACTAAAGGTACAATCGCATCTATTTTACAGGAAGTTCCTAGTCTTCCATTTGCGGAATATATCATAGACAATATAAACGATATATCCAAACTATCTCCTCCAGAATTTGCGGTATTACTTAGTATGTTTACGAACATTCGCCTCAGTGACGATGACAAAGTAATAGACCCTACTATATTAAACATACCTTATACATGCAAAATAAACATTGCCAATATAAAAACGTATATTAATAAATACTTAGATATCGAAGTGTTTGTATGTAGTTCAGTACCAAAAAATTATAGTTACCACTATGATATATGTGAACTAATATTTAAATGGTGTAATGCTGAGAATGAAGAAGATACCGCAAAAATATTTCAAGAATTACAGTATTGGGGTATATTTCTAGGAGATTTTGTAAAAGCAGTATTAAAAATAAACAATATTGTAAACGAATTGGAAAAGGTAGCCGAAGTAGTTGAAAATGTTGGCTTCTTATCAATGCTCCAATCAATACATAAAATCACCCTTAAATCAGTTATAACAAACAATTCATTGTATTTGTAATTAGGAATTTATAACTCTTATGTAAAATAATATAACTTTAATATAACTATATGAATACTTTTTATTTTGATGAAACGGATGCTTTTGGTGTTGGAATAACAACTCCAGAAGCAGGAGATTATATTACTATACCAAACAATACAACCATAAAGGTAACACAGTATAATATATCCACAAACAGTTATTCCGGATTAACAATACCATCTACATCACGACTTATTTTTGTTGAAAATAATATTAGCCTTTATTTGGATCAGTCGCCAATCATAAACGGTGAAATTGTCTCTGCTGAAAATAGTGAAATCGTTGTATCCGCCATATCAGGGGAACTAGAATATTCTTTTTGGCACGAATCGACCAGTTGGAATGGAGGCAGTATTCCACAAGAAGGAGATAATATAACAATACCAGACAATACAATTATGATAATAGATAATAACTCAAATATATCATTTAAAGCATATAACTCATTAACCATACCATCGTCAAGCGCATTTATAATCAATATTAATTATTACACATTATATGTGAATAATGTTACATTAAGTGGCACAATAAAATTAGGAGAAGGTTCTTCTATTGAAAACATTAGTGATTACGAAATATACAACGACCCGTTAAATACAAACTCGCAACTAGAATACTATTTTGACAATAATGACGCATGGGCAACCGACACTGTTCCTGGTCAAGGCGACAATATTATTGTTCAAAATGAAACGAATATTATTATGGATAGTTCCAATATTATACAACAACCATACAACAATTTATACATACCAGAAACTTCTACCGTTACTTCAGAAGGTGGAAATGTGAACCTTTTCTTGTCTAATCCACCAGACATAAGGGGTGAATTGATTTTTAAAAACAATAGTAAGATAGTAGTAAATGATTTGTCTGAAACCGAAATGACAGTTAAATATTGGAATGACCCGACCATATGGAACGACAATATAATACCAGTAAGCGGACAAAATGTAATTGTTGCTGATAATATATATTTAATAGTAGATAACGAAGCACAAATCGACGGAAATGTGTTTGAAACAATTACAATTCCTTCTACAAGTATATTATTTTTCAATATTGCAAATTATACAGTAAAAACATACGCACTCACGATAAATGGCATATTAAAGTTAGGGTCAAATAGTGGTATTAGAAAAGCATACTCGTTTGTTCCTAGACAAAACATATTATTTCCTGGATACAAAACATATTATTTTGATGACATAGATGCTTGGGATAGTTCAGGTGTTCCGCAAGGAGGCAATGATTTAATTGTTCCAGATAATACGTTATTAAAAATAACGAAAAGAACAATTTCAACCGAAGGTTATGACCGTATTGTTGTACCAGTATCAAGTAAATTAATATTCGTGGGGAATGATATCACATTAATGGGAAATCGCATCAATATTAAAGGAGAGGTTAAAACAACCAGTGGTAGTAAAATATTAACTAGTTTATCGCGATCTACTACTAATATTTTTACACTATGGGATGATCCTACCAGTTGGGCGTCTAGCGTTCCTCCAAAAGCAGGTGAAGTTATTAATATTCCAAATAATACACACATTGTTGTTACAATGAATTCAAGCATCTCAATAAATGGATATAGCAAACTTAATATACCGGCAACCAGTAGTTTAACATTCGATATCGAATATTTTAAGTTTTGGGTAGGTAGTATTGATATATTGGGTTCATTGGCATTAGGGTCTGAAAATAGACTTATCATTAATCCTTATTATGAAAATATAAGAACGTTTACTCCTTTGTATATAAGCGCGGATGGTATAAAAACAACACAAAATTATTCAACGTCTAATATACAACCATTGTATAACTTTGTAATGACAGCAAGTTATACTAAAGCGCGAGATTTTGCAAGATACATTAAGTATAAAATTGTTAAAAACAAACCATACTTTATATACGAATCAAAGCGTGTAAGTGTATTACTGACAAACCTTAGGAATGATATAATCAATACCAATATTGTCCATAACGAAGGTCAATTTGTATCGACTAACCCAACTACTACATCTAATCTTTCAAACATGTTTATACAATACGTGTGTGATATATTAGTAAATAATCCTTCGTCTCAAAGTGTACTAACCAATACTATATCTATTAGAAATCAGATAAACAATTCTAACCTATCAGAGCAAATAATAAATATTTTAAAACAGGGTATTACAACGATTGATTTTTTAGACAACAACACATATCTTAAAAGTTTGTTTAGTCAGATACAAAATGAACGACCAAGACGACTATGGAATAGAAAAGAAGGAGAGGTGTATCATTTCCCTATTTATGGAGGCGATGATTTGTCTATATTTGCTAGGATGAGTTCAAATATTAATGTATCAACAAGTAGCAACTATTCGCTGTTAAAAAGTTTGTATGGAACAAACGCATTGCTACAATTCAACGACTACAATCGAACCGTTAAAATTATAGAAACAATATGGCGTATTAATATTAATTTAATATAAATTGATAAAAATATTATACTTATTTTTATTAATTAATCACAATATATATTAAACTATTCCACTACTACAATATGGGTAAAAAAGACGAATATGGAAAACGCGCTACAAAAAAAGACAAAAAGAAAAACACGTTTAAGAAGTTTGGCAAGACAACATCGAGAGGTGTGCGATTTGCCGAAGAACAAAAAGCAAACACTCTTAATAAAAAGGTAAAAGAAGCCGAAAACCAATTAAGCAAAAAAGAAAAAAAGAAGCAAAAATATTTTAAGTAACAACGGTATAATCACTCAGTTAACCGTTTAATTTACATATACATCGGCAATATATAATTTATTTCTGTTGTATTAATAGCATTGTTTCCAAAATACAATTCTATAAATTGTTTTGTTTTTTCATTATTAAATGACTTTATTATTTCATCATACAAATTAGTAAGCAAATCATTTGAAATATAATCCTTATTATATGGGGTAATAGTAATCAAATGGTTTTCAATTAAATAAGGATGTTCACTATCTCTATTAATCAAACAATATTGAAAATCATACTTGCCTACACCATATCCTCTGTTTATTACTAACAATGGACCCGATATTCCTTCTTTATCAATATAGTTTTTCTTTGATGGATTTGTGTATTGTTTAACCGCCAATTCTCCATCTTTTATATCAGAACTATATACCAATAATGTTTTACTATTATCATCTGTTAATATTTCCTTACACTGGTTCCATACAACCGTTCCAACAGATACTTTAAATCCTAATTCAGACAATGTCCTAGAGTTATCATACAATGATTTCAACTGTTTTATCGCTTCGGGTATTCCAAATACTACAACATCCACATTATTTCTCTGTAAAACATATTTTTTGTTGTAGTACTCTGGTGTTGTCTTGGTTGTCTTGGTTTTTTGAACTATCAATAAAATTGTTTTTTGTTGTGTTTCAATGTATTTGTCATCACACTCTACCAAATTCAATATTTTAAAATTGTGATAAATGTATCGTCGTGTTTTTTCATAATACAACGAGTTTAAGAAGTTTCTAGGCAATATAAAACTTAATATACCTTTTTCGCTCAACATCCCTAATGATTTTAAGATAAAAGCAATAAATATGTTTGGTCTACCAGTAAAGTATGGGTGATATTGAGGATCTATCTCTGTTTTTTTCATGGTATAAAATGGAGGGTTTCCAATAATCAAGTCAAATGTTTTGGGATTAGGATTTGTTGTTTCATCGTAGTTATTAAATGTCAAGTAGTTTTTATTATAAAGCACAACCGGTGTGTCAACCGTATCTTTTACAGCGTTGTATATTATGGGGTTATATTCTATTGCGGTTACATCTTTGTTTTTGTAGTTAGATGTTATATAATTAACATATTCTCCTGAACCGCAAGATGGTTCCAATATGGTGTTTATAGATTTCATATATTTGGATAGTAATTTCATATTAGTATCAATTGTGTCTGGCGGAGTAAAGAATATTCCATCTTTTTTTTTACTTTGTCTATCGATTTGAGCAGTTAACGCTTGAGATAAATCACTATATTTCATTTTATTAATTAACAAACTATCTTAAATATTATTCAATTAGTTAAATTTAATGAGAATATCAAATTTATCTGTTATTTATAATATAAACTCAATATTCTTTATATGTCTATGGAATTTAAGTGTTGTATCATCCAAAAACCATGTTATAGTAACAGACAATGTACCTTGTTCTGAAATTGTAAACAATACATGTATATGTACACGAAACTGTTTGGAACCCTATAACACTGAAAACAACACATACTGTAAAGTATCGGCATGCTCAATACTGGAAGATAATATATGCAAATCAACAGGTAAAAACTACTTGTCTGCTTTGGTATTTAGCGTTATACCTATAACACAACCATTAGGAATAGGTTACGCTGCTATTGACCGATGGGATTTAGTTGGTATTCAACTAATGGTAACATTTGGACCATTTCTAATATTTTTCTGTGTATTATGCGGGTATATTTCTTATGAAATAAAAAAAAAGGATGACAACACACCCATTAATAAAGACCAATTAAACACCGTATTGTTTACACAATTATTTCAATGTAGTCATAGTATTTTACTAACTACATTTTGGATCATGTCTATCATAGATATGTCTACTCCGAATTCAATTAAAGACGGTAATGGGTGTTATTTATCCGGGTTCGATTAACAAATTACAAATAAATCAATAAAAATAATGATTATTGTGTATATCATTATATTTAAGTTATGTATTATTCCAACTCATTTTGAATTTCCAATCTAACCTTATGTTTTAACCTTTCTTGATCATGAAATATGTATATTTTAAACTGTTGGAAACTATAATTATCAAAATCGTGCCGAGTTGTTATTCGATTCGTCATGTTTAACTCTTTTAAATAGACCATATACTGATACAGTCCGTCATTTCGCTTTATTTTATCAAATATAAATCCCTTGTACTCCTTTTCCAATAACTCTTTATTAGTGCTACATATGTTAAGCAATTGACAATCGTTTTGAACGCGACGTATAGAGCGCATCGTTGTATTAATGTATTCAATTGATTGATCTGTTGTCCAATAATTGTAAAACATTGTAGCCTGTTCACCCCATTCAATTAATCCTAATTTTTCTTGGAGTAGCATCATATTTAGCAAATCAACCAATCTTCTTATGGGACTTGTTATATGAACATACGCGTCCAACTCTAACATATCATGTCGTTCTAAATCAGGATATTTACAATATTTTCCACCGTAACTATTCCATATTTTAAGGAACTTTTGTATGTTAACATCAATATATTCTGGTGGTTGAAATGTATCGTTCATTTTAGAAGACCGGAACAACCCACAATTATTTTTTACCAGTTCCTTTGCTGAAGTATAATTCATCCATATCATCAAATAGGCAATCAAATCGTGACTGGATTGAATATTATCTATATATTTATATTCTTTGTTCTTATTTAAGGTTGTTAAGACCGATTTTATTTTTAAATACAACGGATCCTTTTCTTGTTCACTGGTATCGTATGTATGGTTTTTTCTTATTTTTATAATGGTATTTGAGAATGTGTGTCTCGATAATGTAAACGTATCTTTATCAATATGCAAATCAAGTGTAAACGCAAACTTTACATCGTGTTCCTTTAAACTACACAATGTATCTGATAATATAGTAGGAATCATTGGTCTTTTACGGTCTGGTAGATAAATGGTAGATACTCTTTCTGTAAATGAATGCCATACATTTAATACATCCAACCACATACTAACATTCGTGATGTATATACTTATCACGAATTCTTTATCCATTTCTACTAATCCAAACGCGTCGTCAAAATCCTTACTGGTACCGGGGTCGATAGTGATGATATCTCTCCCCATTCGATCTTCCAATTTGTATTTTTTCTTAATCATTTCGATGAAGTAATCTTCAGAGTGAGTTTTCAGTTGTTTCATCGTCTCTTTTGTAAACTTTTGAATGGAAGCGTATAAACTCTTACAGTATAACTGATATTCATAGAATGTATCTAACGATGATACGTTTCCAAGAACATTTACTAATTCTCCATAAGGGTGTTTGTTATCCCAATTTTTGTATTTAAATATCACATATTTGTTAACTATATGCTTGCTAAACATTGATTTTATTGTATATGGTATCAAGAATATAGGAAGGCGTTTATCATCTGGTATGCATTTATATAGGAATTTTTTCTTGTATTTTCCGAACCTTCTATCATTCTTTAATACCAAAACACCAGGTATGTACGTTGCTGATTTAATAGTAGAATGTAATAATTTACATCGGGTTCCATTCAAAGTAAAGATATCATGGTTAAACAATTTTTCTTTTAATGGATTTACGTTATGTGGATTGTTGTTTAAGTTGCTCATTGTTTTCACGTCTACAATGCTGTATTCGTCATATTTTCTATTTTCAATAATTAATTTATATTGTATAATGTCGGACATAGTCTCGAGTTGTATTGACACTGATACTTAATATTGTTTACTAGTATAAATAATATTAAACAATCAATTTAGATGATAACTTGTGTTTAGTTAGGGTTATGTACCTTTTCTAAAAATTCATGCTTTACATTGGTTTGTTGAAGAAGATTAACAATTATTTCAGGAGAAATTGCGATTGTGTTCATATAAGTTCGATAATAAAAACAAGCAATGCTTGATATTTCTTGATACTGAATACTATACCACCAGTATGGGGGAACAAATAATATTGTATTTTTCTCCAATGTTAATTCAAGTGATTTTATTTTTTCAAAGTCTTTTTTGTAATTATCCTGGATATTCCATGGGTTGATAGGAGAACGAAACTCAAAGTTTTCATAGTCTTTGTTTTCATAAAGATATTTCGTATTTTTGGGAGGTATTAACAACACCTTTACTGTTCCAGACGTAACATAAAAAAAATTTCTATAATTAAGATTGTATCTCAAGGGAGTGTGGGATTTTTTTGAACCAGTCATAAAATCGTACTTGCAATTGGACAACAGTGGTGGTCTAAGAAATGAATCATTGTATCGAAAATTCTTTATCATTGCTGTTTCTTCCAAGAAATCTTGATTTTTCTCTGTAATATATTTCGAATCTTCGTCTTTTTTAAATAGTTCGATACCTTCTTTTAATGCCATAGGTAAATATACGTTTTCATTATCGTTGGATGTTGTATCCCTTATTTTAATATCAAAAGGATTGTAATTTTCGTCGATATAAGATAAATTACAAGTTTGTGTAATATCTTTATTTATCATTTCAAAATACAGGGGTTGTCTTAAATTACAAACCTCTTCCAATTTATCTTTAGATGGTTGTTGAATTGAATACACCTCTAAATCATTACTTACTTTTATGTGATAGTAAATATGCAAATACAAAAATAAAACAATTATAAATAAACCTATTTCTAGTAAATATTTCATTTATTTACCTACAGAATTCATTTACTTGATTTTACCGAATGTTATTATTTGTGTTATTATGGTATTATTATGTTATTATGTTATTATGTTAACTTAGTCATCCTCTAACGGTGCTAGGTAAAACGATATATAATTATCTATCGATGCGTCGTCGTCTTCATTTACCTTATCCTTCCAATCATCTAAATTATATGTTAATTTGATTGGAAACTGTTCGCTGACATTAATCGCAAGTTCCTTATTTAAATTTGAAAACTTGGTAATCATTGTTATAAATCGAATTCCAAAACTAGATTCTAATTTAGCACCTTCTTCCATGATATATTCTATGATATCATCCTCTTTTACAGTAATGTCTACCTTTCCAAACTCGTTTTCAGAATTTAGAATAATGCTATCGCCACATGATATTTTTAGTTTATCTCCAAAAATACTTAACTGATTAATTAGTTCAGCAAAATCTTTTGAAACAAATCGTATATCAGCGGTATACTCCTTTTCGGGCATTTCAACCATATCAGAATCGATATTAATTAAAGATAATTCAAATGATTTGTCATAACTATTTCCCAATAAATCAATCGTTAATTTGTCACCAGAAGAATCCGGGTCATACTTCATATCAATATATTGACCTTCTTTAATACACGAAATAATCTTAAACAACATTTCACAATGAACACCCATCATACATTCCTCGTTGCATTCATATGCATCAAACCATTCTGGTGTAATATTCATCTCGAACAAACACACATGACTGCTGTCCATACCTTGTGCGTACAATCCATCTTCCTTGCATACCAAATTCAATTCGCTTGATATGCCTTTAAGATTGTGTAGGATTTGTGTAAATTGATATACTTTTGTAGGATTTTTAATAGTAATAGTCAACATGGTTGATAATATGGATAATATATCTACATTCGATTAATTTGTTTAAATCAATTTTAATTAATAATATATTAATATTGATATCGGTATCGGTCTATTAAACCGTTTCTTCATCTACAATTTCCAATGATACGGTCTCTTTAATTTCTCCACCTTCTTCCTTTACTGCTTCTACAGAAACAGTCTCTGGATTTTCTTGTGCAGGTTCGTCAAATTCAGGAACAGCGTCCATAGTATCAGCAGTATTGGTCTTGTTAGTCAATAATTCTTTCACAGTTTCTAATCCTTGTTCCAATCGCTTTATGTATTCTACTAAATTAACCACCTTTTTTTCATATTCACTTAGTAGTTGAGATTGTATGTCACATTGTTCTTTTAATTTCAAGATTTCAGGGTCGTTTTTCACATCAACTACAACTTCTTTAGATGATTCGGCAATTTTGCTAGACAATTCATTTATTTTAACATTTAGCGAACGAATACCAGTTTCGTGTGTCATCAACACACGTTGTTCTAGATTCTTTGCACGGATGCCATTTAAAGAAACAATATCATTTTTTTGTTGAACTACCGCAGGGACTCGTTGAGTATTTCGTCTATTAAACATTATAAAATATAATGATAAAAAATTAATAAATTATAAACTTATCAAGCAATCATATCCATTTTAATGGAAGGGTAATATTTATAACTTTCTAAAGTAATGTCATTAATACCAAAATCATCAATACTAGATTTGCTATTGATATTCAATATTGGGAAATCATAAGGTTCTCTTTCTATTTGAACTTTAAGAGGTTCTATATGATTTTCGTAAATATGCGCGTTTCCAATGTAATGCGTCAGTTCAACTGCCTTAAGATTGCATAAATCCGCAATCATATGGGTTAAAAAAGCATATGAAGCAATATTAAATGGGACTCCTAAACCAACGTCCCCACTTCTTTGATACATAGTGCAATACAATTCATCATCATTTAACACATGAAACTGTGAAAGAACATGACAAGGTGGTAACGCCATTTTGTGAAGTTGTTCAACGTTCCACGCGGATAAAATCAGTCGTCTGGAATATCGTTCGGTTGGGTGATTTAAACTATAAATAATATCAGATAGTTGATCTATACCATATGGTCGGTGGTCGAATGTTGTTCCAGAATAACAAGCATTCCAATTTCTCCACTGATATCCATAAATAGGTCCCAATTCATTTTCATGATAGTGTGATAAGTTTCTTGAATCTAAAAACTCTTTGGTAGAATTACCATCCCATATGTGGACGTTTTGAGATTGTAATGATTCATTATTAGTGTCGCCTTTAATAAACCATAACAACTCTTTTAAACATGTTTTCCATGCCACTTTTTTAGTAGTTAACAACGGCATGGTATGATTTGTTAATGGATATTTAGACATGGTTCCAATTATATTTAATGTAGTCCCATTTCTTGAAGTTGTTTTAGAACCATTTTTGATAATGTTTTTAATTAAGTTTAAATACTGGCGCTCTGGATGCATGAATATACAGTAATGACAATGCTATCTTTAATATTTTTATGAATATAGTATATAATGCCCAGCAAAAACAAAGGATTTTCTGTTTTATATTCTCCATCAATAAGTCCATCGTCAAGTGTCTCAAAATCGAAAAGTAGAAGCAAAAGCAAAAGCAAAAGCAAAAGCAAAAGCAAGCGAAAAAGTTTGATAAACTCCGAAAATAAACCACCCATGGGGACACAACATAAAAGTAGTGTAAAACAATTTGCGTTTAGGGATATAACAAATATACGACGCAATACTGTAAACACACGAACGAATGGTAGAATGTCGTGGAGGAAAAACAAAGTAGAACAACAGTCATTAAAAAAAACACGCGATAATTTGTCAAAATTATTATACGAAAAAAAATGGAAAAACAAAATACAGCCAAGTGATATTATTACTATACAATACAATCCTGTAAAAGAAATACATATTCATTTATACAACACTTCCAACCAACAAATGGGGTATCATGTAAAAGCAACATTTCCATTAAATAGATGGTCGCTTTTATTACAATACAACCCCGACGCGCGTGATTATGATTTTATTGTTAAAAATGAAATGCAAACTGTAGTTATGAGAGAACATTGGGAAAACAAAAACGAAACAATAAAAAGATTAACTGGATTCAAAACAATACTAATGACTAAAGAAGACGCCAGTACATTATTAGATAATATGTTAGACATAACTACTATTATCGAAGAGGTTATTAAAACCAATGTTTCGGGTGGAACAAAAAGACGCACCAAAACAAAAAGACGCAAACATAAAAAGAAACGATTGAGAAAAACAGTAAAAAAACACCGCAAGTAATATGTTTATCATACAATATTAATTATTTAGGAATAACGTATTTTTTATTTCTAATTATAAATCATATACATTATGGAACAGATTAACACAGAGATTAACAAATCCAATACGTTTTTATCACATATGCTTTCGTTTGATAACGACACCAAAACCGAATTGTTGAATATTGGACAGTATGCTATTATTTCAATAATTCCATTATTGGCACTAGTTAAATTAGTCGATAGCATGCTCCCAAACTTCGACCCAACAAGGGGTAACCTTGAACTGGCAGGAGAGATTTTGGTTCATCTTACATTGTTGATAGCAGCAGTTTTCTTTGTAGACCGATTGGTCAAGTTTGTTCCCACCTACAGTGGTAAAGGACACGCTTCTATTAACTTTTTAAATATTGTAATTATGTTTTATTTAACCAGTGAAAAAATGGGAGAGAAAATCATTGAATTGTCGAATCGGGTAGACGATATGTGGAATGGCAATCTTAAACCAGTAGAAAGTACCAAAGACGTCAAAGAAAGTAAGGTTAGTGTTAGCCAACCAATCAAACAAGTCCAACGGACAGAACCAACTCATCAGACAAGTCGTGCCGATTATTTAAACGCACACGACCAAATGAGTGCTACTCAAAATCATCAAAATGAAGTTATGGGTCAAGCACCACCAAATGAAGGTAACAATGGTGCCAATAATGATATGTATAATAATATGGGTGGAATGATGGAACCTGTGGCTGCCAATGACGCATTGGGGGGATTTACAAGTTTTTAATGGGATATACATCAATAGATTTTTAATACTAATTTTTAATATAAATAACAAGTAATTTACTAATACTTTTTATTTATCATATATATATATTTATTTGGAATTTGGAACATCCTTTCTGTCATCCATTAAATTTAACTCAGGACAAACATTTAATAAATCTCGTATATCAGATGTTTTTGCTATTTCTTGAATAGTTGTTTTATTAAACTTGTCTTGATTGTTGACCAATTCACTTGCTATCTTACATTTAATACCTTCTTTTGCAACATCATGGGGCAATGGATTTATTTTGTCGTATTCATTATAAAAGTCAATGTACGCTTTAGTATGTAATTGATTTACTGTTTGATATAACTGACTTCTATCATCGTTTACATTGTCTTTTATCCATCCATCATGTTTGTCTTTTACCAAAAAATTCCTACGTTTGATGTCTGTACAATGAATAGGACGTTCTGTCAACGGAATTCCCTCGAGATTTTTCATTAATTTTTTGGATACAAAGTTTTCAATCAAATTATTATTGTTTAATATATCTGTAAGCTTAAATTTAATATTGTCAAAGAAATCTTGCAAATTTAAAGCATCATCACAGTACTGATCCAAGAAAACATTTATGGAAATATTATTATTAATGTTGGTAATATTTTGCTGATGATTTATAATATTTTGCGTAGCCAAAGCATTATGCGTCTCAATGATAGTATGCAACTGTTCAGTCAATCGTCTGATATCGTCTTGTTCAGGAGTTATGCTCTCAACCTGTTTTTTTGTTGCAATTTTCTCGTCTGCTTGTGGTCTAAATGCCACTTTTTTGCCACTTTTTGCCACTTTTTTTTGATGCTTTGTGGTTTGGATGTGTTTGTCCCAATTGTATTTTTTAGACGCAACATAGTCACAAAGTTCGCAAATTTTAAAAACATTTTTTTTGGTCATATTTTGCCACTTTTTCGGTTTACTGACCATTTTTTCTAAATGTTTTATGCTCTCAAGGTGCCTATCGTAGTTAGATTTACGTGATGTAGAATAGTCACAAAATTTACAAAAAAAAAAATTGCTCGTTTTTGCTCGTTTTTGCTCGTTTTTGCTCGTTTTGCATGTTTTTTTTCCCATTTTATATAAAATTAGAAAAAATATTTAAGTTTTTTTGTAAAATATTGTTCTAATGGTGCCTTTTTTACATTTTTTGCCAATTTACAATTTTGCATTTTGAAAAAAAGGCACCATTAGGAAATTATTTTATTTTAAAGCACAAATGGTAAGAGTTTCGAAATTAAGAAAAAAACACCAAACCATACGGAAAAAAAATCTCAGAAAAAAAGGCACCCTTAGAACGATTTTTTTACAAAACTTTTTTTCAGATCTCAAAAAGGACAATTATTTTCTTGGGAAAAATGAAATCTCAAAAAACTTTTGGTAAAAAAATCGTTCTAAGGGTGCCTTTTTTTCTTTATTTTTTCTGTGAGATTTTTCTGTGAGTTTTTTTAGTGCCTTTTTTTCCAAAAATATGATATTCCTTATCGTAACGTTTATTATAAGATTTATATTTTTCAAACTATAAATGGTAATAAAATACAAAAATATCAAAACAAATAAAATATGTATTTTTGCGAAATTTACCGTAAACCATCCCCATCAAAAAAGGGACGATACAGAAAAAATAAAGAAAAAAAGGCACCCTTAGGAAAATTTCGATCTGTTCTAATGGTGCCTTTTTTTCTTTATTTTTTCTGTGAGTTTTTTTACATTAAAACAAATCGTTCAATTCCTTATTTACTAATTTATTTTATAGCACCATTTAAAATTATTATGTTATTATGTATAATGAGTATCAACGACGAAGAATTAATAGATGCTTTGGAAAATGATACAAATAGTTCCATTATAAAATTAAACACACAAAAAATACAAGAACATAAAAATAACATACTTCAGACTCTTCAGTTGGATAGAGATACATTAAAACAATATCACAAGAAACTTAAACCGTATCGATATTGTAGCGATGTAAATGATTTTGTACCCGGCCAATATGTCCGCTGGATTAACTTAAAAGACCCCAACAACATAAAATTAACCAATGGGGCTTTTTTAGTAGACATTATTTTTGAAAGCAACAAACTCCACATGTTGTGTAAAAATCGTTACAGTGTATTTCAAGTAAAATACGATGAAGTTATTGTTTTTCAAAAACTTAGTCAACAAGAACATGTTATTTTAACGGTAATGGATTATTTGGAAAAATAAAGTGTAATAATAATATATAATACCACCATGGAAGTTTCTGATTATTCAAATGAATTATTAGAACGAGATGAAAAAATAATAGAACATTATGTTTGGATTGATATGTTTATAATGGTTTGGCTTTGGGTAGTTGGTACATTCACGGTAACCAAACTATCAATGCGTTTATTTGATCCATTAAATACAAAACGAACATTTTTCAATATGTTATTTAATGTTTCTGGTCAATTGTTTTTTATATCAACCCTTTTATTTGCTTATAAAGAATATATATTTGAAGTATTGGTTCAATACCTAAGATTTAGAAAAGATGAAAACATTACAAATGATTTGATATTAACATCTTCGGCAATTGGTATTACTATAGGTATAAATTTGCCAACTTTTATATCAAAAATGAATAGGGTTATACGGTTTTAATATATAAAATTAATGTTTTATGTATTAAATACTTTAATTATAGATTTTGGTTAAATCTGTTTATCAATTTTATAATTTATAAGTTAGATAAGTAGTAGAAGCAAATAAAACACCACCCCAAGTCATGTCCATCAGTGAAGTCATAAAATCCCATCTATTAAATATTGCCATATTGGTAAAGTCAAACACAGCATAAATAACAAACCCCAATAAAAACGCATCCATTACCGGTCGTTTGTCCTTAATGATAAAGTAGTTAATCGCAAATGCCATTACCAAATAGCAAGCAATTGCTGGTGTAAGTCGTAGTTTTAAGTCACTACCTTGTATAGTCTTCACTACTTTATTGAAATGTGAAGAACTAGACTTTAAATAAATTGCGTCCAACGCCAACAATAAAACCGTTGATTTTATATAATTCATCATTTATATAATATCAACATTAAAATTACTACTATCATTAATGATTTACAACAATATTATAGTACCCGGTTTCCAATATACCTTTAGTAGTTTTCTTTGTTGTTTCTACAAAGTTATTGAATATCAACAACAAGTTCCCCGACAACAATAAATATAAACCAGCATTAAATGCCATACGTTCGTGTATTGGTTTAATTTTGGTTGTAATGTAAGGATTGAAAATATACAACAATACTAACCCAATTACCATTTTGTAATAATTGGTAACATCCTCTAAATATAACGACGCATCATCCCATAAACCTGTAAACGCTAAGAAAAACAAAAAATATCCAGAGTAAGTAAATAGTAAAAATAAATATTCTCCTGCTTCAACTGCTTTCATATATATATAATTTACATTATTATATAAATAATATTATTTACATTTTTTCCTTATATTTTGCTTTTTTATAAATATCCAATGTTCTGGCGCTGGCGTCAGATGCTTTTACAAACCGAGGCATCCAGTAATATGGAACAACATCGTCGTGTCCTTTAAAAAATTTGTGAAATATTGATTTGTAGTATTTTTTCTCATCCTCGTGTTTTTTTTGTATGGTTTCAAACCACGACTCGTTGCTACTGCTAACTCCATCACTAAACGCTTCTTTGGTTCTCCACAATACTTCTTTTGGTAACATTTTTTTACCATCAAATGCCTTTCTTAAAATGTATTTCTCACATACACCATGTCCGCCATGATACCTAATATGAGGAGGTATAGACAAGTAAGTTTCCACAAAATGCTTGTCTAAAAAGGGCGTTCTCGCCTCCAATCCATGAGGGGATATCGAACGGTCCGAACGCAATACATCAAAAAAATGGATGTCTTTTAACAACCGTTTGCATTCCTTATCAAACTCCAACGCATCTGGAGCAGCATGAAAATACAAGTACCCACCAGTTACTTCATCGCTGCCATCACCATTAAATACTACTTTAGCATCTGAACCTTCTCTAATGTATTTAGAAATCAACCAATTGCCTACACTCGCTCTTACAGTGGTAGTATCGTAACTTTCTATATCGTAAATTACACCAGGGATTGCATTTAAAAACTCTTCTTTGGTTAACTCGATGGAATGATGAGTCGTCCCTAAAAAATCAGCAACTTGTTTGGCATATTTCAAATCTTCACTACCCTCCATTCCAATTGACCATGTATGCAATTTCTTAGTCGGAAAACGAGTTCTATAAAACTTGTTTACAATAGACGTTATCAAACTACTATCCAATCCACCAGACAACAAACAACAAATTTCACGGTCGGTGTTGTCCACTCGTTTTTCTACTGCTTTACACAATGCCGTATACACGTTATCACAATACTCTTCCAAACTACCCCTAGTATTATCCACTGTGGATGGAATATCTAAAAATCGCTTATTTTCAATAAACCGAAATGTCCCACGATTAAATCTATCGCATCGAAACAGTGCGTAGGTTCCTGGTTCAAGTTGTCTTATCACTTTTATACCATCGCTTACCAATTGCTTCATTTCTGACGCAAACCCATACATAATTGGTTCTCCTTTAGATATATCTCCTTCTCCTACAAACATTGGTCGCACTCCATACAAATCTCTAGCCGCATACAATACCCCTTTCTCAATATCAAATAATACAAGGGCAAACACCCCATCTAACATTTTTAAGGTGTAGTCAATTCCGTATTTTTTATACAAATGAATAATCACTTCACAGTCGGATTTTGTTCCTGGTTCAACTTCAGCAACCTCATACAAATACTTCCAGTTGTATATTTCTCCATTGCAAATCAACATACAATTATTGATTTGAAATGGTTGATCTGACATATCGTCGTTGTATCCATTGATGGCCAACCTATGGAATCCAATATCAATATCATATTTCTCTCCCACCAACCCTTTGTAATTAGTTAAATGATTCATGTCGGGTCCTCTTCCAGCACCTTTCATAAATAGTTTATGAGTCAATATTTCATCGTATTTGTTGTTTAGTATTGCAAATATTCCACACATAACAAATTAAATTAATAAGATAAAATGTATTTAATATATTTTATTATCATAATTTATATATAATGAGTGAGAAAGCAAATGCAAACGCAAATATAAATAAACAAAATCAAAAACATGTTCCAGAACCGATGACTCGCTCCAAGTATGTTTACAAAGATGTAGATACGCGTAATTTTATAAATCTCCCAATTTCTCAACGCAATATACCTTCCAAAACACTTGAATCTGCGTACATCTGTCATCCGGCGTCTACGCGAAAGGTTTTGATGCCTATGATAGATTGTAGAAAGGAGTCATCTGTGAAAAAATCAATACATTCCATATACCATCCATCGAAAACATTTCATCCCGGTCAATCTGCTCCATACAATGGATATGCTCAAAGTGTAGATCATGAATCGCTGTTATTTAATCGATTTGCTCCTTTGCAACGAGGTGGTCAACATGACTACGTCCCCTCTTCAAAAAGTGGGTTGTATAAAACGCAAGATTACTCTAATAATGAACCAACAACATTTAAGCATTTAAACAAAAAGGAATTTTTCAATCCATTTAACCCAAATAAATGTAATTTAGCAAAAAATATGTTTCAAAACCATACACGACAGCAAACAAAAGACCTTTAGAACAAACGACCGATTTCTACATCCAGTTGACCGTGTTAATACTATTACATATTAATATTAGTATATATTAATATTTAATCATGAAACCGTCCCATCCATCCGAACCCAATACCACTACGTCGATTGATTTAATGTATTTAACAAACTTCAACAAACATTCACGAACTACCGCTTCGGATGAAATAGTAGACAAAAGAGATGTTTCCTTTTATCGAAAACGTATATTTCAATTGTGTAAGGATTTGTTAAGACACAATGAAACTAATCCAAATATTAAGGAAACATTTGACCAGTTTTGTTTAACTGCTATTGACCATTTCAAGATGATGGACCGTTCTGAAATATTACAAAATGAGTATAAGAATTTGGATACAGATATACCTGTATCGTCGTTTAAACCGGAAGATATACCAGACCCAAACGAATTTATGTTTAAAAAAATAGAACAACGCGATGATAAAATAGATAGGTTTGTGATAAAACATATAACCAAAAAGGAACCTGAAATCCATCTTCCAAAACAAAAAAAGTATAATTTAAAAGACGTAAAATACCAAGAGAAAAATATTGTTGTAAAGTCAAAATCGAGTGCTGAAGTAATGACCAAAAAGAAAAAACAAAACAAAAATAAGTTGAATAAAACAAAACTCTCAAATCCGTCGAAAACGATTGATTTGGATTTGTAAATGTAATCTTATTTATATATAAGTACAACCGCATTACAATACAAATTAATACAACATAACAGTATGTCCAAAAATAAAACACGAAAATCAAAACCAACCTTTTTATACAATCCAAGTAATCCAAAAACATCATTTGATGTGTATATTGATAAAAATCCAAATGATACTATACCAATAAAATATACAACTGTGAACGATGTGGTATGTACCATAAAAAAATTAGAACGGTTGTTTAAAAACAAGCAATACACTCATAAAAGAATATGGCAAGTAGGAATGATAATGAAGGTTAGATTAGAAGCAATATATCGATACAGAAACACAAAGTATAAAAACGCCAAACAAGTGTATAGCAGATACAATTTAGCAAAACGGTATTTTAAATTTCTAGGGAAAAGAACAAAACAGCAAACATTTGGAGAGAGAAAGAAAATGATTTTTACGTTTACCAAAACACAAAAAAAAATTAAAACACAAAAAGGAGGGAAATGGAGCATTACATACAAAAAGAAAATTAACTGTAAAAATCCAAGGGGGTTTTCACAGCGACAACATTGCAAGTATGGTAGAAAAACTCGCAAAATACATTTAAAATAAACTTAAACCTACACAAATAATTTATATGTATGTTTAACTACACCATCATTTTAATAATCATATACTTAACAAGCAACTTGTATGCGTCTGACGCGATATCGTATCAATATTCAATCATGAAGGAAACCCTCCAACTAACTGAGAATATTGATTACAGACGCATATCCATATCTTCTTATTTTTCTATTATACAAATTAAAAACTTACCAGTAAAAATAATCTATCAAACATATAAGATGCCACGCAAAACTAGCAAAACAAGGAAAAATAAGAGAAACAATAAGCGTAAAACAATAAAGTCCAAGAAAGTCACATCTAACATAAAACAATCCATAACCAAACTAAAAACAACAGATGCTTGTTCAGTAAACTCAGATGGATTAGGGTTTACATGTTATTCAAAACCGGTTCTATTAAAAATTAAAGAAACATGGAATAAAAAACATCCTACCAATAAAATAACCTCAAAAGATCCATACATTATATGGAAATCTCTACGTTCTATTATGGAACACGAACACGCTTGTAAACGAGAGTCTTGCTGGTTAAAACATCTATGTATCAAAGAAGGGTTGCCTTCAGATATTTATGACCTTACATTTTCACCAGAAATGCCCAAATCATGGTTGCACAACCCCACAGAATGGTTGTCTAGTTTGGATATAGTAAAGGTAATGAAACAATGGGAACATCGATACAAATGTTTTAAGTTTATTGGTCCTAGTCCAATAGACTACGACACACATAAAATGTTTGGAGAGTGTGTGTGGGATGAGTTGTGTAAGTTTAATTTAAAAAACCTTTTAAAAAAGAAAAAAAAGAAAATAGGAGTTATTTTCAATTTAGACCCTCACTACAAATCAGGATCACATTGGGTTGCCGTATTTTTAAATGACATTAAAAAAACTATCTATTATTTTGATAGTTACGGAGACCCTCCCCCGCGACAAATTAAAAAGTTTATCGATAATACAATTAAACAGTCGAAGGAGTTAGGAATTGAGTATAAATACCTACAAAACAACCGCCGTCATCAGTTCGGAGACAGCGAGTGTGGTATGTACAGTATGTATTTTATTACAGAGATGTTACAAAATAAATGCTTTGAAAAGTTCCAAAAAAGAAAAGTATCCGATTCGTATATGTTAAGGTTACGTAATAGATTTTTTAACAAACCAATTTAAACCCAACTTTGGATAATATAATAAATACTTTTATATTCATTATATTATGTCTATTCACGACCAACCCAACATTAGTTTATTAATAAGTATTTTGGAAACAGAATTTAATCGTCAATCCGTCAGACAACCTCAATTTGTAAAGTTCTTTAATGATAAACTGGAAAATTACCACGAAAGGCGGTTTAATTATGCTAATTTAGGGGACCTAAACAAACATATATTAACGGACTGTTTTCAATATATTAGTCGGCAAAACAGCGAGATAGAAAAAAACACAATGGTATTAAAAACTCCATCGCAATCAAATAATCCACATACATTTCAAAGTCCTAGCGATAATACAACGCAGCAGAATACTAATACCAAATCAGACGCATCGTTTGATAATTATAAAAAACAATACGATACTATGCTGAATCCAAAAAAACCAGGCGAGATAGATTTTAGCGATACGATTGATGACCAACCGATTGAAAACATCGACTCAATTGTAAATCAAACCTTAGCAGATAGACAAAAAGAATTGGAGAGAATTACCAATACATACAGTGAAAAACCACCAGATTGGATAAAACCTCCGATACAAGACAACCACAAAATGAAACTAATTATAGAAGATAATGAACCAACGCACCAACCAAAACCTTCTTCCAATTCAATCTTAAAAACGAAACAACCGTCCTCTTCAAAAAAGGTTACATTTGATATGAAACGTGATGTAGATGATCCTGTTCACCCTAAAACACAAGTTATCGCTGTTCACAACTTGCTTAGTAAATTAAAGTCAAAATCACAAGACACATCAACTCACCCCCCGCCATCCGATACGGAACAGTCTGTACTTGGACTTGAACTTGAAAAACGCATTTACGACAAAATTGAAGCCAATGTTGAAGCCAAATTTGCTATATTAAATGAAAAATATCAACAATTGCAAGTAAAATATGAAGAATTGTCTATGAAATATGGAGAACTAATAATTAATCACGATATACAAGAAGATTTGTTAAATTGAAATTATAAAATTTAAAAAATTATAAATAAATTATTAATATGTTTAAAAATTTATTAAAAAAGTCAACACCTTTAAAATTGGGAAGATGGGGAGTCACGTATGAAGCGTCTGTATTGGAAAAAAGAATAAATTGGGCAAATCATGACCATTGTGGTAGTGAAGTTTGTGAAAATAATTTTATAAAAGATAACAAAACAAAAAACAAAACAAAACAACCAATGCGCAATTTTAAATATAAATTAGATCCATTATTGCCATTTTGTATGTAATAATTACAACGCAATAACCTTAGTAAAGTAAGCCCAAAAGAAAATACCAACAAAACATTTGGCAAACAAGTCCAATATATTAAAACCAACATTTTTGGTTTTTTCATCCATCATGTACAATACACCATACATACTCCACAAAATAAAGAATGCCCAATATAGCAAACTGTTGTCAAATTTATATTTACCTTTTAAAAAGGTAGAGTATATGTAGTAATACATAGCAAAGAAAGCTGTAAACCCAACACCAAATCCCGTATTTTTACTGATACTTCCAATTTCCCCCAAATAACCAGTGCCAAGCATAATTGCGTTTAAAGCAATAATAACGGCGTAGGTTCCCAAACGCAAACGACCGCCTGTATTGTATAAAAATGCCAACACAAGAACCAAAAGCATAATTGGTGTAGTCATCGACCAGTCTAAATAGCGAGTTTCATTAATTTCCTTATAATTAACTTCTTTCTTTTTTAATTTCTCAATAAATGTTCCATAAAAGTATGCGGCTATTACTGAAATGGCTGTTTCCAAATTAAGAATATGACGTGCTTTTATATCAGTTGTCCGCATCGCCTCAATAAAAGTGATGGTTGCCGTAGTTAAGAAAAACACGTAAGTAACATAAAATGTATTTCGTACTGTTTTATCAGTTGTTTTATTCAGAAACCCTTCTTTATGGTCGTCTCCACACATTCCTTCTTTGCGATCACATCCCAACCCTTCCTTACAATTTTCACATTCTTCTCCTTTCTTTTTTTCTTTTTTAGAAAGCATAACCGTAAACTTTTTCAATGTGTTTGTTAAATCCATTATACATACTGTACACAAAAAATAATGTGTATAATTTCAACTGGTATATTAATATATATATCATTCCAACAACAATTTAAAAATAGAACGGAAACTATTTATAAATGGAATGTGGAATTTGTTATACAGATAATGATATTCTTGAAACAAATTGTAATCATTTGTTTTGCACTAAATGTTTAATCACATGGATGGCAATAAAGAACAGTTGTCCGGTTTGTAGAAGTTTTATAAGTTATACAACAAAAATAAGCAACCCACATCGTACCATTGAACGACGGATTACGCGTTCTATGACTAAAACAAAAAGGGAACATGATTTTTATAATAAGTTTAAGAATCTGATAATAGAAATAACAAACGGTATGGCGGCTGATACAATTGATAATCAATCAATAACACAAAATATTAATATACTGGTAAAGTTATCTATAAAAAATTACAATATAATGTCCCCTTCCATATACAAAATGGTATTGGAAATATTAAGAACAAGAAGACATCATATAAATAATCGAGACATCATTCGAAACCGGTTAATAGAACTAGAACCTTATATCAATTACAACCCCACTATCAATATGTAAATTTTATAATAATACATTATAAAATTTATAATACAACCCGCATCATTACACATAAACCCTTCTAATTTTTTTTGGGTCAGTCGGATGTGGTACTAATTTTGCAACTAACAGAGGATTTGCTCCACTGCTTCTCGCTTGAACATAACTATCATAATCGTATAGTTCTCCAGTTTTTACATCTGGTGCGTCTCGTTTAAATGCATATTTTTTACCATCAATCACAACCAATTTCGCTGTCCAAGTTATTTTTTTTATGTTTTTTTTTCTAAACTTGTCTTTCTGGTCTTTCTTAAACGAAGGAACTGTTAAAAAATCATTTGGGTTGTTGCTGGAAAAGGAGTAACAAGCAATATTTTCCTTACCTGCCGTGTGAATACTACAATCAATCGCTGAACTTTTAATCTCCTTCAATATATCCTTTTTAACGTTTTCTTTAATGCTACTAATTTCATGCAACGCTTCATCCGTGGTGATAACCACATTTTCATTAAACTTGCTAACATCACGACTCTGTAACCGTTGCGATACCTTTGGTTCGCGTTCTTCCTTAGTTTCCGCTTCTTTGTCTCCTAATAATTGTTTTTCCGAAAAAGTCATTAAATACATAAATACCTTTACACTTCTATATTCCGGAGATAAATCGATATGACTATTAATTCGAACAGCCCGCCCGATAACTTGTTCCTTTCTAACAGGATGCCAGTATGGTTCTACAATGTGAACGTATCTTACATTTTTTAAGTCGATACCTTCAGCGCCACTACTTGTAATCATAAATACTTTTACTATCTCGCCGTAAAAATTGTTTTTTCTCATCGTCATCAATTGGTCTCGTAAGGTAGAAGGGACCACTCCCCAATTGCTATTAAAAATATTGCGAACAATCTCTTTTTTCTCTTCATCTTCAGTTCCAGTGTACAACGCAAAACTAGGTTTATCAATCTCTTCTTGCGTCATATCAATTGTCCATCGCCCACTATCATCCTTTTTAATCTTAAATTCGGAATATCCATTTTGCTTTAAAATCAAACTTAATATACCAATCCCCTCCAACGTTCGAAATTGCGAATACACCAGGTGAGTTCCTTTGTGCTCGTCTTTTTGAATATTATACAAAATCTTTTGAAACTTTGGACTGTACGTTTTTAATCCATCGTATGTCAAATAAAGATTTGATTTGTCTTCTAGTTTTTTAATTGCGTCTCCAATACGTTCACCATAATTTTTATTTACCATTTCTTCTATTTTCGAACTATCATCCACCTGAAATCGCCCATCTACATTATTAATGCGTTCATTTACACTAGCATTATCTAGCAAATCTTCATCCACATTTTTTATATCAACCTTGCCCCCTTTCTTTTTCTTCATAGGTAATGGGCGTTCGATCTCCGCAGGAAACACAAAATTACAGAATGAACGGGAAAATATTCGATACGTGGATGTCCCTTCTTCAAACACATCTTGATTTTCAGCCTTCTTCTTTTTTTTAGCATTTCCTTCTGCTTCTTTTCTCTCAATTTCGCGTGCGGTTTCGTAAATTCCCAACTGATAATTGCTCATCGGTATTTTGTCTACAATAATATCTTTTTCAGGATCAAATTTGGGCATTAACTCCTCCTTTGCACTTCTAAAATAGGATGTCAGTCCTAAAACCCTTCGTTTAAACAAATCATTGTTAACCATGTTACCGTTACTTGGATTAATAAACAACTTTGTAAATCCATCATATGTGTCTGGCAATGCTTTGTTATTTTCAACCTTTACGTTATTTACATCAATAATAATCTTACTTTTTGATAAAATATCAGCAATCATTTCGATAAACTCATTTTCACCTACCTTATTTTTTTCTCCCAATACTAATCCATTGTATTCTCTAGAACGTGTTAGTTTCGTATCAAACGAAAATGGGTTTCTAGTTATGCTTAACATTTTAGTGCTTGGTTTGTATTCAACGTAATCTACCAATCGGTTGTTTTTAAGCGTCTTCCTAATAAAATCAATGTTTACTTTTTCTCTTGATTTTACTTCTGCTCGAAAGTGGTATGTTTTAATATATCCCCGCAACATATTAAATAAAATACCAATTTCATTTGGGTAATTAATCATCGGTGTTCCAGTTAAAAATACAATGCGACAATCGACGGCGTCCATCAAGTATTCATACAACTTTACCGACAAACTTTTATTTTTTTTGCTTTTTAATTTATTTACTATTCTGCTGACAAAATTATGTGCTTCATCAATAATGACCACCTTATGATCAAATGGATTGGACCGACCGTGTTCTTCTTCTGCTTCTTGTTCTAATTTAGTAAGATGGTCCATGCGCATACCATTGTATCTAAAAAAACGATATTTTTTCATAATCATTTCATTGATTTGTTTGTCTAATAATTTTTGTTGTACTTCAGAAAGAACATTATAATTTGACTTTTTGCTAACGTCTACCATCCACGCTCCCTTTTGCTTTCTAATGTATTTTAAACTAATTCCCAACGCACGATGGAGTGTTTCTTCTAATTCTTGGTTGCCTTTGGTATCCACAAATTCCCAATACTGGTTGGTACGATAAATTGGGTCACCGCACTTCTTTAATTCTTTCACGTAGTTCATTTGAAGAGAGGCAGGAGTCATGATGTAAATCTGTTTGTCATTTTTCAAACCCTCTGCAATTCCAATAGATCCGCACGTTTTACCAGCCCCCAATCCATGGTAAATCAATAATCCTCTATAAGGAGAATACAGATTTATATAATCACGAATAATTTCTTGATGTGTAAACAAACTAACGGGTTTCCCGTCTCCACTTTTCTTTTCTTTTTTGGTTTTATACGGTTGAAAAAGTGTATTAATAAAATTAGTAAATATCTTACGGTTGTTAAGGTAATAAGAGTTTGCCTTAATATTGACTTTGCGTTTTATAGGTGGAAGTCGTTGTTTGATAGTCGTATCCCCGATAATAACACTTTCCATTCTTAAATCAGTATAATAACTTCCTTTTTCTGTTTTATCAATAGATGTGATTATTGGTTTATCTTTTTCATCTTCCCCAATCTTGCCTTCCACCACTACGTTTGATTCTCCATCTTCCTTCTTCTCTTCTTTTTTCTCTTTCTTCTTCTCTTCTTTTTTCTCTTCTTTTTTCTCTCCCTCTGTATTTTTAACATCTACTTCTTCTTGTTCGTCCATATCTCCTATGTCTATTGCGGTCTCTGTAGTTTTTCCTACTTCAATATCATCGTCTACTTGTTGAGTTATGTTTTTATCGCCCATAAATACTAATCTTCTTGCCTTGTTGAAAAAATCAGAAAAATCCATATCATTATTTGTCATATCTACAATAGCTGGTCCTTTGTCGTTTCCTTTATCTTCCTTTTGTTTTGGCGTAAAAATCGCGTCGCCTTCTTCGTCTCCTATCTTTTTTGAGTCAACCAAATTTACATTCCTTGGTTTTCTAACAATATTGTTGCTTTTTTTCCTAGGTATTAATATTTTATACTCTGTATTTTTCTCTGGTATATTTTTAACCTTTAATCTATCAAGAAGAGAACTCATTGTATATATAATTTACTTATAATAAAAGTTTTATGTTTATATAAAATTACATATGATTTATGCGTAATTTTATATCATTGTATCTTATGATTATTAATTTAATAATTGTTATCTAGTAACTTCAATCCTTTTAAACACGCGGATTGTTCTGCTTTTTTTTTAATTTTATGCGTGTCTTCTCCCAAATACAAAAACAAATTAGTGTCTACATTATCCAAATAATTTTCAATATCTTCTAAAACACTACTATTTTTGTATTTTTTCTCTAAATGTTCTACCTTCATATAAGAATGTAAATTAACGCTATGCTGATTATAACCAATGCATAAAAAGACACCCATATGATATCCCATGTCCTCGTCCCATTCGCTAATTTCTCTATAGATAGGAGTTACTTGAAATGCTTTTTGAAGTTTCACTTGTAGCAAATTTTTATAGTTGTCATTTTTCTGTAGCAAATTCATCCAATCTACATGTTCGTCAAACACCTTTTCCACAAAAGTTTGTGCCATTTGAAATCCAGGACCAGTTACAAATACATTATCAAACCATTTTCCATCATCGTGGATTTGGATTTTGTTGAAGTCCAAAAATAAAGCACCTAAAAAGGCTTCAAACAAACATCCCAATTTTTTAAGATTTGTTCTGGTTTTCTTTTCTTCGGCATTTGCTGACAGAATATACCATTTATTAAGTCCCATCTCGTATGCCATTTTTCCAATGGATTCATTTTTCACCAGAGCAATCTTCTTTTCGGTCAAAAACCCTTCATTCTCCTTTGGAAACCTACGATACAAATAGTATTTAGTAATACATTCCAACACACCATCGCCCAAATATTCCAACCGTTCATTGGATTTGGTTTTAAGTGTCATGCACTTATCAGGTCGTTCGGCAATGATAACACCATTTTCTTCATTCTCTATTTTAGGGCGTTTGCAATATGATTTATGAACAAACGATCGTTTGTATAGATTGAAGTTATGAAACGTGCTAGGCAACCCATATTTCTTTAAAATAACAGAAACTTCTGCTTCTGTTATTTCTACATTGTTTTCATTGTAGGGATTAAATATATAATCTTCTTCTTCCTTACTAACATCTCCGTCTTGAATAATTTCTTTGCTGATAATTGCTGACATAATATATATTATTCCCAAACTGTATTTAAACTAGTTTGATAAATAATATAATCAATTACTTATATATAGATATATGAAACGCCTTTTCAAGAAGAAGACTGTGATTGCGCCTAAAAATAAAAAGGAGGAAGAAAATTTTATTAATTATTTGGGTATAGTAGATAGTATTCATGATTTTGGAAAACCAAGATGTCTAAGCGGCGACATGTTCAAAAACAATAAATCCGCGGCTGATAGTTTTAAAAGACATATAGAAAACAAAAATAAAGTCTTCCAAGAAATTCCCCATTATCAACAATATACTTCCAGTGGTTTTGAAAAAGAGTATGTTAAAAATGTATTGGAAAAAAATAATATTGAAAAAAAGTTATTAAAAGAAGGCGATTTATTTAAAAAATTTAAAAAATATTTTAATATCGAAGATAAAAAAAAATACTATACAAATCATGATGCTGCTTTTAAAAATAAAGGATTTAATTGGAATTTAAACTTAAACAATCAAGAACAGAAACTACTAAAAGGTAAATCAAACAAAAACCGTAATAAAATTATGAAATTGATAGAAAATCAGGGAGACAAGTACCATGTTCAACTGAAAACACCTCATAATTCATGGGATGGTGCAACTGTTACTACTACTAGCTATTTTGTAAAATCAAGAGGACAAATTGTGTTACCATATACTGGTAATAATAAAAAGACATGGATATTTAATAGCAACATATTAACAAAAAAGGATAATGAAGGCGAAATGTCGTTTACTTATGTAGGTAGTAGAAATCCTATATATGATATTGGACCGGTTGTAAGATTTAAATATATTTTGGACCAACAAAAAACGACATTTAATTATAAATCAAATAAGAAAGTATTATTAAATATACCATTTAATAACACCGGTCTAATATTAGGCAAAGATACAAAGAGTTTCATTAAAAACATGAAAAAAAAATTCACAGATTTAAAAAATTTCTTTAAGTCCAAACAAAAAAATGAAAAAGAATACAATGTAGAACATGTATTGGATAAGAAGATTATGAATAATAAGTCCTATTATTTAATTAAATGGCATGGATATGAGGAGCAAGACTCAACTTGGCAACCAGCAAATGATTTAACTCATAAAATGAAACAATCTTATGAAAAAGGAGTGTATGATGGAACTATTAAACAACATTTAGATAGTGCGGGGAAATATATTGAAATAGAAGACCAATCGTATGATAAAGGACCTACTGTCGGTTCATTATGTAGTGTATTAATATCTGATAAACCAACTGAAAGGGGATGTGGTGAAGGAACTATATGCGGTCAACTATACACTCGATTGAATGATATAACGATAGAGCGTCCACATTTGTATAATTTACTATTGGATGTTAAGAGAAGTGGTGATTGGGAACAGGTAAATTCAATTAAATGGTACTCTGATAAATTTAAAGAACGAACCGTAATATTCTTCACAGGAGATTGGTTATGTTTTTTATATGCTGTTTTAAATAACATGAATACTGTATTTATTTCGTCGAAAAAACCACCACAAATTACCTGTTATAAAAAAAAGGAAGAAACCCCAATTATTAATTTGGAACAAATCGGAGGAAATGGGTACGATTCAGAAGATATTGACGTTGATATGAGAGAGGGTAATAAAAGCGGAAGTAAAGGTATAGAAGACGTTGATGAAAATGGAGACGTTGATATGGAAGACAAAACTTTGACATTGGAAGAACAAGAAAATAATGTAAGTATTGAAAAGGCTTATGATGTAAATATAGAACTTAATAATGCATTTATGACTGTTTTAAGTGGCATACGAAACATCACAATGGAATGGCATTCAAATTATACAAACGTGAATTATTATGAAATGATACACGAAATAATAAAAGATTTTAATGACGTAATAGAAATGTTTACAGATACAGAGACAAAATCCACTATAAAAAAAAATATTAAAGGAATAATTGATTTATTTTCATTGATATTGGAGATTAAAACAAATGATAAAGACACAACAAAAGATGAAAAAGACACAATAAAAGATGAAAAAGACACAATAAAAGATGAAAAAGACACAATAAAAGATGAAAAAGACAGTCCGGGTAATAAGTTTAATCAGACTTTCTTGGAAAATAAATTTGATAAAGATCAACTAGAAAAATACGGTTATATAGGATTAGCACAAGAAACAGATATATCTTCCAGAGAACATACACTTAAAAAAATATTCTTAATGTCGGTTTGTATTTTATATGAAATGATGATGCTTGATACTGAGTTTGATTATAAAAAACCAGAAGATGATTTGAAAATGATCAATGAGAATATTATACCTGAATTACCACCTATAATAGAAAGTTTTTATTATCCTATTTTAACTGATAAAATATATACAGCAAATGAAGGTAAACTATCATTGTTTCGCGAAGATGCGTTAGATAATATAATAAAATTATTAGGATTTAATTACAATTTATTAGCATACATTTTGTTAACTCCTTCTATTACTATAAGTACATTAAACAAGGCATTTAATTTACATGGATTTTACAACGGTGAGAGTAAACAAATTATACTAAAGGCTTTTTATGATAGTTATAATATTTTAAATGATAACGAAAATATACCAGTTGATAAACAAGATTTTATTGATTCAGCAAGAAAATTTATTGGTGTTACAGATGTTCCACCTGTTCCACCCGCTCCACCTGCTGCTCCAACGGCAGTTCAACCCGCTCCACCCGCTCCAGTTGCTGCTCCAACGGCAGTTCAACCCGCTCCACCTGCTGCTCCAACGGCAGTTCAACCCGCTCCACCCGCTCCACCTGCTGCTCCAACGGCAGTTCAACCCGATCCACCTACTCGTAAACGAGATCGAGACGACGAATATGAACACAATAAAGCAAAAAGGCCAAAGAAGGGTGGCGGTAAAACCAAAAAACGTACCAAAAAACTCAATAAAACCAAAAAGAAATCACATAAAAACAAGAAAAAGCATAACAAGAAAAAGCATAACAAGAAAAAGCATAACAAGAAAACCAAAAAAATGAAAAAGAAACGAAACGGAAAGACCAAATCAAATAAACGCAATAAAAAAAGCAACCCAAAACACAAAAAGCAATTGTTCGAGATGACAATAAAAGAATTGAAAGAGCGCGTTAAAAATAATAAAAGTAAATAAATAATGACGACATTTTTTTGTTACATAAATATATAATAACAATGAAAAAAACAATTAAGAGAACAATGAAAAAAACAATTAAGAGAACTAAAAGAAGCAAAAGGAAAACAATATCAAAAAGAAAGCGCGTAAAAAAACGCACTGCTCTTGCGAAAATAGGTGGATCGGGTAAATATTCAAAAATAGCAAGGAAAATTATTATTAAAAACGCAAAGAAAAAAGAAAAAACTCGTATTAAAAATACCAGAAAGCGTATTCTTAGTAGAAATTTGTCAATGAGTCCTGGTCAATTAATGAAACAACGCATTGTATATACTCCATCGGGAAGAAGAACCTCTGCTAGCATCCACAGGAAAAAAACGCGCGTTTAATGTATGACTCATAAAATAATATTTTTATTAAATAACTTAATTAAATAAGTAATTTAAAACAATCACAAGCAATAATAAATAAATGAAAATAGTAATTGATTATAGAGAAAAAAAATTAATTCAACTTGTAAATTCTATCAAAATAATGAACGCAAAATATAAATCCATTGAAATTATTGTAGAAAATCTACCCCTCTCCGATGTGATTATAAAAGACAAACATGGAAATGAGAAACTCTTAATAGAAAGAAAAACTATAAATGATTTAGCAAGTTCGATCCAAGACGGTCGTTACAGTGAACAATCGTACCGTTTAACAAATTGCTGTGTTCATAATCATAATATTATGTATTTAATAGAGGGTAATATTTCAATGTGGAACAACCGTTATACAAGAATTACTTCGGATACAATTTATAGTGCGTTGGTGAGTTTAATGTATCACAAAGGATTCTCCGTATTGAGAACAAATACTCTAGTAGAGACTGCTGAATTTTTATTTCACATAGCTGTCAAAATAGAAAAATCGGAGAAATTATCTCCGCCAAAAAAGCCATATTATGAAAATGTAACTACGGCGTTGAAATGTAAAAGCAGCGAGACAATATCTTCGGATGATTCTGATATTGATCCTAATTCCGAACAACTCAAAACAAAATTCAATGTAACTCTTAAGAGCGAAGCAGTTAAATCAATAACACACGAAACGGTTGATACAAACCCGTCGCTTAAATACAGTAAATATGTAAAACGTGAGAAAAAAGGCAACATTACACCAGAAAACATCGATGTTATCATGCTAAGTCAAATACCAAATATAAGCGTGGATACAGCAATGCAGATATTAAAAAAATACAATACAATCTATCGTCTTATAAATATTCTTAATAAAACACCTGATGATTTAAAAGGTTTTATGGTAACAACTAAAACAGGAAAACGAAAACTTAGTTCTAGGGCAATACAGAACATTAAATTGTATTTGGTATCTACACAACAATAAACACATAATTATATTCACATATCGTATCAAATAGTAATATACAATTAATTTTTGTCTAATTTTATATTATATTAATGTCTGGTTTATTATTAACATCAGATAATATTTATGGTTTAGTAAATCCTCCTCCAGATCCAGTAAATGATTTGCCAGAGTCACATCAAACTATAAATTCGGCAGCTGTTCGGTGGGATTATTTTGTAGATTTGTCAAACAATATCGCTAGTCGATTGGTTGCCGGGAATAATATTACAATTCAAGGAAATGTTATTTCGGTCTCCGATATTAATCAGTCTGGTAATTCATATAATTCAATATCTACTTCACAATTGTCGAATTCGTATAATGTTATATCTACATCCAAACTATCAAACATCGACTTGTGCAATAATTCTATTATAGAATTGGTATTCGACGCATCAATCAACTACTTGGAAAACTACGAGATTGGAAATTTCCAATTAAAACAAAACAGTGTAAATGTTCGTTTGGGAGGGATGTATGTCACAGACGGAAATGTGTATTTAACTACTGACTATAGTAGTAATGTTGTGACCGATAGTTCAAACAATCAACATATCATAAACATTACCGATATTTCCAACCGCGTTTTTCTTGAATCATTTGAAGACCAACGACATATAGGTAATTTTCAAGACAATGGCGTATACGTACAAGGTGTAAATCCATTAGGATACGCAAAAAAAGGTGTTTCAGGCGAAGCAATATATCAAATTCCCTCATCGTTGATGAAGAACAATGTAAAAGCAATATCGTTTTGGGTAAAGGATTATGAATGTAGTAATTCATCATGGTTGGTAGCCAGTGATATTTCTTCTGATATTTACGATGTAACGGAGATACTTGGAGAAAACGATCTATTAATTGCATATGGTGGAAATTTAAAAACAATTTATTTTGACGGACAACCTCATCAATTATCCCCAAGAAATGTACACCCGCATCCTAGTGTGTACGAAATTACACCCGATTTATCTAGCGGTTCATTTTCTGGATGGCATCATATTTATATTGAAGCCAACACAACATTCCCCGACATAGATATATTGTCACGGGATGCTTCTTACAATAGTTTGGGAGCAATCGACGAAATTAGAATGTATTCCAATTATTTGACAGAACCAGACATAAAGGGTCTAGCCGTTGCTCCAACCTTTAGAACTTTAAATGATTTATCAAATATTGAACTACACTATCAACCTGGTTCTGGTAGCAACGAGAATTTAAAAACCGTCAACGAGTTACCGGTTCAACGTTTCTTATACTTCAATCACATTAGTTATTATGAACAAGAACTATTGTCTTATATGGCACAGTTTGACATTAGTATTAAGGATTTGTCTGAAAATATTAATGTCAGATTGGACGATTTGTCTCAAAACATAATAGAAGGTATTGTGCCAGTGTTGACCGATGTAAGTTTAAATCAGGGATCAATTGTAATAAATTTCACAAAAGATGTAAGTGCCCAAACTACATACGACTCTGCGAATTTTACGATTCGATACGATGACGTAACTGCTTCATATAACACAATCACTGTAGAAAGCGGAAAGGTTGTGTTGAAATATTTAACTGAAGTAGGAAGTGAAACAGCATTATTAACAAGTCCGAATTCAACATTAACTACTCAAACTTACACAGCTTCTACCGAACAACCCTCAACCTCATCCACCTCTTCTAAGGCGTTCGATGGACAACTTACGGGACAAGACTCCAATACGTGGAAATCATCGGTAGGGACATATAGTTCTGGAGATTATCAAGGTTCAGAGGTAACACAGGGATATTCTGGAGAATGGATACAAGTAAATATGGGAAATCCAACTGTAACTGGTATTTCAACCAAGGTGAAATCAGTTACAATTAAACCACAGCAAAATACGGCAACCTCTATTATCGATACGCATCCCTCAAACTTTAAATTGTTTGCGTCAAACGATGCTTCTTCATGGTCCGAAATAGCAAGTATTACTGATTTAAGTAGAGACACGTGGTATAGTAGTAGTTTCAATAATTATACGGTTACTCTATCCTCCCCGGAACAATATCAATACTGGAGATTGGTCGTAAGCAAGATTGTAGATGGTTCGCAAGTTTCAATAGGAGAACTGGATTTCAATGGGTCCATTGTAACAAACAACGCATTTACTTATACTGATTCTAACAAATTAGAAATAGCATACCGCAAAAATAACGACGCTACTAAAAATTTAACAGCATTGATTGGAGGGGGTAAAATCAATGAATTTATATATAAAGGATTAGGATTAACCAATATAACAAAGGAAATATTAACTGATCTTTCAGATGTTAGTTTAAATTCTATTATAGAAGGGCAATTTGTAAAATTTGATGGAACGCATTTTATTCCAACCAGCGACATATCCGATATTTCTCAAAACCTAGCAAATGAAATAGAACGCGCTATTTCAAAGGAAGCAAATATCGACGGTGCGATATCAACAATAAACGGTCAATTAACTACTCTTTTAACCGATGCTCCCACTACGTTGGATACTCTTAAAGAGATTGCCGATGTTTTGGGAGACCCAACCGATGCTAGTGGTGGAATCGGTTCCATTTTTAACAAAATACAAGATATATCGGACGATATTCTTGCGCTGTCGAATCAATCAACCACCAATTTGGGAGATTTATCGGGACAAACTGCTTCTACGATTAATGCATTAAGAAATGAACTGTTGGACGATATAGATGACCTTTCAATCAATGTGTTTGGTAGAATACAAGTTAGTGATACAAAACTAACCTTTTTTGAGATGATGACCCAACAACCAAATGCTTTTTCTGTAAGTGGAGATGTTGGTTCTACTGCTGCCGATATTACCTTAAATTGGACCTATGATAATATATTGGCAAATACAACCGATACCATACTAGCAAAACTTGCGTTTCAAAATAATCTAAAACAAAAAAATTTACCGTTTATAGACAATATTACATTTGAGATTTCTGGAAACATAAATACTGGTAATTCAACCTACGACAATACATCCAATACATGGATACCGTTTACAACTGGTATATGGCCAAAAACGTTTGGCAATACCGAAAATTACAATACGTCTACATATAAAACACTTACTATCACCAAGATTAGTCAAGAGCAGGCCAATTCTAATTCCATAAACAATATTTTAAGCAAAACAGATTTATTTGATGTTAGAGTATATGGAACAAATTATGCGGAAAACTTTCCAACTATAGATAACCGTTCGTTGTATTTTTATGGATTGTCTTTTGTAACTGCTCTTGCTCCTTCAACTCCTCAATTTTCTTCAGAAAACTCTATTGCTTCGAATAGTTCCATTACATTTAACTATTACGTAGCAGAAACGGAATTAAACGCCCCATCGTCCAATGGAGTATTAATTGACGCATCCAATACTTATTTTGATTTTGAAACAACCTCTTCTTCTGTATCCGGAACCGCAATTACCAATACAAACATACAAACCAATAGCAGTATTTCAAACGTGGCTAAAAATACGAATTATCCAATAGCAATAACCGGTTTACGTTCTGGAACCAAATATAAATTTTTTACATCAGCAAGAAATAACTTGACATCTACTACATCTTACTCGCAAACTTCTAATACAGCAACATCGTCTTTTACGCGGTTACCATCCAGTAGCGGAGCAAGCACTCCATCTTCATCTTGGTTTTCGGTATCAACCTATGCGTATAGAATATCCACTCCAACGGGTGGTTCGTGGAGTGGAGACAACCTTAGCAATTCGAGTGTACGTTATTTAAACAAATCCAATAACGATTATTTACAATTACTAAATTCAACAAGAACATTTGAAGTATCTCTCCCTTATTTTTCTACACAACAAAATACACAGGTTGGATTTGGTCAATTTATCGACAATAGTAATAACTTGACAGAAATTGTTTTCTCGATTGATGGAATACAACAGCAAGAATTAGTATATGGAGGATATGGTATTACGCCAACCAGAACCAATTCTAATGGAAATACAATAAATTATTTTTCTTCTCCATCAATCACAGACCCATACAATGGTAATTCAACTAATCAAGGATTTCGATTAAATGGAAGTTTTAATGTTCAAGATATTTTACATTCCAATATTGGAACACCATCTTCGCTTGGGTATTCGCTTAATTATACATTTGATAAGCATGCCGATGTTGGAGGAAATAGTATTTCATCAACGTTTAAAGTGTACATAGATGAATTCACAGGAAATCCAACCATTACCCGCGATGGAACAGACACATACGTAACATCTATCTCATATTGTATGGGAATCCCTAGTGTAGAAACATTTGACCTATCATTTAATAGAACGTATGGCAATATAAATTCGGAATATCAATATACAAGATATCATACATCATCCCCGGCAGGAATTACGGTTGGAGTGATATACAATGTAAGTAAAACAAATAGGTCTTCATCTAGTTATAGTGGAAAAATAAACATAGACAGAACCGATATTTCATCAAATGGACAATATCAATTCAATAGCACTGTCATAGACAGTAAAACATCAAATCGTTTCAGAGATATTTATTTTACACAAAGCATAGGAAGTCCGACCTCTGTAAATCAATCTCCAAGCGATACGTTATCAATAAACGAACGTTCTTTTAATCTAAACGGTGAAACATCTACAACAAACAATCAATCATTTATCTACTATTGCGATTATGCAAGTTTCAATAAAAGTGCTTCAAAAATAACGACTCCGCTGATTTCAACTACTGATTTGGGAGAGATAACCAATATGTCGGTTTTCAACTCTCAATTAAATAGCATATCTACGTCTAGTATATCAAATCATGAACAGACTCTTAACGATTGGACCCTTTTATTTATCAATGGACGGTTTCGAAGCAATACTTCTCAACGATACCCCGATGTTACTGGATATACGTGGACAAAACCACCAGGAGAAGGTAGTTTTTCGACGGATCTTACATACAATCATGGAGATACTGCTTATTATTTAAATGGATCTACCACAGGTTCAGGAAACAAATATAAATGGGTTGCATTTAAATTCACAGAATCGGATGCAACAACCACAACCGTTTCTGGTATTCAATACACTTACTTAAATGTATACAATCTTCTCTCCCAAAACTATTATTTTACGTCTACTGTATTGGGATATTTAAAAAGTAGTTCAAACAATAATGTTTTAGGATTTATACAGCAAACCTACAACAGTGCTTCGAGAATTGGAAATATATCAAGAGGGTATAGTCCAAGCGCTATTTGGTATTCACAGGATGCTGCCCAAACATTTGATACTATTTTTGAAGGAGAAAACAAATCAAATTATGGGTGTTCATTTGAGGAAAATTCGACCAATTGGGGACCAATTTTAGACACAACAAACGGCAATACAAATATCACTGTCTACATTGGATTTAATAACGGTGTATCGTTAGGATAAAAACAATTTATAAACATTATTCCAATCAATCACAACAAAACCGAACAAAAAATTTAAAAAACACATAAAAACGTAAAAAAGAAAACCATGTATACAAATCAAACCAAACCAATTAAAAAAATCAAATTAAGAACATAAAAGCAAAGGAAAATTGAAATCGTATTGAACTTAATAATTCGTAGCGATTAGTTAATATATATATAATGTGAATTATATATATATCGTATGTCGGATACTTCCGCGTTAGATATAAAGGAAAGAGTGGACTTTTTGTTCAAAAACTATTTGGGTTTTCCCAATACCGATGAAACAAAGCCTTATTTCAATGAAACAAATGTTAAGGCAAACAATTATGTTTTAGGTGAAGATGTGTTTATAAGTAACATCCCAATAGATCCAAGTTTTAACACACCAGTAACTACATCACAGGTACAACTAAGTGACTCAGATTTTAATAATTACAACTCAACATCAACAGTTGTAGAAGATACAACACAAACGATACGCAAATATGTCAAATTAAAATTGGAACCTGTTCCAGGTAGCAGTGAAAAATCATACTATAAACTCGATGATAGTGGTAACAATGTTTTAAGTGATTCAATACAGTTTAATAAAAATCAAGAAGGAAGCAGTGCTCCTTATTTGTATAAATTGTTTCCATCATCAGGAGTGGCCAGTAATGAACAAATTCCAAGTACATCAACAGGAGGTAATTGGATTTTTGACATAAAAAATGGTATAATTAATTTTCCAGATATACCAACGGAAACGGTAAATACGTCTAACCCGCCATACCTTACATTTTTTAAGTACATAGGTAAAAAGGGTATTAGTAATATTACCAACGACATAGCACAATTAAACACCGATAATACAGGAGTAATAACTGATTTATCAAGTGCTATTTATGAAAAACTATCGATTGAAATAAGAGATTTGTCTAGTGAGACGGTTCGTGATATATCCGACCTTTCATCGATTGCTTTTCATATTTTTTCAATGGAAATACATGATTTATCATTTGAAACATTAACTGATATTTCATTTGTAAAGTCACAACTTTCCCATGAATTATCCCAAGAGATAAGTGATCTCAGTAGTGAAACACTCCGAGATATAAGCGACCTTTCGTCCCTTACATTCAACCGTCTTAGTACTGAGATATCAGATCTTTCTAGTGAAACATCCATTGAAATCTCAACAATTCAATCACTAACGTCATATGAAATAAGTGACTTATCTTCTTATACGTCAAGTGAAGTGTCGCGACAAATAAATGACATAAGTAACGAAACAACACAAATCATAACGGATCTTTCATCTCTTACATTCAACCGTCTTAGTACTGAGATATCAGATCTTTCTAGTGAAACATCCATTGAAATATCAACAGTTCAATCACTAACGTCATATGAAATAAGTGACTTATCTTCTTATACGTCAAGTGAATTGTCCAGAGAGATTAGTGATATCGCTAGTGAAACTCTACGCGATATTAGTGACCTGTCATCACTAACCTTTCAAACACTAAGCACAGAAATATCAGACCTTAGTAGTGAAACATCCATTGAAATCTCAACAGTTCAATCCCTGGCGTCATATGAAATAAGTGATTTATCTTCTTATACGTCAAGTGAACTGTCTAGAGAAATCAGCGATAGTAACAGCGAAATCCTACGCGATATTAGTGACCTGTCATCACTAACCTTTCAAACACTAAGCACTGAAATATCCGACCTTAGTAGCGAAACATCGTCTGAAATATCACAAACAAAGGCATTTTTATCAACAACCATAGTAACTGAAATTTCAACCTTAAGCAGTGAAACCCTCCGTGATATTATTGATTTAAGCAACCTGCTTCATTCACGTATTTATCATGATATATCAGATGTAATAGGAGGTGCTGGAGAATCATTGGACACTCTTCGTGAATTGGAACTGTTTGTAACGGATTTAAGCGATGAAACAATAACATCATTGATATCTAGAGTAGTAGACCTTTCTGGCAGAGAAACATCCCATTACAATGCATTGTCTACCGAAATTAGTAGTTTAAATAGTGAAATGGAAGAAAAAGTCAGCGATTTATCATCACTGACTTTCCAAACACTTAGTACAGAAATATCAGACCTCTCCAGTGATACATCCGTCGAAATCTCAACGGTCCAATCCTTAACTTCATATGAAATCGAGGATCTTTCTTCTTATACGTCAAATGAATTGTCTAGAGAAATCAGTGAGATTAGCAGCGATACCTCTGCGGAGATTAGCGACCTATCATCGCTCACTTTCCAAACATTAAGCACAGAAATATCGGATCTCTCCAGCGAAGCATCAGCAGAGATCAGTACGGTCCAATCCTTAACTTCATATGAAATCGAGGATCTTTCTTCTTATACGTCAACTGAACTGTCTAGGGAAATCAGCGAACTCAGTAACGAAACTACGAGTAAAATAAGTGATCTATCATCGCTAACCTTCCAAACATTAAGCACAGAAATAGCTGATCTGTCCAGTGAAACTACGCGTGATATATTGGACCTGTCGTCATACACCTCTAGTGAACTGTTCAGAGAAATTAGCGACCTCAGCAGCGAAACTACCGAAAACATAAATGACCTTTCTTCACTAACCTTTCAAACGCTAAGCACAGAAATATCAGACCTCAGCAGTGAAACATCCATTGAAATCTCAACGGTCCAGTCACTTACTTCCTATGAAATAAGCGATTTATCGTCCTACACGTCTAGTGAACTGTCCAGAGAAATAAGTGACCTCAGCAGTGAAACCACTAGGGATATTGCACAGGCATACGACACATTACAATATACAGGTATTTGGAGTTTAGGTGCGTCGGGGGCGTCTGCTTATACCTTTACTGGTCCTGGTAATTTAAATGCAACCCAAAATCCAACCATTTATTTGGTAAGAGGAGAAACGTATCGGTTTGATAATAACTCAGGAGGACATCCATTTCAAATACAAAGTGCTTCAGGAATAGGAGGAACTGCTTACAACGATGGGGTAACAAATAATGCTGGCGGAAATGGTGTTGGCATCATAATTGATGTTCCATTTAATGCTCCATCAGTATTGTATTATCAGTGTACAGCGCATTCTAATATGCGAGGCGAAATTGTCATCAACGACAAGAAAAATGAAGAAGCAATACAAGACCTATCATCGCTAACCTTTCAAACATTAAGCACAGAAATATCTGACCTTAGCAGTGAAACAAGCACAGAAATATCAACCGTTCAATCATTGACTTCCTATGAAATTACTGACCTATCTTCTTACACGTCAAGTGAATTGTCCAGAGAAATAAGCGACTTAAGCAGCGAAACTACCAGTAACATCAATGATCTATCATCGCTAACCTTCCAAACGCTAAGCACAGAAATATCCGACCTTAGTAGTGAAACAAGCACAGAAATCTCAACGGTCCAGTCACTTACTTCCTATGAAATAAGCGATTTATCGTCCTACACGTCAAGTGAATTGTCCCGTGAAATAAGCGACCTTAGTAGTGAAACCGCAAGGGATATTACACAAGCATATGACACATTACAATATACAGGTATTTGGAGATTAGGAGCATCCGGTTCATCTGCTTACACCTTTACTGGTCCTGGTAATTTAAATGTAGCTCAAAATCCAACCATTTATTTGGTAAGAGGAGAAACGTATCGATTTGATAATAATTCAGGAGGACATCCATTTCAAATTCAAAGCGCGTCCGGAATAGGAGGAACTGCTTACAACGATGGGGTAACAAATAATGCTGGCGGAAATGGCGTAAGCATCATAATCGATGTTCCGTTTAATTCTCCATCAGTGTTGTATTACCAATGCACAGCACATTCCAATATGCAAGGTGAAATTGTTATTAACGACAAGAAAAATGAAGAAGCAATACAAGACCTATCATCGCTAACTTTCCAAACCCTAAACACTGAAATAAGTGATTTAAGCAATTACACATCCAGTGAATTGTCAAGGGAAATAAGTGACCTTTCTTCATTAACCTTTAATACACTAAGCACTGAAATAAGCGACCTTTCGAGTGACACTTCGATTGAAATCTCAACAGTCCAGTCCTTAACATCGTATGAAATAAGTGACCTATCCTCATACACCTCAAGTGAATTGTCCAGAGAAATAAGCGATCTGAGCAGTGAAACCGCACGGGATATTACACAAGCATACGACACATTACAATATACAGGTATTTGGAGTTTAGGTGCGTCGGGGGCGTCTGCTTACACCTTTACTGGTCCTGGCAATTTAAACGCAACGCAAAATCCAACCATTTATTTGGTAAGAGGAGAAACGTATCGATTTGATAATAATTCAGGCGGACACCCATTTCAAATACAAAGCGTGTCCGGAATAGGAGGAAGCGCTTACAACGATGGTGTAACCAATAATGCCGGAGGAAATGGTGTAAGCATCATAATTGATGTTCCGTTTAATTCTCCATCAGTGTTGTATTACCAATGCACAGCACATTCCAATATGAAAGGTGAAATTGTCATTAACGACAAGAAAAATGAAGAAGCAATACAAGACCTTTCTTCATTAATTTTCCAAACGCTAAGCACAGAAATATCCGACCTTAGTAGTGAAACAAGCACAGAAATATCAACAGTCCAAACCATTGCTTCATATGAAATAAGTGATCTATCGTCCTATACTTCCAGCGAATTATCACGTGAAATATCAGACCTTTCTAGCGAAACTACCCGTGATATTAGTAATGTTAGGTCGGATACTTCCCAAGAAATAACGGATCTTTCATCTTATACGTCGAGTGAATTGTCCAGAGAAATAAGCGACCTTAGCAGTGAAACAACACAAAATATAACGGATCTTTCTTCATTGACATTCCATACACTAAGTACTGAAATATCTGACCTGAGCAGCGATACTTCAATAGAAATCAGTGTGGTTCAATCATTGACTTCCCAAGAAATAACGGATCTTTCATCTTATACGTCGAGTGAATTGTCAAGAGAAATAAGCGACCTTAGTAGTGAAACAACACAAAATATAACGGATCTTTCTTCATTGACATTCCATACATTAAGTACTGAAATATCAGACCTGAGCAGCGATACTTCAATAGAAATCAGTGCTATCAAGTATGAACTATCTACTACCATTAGCACAGAAATATCCGACCTCAGTAGTGAAATAGTAAGAGACATATTTGATTTAAGCAGTGCTTTACACCACCGTATTTTGATTGATATTAGCGAAGTCATTGGTGGGGCAGGTGAATCATTGGATACGCTTCGTGAACTAGAGTTGTTTGTAACCGATTTAAGCGACGCAACTGTAACCAGTTTGATATCTAAGGTTGTTGACCTTTCTGGTAGAGAAACAAGTCATTACAATAATCTTTCTACTGATATCAAAGACTTAAGCGAGTCGTTTAACACTGGTGTAAGTGATTTGTCTTCCTTAATGTTTCACACACTAAGCACAGAAATATCCGACCTCAGCAGTGATACATCCATAGAAATAAGTGTTGTGCAATCACTTGCTTCTCAAGAGATTAGCGACCTATCGTCTTACACTTCAAGCGAACTTTCAAGAGAAATTAGCGAGATTAGCAGTGATACATCAGCAGAAATTAGTGACCTATCGTCATTAACATTTCTTACACTAAGCACTGAAATATCGGACTTAAGCAGCGATACTTCAATAGAAATCAGTGTGGTTCAATCGTTGACTTCGTATGAAATCAGCGACCTGTCATCCTACACGTCTAGTGAACTTTCCAGGGAAATCAGTGAGATTAGCAGTGATACATCAGCAGAAATTAGTGACTTATCGTCATTAACATTTCTTACACTAAGCACAGAAATATCGGACTTAAGCAGCGATACTTCAATAGAAATCAGTGTGGTTCAATCATTGACTTCTTATGAAATTAGCGACTTGTCATCCTACACGTCTAGTGAACTTTCCAGGGAAATCAGCGAGATTAGTAGTGATACATCAGCAGAAATTAGTGACTTATCGTCATTAACATTTCTAACACTAAGCACAGAAATATCCGACCTCAGCAGTGATACCTCCATAGAGATAAGTGTGGTTCAATCATTGACTTCTTATGAAATTAGTGATTTGTCATCGTATACTTCCAGCGAACTAACCCGCGAAATTAGTACCCTTCGCACTGAAAAAGGTAGTGAATTAGAAGATTTGTCGTCTGTTGTATTTAGCACGCTAAGCACAGAGATATCCGACTTAAGCAGTGATACTTCAATAGAAATCAGTGTGGTTCAATCATTAACATCATATGAAATTAGTGATTTGTCATCCTATACATCAAGCGAACTTTCCAGAGAAATATCGGAAATTAGTAGTGATACATCAGCAGAGATTAGTGATCTTTCTTCACTAACCTTTCTTACCTTAAGCACAGAGATATCCGACTTAAGTAGTGATACTTCAATAGAAATCAGCGTGGTTCAATCATTAACATCATATGAAATTAGTGATTTGTCATCGTATACTTCCAGCGAACTTTCCAGAGAAATATCGGAAATTAGCAGTGATACATCAGTAGAGATTAGTGATCTTTCTTCATTGACATTCCTTACCTTAAGCACTGAAATATCTGACTTGTCCAGCGATACGTCTGTGGAAATTAGTGTTACCAAAGCGGAGCTGTCTACGACCATTAGTACAGAAATTTCTACATTGAGTAGCGAAACCGTAAGGGATATTGTTGATTTAAGTAATATTCTTCATTCGCGTATTTACCATGACATTTCTGATGTGATTGGTGGGGCAGGCGAATCATTGGATACATTACGAGAACTAGAAGTGTTTGTTACTGATTTAAGTGATGCAACCGTAACCAGTTTAGTATCCAAAGTAGTAGACCTTTCCGGTAGAGAAACTACACACTATACCAGTCTTTCTACTGATATCAAAGATTTAAGCGAGGCATTTAATAGTGATGTAGACGATTTATCGTCTATTGTGTTTAATACACTAAGTACTGAAATATCCGACCTCAGTAGCGATACTTCTACAGAAATAAGCGTGGTTCAATCATTGACTTCGCATGAAATATCTGACTTATCGTCTTACACATCGAGTGAACTGAGTCGCGAAATCAGCGAAATTAGCAGTGATACATCAGCGGAAATCAGCGACCTATCATCATTGACATTCAGTACGTTGAGCACTGAGATCAGCGACCTCAGCAGTGATACGTCTATTGAAATAAGTGTGGTTCAATCATTGACTTCACAAGAAATTAGTGATCTATCATCATACACTTCAAATGAATTGTCCAGGGAAATCAGTGAGATTAGTAGTGATACATCAGCAGAGATCAGCGACCTATCGTCATTAACATTTCTTACACTAAGCACTGAAATATCGGACCTCAGCAGTGATACTTCTATTGAAATCAGTGTTGTTCAATCGTTGACTTCGCAAGAAATTAGTGATCTATCATCATACACTTCAAGCGAACTGAGTCGCGAAATCAGCGAGATTAGTAGTGATACATCAGCGGAAATCAGCGACCTTTCTTCATTAACGTTCAGTACGTTAAGCACTGAAATTAGCGACCTCAGCAGCGATGTTTCAACAGAAATAAGTGTTGTTCAATCATTGACTTCATATGAAATTAGTGATTTGTCATCATACACTTCAAGCGAACTGAATCGCGAAATCAGCACGCTTCGTACTGAAAAAGGCAGTGAATTGGAAGATTTATCGTCTATTGTGTTTAACACACTAAGTACTGAGATTTCAGACCTTAGCAGCGATACATCCATAGAAATAAGTGTGGTTCAGTCGTTGACTTCTTATGAGATTAGTGACTTGTCGTCTTACACTTCAAGCGAACTTTCTAGAGAAATCAGTGAGATTAGCAGTGATACGTCAGCAGAAATTAGTGACCTATCATCGCTAACATTCCTTACCTTAAGCACAGAGATATCTGACTTGTCTAGCGATACATCAGTAGAAATAAGTGTTGTGCAATCATTGGCGTCTTATGAGATTAGTGACTTGTCGTCTTACACTTCAAGCGAACTTTCCAGAGAAATTAGCGAGATCAGCAGTGATACATCATCAGAGATTAGTGATCTTTCTTCTCTTACCTTTCTTACCTTAAGCACTGAGATTTCTGACCTCAGTAGCGATACATCCGTTGAAATTAGCGCTACTAAGGCAGAACTGTCTACTACAATCAGTACGGAAATTTCAACATTGAGTAGTGAAACTGTGAGAGATATTGTTGACTTAAGTAATATTCTCCATTCACGCATCTATCATGACATTTCGGATGTGATTGGTGGGGCAGGAGAATCATTGGATACTTTGCGAGAACTAGAAGTGTTTGTTACTGATTTAAGTGATGCAACTGTAACTAGTTTAGTATCTAAGGTAGTAGACCTTTCTGGTAGAGAAACATCTCATTATAATAGTCTTTCAACGGATATCAAAGACTTAAGCGACTCTTTTAATAGCGATGTTGATGATTTGTCGTCTGTCGTATTTAGCACTCTAAGCACAGAAATATCTGACTTATCCAGCGATACGTCCATTGAAATAAGTGTTGTTCAATCATTGACTTCGCATGAAATTAGCGACCTATCGTCTTACACTTCGAGCGAACTGAGTCGCGAAATCAGCGAGATTAGCAGTGATACGTCAGCAGAAATTAGTGACCTATCGTCCATAACATTTAATACGTTGAGCACTGAGATTTCAGACTTAAGTAGCGATACGTCCATTGAAATAAGTGTTGTGCAATCATTGACTTCGCATGAAATTAGTGACCTATCGTCTTATACTTCAAGTGAACTGAGTCGCGAAATCAGTGAGATTAGCAGTGATACGTCAGCAGAAATTAGTGACCTATCGTCCATAACATTTAATACGTTGAGCACTGAGATTTCAGACTTAAGTAGCGATACGTCCATTGAAATAAGTGTTGTTCAGTCACTTACTTCTTATGAAATTAGCGATCTATCATCTTACACTTCAGGTGAATTATCCAGAGAAATCAGTGAGATTAGCAGTGATACATCATCAGAGATTAGCGACCTTTCTTCGCTAACCTTTCTTACCCTAAGCACAGAGATATCCGACTTGTCCAGCGATACTTCTATTGAAATAAGCACCGTTCAGTCGTTGGCATCGTATGAAATTAGAGATTTATCATCGTATACTTCTAGCGAACTAAACCGTGAAATTAGTACCCTTCGCACTGAAAAAGGTAGTGAATTAGAAGATTTGTCTTCTGTTGTATTTAACACACTAAGCACTGAAATATCGGACCTAAGCAGTGATACTTCAATAGAAATAAGTGTGGTCCAATCATTAACATCATATGAAATTAGCGATTTATCATCGTATACTTCCAGCGAATTATCCAGAGAAATATCTGAAATTAGCAGTGATACATCAGCAGAGATTAGCGACCTTTCTTCCCTGACATTCTTGACGTTAAGCACCGAAATATCAGACTTAAGTAGCGATACTTCTATTGAAATAAGCACAGTTCAATCGTTGGCTTCCAGTGAAATCAGTGATCTATCATCGTACACTTCAAGTGAACTTTCCAGAGAAATAAGTGAAATTAGTAGTGATACATCAGCGGAAATCAGCGACCTTTCTTCGTTGACGTTCCTTACCTTAAGCACAGAGATTTCCGATCTATCGAGTGATACATCCACTGAAATTAGCGCTACCAAGGCAGACCTGTCTACTACAATCAGCACTGAAATTTCAACATTAAGTAGTGAAACCGTAAGGGATATTGTGGACTTAAGCAATATTCTTCATTCACGTATTTACCATGACATTTCAGATGTTATTGGTGGAGCAGGTGAATCGTTGGATACATTACGAGAACTAGAAGTGTTTGTTACTGATTTAAGTGACGCAACTGTAACTAGTTTAGTATCTAAGGTAGTAGACCTTTCCGGTAGAGAAACTACCCATTATACAAATCTTTCCACTGATATCAAAGACTTAAGCGATGCTTTTAACAGTGATGTTGATGATTTGTCGTCTATTGTATTTAGTACATTAAGCACCGAAATATCCGACCTCAGCAGTGATACTTCTATTGAAATAAGTGTAGTCCAATCGTTGGCATCGTATGAAATTAGTGATTTATCATCGTATACTTCTAGCGAACTTTCCAGGGAAATATCCGAATTGAGCAGTGATACTTCGACGGAAATTAGCGACTTATCGTCATTAACATTTCTAACATTAAGCACAGAAATATCAGACCTAAGCAGTGATACTTCTATTGAAATAAGTGTAGTCCAATCATTAACTTCATATGAAATAACCGACTTGTCATCTTACACTTCTAGCGAACTTTCCAGAGAAATTAGCGAGATTAGCAGTGATACATCGGCAGAGATTAGTGACCTATCGTCGCTGACATTTCTTACCCTAAGCACAGAAATATCAGATCTAAGCAGCGATACTTCTATTGAAATAAGTGTAGTCCAATCGTTGACATCGTATGAAATTAGTGATTTATCATCGTACACTTCCAGTGAACTGAATCGTGAAATCAGCACCCTTCGCACTGAGAAAGGTAGCGAATTAGAAGATTTATCTTCTGTCGTGTTTAACACCCTAAGCACGGAAATATCAGACCTCAGCAGTGATACTTCTATTGAAATAAGTGTAGTCCAGTCGTTGACTTCGCATGAAATTAGTGACTTGTCGTCTTACACTTCAAGTGAACTTTCCAGAGAAATTAGCGAGATTAGCAGTGATACATCAGCAGAGATTAGTGACCTTTCTTCGTTAACATTTCTTACCTTAAGCACAGAAATATCCGACTTAAGCAGCGATACATCCGTTGAAATTAGCGCTACTAAGGCAGAACTTTCTACTACAATCAGTACGGAAATTTCAACGTTGAGTAGTGAAACCGTAAGGGATATTGTAGATTTAAGCAATATTCTTCATTCACGAATCTATCATGACATTTCTGATGTTATTGGTGGAGCAGGCGAATCGTTGGATACATTGCGAGAACTAGAAGTGTTTGTTACTGATTTAAGTGATGCAACCGTAACCAGTTTAGTATCCAAAGTAGTAGACCTTTCCGGTAGAGAAACTACACATTATACAAATCTTTCCACGGATATCAACGACTTAAGTGACGCATTTAACAGCGATGTCGATGATTTGTCGTCTGTCGTATTTAGCACGCTAAGCACAGAAATATCTGACTTGTCCAGCGATACGTCCATTGAAATAAGTGTTGTTCAATCATTGGCTTCGCATGAAATTAGTGATTTGTCATCCTATACTTCAAGTGAATTATCCAGAGAAATATCTGAAATTAGTAGTGATACATCAGCAGAGATTAGTGATCTATCGTCATTAACATTTCTTACCTTAAGCACAGAGATATCAGACTTATCCAGCGATACGTCCATTGAAATAAGCACCGTTCAATCGTTGGCTTCCAGTGAAATTAGTGACCTATCATCATATACTTCAAGTGAATTATCCAGGGAAATATCTGAAATTAGCAGTGATACATCGGCAGAGATTAGTGATCTATCGTCATTAACATTTCTTACCTTAAGCACAGAGATATCAGACTTATCCAGCGATACGTCCATTGAAATAAGTGTTGTTCAATCATTGACATCTTATGAAATTAGTGATTTGAGTAGTTACACTTCAAGTGAACTGAATCGTGAAATCAGCACCCTTCGCACTGAAAAGGGTAGTGATTTAGAAGATTTGTCTTCAATAGTGTTTAACACATTAAGCACAGAAATATCTGACTTGTCCAGTGATACGTCCATTGAAATAAGTGTTGTTCAATCATTGACTTCGGATGAAATTAGTGACTTGAGCAGTTACACGTCTAGCGAACTTTCCAGGGAAATATCTGAAATTAGCAGTGATACATCAGCAGAGATTAGTGATCTTTCTTCACTAACCTTTCTTACCTTAAGCACAGAGATTTCAGACTTGTCTAGTGATACTTCAATTGAAATAAGTGTTGTTCAATCATTGACATCTTATGAAATTAGTGATTTGTCATCGTATACTTCAAGTGAACTTTCCAGAGAAATATCTGAAATTAGCAGTGATACCTCAGCAGAGATTAGCGACCTTTCTTCGTTGACCTTCCTTACCTTAAGCACAGAGATATCAGACTTATCCAGCGATACGTCTGTAGAAATTAGTGTTACCAAAGCGGAGCTGTCTACGACCATTAGTACAGAAATTTCAACATTGAGTAGTGAAACCGTAAGGGATATTGTTGATTTAAGTAATATTCTTCATTCGCGTATTTACCATGACATTTCTGATGTTATTGGCGGAGCAGGTGAATCGTTGGATACATTACGAGAACTAGAAGTATTTGTTACTGATTTAAGTGATGCAACCGTAACCAGTTTACTATCCAAAGTAGTAGACCTTTCCGGTAGAGAAACTACTCATTATACAAGTCTTTCAACGGATATCAACGACTTAAGTGACGCATTTAACAGTGGTGTTGATGATTTGTCGTCTGTTGTATTTAGAACATTAAGCACAGAGATATCCGACTTGTCCAGCGATACGTCTATTGAGATAAGCGTGGTTCAATCATTGACTTCGGATGAAATTAGTGACTTGAGCAGTTACACATCTAGCGAACTTTCCAGGGAAATATCTGAAATTAGCAGTGATACATCAGCAGAGATTAGCGACCTTTCTTCGTTAACATTTCTTACCTTAAGCACAGAGATATCCGACTTGTCCAGCGATACCTCAATTGAAATAAGTGTTGTGCAATCATTGACTTCGCATGAAATTAGTGATTTGTCATCGTATACTTCCAGCGAATTATCCAGGGAAATATCTGAAATTAGCAGTGATACATCAGCAGAGATTAGCGACCTTTCTTCGTTAACCTTTCTTACCCTAAGCACAGAGATATCCGACTTATCCAGCGATACGTCTATTGAAATAAGTGTGGTTCAGTCATTGGCTTCGTATGAAATTAATGATCTATCATCATACACTTCAAGTGAATTGTCCAGAGAAATATCTGAAATTAGCAGTGATACATCGGCAGAAATTAGTGACCTTTCTTCGTTAACATTTCTTACCTTAAGCACAGAGATATCCGACTTGTCCAGCGATACTTCAATTGAAATAAGTGTTGTTCAGTCGTTGACTTCGTATGAAATTAGTGATCTATCATCATACACTTCTAGCGAACTGAATCGCGAAATCAGCACGCTTCGTACTGAAAAAGGTAGCGAATTGGAAGATTTGTCTTCTATTGTGTTTAATACTTTAAGCACCGAAATATCCGACTTGTCTAGCGATACATCCATAGAAATAAGTGTTGTTCAATCATTGACTTCTCATGAAATTAGTGACCTATCGTCTTACACTTCAAGTGAATTATCCAGAGAAATAAGTGAAATTAGTAGTGATACATCGGCAGAAATTAGTGACCTATCGTCATTAACATTTCTTACCTTAAGTACAGAAATATCAGATCTCAGCAGTGATACATCCATAGAAATAAGTGTTGTTCAGTCGTTGACTTCCAGTGAAATTAGTGACCTATCATCATACACTTCAAGTGAACTTTCTAGAGAAATAAGTGAGATTAGCAGTGATACATCGGCAGAAATTAGTGATCTTTCTTCATTAACATTTCTTACCTTAAGCACCGAAATATCCGACTTAAGCAGTGATACGTCTGTGGAAATTAGCGCTACTAAGGCAGAATTGTCTACTACCATTAGCACCGAAATTTCAACGTTAAGCAGTGAAACCGTAAGGGATATTGTGGATTTAAGTAACATTCTTCATTCGCGTATTTACCATGACATTTCAGATGTTATTGGTGGAGCCGGCGAATCATTGGATACCTTACGAGAACTAGAAGTGTTTGTTACTGATTTAAGCGACGCAACGGTAACTAGTCTTGTATCAAAGGTAGTAGACCTTTCAGGTAGAGAAACGTCTCATTATACAAGTCTTTCTACTGATATCAAAGATTTAAGTGACTCATTTAACAGTGATGTTGATGATTTGTCATCGATTGTATTTAACACTCTAAGCACAGAGATATCTGACTTGTCTAGTGATACGTCCATAGAAATAAGTGTTGTTCAATCATTGGTTTCATATGAAATCAGTGACCTATCGTCTTATACTTCCAGCGAACTTTCCAGAGAAATATCAGAAATTAGCAGTGATACTTCAGCAGAGATTAGTGATCTATCATCATTAACATTTCTTACCTTAAGCACTGAGATATCGGACTTGTCGAGTGATACTTCAATCGAAATAAGTGTGGTTCAGTCATTGGCTTCGTATGAGATTAGTGATTTGTCATCATACACTTCAAGTGAACTTTCCAGGGAAATAAGTGAAATTAGCAGTGATACATCGGCAGATATTAGTGATCTTTCTTCGTTGACATTTCTTACCTTAAGCACCGAAATATCGGACTTAAGCAGCGATACGTCTATTGAAATAAGTGTTGTACAATCATTGGCTTCGTATGAAATTAGTGATTTGTCATCATACACTTCAAGTGAACTTTCCAGAGAAATCAGTGAGATTAGCAGTGATACATCAGCAGAGATTAGTGACCTTTCTTCTCTTACATTCCTTACCTTAAGCACTGAAATATCCGACCTCAGCAGCGATACGTCCATAGAAATAAGTGTTGTTCAATCATTGACTTCGTATGAAATTAGTGATTTGTCGTCATACACTTCAAGTGAATTGAATCGTGAAATTAGCACACTTCGTACTGAAAAAGGTAGTGAATTGGAGGATTTATCTTCTATTGTGTTCAATACATTAAGTACTGAGATTTCCGACCTTAGCAGTGATACATCCATAGAAATAAGTGTTGTGCAATCATTGACTTCGTATGAAATTACTGACCTGTCGTCTTACACTTCAAGTGAACTTTCCAGAGAAATAAGTGAGATTAGTAGTGATACTTCAGCAGAGATTACTGATCTTTCTTCATTAACATTTCTTACCTTAAGCACAGAGATATCTGACCTGTCGAGCGATACATCAACCGAAATAAGTGTGGTTCAGTCATTGGCATCGTATGAAATTAGTGATTTATCATCTTACACTTCCAGCGAATTATCCAGAGAAATAAGTGAAATTAGCAGCGATACATCAGCAGAGATTAGTGATCTATCGTCCTTGACATTCCTTACCTTAAGTACAGAGATTTCTGACCTCAGCAGCGATACATCCGTGGAAATTAGTGTTACCAAAGCGGAACTGTCTACGACCATTAGCACAGAAATTTCTACATTGAGTAGCGAAACCGTAAGGGATATTGTAGATTTAAGCAATATTCTTCATTCACGAATCTATCATGACATTTCTGATGTTATTGGTGGGGCAGGTGAATCATTGGATACATTGCGAGAACTCGAAGTATTTGTGACTGATTTAAGCGACGCAACAGTTACCAGTTTGGTGTCGAAGGTAGTGGACCTTTCCGGTAGAGAAACGTCTCATTATACAAGTCTTTCTACTGATATCAAAGATTTAAGTGACTCATTTAATAGTGATGTTGGTGATTTGTCATCGTTGGTATTTAGCACACTAAGCACTGAAATTTCTGACTTGTCTAGCGATACGTCAATAGAAATAAGTGTTGTGCAATCATTAACTTCTCAAGAGATTAGTGATTTATCATCTTACACTTCAAGTGAACTTTCCAGAGAAATAAGTGAGATTAGTAGCGATACATCAGCAGAGATTAGTGATCTTTCTTCATTAACATTTCTTACACTAAGCACTGAGATATCTGACCTCAGCAGCGATACATCAACCGAAATAAGTGTGGTTCAGTCATTGGCTTCGTATGAAATTAGTGACTTGTCATCTTACACATCAAGCGAACTTTCCAGAGAAATATCTGAAATTAGCAGCGATACATCAGCAGAGATTAGTGACCTATCGTCATTGACATTCCTTACCTTAAGCACAGAGATTTCGGACTTAAGTAGCGACACATCCATAGAAATTAGTATTGTGCAATCATTGACTTCTCAAGAGATTAGCGACCTATCGTCTTACACTTCAAGTGAACTTTCAAGAGAAATAAGTGAAATTAGCAGTGATACATCAGCAGAGATTAGTGACCTTTCTTCTCTTACATTCCTTACCTTAAGCACGGAGATATCTGACTTGTCGAGTGATACATCCATAGAAATAAGTGTTGTTCAGTCGTTGACTTCTTACGAAATTACCGATCTATCATCTTACACGTCGAGTGAACTTAAGAGAGAAATCAGCACTCTTCGCACCGAAAAAGGTAGTGAATTGGAAGATTTGTCTTCGGTTGTATTTAGTACACTAAGCACTGAAATATCGGATCTTTCCAGCGATACATCCACTGAAATAAGTGTGGTTCAGTCCATTGCTTCTTATGAAATTAGTGACCTATCATCATACACTTCCAGTGAACTTTCCAGAGAAATAAGTGAAATTAGCAGTGATACATCAGCAGAGATTAGTGATCTTTCTTCGTTGACATTCCTTACCTTAAGCACAGAGATATCAGACTTGTCTAGTGATACCTCCATAGAAATAAGTGTTGTTCAATCATTGACTTCGCATGAAATTAGTGATCTATCGTCTTACACTTCAAGTGAACTGTCCAGAGAAATTAGTGAGATTAGCAGTGATACTTCAGCAGAGATTAGCGATCTTTCTTCGTTGACATTCCTTACCTTAAGCACGGAGATATCTGACTTGTCGAGTGATACATCCGTGGAAATTAGTGCTACCAAAGTGGAACTGTCTACGACCATTAGTACTGAAATTTCAACGTTAAGTAGTGAAACATTGAGGGATATTGTGGATTTAAGTAACATTCTTCATTCGCGTATTTATCATGATATTTCAGATGTTATTGGTGGAGCAGGTGAATCATTGGATACCTTGCGAGAACTCGAGATATTTGTTACTGATTTAAGCGATGCTACAGTAACCAGTTTGATATCAACGTTGGCAGACCTTTCTGGAAGGGAGACATCTCATTACGCAAGTCTTTCTACAGATATCAAAGATTTAAGTGACTCGTTCAATAGTGACGTAAGTGATTTATCATCACTGGTATTTAACACGCTAAGCACTGAAATATCAGACTTGTCTAGCGATACGTCCATAGAAATAAGTGTTGTTCAATCATTGACTTCGTATGAAATTAGTGACCTATCATCTTATACTTCAAGTGAACTTTCCAGAGAAATTAGTGAAATTAGTAGCGATACATCGGCAGAAATTAGTGATCTTTCTTCGTTAACATTTCTTACACTTAGCACAGAGATATCGGACTTAAGCAGCGATACGTCGATAGAAATAAGTGTTGTACAATCATTGGCTTCGTATGAAATTAGCGACCTATCGTCTTATACTTCCAGCGAATTATCCAGAGAAATCTCTGAAATTAGCAGTGATACATCGGCAGAAATTAGTGACCTATCGTCATTAACATTTCTTACACTGAGCACCGAAATATCGGACTTAAGTAGTGATACGTCGATAGAAATAAGTGTTGTACAATCATTGGCTTCGTATGAAATTAGCGACCTATCGTCTTACACTTCCAGCGAATTATCCAGAGAAATAAGTGAAATTAGTAGCGATACATCAGCAGAAATTAGTGACCTATCGTCATTAACATTTCTTACACTGAGCACCGAAATATCGGACTTAAGTAGTGATACGTCGATAGAAATAAGTGTGATTCAGTCATTGACTTCGTATGAAATTAGTGATTTGTCATCATACACCTCAAGCGAACTGAATCGCGAAATCAGCACGCTTCGTACTGAAAAAGGTAGTGAATTGGAAGATTTGTCTTCTGTTGTGTTTAACACACTAAGCACCGAAATATCTGACCTCAGCAGTGATACGTCCATAGAAATAAGTGTTGTTCAGTCATTGGTTTCGCATGAAATTAGTGACCTATCATCCTATGCTTCCAGTGAACTTTCCAGAGAAATTAGTGAAATTAGCAGCGATACATCGGCAGAGATTAGTGATCTTTCTTCGTTGACATTCCTTACCTTAAGCACAGAGATATCTGACTTAAGTAGCGATACTTCAATTGAAATAAGTGTTGTACAATCATTGGCTTCTCAAGAGATTAGCGACCTGTCGTCTTACACATCAAGTGAACTTTCCAGAGAAATTAGTGAGATTAGTAGCGATACATCAGCAGAAATTAGTGACCTATCGTCATTAACATTTCTAACACTGAGCACTGAGATTTCAGATCTATCGAGTGATACATCCGTGGAAATTAGTGTTACCAAAGCGGAACTGTCTACGACCATTAGCACAGAAATTTCTACATTGAGTAGCGAAACCGTAAGGGATATTGTTGATTTAAGTAATATTCTTCATTCACGTATTTACCATGACATTTCAGATGTTATTGGTGGGGCAGGCGAATCATTGGATACATTACGAGAACTCGAAGTGTTTGTTACTGATTTAAGCGACGCAACAGTTACAAGTCTAGTGTCGAAGGTAGTGGACCTTTCTGGAAGAGAAACATCTCATTATACAAATCTTTCTACGGATATCAAAGATTTAAGTGATGCGTTTAATAGTGATGTTGAGGATTTATCATCATTGGTATTTAACACACTAAGCACTGAGATTTCGGACTTGTCGAGTGATACATCCATAGAAATAAGTGTTGTGCAATCATTGGCTTCTCAAGAGATTAGCGACCTGTCGTCTTACACCTCAAGCGAACTTTCCAGAGAAATAAGCGAGATTAGTAGCGATACATCAGCAGAGATTAGTGATCTATCATCATTAATGTTCCTTACCTTAAGCACAGAGATTTCTGACTTAAGTAGTGATACGTCCATAGAAATAAGTGTTGTACAATCATTGACATCGGATGAAATCAGTGATTTGTCATCTTACACATCAAGTGAACTTTCCAGAGAAATTAGTGAGATTAGTAGCGATACATCGGCAGAGATTAGTGACCTATCATCATTAACATTTCTTACACTGAGCACAGAGATTTCTGACTTAAGTAGTGATACGTCCATAGAAATAAGTGTCGTACAATCATTAGCATCCAGGGAAATCAGCGATTTGAGTAGTTACACATCAAGTGAACTTTCCAGAGAAATTAGTGAGATTAGTAGTGATACATCGGCAGAGATTAGTGACCTTTCTTCGTTGGCATTCCTTACCTTAAGCACAGAGATATCCGACTTAAGTAGTGATACGTCCATAGAAATAAGTGTTGTTCAATCGTTGGCTTCTTACGAAATTAGTGATTTGTCATCATACACTTCTAGCGAACTTAACAGAGAAATCAGCACTCTTCGCACCGAAAAAGGTAGTGAATTAGAAGATTTATCTTCTGTTGTATTTAGCACACTAAGTACTGAGATTTCCGACCTTAGCAGCGATACATCTGTTGAAATAAGTGTGGTTCAATCATTAACGTCCTATGAAATTAGTGATTTGAGTAGTTACACTTCCAGCGAATTATCCAGAGAAATAAGCGAGATTAGTAGCGATACATCAGCAGAGATTAGCGACCTTTCTTCGTTGACATTCCTTACCTTAAGCACAGAGATTTCGGACTTGTCGAGTGATACGTCTATTGAAATAAGTGTGGTTCAGTCATTGACTTCGCATGAAATTACTGACTTGTCGTCTTACACTTCCAGTGAACTTTCTAGAGAAATAAGTGAGATTAGCAGTGATACATCGGCAGAGATTAGTGACCTATCGTCATTAACATTTCTAACACTAAGCACTGAGATTTCCGATCTATCGAGTGATACATCCGTGGAAATTAGTGCTACCAAATTGGAACTGTCTACTACCATTAGTACTGAAATTTCAACGTTAAGCAGTGAAACAGTAAGGGATATTGTGGATTTAAGCAATATTCTTCATTCACGTATTTACCATGACATATCAGATGTAATTGGTGGAGCAGGCGAATCATTGGATACCTTACGAGAACTCGAAGTGTTTGTTACTGATTTAAGCGACGCAACAGTAACTAGTTTGGTATCAAAGGTAGTTGACCTTTCTGGAAGGGAGACATCTCATTATGCAAGTCTTTCTACAGATATCAAGGATTTAAGTGACTCGTTTAATAGTGACGTAAGCGATTTATCATCACTGGTATTTAACACGCTAAGCACTGAAATATCAGACTTAAGTAGTGATACGTCCATGGAAATAAGTGTGGTTCAGTCTCTGACTTCTCATGAAATCAGCGACCTATCATCCTATACTTCAAGTGAACTTTCCAGAGAAATTAGTGAGATTAGTAGTGATACATCGGTAGAGATTAGTGACCTATCATCATTAACCTTTCTTACCTTAAGCACTGAAATATCAGACTTAAGCAGTGATACGTCTGTTGAAATAAGTGTTGTTCAGTCATTGACTTCTTCTGAAATCAGTGACCTATCGTCTTACACTTCCAGCGAATTATCCAGAGAAATAAGCGAGATTAGTAGTGATACATCAGTAGAGATCATTGACCTATCATCATACGCTTCAAGTGAACTTTCCAGAGAAATTAGTGAGATTAGTAGTGATACATCGGTAGAAATTAGTGACCTTTCTTCGTTGACATTCCTTACCTTAAGCACAGAGATTTCAGACTTAAGCAGCGATACATCCATTGAAATAAGTGTTGTTCAGTCATTGACTTCTTCTGAAATTAGTGATCTATCATCATACACTTCCAGCGAACTGAATCGCGAAATCAGCACTCTTCGCACAGAAAAGGGTAGTGATTTAGAAGATTTGTCTTCTGTTGTATTTAACACATTAAGTACGGAGATTTCAGACTTGTCCAGTGATACTTCTCTTGAAATAAGTATTGTTCAGTCATTGACTTCTTCTGAAATCGAGGACCTATCATCATACACTTCCAGCGAACTTTCTAGAGAAATAAGCGAGATTAGTAGCGATACATCAGCAGAAATTAGCGATCTTTCTTCGTTAACCTTTCTTACCTTAAGCACTGAAATATCTGATTTAAGCAGCGATGTTTCAACTGAAATAAGTGTTGTTCAGTCATTGACTTCCAGTGAAATCAGTGATTTGTCGTCTTATACTTCGAGTGAACTTTCCAGAGAAATTAGTGAAATTAGTAGTGATACATCGGTAGAAATTAGCGATCTTTCTTCGTTAACCTTTCTTACCCTAAGCACTGAAATTTCTGACCTGTCTAGCGATACGTCTGTGGAAATTAGTGCTACTAAGGCAGAACTGTCTACTACAATCAGCACTGAAATTTCAACCTTAAGTAGCGAAACATTGCGGGATATTGTGGATTTAAGTAATATTCTTCATTCTCGCATTTACCACGATATTTCAGACGTTATTGGTGGAGCAGGCGAATCATTGGATACATTGCGAGAACTAGAAGTGTTTGTTACTGATTTAAGTGACGCAACAGTTACCAGTTTAGTGTCGAAGGTAGTTGACCTTTCTGGTAGAGAAACTACACATTATACGAGTCTTTCTACGGATATCAACGATTTAAGTGATTCATTTAATAGCGACGTAGGTGATTTGTCATCATTGGTATTTAACACACTAAGCACAGAAATATCCGACTTGTCCAGTGATACTTCAATTGAAATAAGTGTTGTACAATCATTGACGTCGCATGAAATTAGTGATCTGAGTAGCTACACTTCAAGTGAACTTTCCAGAGAAATTAGTGAGATTAGCAGTGATACATCGGCAGAGATTAGCGATCTTTCTTCTCTTACATTCCTTACCTTAAGCACAGAGATATCCGACTTGTCCAGCGATACTTCAATTGAAATAAGTGTTGTTCAGTCATTAGCTTCGCATGAAATTAGTGACCTATCATCATACACTTCAAGTGAATTGTCCAGAGAAATTAGTGAGATTAGTAGCGATACATCAGCAGAAATCAGTGACCTTTCTTCTCTTACATTCCTTACCTTAAGCACTGAGATTTCAGACTTGTCTAGCGATACATCCACTGAAATAAGCGTGGTTCAATCATTGGCATCATATGAAATTAGTGACTTGTCATCATACACTTCAAGTGAACTTTCTAGGGAAATAAGTGAAATTAGCAGTGATACATCCGCAGAGATTAGTGACCTGTCGTCATTAACATTTCTAACACTAAGTACTGAGATTTCAGACTTAAGTAGCGATACTTCAATTGAAATAAGTGTGGTTCAATCGTTGACATCTTATGAAATTAGTGATTTGTCGTCTTACACTTCAAGTGAATTGAATCGTGAAATTAGCACACTTCGTACTGAAAAAGGTAGTGAATTGGAAGATTTGTCGTCTATTGTATTTAGTACACTAAGCACAGAAATATCTGACTTGTCTAGCGATACATCCATAGAAATAAGTGTTGTACAATCATTGACTTCCAGTGAAATCAGTGACTTGTCGTCTTACACTTCAAGTGAATTGTCCAGAGAAATTAGTGAAATTAGTAGTGATACATCAGCAGAGATTAGTGACTTATCGTCATTAACATTTCTAACACTAAGCACTGAAATATCTGACTTGTCCAGCGATACATCCACTGAAATAAGCGTGGTGCAATCATTGACTTCTCAAGAGATTATCGACCTATCGTCTTACACTTCAAGTGAACTTTCAAGAGAAATAAGTGAAATTAGTAGTGATACGTCAGCAGAGATTAGTGACCTTTCTTCGTTGACATTCCTTACCTTAAGCACAGAGATTTCCGATCTATCGAGCGATACATCCATTGAAATTAGCGCTACCAAAGCGGAGCTATCTACTACCATCAGCACTGAAATTTCAACGTTAAGTAGTGAAACATTGCGGGATATTGTTGATTTAAGCAATATTCTTCATTCGCGTATTTACCATGACATATCGGATGTGATTGGTGGAGCAGGTGAATCATTGGATACATTACGAGAACTAGAAGTGTTTGTTACTGATTTAAGTGATGCAACCGTAACCAGTTTAGTATCTAAGATAGCTGACCTTTCTGGAAGAGAAACATCTCATTATACAAATCTTTCTACGGATATCAAAGATTTAAGTGATTCGTTTAATAGTGATGTTGAGGATTTATCATCATTGGTATTTAACACCCTAAGCACTGAGATTTCTGATTTGTCCAGTGATACTTCAATTGAAATAAGTGTTGTACAATCATTGACTTCGTATGAAATTAGTGATTTGTCATCATACACTTCAAGCGAACTTTCAAGAGAAATTAGTGAAATTAGTAGTGATACGTCAGCAGAGATTAGTGACCTTTCTTCGTTGACATTTCTTACCTTAAGCACAGAGATATCCGACTTGTCCAGCGATACGTCTATTGAAATAAGTGTGGTTCAGTCATTGACTTCGCATGAAATTAGTGATTTGTCATCATACACTTCAAGTGAACTTTCAAGAGAAATTAGTGAAATTAGTAGTGATACGTCAGCAGAAATTAGTGACCTTTCTTCGTTGACATTCCTTACCTTAAGCACTGAGATATCGGACTTGTCGAGTGATACTTCAATCGAAATAAGTGTTGTTCAATCATTGACTTCGGATGAAATTAGTGACCTATCATCATACACTTCAAGCGAACTTTCCAGAGAAATCAGTGAGATTAGCAGTGATACATCGGCGGAAATTAGCGACCTTTCTTCGTTGACATTCCTTACCTTAAGCACAGAAATATCCGACTTGTCCAGCGATACGTCTATTGAAATAAGTGTGGTTCAGTCATTGACTTCGCATGAAATTAGTGATTTGAGTAGTTACACTTCAAGCGAACTTAACAGAGAAATCAGCACTCTTCGCACTGAAAAGGGTAGTGATTTAGAAGATTTGTCATCAATAGTGTTTAACACACTAAGCACTGAAATTTCAGACTTGTCCAGTGATACTTCAATTGAAATAAGTGTTGTTCAGTCGCTGACTTCGGATGAAATTAGTGACTTGTCGTCTTATACTTCTAGTGAACTTTCCAGAGAAATTAGTGAAATTAGTAGTGATACATCGGCGGAAATTAGTGACCTATCATCATTAACCTTTCTTACCTTAAGCACTGAGATATCCGACTTAAGCAGCGATACTTCGGTTGAAATCAGTGTGGTTCAGTCATTGACTTCCAGTGAAATCAGTGATCTATCATCATACACTTCAAGCGAACTTTCCAGAGAAATCAGTGAGATTAGCAGTGATACATCGGCGGAAATTAGCGACCTTTCTTCGTTGACATTTCTTACCTTAAGCACCGAGATTTCCGATCTATCGAGTGATACATCCGTGGAAATTAGCGCTACCAAAGCGGAACTGTCTACGACCATTAGCACGGAAATTTCAACCTTAAGCAGTGAAACAGTAAGAGATATTGTGGATTTAAGCAACATTCTTCATTCGCGTATTTACCATGACATATCGGATGTAATTGGTGGAGCAGGTGAATCATTGGATACATTGCGAGAACTAGAAGTGTTTGTTACTGATTTAAGTGACGCAACTGTAACTAGTTTAGTATCTAAGGTAGTAGACCTTTCCGGTAGAGAAACTACGCATTATACGAGTCTTTCTACGGATATCAACGATTTAAGTGACTCCTTTAATAGTGATGTTGGGGATTTGTCATCGTTGGTCTTTAGTACACTAAGTACTGAGATATCTGACTTGTCTAGTGATACTTCAATTGAAATAAGTGTTGTTCAGTCGTTAGCGTCCAATGAAATTAGTGATTTGTCATCATACACTTCAAGTGAACTTTCCAGAGAAATTAGTGAAATTAGTAGTGATACATCGGTGGAAATTAGCGATCTTTCTTCGTTGACATTCCTTACCTTAAGCACAGAGATTTCAGACTTAAGTAGTGATACTTCAATTGAAATAAGTATTGTACAATCATTGACTTCGGATGAAATTAGTGACTTGTCGTCTTACACTTCTAGTGAATTGTCCAGAGAAATAAGCGAGATTAGTAGCGATACATCAGCGGAAATTAGCGATCTTTCTTCGTTGACATTTCTTACCTTAAGCACGGAAATTTCAGACTTAAGCAGTGATACTTCCATAGAAATAAGTGTTGTGCAATCATTGGCTTCTCAAGAGATTAGCGACCTGTCGTCTTATACTTCAAGCGAACTTTCCAGAGAAATTAGTGAAATTAGTAGTGATACATCGGCGGAAATTAGCGATCTTTCTTCGTTGACATTTTTAACACTAAGCACAGAGATTTCGGATTTGTCCAGCGACACTTCAACTGAAATAAGTGTTGTACAATCATTGGCATCCAGTGAAATCAGTGATTTGAGTAGTTACACTTCAAGTGAACTTAACAGAGAAATCAGCACTCTTCGCACTGAAAAAGGCACTGAATTAGAGGATTTATCTTCTGTTGTCTTTAGCACACTAAGTACAGAGATATCTGACTTGTCTAGCGATACATCTATTGAAATAAGTGTTGTACAATCATTGACTTCCAGTGAAATTAGTGACCTATCATCATATACTTCAAGTGAACTTTCCAGAGAAATAAGTGAAATTAGTAGTGATACGTCAGCAGAAATCAGCGACCTTTCTTCGTTGACATTCCTTACCTTAAGCACTGAGATATCCGACTTAAGCAGTGATACATCGGTTGAAATAAGCGTGGTTCAGTCGTTGACTTCCAGTGAAATCAGTGATTTATCGTCTTACACTTCAAGTGAACTTTCAAGAGAAATTAGTGAAATTAGTAGTGATACGTCAGCAGAGATTAGTGACCTTTCTTCGTTGACATTCCTTACCTTAAGCACAGAGATTTCCGATCTATCGAGCGATACATCCATTGAAATTAGTGCTACCAAAGCGGAACTATCTACTACCATCATCACTGAAATTTCAACCTTAAGTAGCGAAACCGTAAGGGATATTGTGGATTTAAGCAACATTCTTCATTCACGTATTTACCATGACATATCGGATGTAATTGGCGGAGCAGGTGAATCATTGGATACATTGCGAGAACTAGAAGTGTTTGTTACTGATTTAAGTGATGCAACCGTAACCAGTTTAGTGTCGAAGGTAGTTGACCTTTCAGGAAGAGAAACATCTCATTATACAAATCTTTCTACGGATATCAAAGATTTAAGTGATTCGTTTAATAGTGATGTTGAGGATTTATCATCATTGGTATTTAACACACTAAGTACTGAGATTTCAGACTTAAGCAGTGATACTTCAATTGAAATAAGTGTGGTGCAATCGTTAACATCCAGTGAAATTAGTGACCTATCATCGTATACTTCAAGTGAACTTTCCAGAGAAATAAGTGAAATTAGCAGCGATACATCAGCAGAGATTAGCGACCTTTCTTCTCTTACATTCCTTACATTAAGCACCGAAATATCGGACTTAAGTAGCGATACTTCAATTGAAATAAGTATTGTACAATCATTGGCATCCAGTGAAATTAGTGATTTATCATCATACACTTCAAGTGAACTTTCCAGGGAAATCAGCGAGATTAGTAGCGATACATCAGCAGAGATTAGTGATCTTTCTTCGTTGACATTTCTTACCTTAAGCACAGAAATATCCGACTTAAGCAGTGACACATCAATTGAAATAAGTGTTGTTCAATCATTGGCATCCAGTGAAATCAGTGATTTGTCATCGTATACTTCAAGTGAACTTTCCAGAGAAATTAGTGAAATTAGCAGTGATACGTCAGCAGAAATCAGCGACCTTTCTTCGTTGACATTCCTTACCTTAAGCACAGAGATTTCAGACTTAAGCAGTGATACTTCAACTGAAATAAGTGTTGTACAATCATTGGCATCTAGTGAAATCAGTGACTTGAGTAGTTACACTTCCAGCGAATTGAACCGTGAAATTAGCACACTTCGCACTGAAAAAGGTAGTGAATTGGAAGATTTATCGTCTATTGTATTTAGCACACTAAGTACAGAGATTTCAGACTTAAGCAGTGATACTTCAATTGAAATAAGTGTGGTACAATCATTGGCATCCAGTGAAATCAGCGATTTGTCATCATACACTTCAAGTGAACTTTCCAGAGAAATTAGTGAGATTAGCAGTGATACGTCGTCAGAGATTAGTGACCTATCGTCATTGACGTTTCTTACCTTAAGCACAGAGATTTCAGACTTAAGCAGTGATACTTCAATTGAAATAAGTGTTGTACAATCATTGGCATCCAGTGAAATCAGTGATTTGAGTAGTTACGCCTCGAGTGAACTTTCCAGAGAAATCAGTGAAATTAGTAGTGATACGTCAGCAGAGATTAGTGATCTATCATCATTAACTTTTCTTACCCTAAGCACTGAAATTTCTGACCTGTCTAGCGATACGTCTGTGGAAATTAGTGCTACTAAGGCAGAACTGTCTACTACAATCAGCACTGAAATTTCAACCTTAAGTAGCGAAACATTGCGGGATATTGTGGATTTAAGTAATATTCTTCATTCTCGCATTTACCACGATATTTCAGACGTTATTGGTGGAGCAGGCGAATCATTGGATACATTGCGAGAACTAGAAGTGTTTGTTACTGATTTAAGTGATGCGACCGTAACCAGTTTAGTATCCAAAGTAGTAGACCTTTCTGGTAGAGAAACTACGCATTATACAAGTCTTTCCACGGATATCAACGACTTAAGCGACTCGTTTAACAGCGATGTTGATGATTTGTCATCGGTTGTATTTAGCACGCTAAGCACTGAGATATCTGACTTGTCTAGTGATACTTCAATTGAAATAAGTGTTGTACAATCATTGACTTCGTATGAAATTAGTGATTTGTCATCTTACACTTCAAGTGAACTTTCTAGAGAAATTAGTGAAATTAGTAGTGATACATCGGCAGAGATTAGTGATCTTTCTTCGTTGACATTTCTAACACTAAGCACAGAGATATCAGACTTAAGCAGCGATACATCTATTGAAATAAGTATTGTACAATCATTGACTTCGGATGAAATTAGTGATTTGTCATCATACACTTCAAGTGAACTTTCCAGAGAAATCAGTGAAATTAGTAGTGATACATCAGCAGAGATTAGTGACCTATCATCATTAACTTTTCTTACCCTAAGTACAGAGATATCAGACTTAAGCAGCGATACTTCAATTGAAATAAGTGTTGTGCAATCATTGGCTTCTCAAGAGATTAGTGATCTATCATCATACACTTCAAGTGAACTTTCCAGAGAAATCAGTGAAATTAGTAGTGATACATCAGCAGAAATTAGTGACCTATCGTCATTAACATTTCTAACACTAAGCACCGAAATATCTGACTTAAGTAGTGATACATCCATAGAAATAAGTGTGGTTCAATCATTGGCTTCGCATGAAATTAGTGATTTGAGTAGTTACACTTCAAGTGAACTGAATCGTGAAATCAGCACTCTTCGCACTGAAAAAGGTAGTGAATTGGAAGATTTATCTTCTCTTGTATTTAGCACACTAAGCACTGAAATATCGGATCTTTCCAGCGATACTTCAATTGAAATAAGTGTTGTACAATCCTTGACTTCGTATGAAATTAGTGATTTGTCATCTTACACTTCAAGTGAACTTTCCAGAGAAATTAGTGAAATTAGTAGTGATACGTCGGCAGAGATTAGTGACCTATCGTCATTGACATTCCTTACTTTAAGCACAGAGATTTCTGACCTATCGAGTGATACATCCATTGAAATAAGTGTTGTGCAATCATTGGCTTCTCAAGAGATTAGTGACCTATCGTCTTACACTTCTAGCGAACTTTCAAGAGAAATTAGTGAAATTAGTAGTGATACGTCGGCAGAGATTAGTGACCTATCGTCATTGACGTTTCTTACCTTAAGTACAGAGATATCTGACCTATCGAGTGATACATCCATTGAAATTAGCGCCACCAAAGCAGAACTGTCTACTACAATAAGCACTGAAATTTCAACCTTAAGTAGCGAAACCGTAAGGGATATTGTAGATTTAAGCAATATTCTTCATTCACGTATTTACCATGACATTTCAGATGTTATTGGTGGAGCAGGTGAATCATTGGATACATTACGAGAACTAGAATTGTTTGTTACAGATTTGAGCGACGATACCGTAACCAGTTTAGTGTCGAAGGTAGTAGACCTTTCTTCTAGAGAAACTTTGCATTATACAAACCTTTCAAGTGATATCAAAGACTTAAGCGATTCATTTAATAGTGATGTTGAAGATTTGTCATCATTGGTATTTAACACCCTAAGTACAGAGATATCCGACTTGTCCAGCGACACTTCAATTGAAATAAGTGTGGTTCAGTCATTGGTCTCTAGTGAAATCAGTGATTTGTCATCATATACTTCAAGTGAACTTTCCAGGGAAATTAGTGAAATTAGTAGTGATACGTCGGCAGAGATTAGCGACCTTTCTTCATTGACATTCCTTACCTTAAGCACCGAAATATCGGACTTAAGTAGCGATACTTCAATTGAAATAAGTGTTGTACAATCATTGGCATCCAGTGAAGTCAGTGATTTGTCATCATACACTTCAAGCGAACTTTCCAGAGAAATTAGTGAAATTAGCAGTGATACATCCGCGGAGATAAGTGACATTTCTTCATTGATGTTTCTTACCTTAAGCACCGAAATATCGGACTTAAGCAGCGATACTTCAATTGAAATAAGTGTGGTTCAATCATTGACTTCGGATGAAATCAGTGATTTGTCATCATATACTTCGAGTGAACTTTCCAGAGAAATTAGTGAGATTAGTAGTGATACATCGGCAGAGATTAGCGACCTATCGTCATTAACTTTTCTTACCCTAAGCACAGAGATTTCAGACTTAAGCAGTGATACTTCAATTGAAATAAGTATTGTACAATCATTGGCTTCCAGTGAAATCAGTGATTTGTCATCTTACACTTCCAGTGAATTGAATCGTGAAATTAGCACACTTCGCACTGAAAAAGGTAGTGAATTGGAAGATTTATCGTCTATTGTATTTAACACCCTAAGTACAGAGATATCCGACTTGTCCAGCGACACATCGGTTGAGATAAGTGCGGTTCAGTCATTGGCATCCAGTGAAATAAGTGATTTGAGTAGTTACACTTCAAGCGAACTTTCCAGGGAAATTAGTGAGATTAGCAGTGATACATCGGCAGAAATTAGTGACCTATCGTCATTGACATTCCTTACCCTAAGCACAGAGATTTCAGACTTAAGTAGCGAAACTTCAATTGAAATAAGTGTTGTACAATCATTGGCATCTAGTGAAGTCAGTGATTTGAGCAGTTACACTTCAAGCGAACTTTCCAGAGAAATTAGTGAAATTAGCAGTGATACATCGGCAGAGATTAGTGACCTATCGTCATTAACATTTCTAACACTAAGCACTGAGATTTCAGATCTATCGAGTGATACATCCATTGAAATTAGTGCTACTAAGGCAGAACTTTCTACTACAATCAGTACGGAAATTTCAACGTTGAGTAGTGAAACCGTAAGGGATATTGTTGATTTAAGTAATATTCTTCATTCGCGTATTTACCATGACATTTCAGATGTTATTGGTGGAGCAGGTGAATCATTGGATACATTGCGAGAACTAGAAGTGTTTGTTACTGATTTAAGTGATGCAACCGTAACCAGTTTAGTATCCAAAGTAGTAGACCTTTCCGGTAGAGAAACTACGCATTATACAAGTCTTTCCACTGATATCAACGACTTAAGCAACTCATTTAACAGCGATGTTGATGATTTGTCATCGGTTGTATTTAGCACTCTAAGCACAGAGATATCTGACTTGTCCAGCGACACGTCCATAGAAATAAGTGTGGTTCAGTCATTGACATCATATGAAATTAGCGATTTGTCGTCTTACACTTCAAGTGAACTTTCAAGAGAAATTAGTGAAATTAGTAGTGATACGTCGGCAGAGATAAGTGACCTTTCTTCGTTGACATTTCTAACACTAAGCACCGAAATATCTGACTTATCGAGCGATACCTCCATTGAGATAAGCGTGGTTCAATCATTGACTTCTCAAGAAATTAGTGATCTATCATCATACACTTCAAGTGAACTTTCCAGGGAAATTAGTGAAATTAGTAGTGATACGTCGGCAGAGATAAGTGACCTTTCTTCGTTGACGTTTCTAACACTAAGCACCGAAATATCTGACTTAAGTAGCGACACTTCAATTGAAATAAGTGTGGTTCAATCATTGACTTCCAGTGAAATCAGTGATTTGTCGTCTTACACTTCAAGTGAACTTTCCAGGGAAATTAGTGAAATTAGTAGTGATACGTCGGCAGAGATAAGTGACCTTTCTTCGTTGACATTTCTAACACTAAGCACCGAAATATCTGACTTAAGTAGTGATACATCCATTGAAATAAGTGTGGTTCAATCATTGGCTTCGTATGAAATTAGTGATTTGAGTAGTTACACTTCAAGTGAACTGAATCGTGAAATCAACACCCTTCGCACTGAAAAAGGTAGTGAATTGGAAGATTTGTCTTCTATTGTATTTAACACCCTAAGTACTGAAATTTCAGATTTGTCAAGTGATACTTCAATTGAAATCAGCGCGGTACAATCCTTGACTTCGGATGAAATAAGTGATTTGTCATCTTACACTTCAAGTGAACTTTCAAGAGAAATTAGTGAAATTAGCAGTGATACATCAGCAGAGATAAGTGACCTTTCTTCGTTGACGTTTCTTACCTTAAGTACAGAGATATCAGACTTAAGCAGTGATACATCGGTTGAAATAAGCGTGGTTCAGTCATTGACTTCCAGTGAAATCAGTGATTTGTCGTCTTACACTTCAAGTGAACTTTCAAGAGAAATTAGTGAAATTAGCAGTGATACATCAGCAGAGATAAGTGACCTTTCTTCGCTGACATTCCTTACCTTAAGCACTGAGATATCCGACTTATCGAGTGATACATCCGTAGAAATTAGTGCTACCAAAGCGGAGCTATCTACTACCATCAGCACTGAAATTTCAACGTTAAGTAGCGAAACAGTAAGGGATATTGTTGATTTAAGCAACATTCTTCATTCGCGTATTTACCACGACATTTCAGATGTTATTGGTGGAGCAGGTGAATCGTTGGATACATTGCGAGAACTCGAAGTATTTGTTACGGATTTAAGTGACGCAACCGTAACCAGTTTAGTATCCAAGATTGCTGATCTTTCTGGAAGAGAAACTACGCATTATACAAGTCTTTCCACTGATATCAAGGACTTAAGTGATTCATTTAATAGTGATGTTGATGATTTGTCATCATTGGTATTTAGCACTCTAAGCACAGAGATATCTGACTTGTCCAGCGACACATCCATAGAAATAAGTGTGGTTCAGTCATTGACATCAGATGAAATTAGCGATTTGTCGTCTTACACTTCAAGTGAACTTTCAAGAGAAATTAGTGAAATTAGCAGTGATACATCGGCAGAGATTAGTGACCTATCTTCGTTGACATTTCTAACACTAAGCACAGAGATTTCAGACTTAAGTAGCGACACTTCAATTGAAATAAGTATTGTACAATCATTGGCATCCAGTGAAATCAGTGATTTGAGTAGTTACACTTCAAACGAACTTTCAAGAGAAATCAGTGAAATTAGCAGTGATACATCGGCAGAGATTAGTGACCTATCGTCATTGACATTCCTTACCTTAAGCACCGAAATATCGGACTTAAGCAGTGATACGTCTGTTGAAATAAGTATTGTACAATCATTGACTTCGGATGAAATTAGTGATTTGTCATCTTATACTTCAAGTGAACTTTCAAGAGAAATTAGTGAAATTAGCAGTGATACATCAGCAGAAATCAGTGACCTATCATCATTAACTTTTCTTACCCTAAGCACAGAGATATCAGACTTAAGCAGCGATACTTCAATTGAAATAAGTGTTGTGCAATCATTGGCTTCTCAAGAGATTAGCGACCTATCGTCTTACACTTCAAGTGAACTTTCAAGAGAAATTAGTGAAATTAGCAGTGATACATCGGCAGAAATCAGTGACCTATCGTCATTGACATTCCTTACCTTAAGCACCGAAATATCGGACTTAAGCAGCGATACGTCTGTGGAAATTAGCGCTACTAAGGCAGAATTGTCTACTACCATCAGCACCGAAATTTCAACCTTAAGTAGTGAAACCGTAAGGGATATTGTTGATTTAAGCAACATTCTTCATTCGCGAATCTATCATGATATATCGGATGTAATTGGTGGAGCAGGAGAATCATTGGACACATTGCGAGAACTCGAAGTGTTTGTTACTGATTTAAGTGATGCAACTGTAACAAGTTTGGTATCAAAACTAGTTGACCTTTCCGGTAGAGAAACGTCTCATTACACTAGTCTTTCCACTGATATCAAAGATTTAAGTGATGCGTTTAACAGCGATGTTGGCGATTTGTCTTCATTAGTATTTAATACACTAAGCACAGAGATTTCAGACTTAAGCAGTGATACGTCTGTTGAAATAAGTGTTGTTCGGTCATTGGCGTCGCATGAAATTAGTGATTTGTCGTCTTACACTTCAAGTGAACTTTCAAGAGAAATTAGCGAGATTAGCAGTGATACATCAGCAGAGATTAGCGACCTTTCTTCGTTGACATTCCTTACCTTAAGCACAGAAATATCTGACTTAAGCAGTGATACATCCATAGAAATAAGTGTTGTTCAGTCATTGGCGTCGCATGAAATTAGTGATTTGTCGTCTTACACTTCGAGCGAACTTTCTCGAGAAATTAGCGAGATTAGCAGTGATACATCAGCAGAGATTAGTGACCTTTCTTCACTGACTTTTCTTACCTTAAGTACGGAAATATCAGACTTATCCAGTGATACGTCTATTGAAATCAGCGTGGTTCAGTCATTGGCGTCGCATGAAATTAGTGATTTGTCGTCTTACACTTCGAGCGAACTTTCTCGAGAAATTAGCGAGATTAGCAGTGATACATCATCAGAAATTAGTGACCTATCGTCATTAACATTTCTTACACTGAGCACCGAAATATCCGACTTAAGTAGTGATACATCCATAGAAATAAGTGTGGTTCAGTCATTGGCGTCGCATGAAATTAGTGATTTGTCGTCGTATACGTCCAGCGAACTTACTAGAGAAATCAACACCCTTCGCATTGAAAAGGGAAGTGATTTAGAGGATTTGTCTTCTATTGTATTTAACACACTAAGCACAGAAATATCAGACTTAAGTAGCGATACTTCAATTGAAATAAGTGTGGTTCAGTCATTAGCTTCGCGCGAAATTAGTGATTTGTCGTCATACACTTCAAGTGAACTTTCAAGAGAAATTAGTGAGATTAGTAGTGATACATCAGCAGAGATTAGTGACCTATCGTCATTGACATTTCTTACCTTAAGCACAGAGATATCTGACTTAAGTAGTGATACTTCAATTGAAATAAGTGTTGTACAGTCGTTGACTTCGCATGAAATTAGTGACTTGTCATCATACACTTCAAGTGAACTTTCAAGAGAAATTAGTGAGATTAGCAGTGATACATCAGCAGAGATTAGTGACCTTTCTTCGTTAACATTCCTTACCTTAAGCACAGAGATTTCGGACTTGTCGAGTGATACATCCGTGGAAATTAGCGCTACCAAAGCAACACTGTCTACTACTATTAGTACTGAAATATCAACATTGAGTAGTGAAACAGTAAGGGACATTGTGGATTTAAGCAATATTCTTCATTCACGTATCTACCATGACATATCTGATGTGATTGGTGGGGCAGGTGAATCATTGGATACATTGCGAGAATTAGAAGTATTTGTTACAGATTTAAGCGACGCAACGGTAACCAGTTTAGTATCCAAGATTGCAGATCTTTCTGGAAGAGAAACTACGCATTATACCAGTCTTTCTACAGATATCAAAGATTTAAGTGATTCATTTAATAGCGATGTTGGTGATTTGTCTTCAGTTGTATTTAACACGTTAAGTACTGAAATAAGTGACCTTTCTAGTGATACATCCGTAGAAATAAGCGTGGTTCAGTCATTGGTTTCGCATGAAATTAGTGACTTGTCATCATACACTTCAAGTGAACTTTCAAGAGAAATTAGTGAGATTAGCAGTGATACATCAGCAGAGATTAGTGACCTTTCTTCGTTGACATTCCTTACCTTAAGCACGGAAATATCAGACTTAAGCAGTGATACGTCTATTGAAATAAGTGTTGTTCAGTCATTGGCTTCGCATGAAATTAGTGATTTGTCGTCTTACACTTCAAGTGAACTTTCAAGAGAAATTAGCGAGATTAGTAGTGATACATCAGCAGAGATTAGCGACCTTTCTTCGTTGACATTCCTTACCTTAAGCACAGAAATATCAGACTTAAGCAGTGATACGTCTATTGAAATCAGTGTTGTTCAGTCGTTGACATCAGATGAAATTAGTGACTTGTCATCATACACTTCAAGTGAACTTTCAAGAGAAATTAGCGAGATTAGCAGTGATACATCAGCAGAGATTAGCGACCTTTCTTCGTTAACATTTCTTACACTAAGCACTGAAATATCGGACTTAAGCAGCGATACGTCTGTTGAAATAAGTGTTGTTCAGTCATTGACATCAGATGAAATTAGTGACTTGTCATCATACACTTCAAGTGAACTTTCAAGAGAAATCAGCGCTCTTCGAACAGAAAAGGGTAGTGATTTGGAAGATTTGTCTTCTGTTGTGTTTAATACGCTAAGCACTGAAATATCAGACTTATCCAGTGATACGTCTATTGAAATCAGTGTGGTTCAATCTCTTGCTTCACATGAGATTTCGGACCTATCATCGTATACTTCAAGTGAACTTTCAAGAGAAATTAGCGAGATTAGCAGTGATACATCAGCAGAGATTAGTGACCTTTCTTCACTGACTTTTCTTACCTTAAGTACGGAAATATCAGACTTATCCAGTGATACGTCTATTGAAATCAGTGTGGTTCAATCTCTTGCTTCACATGAGATTTCGGACCTATCATCGTATACTTCAAGTGAACTTTCAAGAGAAATTAGTGAAATTAGTAGTGATACATCAGCAGAGATTAGTGACCTTTCTTCACTGACTTTTCTTACCTTAAGTACAGAGATTTCGGACTTGTCGAGCGATACATCCGTGGAAATTAGTGCTACTAAGGCAGAACTTTCTACTACCATTAGTACTGAAATATCTACATTGAGCAGTGAAACCGTGCGAGATATTGTGGATTTAAGTAATATTCTTCATTCGCGTATTTACCATGACATTTCTGATGTGATTGGTGGAGCAGGTGAATCGTTGGATACATTACGAGAACTAGAAGTGTTTGTTACTGATTTAAGTGATGCAACTGTAACAAGTTTGGTATCAAAACTAGTTGACCTTTCCGGTAGAGAAACGTCTCATTATACAAGTCTTTCTACTGATATCAAAGATTTAAGTGACTCATTTAATAGTGATGTTGGCGATTTGTCTTCATTAGTATTTAATACACTCAGCACTGAGATTTCTGATTTGTCTAGCGATACATCGGTTGAAATAAGTGTGGTTCAGTCATTGGCTTCAAATGAAATTAGTGACTTGAGTAGTTACACTTCAAGTGAACTTTCCAGAGAAATATCTGAAATTAGCAGTGATACATCAGCAGAGATTAGCGACCTTTCTTCGTTAACATTTCTTACCTTAAGCACTGAAATATCAGACTTATCCAGCGATACATCAGTGGAAATCAGTGTGGTTCAGTCATTGGCTTCAAATGAAATTAGTGACTTGTCGTCCTACACTTCAAGTGAACTTTCAAGAGAAATTAGTGAGATTAGTAGCGATACATCAGCAGAGATTAGTGACCTTTCTTCGTTGACATTCCTTACCTTAAGCACTGAAATATCAGACTTAAGTAGCGATACATCGGTTGAAATAAGTGTGGTTCAGTCATTGGCTTCGTATGAAATTAGTGACTTGTCGTCCTACACTTCAAGTGAACTTTCAAGAGAAATTAGTGAGATTAGTAGCGATACATCAGCAGAGATTAGTGACCTATCGTCGCTAATGTTTCTTACACTAAGCACCGAAATATCGGATTTAAGTAGTGATACATCAGTGGAAATAAGTATGGTTCAGTCATTGACTTCGGATGAAATTAGTGACTTGTCGTCGTATACGTCCAGTGAACTTACTAGAGAAATCAGCACCCTTCGCATTGAAAAGGGAAGTGATTTAGATGATTTGTCTTCGGTTGTATTTAGCACACTGAGCACAGAGATTTCTGATCTATCGAGTGATACATCAGTTGAAATCAGCGTGGTTCAATCTCTTGCTTCACATGAGATTTCGGACCTATCATCGTATACTTCAAGCGAACTTTCAAGAGAAATTAGTGAGATTAGTAGTGATACATCGGCAGAGATTAGCGACCTATCATCATTAACCTTTCTTACACTGAGCACAGAGATTTCTGATTTGTCTAGCGATACATCAGTGGAAATCAGTGTGGTTCAGTCATTGGCATCGGACGCAATTACTGACTTATCGTCTTACACATCGAGTGAACTTTCTAGGGAAATTAGCGAGATTAGCAGTGATACATCATCAGAGATTAGTGACCTTTCTTCGTTAACATTCCTTACCTTAAGCACAGAGATTTCGGACTTGTCGAGTGATACATCAGTGGAAATTAGCACTACCAAGGCAGAACTATCTATTACAATCAGTACTGAAATTTCAACATTAAGCAGCGAAACTGTAAGGGACATTGTGGATTTAAGCAATATTCTTCATTCACGTATTTACCATGACATTTCAGATGTGATTGGTGGAGCAGGTGAATCATTGGATACATTGCGAGAACTAGAATTGTTTGTTACAGATTTAAGCGACGCAACGGTAACCAGTTTAGTATCAAAGGTAGCTGACCTTTCCGGTAGAGAAACTACGCATTATAATAGTCTTTCTAGTGATATTGCGGATTTAAGCAATGCGTTTAATAGTGATGTTGGAGATTTGTCTTCGATCGTATTTAATACTCTAAGCACAGAAATATCTGACTTAAGTAGTGATACGTCCATTGAAATAAGTGTGGTTCAGTCATTGGCATCGGATGCAATTACGGACTTATCGTCTTACACATCGAGTGAACTTTCCAGAGAAATAAGCGAGATTAGTAGCGATACATCAGCAGAGATTAGTGACCTATCTTCGTTGACATTTCTTACCTTAAGCACAGAAATATCTGACTTAAGTAGTGATACGTCTGTTGAAATAAGTGTGGTTCAGTCATTGGCTTCACATGAAATTAGTGATTTGTCGTCTTACACTTCGAGCGAACTTTCTCGAGAAATTAGCGAGATTAGCAGTGATACATCAGCAGAGATTAGTGACCTTTCTTCGTTGACATTTCTTACCTTAAGCACAGAAATATCTGACTTAAGCAGTGATACGTCTGTTGAAATAAGTGTTGTTCAGTCATTGGCTTCGCATGAAATTAGTGACTTGAGTAGTTACACTTCAAGTGAACTTTCTAGGGAAATTAGTGAGATTAGCAGTGATACGTCAGCAGAGATTAGTGACCTATCGTCATTGACATTTCTTACCTTAAGCACAGAAATATCTGACTTAAGTAGTGATACGTCCATTGAAATAAGTGTGGTTCAGTCATTGGCATCGGATGCAATTAGTGACTTGTCGTCGTATACGTCCAGCGAACTTACTAGAGAAATCAGCACCCTTCGCATTGAAAAAGGTAGTGAATTGGAAGATTTGTCTTCGATTGTATTTAACTCACTAAGCACTGAGATTTCTGATTTGTCCAGCGATACGTCCATTGAAATAAGCGTGGTTCAGTCATTGGCATCGGACGCAATTACTGACTTATCGTCTTACACTTCCAGTGAACTTTCTAGAGAAATTAGTGAGATTAGTAGCGATACATCAGCAGAGATTAGTGACCTATCTTCGTTGACATTTCTTACTTTAAGCACTGAGATTTCAGACTTAAGCAGCGATACTTCGGTTGAGATCAGTGTGGTTCAGTCATTAGCTTCCAGTGAAATCAGTGATTTGTCGTCTTACACATCAAGTGAACTTTCTAGAGAAATAAGTGAGATTAGTAGCGATACATCAGCAGAGATTAGTGACCTTTCTTCGTTGACATTTCTTACCTTAAGCACTGAGATTTCCGACTTAAGTAGCGATACGTCCATTGAAATCAGTGCTGTCAAGGCAGTATTGTCCACTACCATTAGCACTGAAATATCAACATTGAGTAGTGAAACTCTTAGGGATATTGTGGATTTAAGCAACATTCTTCATTCGCGCATCTACCATGATATTTCAGACGTAATTGGCGGTGCGGGAGAATCATTGGACACATTGCGAGAACTAGAATTGTTTGTTACTGATTTAAGTGACGCAACCGTTACTAGTTTAGTGTCCAATATAGTAGACCTTTCTGGTAGAGAAACAACCCATTACACAAGCTTTTCAAGTGACATAGCAGATTTAAGTAATGCTTTTAATAGCGATGTTGGTGATTTATCGTCTATTGTATTTCATTCACTAAGCACTGAGATTTCTGATTTGTCCAGCGATACATCACTCGAAATAAGTGTGGTTCAGTCATTGGCTTCCAGTGAAATCAGTGATTTGTCGTCTTACACATCAAGTGAACTTTCCAGAGAAATTAGTGAGATTAGCAGTGATACGTCGGCAGAGATTAGCGACCTTTCTTCGTTGACATTTCTTACCTTAAGCACTGAAATATCGGACTTAAGCAGTGATACATCAATTGAAATAAGTGTTGTTCAATCATTGGCTTCGCAAGAAATTACTGACTTGTCGTCTTACACTTCCAGCGAACTTTCCAGAGAAATTAGTGAGATTAGTAGCGATACATCAGCAGAGATTAGTGACCTTTCTTCATTAACATTTCTAACACTAAGCACAGAGATTTCAGACTTAAGCAGCGATACTTCAATTGAAATAAGTATTGTACAATCATTGGCATCCAGTGAAATTAGCGACTTGAGTAGTTATACTTCAAGCGAACTTTCAAGGGAAATTAGTGAGATTAGTAGCGATACATCGGCGGAGATTAGTGACCTTTCTTCGTTGACATTTCTTACCTTAAGCACCGAAATATCTGATTTAAGTAGTGATATATCACTGGAAATAAGTGTGATTCAGGCATTGACATCGGATGAAATTACTGACTTGAGTAGTTACACTTCAAGTGAACTTACCAGAGAAATAAGCACCCTTCGCATTGAAAAAGGAACTGATTTGAACGATTTGTCATTGGTTGTATTTAGTACATTGAGCACTGAGATTTCTGATTTGTCCAGCGATGTTTCCACCGAAATAAGCGTGGTTCAGGCATTGACATCGGATGAAATTACTGACTTGTCGTCTTACACTTCCAGCGAACTTTCCAGAGAAATTAGTGAGATTAGCAGTGATACGTCAGCAGAGATTAGTGACCTTTCTTCGTTGACATTCCTTACATTAAGCACTGAAATATCAGACTTAAGTAGTGATACGTCCATTGAAATAAGTGTTGTTCAGTCATTGGCTTCGCAAGAAATTACTGACTTGTCGTCTTACACTTCCAGCGAACTTTCCAGAGAAATTAGTGAGATTAGTAGCGATACATCATCAGAGATTAG
>Ga0209534_10000135_pt1 | contig 86422 bp, 79 predicted proteins | sample COG_07_FD_184751 | JGI IMG/M metagenome (GOLD analysis project Ga0209534, IMG submission 184751) | Pelagic Microbial community sample from North Sea - COGITO 998_met_07 (SPAdes) (version 2) | ecosystem: Environmental > Aquatic > Marine > Neritic zone/Coastal water | place: Helgoland, sampling...
TGTTTTGCTACAGGGCCCAGCTCACCGCTGCCTATTACTCTGCCATCGATCATACCAACAGGTGTTTGAGCGCCAAATGTGCCAGTTAAAAAAGCTTCATCTGCACTGTATGTGTCTACTAAAGAAAAATTACGCTCAAATATTGGGATGCCGTTTGATGCGCATATATCAATTACTTTTTGACGTGTGATGCCATTCATGCAGTAATCACCTGTTGAAGTCCAAACAGCTCCTTTGCGAACAATAAAAAAGTTACATGCATTTGTTGTATTAACAAACCCATTTATATCTAACATAAGAGCTTCATCTGCTCCGGCTTTTTCTGCAGCAATGCAAGCAAGTATGCAGTTTAACTTGGAATGCGAATTCAGTTTTGGATCTTGTGTCATGGGTAGACCACGTAAATGTGGTACTGTTGCTAGGTTAATAGGGCGAGGTAATTTAGGTTTTGAATGTTCAATAATTATTACAAATGTTGGCCCTGATTGACTTAGACTTGGATGCTGAAATGGTCGCTTTTTAACTCCTCTTGTAATCATTAATCTTGCATGGGCATCTGAGGTAATATTATTTGCAATACGTGTGTTCTCTAATGCTTGAATTACACCATTACGGTTCATGTTAATATTAAGATCAATCGCAATAGATGCTTCAAAAAGACGATCTATATGTTCATCCAGAAACGCCCATTTCCCATTGTATAATCGCAAGCCTTCCCAGATGCCATCACCAAGCATGAAACCACTATCATAGACGCTAACTACGGCTTCATTTTTAGGAACTATTTTACCGTTTACATAAATCAGAATGTTATTGTTGCGTTCATCTTCTGCGGCTTGGTGTGTTGAAACGTTAATCGTCATTCTATTTTTCCAGGATTAGTTATGTATAGTTTTGCATTCAAAAAGTCATGATGGCAAGGTTTAGGATATTATATTTAGCAAGATAAAATTACTCTTGCTTTTGCAACGCACTAAGATAAAACGCATCAAATCAAATGCTGCCGTAGCTCAGGGGTAGAGCACTCCCTTGGTAAGGGAGAGGTCGGAAGTTCGAATCTTCTCGGCAGCACCATTTTATAGCTGCTTCTAATTAGATTAATTGATTGTTAGTAAAAATTGTCCTTGTATAATAATATCAAAAAATAATACTCAGTCTGATTATAAAATAAATGCTAGATAAAAATAAATTTTAGGAATTAAATATGATTTCGTCAAAAAATTCAGTTGTTATAGTATCTGCAAATAGATCTGCAATTGGTTCGTTTTGTGGTGCGCTTTCTTCTTTGCCAGCACATGAAATAAGCACTCATTTAATTAAAGACATAGTCAAGAAATCAAAAATAGATGTTTCTGAAATAGATGAAATTATTTTAGGCCAGATTTTGACAGCTGGACAAGGGCAAAATCCGGCTCGGATCGCAGCTATAAATGCTGGTTTGCCAATCGAAAGCACAGCAGTTGGAATTAACCAAGTTTGTGGAGCGGGGCTGCGAGCTGTGGCCATGGGAATGCAACAGTTAGCATTAAATGATGCAAGTATAATAATTGCTGGTGGTCAAGAAAGCATGTCATTATCAAATCACTGCTCACATATGCGATCGCCTACGAAAATGGGAAATGTTGAATTCATTGATACAATGATGAAAGATGGATTATGGGATGCTTTTCATGGATATCATATGGGCATAACTGCTGAAAATGTGGCAAGAAAATTTAACATTTCTAGAGATGAACAAGATATATTTGCTGTAAATTCACAAAATAAAGCTGAAAGAGCTAAGTCTTTAGGATATTTTAAAAAAGAAATTACAGGTATCCCAACGTATTTTAAGAAATCTGAGATTATAGTTAATGAAGACGAATACATCAGAAATGGGACAACAATAGAATCCATGCAAAAACTGAGGCCTGCTTTCACAAAAGAAGGCACGGTGACGGCTGGAAACGCTTCTGGACTAAATGATGGAGCAGCTATTGTACTAATGATGCGCGAAGATGAAGCAATCAAACGAGGTTTAAAACCTTTGGCAAGAATTGTATCATGGGCTACTTCAGGCGTTGCACCAGAGTTGATGGGCACTGGGCCTATTCCCGCTTCCAAAAAGGCACTTAAAAAAGCAGGTTGGAAAGTTAACGATTTGGACTTAGTTGAAGCAAACGAAGCGTTTGCAGCTCAAGCAATAGCAGTAAATAGAGAAATGGAATGGGACCCCAAAATTGTAAATGTAAATGGTGGAGCGATAGCGCTTGGACACCCTGTTGGTGCATCAGGATGTAGGATTTTAGTAACTTTATTACATGAAATGAAACGTTCTAATAAAAATAAAGGCTTAGCAACCCTTTGTATAGGTGGCGGTATGGGTATTGCGCTTACTGTCGAGAGTATAAATTAAATTTACATATAATTATTGGTTACATATATATCTAACTGCTGCTACATAACCCTCTATTCCAAGGCCTGCAATTACAGCATCTGCTCTATATGAAACAAATGAATGGTGGCGAAACTCTTCACGTTTGTGAACTTGGCTTATATGAATTTCTACGACAGTGCCATCATAGGTGTTAAGTGCATCTAAAATAGCTATGGAGGTATGAGTAAAGGCTCCAGGATTAATAATGATACCAGCGGTTGTATCGCGCGCTTCTTGTATCCAGTCTATTAATTGTCCTTCGTGATTTGATTGAAGTAATTTTACTGCATAGTCACTATTACAAGCATTTGAGCATAACTTTTCAACATCATCTAATGTCTCAGTACCATAAATTTCAGGTTGGCGTTTACCTAAAAGATTCAGGTTTGGGCCATTAAGTATATAAATATTTTTCATGTAAATCCCTAATCAGAATAGCCTAAAACAGTTTGTAAAAAAATTTGATTATCTATCATATAAGCTCCCGCAGCAAAGTGTGCAAATATTAAAATATTTTATAAATCAGACTACTAAAAAATTAGATTATTTATAATCAAGAATTTTGACTAATTGTTTGGCTATTTTCAAGAGCAATGTTTGTTTTGTTTTTTCGTAATTGAGCAGGGCTGTATTCAAATACTTGTTTAAATTTTTGTGAAAAATAATTTAAACTTTCATATCCGGCAGATATTGCAATTTCGATCACTGGCATAGATGTTTGAGTTACAAGTGTATGTGCGTGTTCAAGCCGCATCTCAGTATAAAAAGTATTTACTTTTTTCCCTAAATTTTTTTGAAATAACCTACTAAGCTGTCGTTCACCTATATTACTCAACTTAGCCAATTGTTCACTACTAAGTGGGTCAGAAATGTGATTTTGCATTAATTCAATCGCACAAATTACAGCTGGATGATGAACATTGTATTTTTCTACTAATCCCATCCTTTGAGGATCATTTGCGGATCGAACGCTTGTATAAATAAACCAATCATTTACAGATTTTGCTAATTTTCGTCCGTGTTGCGATGCAATTAATGCACTCATCATATCCATTGGTGCAACACCGCCAGCACACGTATACCTACCATTATCTATCACATACAAGGATCGCTTTAGAAGGTACTGAGATGACATTTCTTGTAATGCTTCGAAATGATCCCAATGTACTGTGAAGCTATGATTGGTCATTACTCCGGCGCGAGCAAGCAGTGCGGAACCGCCTGATATCCCACCTAGTTGAATGCGTTTAGATGATAACATTTTTATGTATTTTAAAAGCTTTGAATTTTCATAGGTAATTGGACTACCAGCAGCCACTACAAAAACTAAATCAAAATCATAATTATTATCTTCTATTGGCCTTCCTTCACTAATAATACCAGCTGAAGAGGTGGCGCGTGTTCCTGAAGCAGGAATATATGTTATTTCAAATAAAGTATCGCCTGAAAGATGGTTTGCTGCTCTTAAGGGTTCAACGGCTGACGATAATGACATAAGCGAAAAGCCATCTACTAAAATGAAACCTATTCTTTTTATTTTTTGATTATGCATTTGATTGAATTCATTCTAATAAATATGGTCAATTAAGTCCTTTTTAGACTTGTGGATTAAAAAATTATAGCCTTTTGATAAAAACTCATTTTTTTCAGCTAAAAGTTGCAATTATAATAACTTCTGCTATTCTCCTTATTAAACAAATATTCCTTTAATGCAAGTTTTGATAGGTAAAAGATGAATTTTGAACAATATCCAGAAGTTTTAGCTGGCCCACCTAAGCCAAGCTCTATTTTGCAGCCAAATATATTTTCAATGCCAGCTGGCGTGGAGCGCTTTGTTGTTGAAGGTTCTGGGGCAATTCTCATACCTGTGTATTTAGGAGATAATTTCACCATTTCTAATGATGAAGGCGGTCAGGTTTGTGAAATCCTTTCTGCTGATAAAAAAGGTCATATTGACACAATGATTCTTGGTGAAACTGCAAATAATGATGCCCGTGGCTTAAAGCATTTGCTAGATAGTAATGATCAAAGTCTAATTGGATTAAGGCTAGGTTTAAAATCAAGAGGTATTGACCTTTCATCTGCTAAAGGAATATCGGTTTTTGACAGCCTAAGTAAGCCTAAGGCTGAAGCAAAATTTAATGTAAAAAGAGATGGAATAATTGTAATTTCGGCTCCCGGGCATTTTATGGATTTTGAAAAACAAAACACAACCACATCACTGACAGTTCATTTAAAAAGAAGTAGTATTAAATCAATTCAAAATTTTTCATTACCAGATCCTTTATCTGATCCTGTCTTGGATTTAAGAATAAAAAGTCAAACTGCAGATAGTTATTTTGTAAAAGCTGGTGATTATATCCAAGTAATTGATGTTGATGGGCGACAGTGTACTGATTTTCAATGCTTCTCAGCAAGAAAATTAGACAAAGGTATTGAGCATGCTTTGGATGTAACTACTACTAGGTCAATACAGGGACATAGTTATCCTATGCCTGGTTTGCATGGAAAATATTATGATCAAGATTTTCTTCCATTATTAGAGGTCATTCAAGATACTTGTGGACGCCATGATGCTTTTGCTTTGGCGTGTGCATCAAAATACTATGATGATATTGGTTATCCTGGGCATGTAAATTGTTCAGATAATTTTAATATGTCATTAAATAAACATGGAGTAAAAGATCGTGCTGGTTGGATGGCCATCAATTTCTTTTTTAATACTGCGATTGATGATCATGGTGTTATGTATTCTGATGAACCATGGTCTCGACCAGGTGATTACGTACTATTGAGAGCACTAACGGATTTGGTTTGTGTCTCCTCAGCTTGCCCAGATGATACTTCTCCAGCGAATGGTTGGAATCCAACTGACATACATATTCGAACCTACGATGGAAAAGAAAAATTTCAACGCGCAGTGGCAAATCGTGTCACGCCAAATAGTGAGCCTAAAATGACAAAACAAACTGGATTTCATGATAGCTTTTCAAAGCATACTCGCAATTTCATAGAATATAACGGATATTGGTTAGCAAATTGTTTTGCTGCTGCTGGTCCGATTGATGAATATATGGCCTGTAGAAAAGAATGTGTAGTTTTGGATCTATCCCCACTGAGAAAATTTGAAATTATGGGCCCAGATGCTGAGGCTTTATGCCAATATATATTTACAAGGAATATGAAGACTTTAGGCGATGGTCATGTAGTCTATACTGCTATGTGTTACGAACATGGTGGGATGATAGACGATGGTACAGTCTTCAGATTGGGGCGTGATAATTTCCGTTGGATAGGTGGATCTGACTATGGTGGTGAATGGATGAGAGAACAGGCTGAAAAGCTAGGATTAAATGTTTTAATTCGTTCTTCTACTGACATGCAGCACAATATTGCAGTCCAAGGACCAAATAGCAGAGATTTAATGAAAAATATAATTTGGACTGCTCCTCATCAACCACAGTTAGAAGATTTAGCATGGTTCCGGTTTACACCTGCTCGCATCGGAGATGAGCATGGTGTTCCAATTGTTGTGTCTAGAACAGGCTATACTGGTGAATTAGGTTATGAAATTTTTTGTCACCCAAAACATTGTGAACAAGTATTTGATGCGGTTTGGAATGAAGGAAAGAAATTTGGAATAAAGCCGATGGGCTTAGAAGCATTAGATATGGTTAGAATTGAAGCTGGTTTAATCTTTGCTGATTATGACTTTTCTGATCAAACTGATCCATTTGAGGCCGGAATAGGTTTTACAGTTCCTTTAAAATCTAAGACTGATGATTTTATTGGGAGGGATGCATTAATCCGTCGTAAAGAGACACCATCACGTAAATTAGTTGGTCTTGATATAGATGCAGCTGTATGTGTTGATCACGGAGATGCTCTATATATAGGACGCGCACAGATAGGTGAAATTACGTCATCTATGAGGTCTCCATTGCTAAAAAAGAATATTGCTTTAGCAAGAGTTGATGTTACACATACTGAAATTGGTACAGAATTAGAAATTGGTAAATTGGATGGGCATCAAAAAAGGTTGTCTGCAAAGATTGTACCTTTTGCTCATTATGATCCAAAGAAAGAACGACCGCGTTCATGAAGATAATAAAACGTTTGTTAATTAAAAGTTTTTTTTGATGTTGCTTAGGAAAACTATATTGGTTGGATTGGCGCTTTGTATAGCATGCGCTGGTCATGCCCAATCTGTTAAACTCACATCAAATCAAATATTGGAATTATTGTCTGGTAAAACTGTTGTAGGGTCGTGGAGTGGAAAAGATTATAGGCAATATTTTGATGAGGATGGAACCACTACTTTTTTAGGTAAAGATAACAATAAAATAATTGGAATATGGAAAGTTGACCAAAATACGGATGAATTGAAAAGTGTGTTGTATGAAGATCAAGAATGGGAAGCTTGGTATGTGATGGAATACGCTAAAGATTATTATTGGGTAAGCAAAACAACGCCTCCGACACAATTTGAAATTGAAAACGGCAAAAAACTAATTTGGGAAAAAGATAAATAACTTTTAGAAAGGCCATTAATTTAAATAGCCGTTCTAATTTTTAACTTAATTAATTTTGAAGATATACTTCTAGGCTGTCATCTAAAGCATCTTTCCATGGTGTATGATGTATAGGTGCCATTGTGCCAGTTATAACTGATTTGTAGCTGTTGTCTCGGAATGTCATTATATTTATTTTTTTATGACCTTTCCAAGCTTTGAATGCTTGGCATGCGCCTTCTACATCAAAGTTAGGGTAATCAGTTTCTTCGATTAATTCTTTGATATAATTTCCTTGATACCAAATTGCATCATAATCATCTTCACCAGAATCTTCCGCGTTCTCGCGTGCAATTACATCAGCAATCATTTCAGTTTTTTCTGGGCATGATATTTTGCCCATTATAACATCTCTTGCCCACCATGCTTGAGCATCAAACATGTTAAAAGTAAACCATTGATCTTGCATGCCTATGTACATCAAAGCTGGATTATGAACGTAGGCAACACCTTTATAAAGATCAGCCGTGGCCAATCTATTAGCTGTTTTTAATCTTAAATCATCATTCAAATACGGGAAATGATGCTTATATCCTGTGCAAAGAATTATTGCATCAATTTCTTTTGAGGTGCCGTCTTTGAAGTGTGCAGTATTGCCATCCATTTTAGTCAACAGAGGAACTTCTTCCCAATTGTCTGGCCAGATATGTCCCATAGCTGCAGTGCGGTGACTGACCGTGATAGTTTTAGCACCATATTTCCAACATTGTGAGCCAATATCTTCTGCAGAGTAGCTGGTGCCAATAATCAAAATATTCTGGTCTTTAAATTCTAAAGCGTCTCTAAAATCATGCGCATGTAATATACGCCCTGGAAAACTTTCAAAACCATCAAACTCTGGAACATTAGGGGTGCTAAAGTGTCCTGATGCTATTATTACATTGTCAAATTCTTCAGTATAAACTCTGTCATTTGGAAGGTCGTGAACTTTAATAAAAAATTTACCATTTTCAAAGTTTACATCTCTGACTGCAGTATTAAATCTTATCCAATCTCGGACACCCGCTTTGTTAACGCGACCTTGGATGTAATCAAATAAAACTGCTCTTGGTGGATAGGAAGCTATTTGCTTTCCAAAATGCTCTTCGAATGAATAATCAGCAAATTCTAAACCTTCTTTTGGTCCATTGGACCACAAGTATCTATACATAGAACCATGAACGGGCTCACCGTACTCATCTAGACCTGTACGCCATGAATAATTCCATAAACCACCCCAGTTAGATTGTTTCTCAAAGCATACTATTTCTGGAATTTCTTCACCATTTGCTTTTGCAGATTGGAATGCTCGAAGTTGAGCTAAGCCAGATGGTCCTGCGCCAATAATAGCTACTTTTTTTGACATTTTGTTCTCCACCGATAATTGTATTTTTAATTATTCTATATAAATAATGATGAATGATAGAAGGAATAGCAAGAATTCATATTAAAAAATATTTCTTTAATCTAAAAAAGATTATTCTTGGCTATTACATACTCAAAAAAATAAAAAAGCCTTAATAACTTGTGTCATTAAGGCTTTTTTATTTAGTTCTTACTTTTAGATATCTAAAGTGTTTGCTTTTTCCCAAGATGAAAAATGATTACAAAAATCATTCCATTCTTGATGCTTCATTTTTAAGTAAGCAGAAGAAAACTCTTCGCCCATAGACGCTTTCAGCTCAATATCATCATCATAAGCACGAAGTGCATCGAGCATATTTAGAGGAAGTTTTGGTGCGTCAGTGATTTTATATCCCTCAGCGTACATATCAATATCATGGCGCTTTCCTGGATCAGCTTTTGAACGAACCCCAGATAATCCAGCAGCAATAATTATTGCTTGTAATAAGTAAGGGTTAACTGCGCCGTCTGGTAGGCGAAGTTCAAAACGACCTGGGCCAGGCACTCGAACCATATGTGTTCTATTATTTCCTGTCCAAGTTACTGTGTTTGGAGCCCATGTTGCGCCTGACATCGTTCTTGGAGCATTGATGCGCTTATAGCTATTAACAGTTGGGTTCGTAATCGCGGCTAATGCTGAAGCATGCTTCATTATTCCGCCTAGGAAATGTTTACCACGTTCTGAGAGACCCACTTCACCTGTCTGGCCCTCACCTTTCCCTGCAAAAACATTTACTTTTGATTCTGAACCAGGTGCATCCCACACTGAGATATGCGCATGACATCCATTTCCTGTTAAGCCTTCAATAGGTTTAGGCATGAAAGTAACTCTATAGCCATGTTTTTCAGCAACGCATTTAGCCATAAATTTAAAGAAGCTGTGCTTATCAGCAGTTTTTAAGGCATCGTCGTAGTCCCAGTTCATTTCCCATTGACCATTTGCGTCTTCATGGTCGTTTTGGTATGCGCCCCAGCCCATTTCCAACATATAGTCAGAGATTTCGCGAATTACATCTAATCTGCGCATAAATGCTTGCTGGTCATAACAAGGTTTAGCTGCAGTATCGTATACATCTGATATTTGCTCTCCATTTGGAGTTAGCAGAAAAAATTCTGCCTCAATACCAGTTTTAACATGCATACCTTCATCAGCTGCTTCTGAAATTAACCTTCTTAGAACATTGCGTGGTGCTTGAGCAACATCCTGTCCTTCCATAACACAATTACCTGGAACCCAAGCAATTGTTTTGTCCCAAGGTAATATGATTGCTGCCTCTGGATCAGGAACTGCAAGCATGTCAGGGTGTGCTGGTGTTAAATCTAACCATGTTGCAAAACCGGCAAATCCAGCCCCATCTTCTTGCATATCAGCGATTGCCCGTGCGGGTACTAATTTTGCACGTTGACCGCCGAAAAGGTCAGTGAACGAAATCATAAAATATTCGAGGCCATTATCTTTGGCGAATTTGGTAAGATCTGTTGTCATCGTTTATCTCTATTCTGTTATCGTTTAATAAAAAAACATGACCATAAAATGATCATGTTTTAAAGTTTAAAAATTACTGCCTGATTTTCCTGGCCACCAGTTTGTGCCAGATAACGGAACTTGAGCCATTGCAGCTGCTTCCATAGTTAATGCAACCAAATCTTCTGGCTCCAAGTTATGCATATGATTTTTGCCACATGCGCGGGCAATTGTTTGTGCCTCTAATGTCATTACTTTAAGATAATTACGTAAACGTCGGCCACCTTCAATTGGATCAAAACGTTTCATTAATTCTGGATCTTGAGTTGTGATACCAGCTGGATCTTTTCCTTCATGCCAGTCATCATATGCTCCAGCAGTGGAACCTAGTTTGTTATATTCAGATTCCCATTTTGGATCATTGTCGCCCAAAGCAATAAGAGCGGCTGATCCTATTGCAACAGCATCAGCGCCTAAAGCCATTGCTTTTGCTACGTCTGCACCAGAGCGTATGCCACCTGATAAAATCAACTGAACTTTTCTATGCATGCCTAAATCTTGTAATGCTTGAACAGCAGGTCTGATAATAGCTAAAGTTGGTTGGCCAACGTGCTCAATGAAAACATCTTGTGTGGCAGCTGTTCCACCTTGCATTCCATCTAAAACTACTGCGTCAGCCCCTGCTTTTACAGCTAAAGTGACATCATAATATGGCCTTGCTCCGGCAACTTTTACATAAATTGGAACCTTCCAACCAGTAATTTCGCGAAGTTCTAGGATTTTTATTTCTAAATCATCTGGCCCTGTCCAATCAGGATGTCGACAAGCAGAACGTTGGTCGATACCTTTTGGAAGATTTCTCATTTCAGCAACACGGTCAGAAATTTTTTGCCCTAGTAGCATTCCGCCGCCACCAGGTTTAGCTCCTTGGCCTACAACAATTTCTATTGCATCTGCTTTTCTTAAATCGTCTGGATTCATCCCATATCTTGATGGTAGGTACTGATAAACCAATTTTGATGAATGGCCTCTTTCTTCTGGGGTCATGCCACCATCACCTGTTGTGGTAGATGTTCCAGCAGCCGATGCGCCTCGGCCCAAAGCTTCTTTAGCAGGCCCAGACAGTGCTCCAAAAGACATTCCGGCTATTGTAATAGGGATATCTAGCTCTATTGGGTTTGATGCGTGCAAGCCACCAATAGTAACTGATGTTTCGCATTTTTCCCTATATCCCTCTAATGGATATCTAGAGATTGACGCTCCCATGAACAATAAGTCATCAAAGTTTGGAACTTTTCGTTTTGCACCACCACCACGGATATCATATATCCCTGTAGCAGCTGCTCTTCTTATATCACTATTTATGTCGCTTGTAAAAGTTGCTGACTGGCGTGGAGTAGTGAATGGGATGCCATTTTCATCATGTGAACTCATTTTAAAATTCCTTAATAAGCTGCCGCATTATCGACATCAAAGTTATATAAATTGCGTGCTGATCCGTATCTTTTAAATTCTTCTGGTTTGGCATCACTGTCAGCTTCTGCCAATAATTCTTTTAAAATTTTGATATGTTCTGGGCGCATTTCTTTTTCTTCACAATCAGCGCCTAGGCTTTTCACTGAACCACGAACAAATAATCTTGCTTCGTAACAACTGTCACCCAATGCATCACCTGCGTCGCCGCAAACTACCAAATTACCTGATTGCGCCATAAATGCTGACATATGACCTATGTTGCCATGAACAACGATATTAATGCCCTTCATGGATATTCCACAGCGAGAAGATGCATTGCCTTTGATTACTAGTAATCCACCATGGCCGGTTGCTCCTGCATATTGGCTTGCGTCGCCATCTATTACAATTTTTCCTGACATCATATTTTCTGCAGTACCTGGCCCAGCTGAACCAGAAACATTTATTGTGGCTTGCTTATTCATTCCACCACAATAATAACCTGTTGAACCTTTTATGTTCACTTCTATTGGTGCGTCTAATCCTACGGCAATAGCGTGAGACCCTTTGGGATTTGTTATTTCCCAAGATGTTTGATTTGTCTCATCTACCTGCGCATGCAGGGTAGAGTTCAGTTCGCGCAATCCTTGCGCCTCTAGATCGAATGTTTGCATTAGTGTGTCCAAAAATAAACGGTTGCGGGTTCAGGCTCCCAAACGCGAGCCTCTTCAATGCCTGGCAGATTTACCAGTGCACGATATTCAGAGCCGAATGCTACATATTGATCTGTTTCGGCCATAACAGCTGGTTTGCAAGCGATTGGATCACGAACAACACCAAAACCATCTTTAGTTCCAACTAAAAATGTAAAGAATCCATCTAAATCCTCCAAGCTGCTTTCAAGTGCTTCACCTAAAGAACTACCTTGTTGCATTTTATAAGTTAAATATGCAGCACCAACTTCTGTATCATTTTCGGTTTCTATGTGAACACCCTCGCGACGCAATTTTCTTCGAAGAGAATTATGATTCGAAAGTGATCCATTATGAACTAAGCATTGATCATTTCCTGTTGAGAATGGATGTGCACCCATCGTTGTTACTGCTGATTCGGTTGCCATGCGTGTATGCCCAATTCCGTGTGTTCCTGACATTGAAGAGACATCAAATCTTGCTGCTACATCTTTTGGTAAACCAACTTCTTTGTAAATTTCTATTGTATCGCCTGCACTCATTATTCTTAATGATGGGCGGATTTGGTTAAGAGCTTTTCGAACGGCTGATATAGATGCAGTTTCCATTTCTAAAACAGCATGTGTACTCTTAGTTCTTATTAAAACTTTAATACCTGTTAACGTATTGATTTCTTTTTCTAAACCTTTAAAATCTTCGTTTGGATTGTCTGATTGTACTGTAATTTTTCCAGTATTATTTTCATCGTTTCCATATATTGCAATTCCTGCACTATCTGGACCACGATCAGTCATTGTTACCAGCATTTCGCTTAACATCATGCCTAGTTTTGGCTCTAATTTTTTATCTTTTAGGAATAATCCAACTATACCGCACATTTGCTGTGATCCTCTATTAATCTGAATCAGTGTGTAGCCTATATTTTTCCACTAAACAATACGCTATGAAACTTTTTTTCATGAGAGGCAAAAAAAAGTAGTAAAAATCGCCATATAGTGTATGTATTGCGTCAGCAGACATATTTATGGGCTTTACTATCATGTCCAATGGATGCGTATATATAGTGTTTTAAAACTTTAAGGGAGGAAATAAAGTGGAAGACAAAATTGCAGAGTTGATGGCAAAAGTTGCTGAACTCGAAGCAAGTGCTGGTGTTACTAACACCATGTTTGCTGAAACATATTATTATTTAACAATTCCGTTAATGATTATTATTCATGCTGGTTTTCTAGCATATGAAATGGGTTCATCTCGTGCCAAAAACGTATTATCATCAGGTGTTAAAAATATTTTAGCATTCGCGTTTATGATACCAACTTTTTACTTTTTTGGTTGGTGGGTTTATTGGGGTTTCCCAACAGGTCTAACACTTAGTGAAGGTCCAATGGGCATTTCTGGATCTGAATATGCAAATGCAATAGCTTGGGGTTGGGGCGAATCCGCTCAATACATGGGACCAAACATAGCTGATAATGCTTCAGGTGTATTCTTTGGTGCGTTTGCTTTATTTGCAGCAACTACTGCATCTATTATGTCAGGTGCTGTTATTGAACGTATACAAACTGTCGGGTTCGTTATCTTAGCAGTGGTTCTAGGTTCATTTGCTTGGGTTGTTGCAGCTGCTTGGGGCTGGCACGCTGATGGATGGTTAGTAACCAAATTTGGCGTACATGATTTCGGTGCAGCTGGACTTGTTCACGCAGTAGCAGGATTTTTTGCTTTGGGTGTTTTAATAAATCTAGGTCCACGTATTGGAAAATTTAATGCTGATGGTTCGTCTAACCACATAGCTGGTCACAATATGCCATTAACTGTAACAGGCTTAATGCTTATTATTGTTGGATTTTGGGGATTTTTGATGGCCTGTGTTATTGTTCCAGGTGAAGCTTGGTCATGGTATGGTGATAAAATGTCTACAATTTACGGCACTCCAATTACTTTGTCAGCGCTATCGTTTAATATTCTGATGGCTGTTGCTGGCGGTGTGATTGGTGCATGGATATGGACAAAAGATCCATTTTGGATGATGTCTGGCGCTCTAGCTGGAATTATATCAACAGCTTCTGGCTTAGATATTTATTTTCCAGCACTAGCATTTATAATCGCTTTCAGTGCCGGTGTTATATTACAGCCATGTGCAAATTGGCTTGAACGCCGAGGCATAGACGATGCAGTTGGTGCAGTAACCGTTCATGGAACCATCGGCCTTTATGGTGTCGTTATGTTAGGTGTTTTTGCTGCAGGTTATCCTGCTTTGGATATTGCAGATGCACCTACAGTGACACTGTTTGGTCAAATAGTTGGTGCGGTTGTCTTCTTCCTACTGGGCTTTGTTCCAGGTTATGTTGTGTCATTTATTTTGAAAAAAATGAATATGCTGCGTGTACCAGAGCATGCTGAAATTGCTGGAATGGATACAATTAAAGTTCCTGCTCAAGGCTATCCTGAAGGTATCGTAGCATCACCTGCTGCGGCTGAATAATTTAATATGAAAGGAGAAAACCATGGGTTTTCCATATGATGAGGCCGCTTGGTCTGTAGTTGATGGCGCAATGTTTATGGGGTGGGGTACAGCAATGCCTGGTGTATACACTTTTATAGCAGCTGTAATATGTGCTTATGTTTTATGGGCGGGCAATCGTTCTGAACATAAAAGATTTACTAAAACAAAGAAATAAACAAAAAACACTTAAAGGGCTGCTTTTTTGCAGCCCTTTTATTGCCTCTAAGGAATATTTTTTTAATATCAGTCTTGCTTTTTGTTGAATTATGAGTCTCTATGTCCGTGAATCGCAAAAATCAATAATCATATACACACATCACTTTAAGGAAAATAAAAATGGCAATAATATGGAGACATTCTGCTTTAGCTCATAGACATGCAGAAATTGGTGGTCAATTAGACGATTGGAATGGCATGGGGACTGCTTGGTTTTATGATGACACTTCAGAGAGAGCTCAAGCTGATTATGAAGCAATAAGAACAAAAGCTGGTTTGATGGATGTATCAGGTTTGAAAAAAGTTCATTTAGTAGGACCAGATGCAGCATATGTTATCGATAGAGTAACAACAAGAAATGTAGATAAAATTGGTGTTGGTCGATGTACATATGCAGCTATTTTAAATGATGATGGAAAGTTTATCGATGACTGTGTGATTTACCATTTAAATGTAAACCAATGGATGGTTGTACATGGTACTGGGACGGGAATGGAACAGCTTACAACGGTTGCAGCTGCAAAAAATTGTGCAGTCCTTTTTGATGATGATCTACATGATATGTCTCTTCAAGGGCCGGTAGCTATAGATTTTTTAGCCAAGCATATTAAAGGTATCCGTGATCTTGCATATTTTGGTGTATTGCACACTAAATTATTTGGAAAAAACGTCATGATTTCTCGTACGGGTTACACTGGTGAGCGTGGATATGAGATTTATGTTGCAGCGAAAGATGCTGTGCATGTTTGGGATAACATCCTTTCAGATGGCGAAGATATGGGCATTAGGCCAGTTCAATTTTCAACATTAGATTTACTAAGGACTGAAAGCTATCTTTTATTCTATCCGGGCGATAATTCTGAAACATATCCTTTTGATGATGAAGTTTGTGGTGATACTCTATGGGAATTAGGACTTGAATTTGTGGTTTCACCAGGAAAAATTGGATTTATTGGTGCTGAAAATCATTATGCTTCAGAAGGTAAAGAGCGCTTTAAGATTTATGGTGTTTTATTAGACGGAACTACACCTGCTGATGAGGGTGCTGCACTGCTTCAGAACGGTGAAAAAGTTGGAGATGTTACATTTGGTATGTATTCAAATGTAAATAATCATAACGTTGGTATAGCTAGAATGCCAGTTGATGCTGCAACGCCAGGCACTGTCTTAACAGTTCGCAACAATGATGGAACAGAAATTTCATGTACTGCACAAGAAATGCCTTTTTATGATAAAGATAAATCTATTCGTGAAGCAAAAGGTTAAAATAAATTATGGCGTAGAGAAATCTACGCCATAAATAATTATCAAATCTATAAATAATTAGGGAGTATTTAAATTAAATGACGATTTTTAAATTTCCAGAATCCATAAAAAGTCGACCGACATATGGAAAACTTGAGTATCGTGAAGGTAAATCATATCTTTTTATTGCAGACGCTGATGGTGCAGAAGCGATAATTGATTTAGCAAACGATAATAAAAGTTTGATGGCAAAATCACATATCATATACATACCTAATCAAACTGGTGATAAATATATATCCAAATTAGATAAATTAGATATTTATCAACTGTATATTGGCCCGTCTTATTCTGCGGCCCAATCTAGGATAATACAAGCATTTGAGCAATCTCATATGGGATTGCAAGTATATTTAGCAGGTACAGAAGGGCTGATTGGACAGGCTCTCCGTGATGCTATGGCTGCAGGAATACCACATACATTTATTCAATCTGAACATAGAGGATCTGTTGCGCGTAGAATGCAGTGTGTTCATTGCAAAGGCATAACGGAAGACGTGATAAATGATCCATTTGTTTGTTCACATTGTGGGTTAAATCTTTTCGTTCGAGATCATTATTCTCGTAGGTTGGCTGCTTTTCAGGGGGTTTGTATAGACGCTGAAGATCCAGGAAATGTACCAACGTCAGTGGAGTTGTATAAATGAGTGGATCAGAAAAAATAAACGTAAAAGTTTCAAATGTTGTACCATTAAATGATTTAGTTACACGATTTGAATTTAAACGCACTGATGGAAAATTGTTTCCTACATTTTCGGGTGGTGCTCATACAGTAATAGAACTCAAAGATGGTGATATTACTAGACGCAATCCATATTCACTTATGTCTGACCCAATGGATCAAGAAGGCTATTCTATTTCAGTTAGAAGAGACGATGCGGGCAGGGGTGGCTCATTATTTTTACATAATAATGTAAAAGTTGGAGATGATGCAGTACTTAGCCATCCGGTAAATCTGTTTTCATTAGATCTTCGAGCAAAAAAGCATTTAATGATTGCAGGTGGTATTGGAATTACACCATTTATGGCACAGATAAAGCAACTAGATCGAAGTCACGGCAATTGGGAGCTCCATTATAGTGTTCGCAATCCCAAACTTGGAACTTATGTTGATGATTTAATATCTATGCACCCAAATGATGTGAATGTTTATTATGATGACCATAAAAATTTCATTGATATCGTAAATCTTTTAGATGGCCAGCCTCTTGGTACTCATCTTTATATTTGCGGACCAAAAGGTATGATTGACTGGGTTGTTGGTGAGGCCAAAAAATTAGGATGGCCAAGTGAAGTTATTCATTTTGAAGAATTCTTAGCTCCAAAGCCTGGCGAACCATTCCAAGTGAAATTATCTGCTTCCAATAAAGTAATTAATGTTGGCGAAAATGAAAGTTTGCTTGAAGCAATTGAGCGCGAGGGTGTTGATGCTCCATATTTATGTCGTGGTGGCGCCTGTGGGCAGTGTGAAACTTCTGTGATTGAAGCTGATGGCGATTTTGTTCACAGAGACCACTGGTTAGAAGACGATGAAAAATTATCAAGAAAAAAAATTATGCCATGTGTTTCCCGATTTAGTGGTAAAACTCTTGTATTAGATAGGTAAATGTAATGACAATTCAATTTAAAGATGAAACTTTTCGCAATGATTATACATTTAAAAATTCTGATTGGGCCATAAAACGATTTCCGTTCCCCTTTCATGAAGATAGTTACATGTATTCTGTAAATATGGAACAGCATAAAGGTGGTCCAGAAGGTTCAATTTACGAAAAGCGCTTTGATGTTGATGAGCATTATTTATCAGAAATGCACGATCGAGCTCAAGTATTAAGGGACGATCCATTACGCTGCCAATCGCTGCCAAATATGACTTTAGCTGGATGGGATTTATTAGAATTAATAATGGTGTCAAAGTCGGAAGATTATCCTGATTTATTCGAATTACACCGTGATGGTCATAAATGGCGTTGGATAAATAAGCCGATGAAAATTGATGATACCTTTACATTTCTTGATGATGCTACGCTACCATATGGACCAATGGAGTATATTACTCGACAAACACAAGGTGATTTTGTAGTTCTTGACCAAAGAGAAAATAATCTTTGGATGGATGCTGGAATGGTGACAACACAAGCTGATTGGTCATTAGATTTTGATATAGGCATGAACTTTTTTGAATGGCATGCGCCTGTTCCAAAGGCACATGAAATGGGTATTTTTACTCGAGCACTAAAATTTTTATTAAATATTCAACAGGGTGCACCAGCTAGACGACTAAACTGGACAATGACCGTAAATCCATTGTTAGATACAAGCCCAGAAAATTATCATAAATGGGGTGTCCAGAAAAATACTTTAACACCAGAAAACATTGGCGAGAAGCAGCATTTGCGCGTAGAGTTGCAAACGTTTTTTCGTTTGCCAAGGTCAAATGCCTTAGTTTTTCCTATTAGATGTTACCTGGCATCATTCGATGATTTAATGACTTTCCCAAAGTGGGGGCGTCGCTTGCATAGGGTAATACGTGATCTTCCAGAAGAGTTAGCAACATATAAGGGTTTCATAGATAACCGTCCAATGATGTTAGATTATCTTTCTAAGTATGATGATGGTAAAGTGACATCAAATGGTATTTGGCCAGACGATGAAACTGAACCAAAATTAGATCATGTAACTTGAGGATATGAAATAACTGACAAGTATTTTGCTGGAAGTTTTTTTAGGTTTCCAGGTCCATGAGGAGCGTCAGCATCAAAAAATAATGTATCGCCAGGTTCTAGTGTATAAAGATTATCTCCATGGCGATAATCGATTTCACCCTCAAGCATGTAAATAGTTTCTATGCCGTCGTGTTGAAATGTTTCGAATGTGTCAGACTCACTTGTTAGTGAGATTAGATATGGCTCCACAATCACTCCACTTGAATTGCCACCAATGTGGCCCAACAAGTTATATTGATGGCCTGCACGTGTTCCAGCACGTTCAAGTTCAACGCCTTCGCCAGATTTTGTATGTTCAGCGGTTCGGGAGCTTTCGTAGCCTCGAAAAAAAGCAGTTATTGGTACCATTAATGCGTCAGCTAATGTCTGAAGTGTATTTAGTGATGCTGACGTATTTCCATTTTCAATTTTGGAAAGCATACCTATTGATAAACCGGTTGAAGCTGCTAAATCGGCAACAGTCATAGTTCGCTGACGGCGATGAGATTTAACCTCACGACCTATGGCAAGTTCTAGTACTTTTTCACGAGGTTCTGTGATTCGGTGTGGATTTTGTTCTAGTTTCACAATTTTAGTTTCTTTGTTGATTTTTAATTACCCTTATTTGCAAAAATTAAAAATATATAGCTTTTATAATGACTTAGTTAATATAAGCACATTTTTAAAAAAAATACACATATTTTTTCCTTGAATTAAATAAATATAACTAAAATGAAAATATATCAATAAATTGTATAATTTTACATCAAAAGGATACTTTTAATGTCAAAATTGCACATAAAAGCGACTTAAACCACCTAAATTACATAAAAATGTAAAAAAAATCGCCCCTATGAATAAAAAAACTTGATTGATAGGAAAAAAATACTAAGAATGCATCTACTACATCCCAATTTAGAAAAATAAATGGAACAACCATTTAATTAAACTAACAAATTATTACGGCAACGTCCGTTATATAACTCGGAGGAATAAATGAAAAAATTAACTTTAACATTAGCAGCTTCAGCAATGATGGCTATGCCACTTTCTGTTTCTGCAAAAGATAGCAGTGACCCAATTGTCATTCCTGTGCACAACTGGTCATCTCAAATTGTAATGAGCCACGTGGTGGGTCAGATTTTTGAATCTATGGGCAATGCTGTAGAATTTGTAACTACAGACAGCCAAGCTGTTTATGAATCAGTTCGCATGGGCGATGTAGCTCTTGAACTTGAAGTTTGGGAAGGTGCCTTTGGCGCTTCATTCCGTGCTGCTCTTGAAAAAGGTGGATTACATGATGCGGGTGATCACAACGCAGTTACAAGAGAAGACTGGTGGTATCCAATGTGGACAAAAGAAGCATGTCCTGGCCTACCATCATGGGAAGCGTTAAACGCTTGTGCTGATGTATTTAAAACTGCTGAAACTGGTGATAAAGGTCGTTATCTAGATGGTCCAGTTGACTGGCTTAAACATGGTAAAGAGCGTGTGGATGCATTAGGAATGGACTTTGTTGTTGTAAACGCTGGATCGGCTGCTGCACTTTGGGCAGAAATTGGTGCTGCTGAAAAAGACAAGCGCCCAGTTGTTGTATTTAACTGGACACCAAACTTTGCTGAAGCAGTATGGCCTGGTGAATTTGTTGAATTCCCAGAATGGGTAGAAGGATGTGATAAAGATCCATCTGTAGGTGTTAACCCAAATGCATTATATGATTGTGGTAACCCAGCAAAAGGATACCTAAAGAAAGCTGCATGGGATGGCATGAAAGATAAATGGCCTGGCGCATATTCAACCCTACAAAAGATTTCATTCACTAATCCACAAATTGCTGAAATGGCAAAATTTGTTGATATCGATGATATGGAACCAGAAGAAGCAGCAGCTGAATGGTTGGAAAACAACGAAGCTATTTGGACTGCATGGACTAACTAAGGTTCAGTAATTTATATTAAAATTATTAACCCTGCCTGTATAAATGGGCAGGGTTTTATTTAAAGTGAGTAAAAAAATATGACAAATTCAAACCCAGTAATATCTTGCAAAAATGTTTGGAAACTTTTTGGATTTGCACCAGAAAAATACCTCAAAAATCTCCCAGAAAATAAATCATATGAAGAAATTCAAGCTGATGGTTACATCGCAGGGGTCAAAGATGTATCTGTTGATGTATTTAAAGGTGAGATGCTTGTGATAATGGGCCTCTCAGGATCTGGTAAGTCCACACTTTTGAGATGCATGTCACGCCTTCATGATATTACAGGTGGGACGATTGCTATAGATGATCAAGATATTATGTCACTCGAAGAAAAAGAATTAATTGAATTGCGTCGAAATAAAATGGGTATGGTATTCCAAAGTTTTGGCCTTCTTCCTCATAGGTCTGTATTGGAAAATGTAGCTTTCCCTCTAGAGATGAGAGGGCAAAATAAACATGATAGAAGAGATCGTGCATTGGAAGTTATAAAGCTGGTAGGTCTTGAAGGCCGAGAAGATTACTTCCCAAGAGAACTTTCAGGTGGCCAACAACAACGTGTTGGAATCGCGCGCTCGCTAGCTATTGAACCAGATATTTGGTTTCTTGACGAGCCATTCTCTGCATTGGATCCACTTATAAGGCGAGAAATGCAGGATGAATTTCTACGCTTACAAGATATGTTAGGTAAAACTATTATTTTCGTAACTCATGATTTTGATGAAGCGCTTAGACTTGCAGATAGAATTGCAATAATGAAAGACGGTGCGATCGAACAGTGTGATACGCCTGATAAAATTGTGCTAAACCCAGCAACTGAATATGTTGCTAAATTTACACAAGAAATAGATACAGCGCGAGTAGTTCGCGCAAAGACTTTGATGAAGCCAGGAAATAAGAAATCAATTTCTGGACCTGCATTATCAGAAAACGCAACAATTCAAGAGTTAGCAAGAACTCTAATTAACGATACGCGAAAAGAATTTCCTATTCAAAATGAAAGCGGAAAAATTACTGGCACTATGAACAGGCAAGAAGCTTTGGAAGTTTTGCTGGGAGATGAATAATGCAAAATTCAATTTCTGATAAATACAAAATAATTAATGACAAATCCATTCTGTGGAGCCTTCTTGCCTTAAGTATTTTATTTGTCATTGCAAAAATTATTGGAGTTTTACCAGAGTTTCTGAACCGCATGCCAGAAGAAGCAATTCCAAGATATGCTGAAACGTTAGATAAAGGATTTAATAATAATCGAGATTGGATGACTTCTATAACTCGATTTTTCTCGGAAAGATTAGAGTTCCAACTTAAAGTAATGGCACATCTATTTTATGGAGCTCGGGTTCATTTTTTTAATCCTATTGATTGGGTTTCTTTAACATTTCCAGCTACAGCATTCGTATACTTTATTGATGGTCGAAAAATTGCTCTTGTAACTGCAAGTGTTATTTCTCTCACTGCAGTTCTCTTCACTTTTTTCATTGGAGAGGAAACTCAACTAACATTTATGTGGGTATTTTTAGGTTTATCTGCAGTTGGGGCTATTTATTTAATAATTAAGCATGAAGTTATGTCTCCAATTATTGTTCTAGGTATTGTTAGCATTTATGCAGTAATCCTAAATGGATATAAATTAGGGCCTTTACCATGGTCTTCTATTGCGGCGACTGCTGCTGTGTTGGGGTATTATTTAGGTGGATGGCGATTGGCACTCTTAGGAGGTGGAACATTTATATGGACGGCTCTTATTGGGCAATGGAAATTGGCGATGGAAACTCTATCAGTTCTTGTCGTTGCCGCTCCTGTTTCATTTGTGATTGGTCTAATGCTTGGAATTGCTGCTTGGAAATTTACAAAGTTTGATAAATTTCTCAGGCCTTTGCTTTCAGTTCTTCAAACATTACCATTTTTTACTTACCTACTTCCTGCCGTAATCTTTTTTAAAGTAGGACCAACTGCTGGTGCAATGGCGACTATTATTTATGCAATACCACCAATGATTTTGATGACAACTTTAGGGCTTAAAAAAGTTAGCCCAGAAATTGTTGAAGCAGGAAAAATGGCGGGGTGCTCACGCTTCCAAATGTTAAGTAAAGTTTATATCCCTGCAGCGCGTACGGAGCTTCTCGTTGGGCTTAACCAAGTTATTATGCTTTGTCTTGCGATGGTAGTTTTGACTGCATTCATTGGTATGCCTGGGTTGGGTGCAAAACTTTTGGCAATGATGAATTCTTTTAAATTAGGGCGTTCTTTTGAAATTGGTGTTACAATTGTACTTGTTGCCGTAATGTTAGATAGACTATCAAAAGCTTGGGTAGTTAAACAGCCAGTTCATTTTGAGCGTGGGGCACCATGGTGGGAACGCCATTTCTTTTTGTTAGCTGCTATTGTAGCATTCTTTGGCTTTATGTTGTTCAGCATGGAAGTACAATTTGCTGATCAAATCGGTCGCAAACAACACTTCTCAAAAGGTAAAGAAATTGATGGCTTGATAAAAGGTTTTCTTGATATAGATGCTGTTCAAGCTGTAACAGGTTGGTTGCGTTGGTTTTTAATAACAAAGGTACTTATCCCATTTAGAGATTTACTATTATGGGTGCCGACCAGTTCATTTATTCTGTTTATAACAGTATTTTCGCTTTGGTTGGGTGGAAAAAAGCCAGCTATTTATGCATTCTTATTCTTTTCTTTTGTAGCATCAACAGGATGGTGGGATCGATCTGTTATAACTCTATATACTGTAATTTCGGCAGTAGCTTTAGCTATGATTATTGGACTACCAATGGCGATAAGTGCTGCAAGAAGTGAAAAATGGTCAAAAAGAATATTGCTCTTTTGTGATACAGCTCAAACATTCCCAAGCTTTATTTATTTGCTACCGGCTATAATGTTGTTTGGTATAAATGATGTTGCAGTAATATTTTCTATATTGATTTTCACTCTTGTTCCATTGATTAGATATACAGTTGAAGGCTTACGAGGTGTTCCACCAGAAATGACTGAAGCTGCAGATATGGCAGGTGCTTCGCGGTTCCAAAAATTAATTAATGTTCAATTACCACTTGCATTGCCGACCATGGCTGTAGGCTTTAATCAAGCAATTATGTTTGCATTTTTTATGGTTATTATTGCTGCATTTATTGGCACCCAGGATTTAGGTCAAGAATTGCAAAGAACACTAGCGGGAACAGATCTAGGAAAGAATTTTGTGCTGGGATTATGTGTATCGCTTATGGCATTAACTTTTGACCAAACAATAATGAGCTGGACTGAAAAACGAAAAAAAGCACTAGGATTAAAGTGATAAATTAATATTTTATATTATGACTTTTACGTCAAAACTAAGTTTCACTTTTAATAAGTGGACTACATTTTTCTATTATATAATTCATGAAATGCTTCATTTTAGGATCTTGCAGTTTCTTATGGGGGTAAAGGCAGCCAATTATTGAAGATATTGGTGGTGTCTCAGGTAAAATTTGAATTAGATTACCATTTTCTAGATGTTCTCGTATTTCAAAGTAAGGTTTATTTACTATTCCATATCCTGATAATGCCCATTGAGTTAAAACGTCACCATCATCAGCATCAAACTTTCCAGAAACATTTAATTTTTGATGCCCATTATTTGTTTTTATAGTCCAAAAGTATTCAGGTGATCTTGGATAACGTAATAATAAACAATTATGAATACCATTGATGAGATCATTGGGGGATTTTGGTGTGCCCATTTTTAAAAGATATTTTGGGGAAGCGCATAATATACGATTACAGTTTGCAATTTTTCTGAGCTTTAAATTTGAATCTAATGGTGAACCTATAAAAAATGCCATATCTAATTCTTCAGCTAAAATATTAACTTTACGATCAGATAGTCGCATTCTTATTTCAGTATTTGGAAATTTTTCTACAAAACCAGGAACTAATGGAGCAATAATCCGCCTTCCAAAACCTAGAGGTGCCGTAACTCTAATCACACCACGAGGTGTGTCTGAAAATTGGGATATTGCATTTTCTGCAAAGTCTATAGATGCCAGAACCTTCTTGGCCTCTTTATAAAATACTCGCCCCACTCCTGTTGGAGTGAGTGATCTGGTTGTTCTATTAAATAGCCTTACACCAAGATGTTTTTCTAATTCTTTGATGCGTTTGCTTGCAACGGCTGGGGTTAAACGTAAATCCCTACCACCAGAAGTAATGCTTCCAAGCTCAATGATACGCGCAAATACTCTGAGACTCTCTACATATGCCATTTTATATCCCTAAAGATTTATGAATATATATTTTATTGTTTAAAGATTTTCAACGTTTTGTTGAAAGTATTTAAACAATGCAACGCTTTTAAGTAGTAATTAGCTAGGCTATGATATTTAATATCTACTTTGGAATGGACTTAGTTAAGGGAATATTAATGAAAATTCGTAATGAAATAAAATTTATATTAAACGATCGTAGTATTTCATTAATAGATTTTGAAGTCGAGCAAACCCTTTTAGATTTCTTACGTTTGGATCAACAAATGATTGGAACAAAAGAAGGTTGTGCTGAGGGTGATTGTGGAGCCTGTACAGTATTAATTGGCCGATTAACAAATGGGATACTTAAGTATGAGTCAGTCAATTCTTGTATTAGGTTTTTAGCCTCTTTGGACGGATGTCATGTTGTATCAATTGAGTATTTATCTGGTAAAAATGAAAATCTACATCCTGTTCAAAAGGCAATGGTAGAATATCATGGCAGTCAATGTGGATTTTGCACCCCTGGATTTGTAATGTCTTTATATGCTTTGTGGATGGAAAATCCCACGCCTTCAAAGCGAGATGTAGAAATTGCTGTTCAAGGAAATTTATGTAGATGCACGGGTTATGAGCCAATTATTAAAGCTGCTTTATCTATAAATAAATTTGGAAAACCAGTATTTGATTATTTAAATATAGAAAGAAAAAATATTTCTTCAAAGCTCACAGATCTTCAAGATAAGAAGTGTGTAGTTATTGGCAAAAATGATAATGAAGCAATTTTACCAGCAACTATTGATGATTTAGCTGCGATGTTAAAGAGCCGACCAAATGCAACAATAGTTGCTGGTGCAACAGATGTTGGATTATGGGTTACCAAATCTTTACGCTCTATATCACCTGCCTTATTTATTGGTAATTTAGCAGAACTTAAGAAGATCGAGATAAAAGATGATATTTTAGAGTTTGGTGCAGGAGTCACATACTCTGAGATCCAAAGCTGGTTATCTAAATTTTTTCCATTTTTAGAGAATTATTGGGAAAGGATTGCTGGTTGGCAAGTTCGAAATATGGGTACCATAGGTGGCAATATTGCAAATGGATCACCAATAGGTGATACGCCACCTGTGTTGATTGCCTTAAAATCGGAAATTGTACTGCGTAAAGGTAATAAAATCCGTGTTTTGCCTCTCGAAAAATATTTTATAGACTATGGTAAACAAAACCTTCAACAATCTGAATTTATTTTAAGTGTAAGAGTTCCTTTACCGGTCAGTAATCAATTAAATTCTGCCTACAAGATATCAAAGCGTCGAGAAGATGATATATCCACTCTAGCAGCAGGAATATCTATGGTTGTTGAAGATGGTTTAATAAAAGATTGTCGTATTTGTTTTGGTGGAATGGCAGCAACACCTAAACGAGCATCAATCACTGAGGATTCTTTACAAGGAAAGCTATGGTGTAATGACACCTTCAATAAAGCAGTTAAAATGCTTGATGAAGATTTCAGCCCTCTCTCAGATTGGCGTGCTACTAAAAAATACCGTATGATTGTGGCGCGTAATCTTTTACAAAGGTTTTTTCTTGAGCATGACTTGAATACTGCGCAACCAATCCAACTATTATCGTCTTGAGAGAGGGAATTTAATGACATTAATCAGAAAAATTTCCGGTGCAGCTCACTCTAATCATATTCATGAAAGCGCCACAAAGCATGTAACAGGAAAGGCAAAGTACTGTGATGATATTACAGAACCAGTAGGGACACTACATGCATATCTAGGGGTCTCAGATGTTGCTCATGCTACTATTAAAAGTATGGATTTAACTGCGGTCAAATCAATGCCTGGAGTTATTGGAACTATAACAACATTAGATATACCAGGTATGAACGATATAAGCCCGACTGGCCAAAATGATGAACCGGTATTTCCAGTGGATACAGTTCAATTTTATGGTCAGCCATTATTTGCAGTAATTGCAAAGACTAGAAAAATTGCACGACATGCTGCTAAACTGGCTGTTATAGATTATGATATTTTACCTCACGCTTTAAGTATCTCTAGCGCTCAAAATGTTGGTTATCCACACGTTACAGCTCCATTAAAGTTAGAACGTGGGAATGTTGATAAGATTAAATCAAAAGGTTCAAATCAAATAAAGGGAGAAATTGCTATTGGGGGTCAAGATCATATGTATCTGGAGGGTCAAATTGCATTTGCAGTTCCTGGAGAAGATGATGACTTAATAATTCATTGTTCGACACAACATCCTAGTGAAGCACAACATATGGTCGCACAGGTAATGGGAATACCTAATAATGCAGTAACTGTTAATGTGCGTAGAATGGGTGGTGGTTTTGGTGGAAAAGAAAGCCAAATGAATTTGTTTTGTGTTGTGGCCGCTATTGCAGCAAAAAAGTGGAACTGTGCTGTAAAGCTTCGCCCTGACCGAGATCAGGATATGACCTCTACCGGAAAGAGGCATGATTTTGTTATTAATTATGATGTAACATTTGACAACGATGGTCTAATTAAAACAGTTGATAGTATTTTTTCAGCTAGGTGTGGATATTCATCAGATTTATCGGGTCCGGTTACAGATCGAGCACTTTTCCATGCTGATAATGCATATTATTATCCAAATGTTAGGCTTTCAAGCCGTCCGATGAAAACAAACACAGTATCTAATACTGCATTTAGAGGGTTTGGAGGTCCGCAGGGTGTTTTAGCTGCAGAGAGAATAATAGAAGAAATATCATTTATTACCGGGCAAGATCCATTAGATGTTCGAAAGTTAAATTTGTATGGAGAAACAGATCGAAATATAACTCCCTATCATCAAGAGATAAAAGATAACATTTTACCAAAGTTAATAAATGAATTAGAGAAAAATGCTAATTATCGTGAACGTCGAAATGAAATAAAATCTTTTAATGAATCTTCAAAAATTTTAAAAAAAGGAATAGCTTTAACACCCGTAAAGTTTGGAATTTCTTTTACGGCTACTTGGTATAATCAAGCTGGTGCATTAATCCATATTTATAATGATGGTTCAATTCATTTAAATCATGGTGGAACAGAGATGGGGCAAGGCTTAAATACAAAAATTGCACAAATTGTTGCTGAAGCTTTTCAAGTAGATTTTGATAGAATTAAGATCACCAAAACCACAACTGAAAAAGTTCCCAACACATCAGCAACTGCAGCTTCATCAGGTACAGACCTAAATGGAATGGCAGCGTTAAATGCTGCAGACCAAATCAAAAATAGATTAATAAAATTCGCTGCATCTCACTGGAACGTAAAAGAAATTGATATTAAATTTATTTCTAATATGGTCCATGTTGGAAAAGAAGCTTTTAGATTTAACGAATTTATTAAAATGGCTTATATGGAACGTGTTCAGTTATCTGCAGCCGGCTTTTATAAAACTCCTGATATACATTGGGATAGAGCTGCAGGCAAAGGCAAGCCATTTTATTATTACGCATATGGTGCTGCATGTTCTGAAGTTTCAATTGATACATTGACGGGTGAGTATCGTGTTGATCAAACTGATATATTGCATGATGTAGGCTGTTCATTAAACCCAGTCTTAGATAAAGGCCAGATTGAGGGTGCCTTTATTCAAGGAATGGGTTGGCTAACTTCTGAAGAGTTATGGTGGGATGATAATGGAAAGTTGCAAACTCATGCACCTTCAACATATAAGATTCCATTAGCTTCAGATAAGCCAAGTATATTTAATGTTGAGCTCGCTGATTGGTCAGAAAATAGGGAACTAACCATTAAGCGGTCAAAAGCGGTTGGTGAGCCTCCATTTATGTTGGGAATTTCAGTTCTTGAAGCGTTATCAATGGCTATTTCAAGTATAAATAATTACAAGGTTTGCCCTAAACTTGATACCCCTGCTACGCCAGAAAGAGTATTAATGGCTGTAGAAAAAATGCAAGAATTAATAAACTAATGACAAAATACATTAAAGAATTACAAAACTTTTTTTTGCGGGATAAAATTATAGTTCAAGTTAATCTAACAAAAGCTTATGGTTCTACCCCACGTAATGAAGATACAAAAATGTTCATCAGTAAGACTGATACTTGGGGAACAATAGGTGGTGGACAATTAGAATATTTAATTATTGATCATGCAAGAAATATGTTATCTGAAATGATTAATAATGATACATTAAAAATTCCGCTTGGCCCAGAAATTGATCAATGTTGTGGAGGTAAAGTAGAGGTTTATTTAAATATAATGACTGAAAAAGATATGCAATTAACATTGGCTGCATTTGAAAACATAAATAATAATTTACCGCATGTATATATTATGGGTGCAGGGCATGTTGGACGTGCTTTGGCTTTGCAATTGCAATATTTGCCTGTGAAATGTATTTTGGTTGATAGTAGAAGTTTTGAACTTTTAAAGTGTAAGGCTGGTGTCGAGAAAAGATTAAGTGCTATTCCTGAAAGAGATATTAAATTATCACCAAAAGGAAGTGCATACGTAATTCTTACTCACAACCATTCTCTTGATTTTATATTATCTGCGGCAGCCCTAGATAGGGCTGATGCTAATTATGTTGGTATGATTGGATCAAGAACGAAAAGAGCAAAGTTTATAAAATGGTATAATGAAAATTATAAAGGCAAATCTACAGAAAAACTTATATGCCCAATTGGGACAGTAAAAAGCCAAGATAAGAGACCTAGCGTTATTGCATCATTTGTAACAGCAGAAGTAATTAATATGTTAACATTTCACACAAATATTAAAAGCAATCAAGGACCTGATTTAAGATTAGTTGGTATTTGAAGAATATACTTATTTATAATTTTTAACATTATTAAGTATAATATTCATAGTCTTTTCTTTGTATCCCATTTTTACTAATTCTGAAGTTACACGTGATTTACCTAATGAATAAAAGAATGAGTCAAAGCCATAAAATATTCCTAATAAGGGCGCAGAAGTAAATTTCATTAATGTTGGTAACATAGTAATTATTCTTTTTAATTTAATTTAATTTAATTTCAACTGAATTAAAATAACTGTGATCTATGTTAACGCCGCGCTTGATAAGATGATCAATGCAACCATTTGCAACAGCATTAATATCACCGCGACAAAGACCAATGTCTGCCAAATCTTTATTTGTTAGTTGGTTTAATTCATTAATGGTTTGACGGCATTTTTTTCTAGACTGTAGTGATTGGTTTATATTTTTCCAAAGAGTTGAAAAAATTTCTGTAGATGGAATTAATTGACTTAAATTAATTGTACTTGATGCGAATGTCATTTTAAAAGTCCTTCTTGAATTTTTGTTTTGATTTTAAGTATGGTTTTTTTTTGGACAAAACAATAAACACATTTGCATTACCGCTATGCATTATCTGCAAACGTAAATTCATTTAAAATATAGGTAAAATTTTACTACTTAATGTTTGATTTGAAACTTGGTTAATTTATTCATAAATTAAGAAAATATATCATTATCATATGATACCTTAGCTAAATATAATCCATGTGGTGGGCATACTGGCCCACAACATGATCTATCTTTTGCTAGTAAGGCTTCATTAACCCTTTCAGGTTCCCAAGCACCAGCACCAACGCGCTCTAATGTACCTATGAAGCTACGTACTTGATTGTGCAAAAAACTCCGAGCTCTTATTGTGAATTCGAATTCCTTGCCACATTTTAAATCATGTTCTTGTATACTGATTTCATTTAATGATTTTATAGGGCTTTGAGCTTGGCAAATAGAAGAACGAAATGTTGTAAAGTCATGTTTACCTATAAGGTATTTTGCACCATTTCTCATCAAATCTATATTTAGACTATGTTGAATTTGCCAAACCCAGCCGGCATCTACAATTGCTGGAGATCTTCTGCTTAGTAGTCTAAATTTATAAAGACGCTCTTTTGCTGAAAATCTCGCATGAAAATCACTATCTACAAGTGAGCATTTTGTGACTGAAATGGGTGCAGGTTTTAAATGGTGGTTTATTGCCTCTGATAATCTAAAACTTTCCCAAGATTTGTTAAGATCTACATGTGCTACTTGACCAGTTGCATGCACGCCAGCATCTGTTCTTCCTGCGCCTTGTATTTCAGGGTTTTCAGGTGCAATTTTTGAAATAGCAATTTCAATTGTTTTCTGTACAGATGGAACATCCCGCTGACGTTGCCAGCCGTGATAGGGTTTCCCATCATATTCAACTTTTAGTGCATATCGTGGCATAAATTGTCGATACCTGTTAAATTACAATTTGCCAAGTTTTATTAGTTTAATGAAAAACAAAATAAAAATATTTTCTTATAATTATTTGGTCTAAGCGAATGATCTTATGCTAGACGTTTTGCTTTCTGCACATTATAAACAGATACATGATGGCAGTATTTGATATAATTATTCGAATTATTTGCCCGGTGATCTGAAAATAAGATCTGCCGGGAAAAGTCGTATGAGTATTCGCGCCGAACAAACCCCTTAAATAATTTTCCATGACTGGAACATGATATGTGTGCTGACACGCCTGAATATAAAGATACAATAAATTTACCTGTAACTGACTTTCCCATGAGAGCTGGGCTTCCTGGGCGTGAACCTATTTGGTTAGAACGTTGGTCGCAAATAGGGATATATGATAAGTTAAGGGAGAAAAAAGGACGAGATTCTTTTGTGCTTCATGATGGACCACCCTATGCGAATGGTCATCTTCATATTGGTCATGCATTAAATAAAATTCTAAAAGATATGGTTGTTAGATCTCAGCAGATGATGGGAAAAGATGCAAGGTATATACCTGGCTGGGATTGTCATGGTCTACCAATAGAATGGAAAATTGAAGAGCAATATCGTAAAAAAGGCAAGAATAAAGATGACGTTCCTATAATCGAATTACGTCAAGAATGCAGAAAATTTGCTGAAGGTTGGGTTGATATTCAACGAGAAGAATTCAAAAGATTAGGTATTACAGGTAAATGGGATAATCCTTACTTAACCATGAACTTTCATGCAGAAGCTGTTATTGCTGATGAGTTTATGAAGTTTGCAATGAATGGTTCTTTATATCAAGGCTCTAAGCCAGTTATGTGGTCGCCTGTTGAGAAGACAGCATTAGCAGAAGCCGAAATTGAATACCATAACCACAAGTCTCACACTATTTGGGTGCCATTTAAATTTAAATCTGCCCCAGATGAAATAAAAAACGCACGTGTTGTTATTTGGACAACTACGCCTTGGACTATTCCTTCAAACAAGGCTATCGCCTTTAATCCAAAAATTTCTTATGGAATATATGAAGTTATTGAAACAGAAGAAGAAAGCTGGACTGCTCCTGGCCAACAGTACATTTTTGCAGATGTTTTAGCAGAAGAAACATTAACAAAATCACGAGTTGTTAAATTTGAGCGTGTATCTGATGTACATACATCAGACTTGGATGGTGCAATTTGTTCACACCCACTTTCTGAAATGGATGAATATTGGTCATATGATGTACCGATGATTGATGGTGATCATGTAACAGATGAAGCGGGAACTGGCTTTGTTCACACCGCGCCGAGTCATGGTGCCGATGATTATGAATGCTTTGTAAAAAGAAATTGGTTAGATCGAATGACCCACAATGTAGGTGAGGCTTCAGAATTTTTGGACCATGTCCCATTTTTTGCAGGCCTAGAAGTATTTGATAGAAAAGGTAAAGAAGGCAAAGCAAATAACGCAGTAATTGCTAAGTTAGTTGAAGCTGGAGGAATAATAGCGCGCGGTCGTGTTGAGCATAGTTATCCACATTCATGGCGGTCCAAAGCACCAATAATATTTAGAAATACACCTCAATGGTTTACTTCAATAGATAAAGAAATTGGTGGAAATAATGAACATGGTAAAACTATCCGCCAACGTGCACTCAAACAAATTGATAATGTAAAATGGACGCCTCAAACTGGTAGAAACCGTTTATACTCAATGATTGAAGCTCGTCCTGATTGGGTCATGTCTCGACAACGTGCATGGGGAGTACCGTTAACGTGCTTTACACGCAAAAATGCTTTACCAACGGATCCAAATTTCATTCTGCAAGATCAAGCAGTTAATGACCGGATAGTGGCGGCATTTAAGTTAGAAAGTGCTGATTGTTGGTTTGAAAAAGGAGCAAAAGAGCGCTTTTTAGGTTCAGATTATAATCCTGAAGAATGGGATCAAGTTTATGATGTTTTAGACGTTTGGTTCGATAGTGGATCTACACATGCTTTTGTAATGCGAGATCGTGACGATGGTGCAGATAATGGCATTGCTGACCTTTATTTAGAAGGAACTGATCAACATCGTGGATGGTTTCATTCTTCATTATTGCAATCATGTGGAACAAATGGACGAGCGCCTTATAAAGGTGTTCTAACTCATGGTTTTACACTCGATGAAAAAGGCATGAAAATGTCTAAATCAGTTGGAAATACGATCGCTCCAGAGCAAGTTATTAAACAGTATGGTGCTGATATACTCCGTCTGTGGGTTGCACAGGCTGACTATACAGCAGATTTACGAATTGGGCCTGAGATATTAAAGAATGTTGCTGACAGTTATCGCAGACTTCGAAATACAATGAGATTTATTCTAGGAAATCTTAATGATTTTAAAGATTCAGAAAAAATTGAATATTCCGATATGCCAGAACTTGAACAATGGGTTTTACATCGTTTAGCCGAACTTGATTTGGTAGTCAGAGATGGCTACGCGGCTTATGATTTTCAGGGTGTATTCAGTCAAGTTTTCCAGTTTGCAACAGTTGACCTTTCAAGTTTCTATTTCGACATAAGAAAAGATGTACTTTATTGTGATGATACAGATGGCAAACGACGCAAAGCTGCACGAACTGTGCTTGATATATTATTTTATCGCATAACAACTTGGCTTGCACCAATGTTATGCTTCACAATGGAAGATGTATGGTTGCAACGTCATAACGAAAATGATGCATCAATACATTTAGTTGATATTCCAGAAACTCCATCTGATTGGTTGAACGTTGAATTGGCAACAAAATGGGAAACAATTAGAAATGTAAAGCGCGTAGTAACTGGGGCAATTGAAGTTGAACGCACAGCAAAGAATATTGGTTCCTCACTAGAAGCCGCACCAGAAGTATATTTTAATTCATCAAATAATTTAAAAGATCTATCAGAATCTGTTGAATTTGCTGATATTTGTATCACGTCCGATATTAAATTAATTGAAGGAGCTCCATTAGATAAAGGTTTTGTACTAGATGATGTTCCACATGTTGAAGTCATTTTCAAGAAAGCTGATGGGGATAAGTGCATGCGCTGTTGGAAAACAACAACGGATGTAGGACAACAAAAGCATGATGGTTGCTGCCAACGATGTAGTGACGCATTAGGTTAATGATATGAGTATAAGTGTATTTATTGCTGTATTATTTGCAGCAATATTGCACGCGTCATGGAACGCTATTATAAAATTTGGTAATGATAAGCTTCAAGGGATGGTACTTTTATCATTAGCGCATGGTATAATTGGTTTTTGTTTAGTTATTTTTTTTCCTCTACCAATGGCTAACGCCTGGCCTTGGCTAATTGCTTCGGTTTGTTTTCATTTATGGTATAAATTATTTTTAACTAGTGCATATGAAAGAGGTGACCTAAGTCGAGTTTATCCAATTGCACGCGGTACAGCACCTATAATTGTTTTAGTTTTTAGCTCTATTTTCTTAATCGATGCTATATCTTCAAAAGAAATATTTGCAGTGATTTTTATTGGCATTGGAATTTTCATATTAGGATTTGGTGTATTTAGAAATAAAGAAACTTTAGCCTTACTTCCATTTGCATTATGCTCAGCTCTTGGGACAGCTGGCTACTCAATAACTGATGGTCTTGGCGCTAGGGCTGCTGGTAATGTTACAAGTTATATTGGTTGGCTATTTTTCTTAGATGCAATCGTATTCGTGATATTTGCTTTTTTTAGGCGAGGGTCAAATATTCTACCCAAAAAACCCTCTACTTGGGCATTAGGATTAATAGCTGGATCTGCATCAGTATTAGCTTATTGGATAGCAGTTTGGGCAATGACTATTACCCCAATAGTATTAGTTGCTGCCCTACGTGAAACATCAGTTTTATTTGCAGTTTTTATTGGCGTATTCTTCTTCAAAGAAAGAATGGGAAAAAGCAAAATTTTTGCTTCTGTGTTGATTGTTTTTGGAATAATTATTATGCGCTTTTAGATGGGAAAAGCTGCTGAATTATTCCAACTGATAATAGATAAATAGAAGTAATAGCTAGTGCTGTTGTTATAAATGGCCCTGCATTAAAGTTCGTCCACGCAGATATCCCAGCAAGCGCTGTCCAAATTATTGCTATTGGTAAACTTATTGATCTCCATCTAATTGTTCTAACAGGATGGATAAATTTCAAAGGAGTAAACATTGAAGCCGCAAGTATTATTACAAAGACAAGAATAACATAAAAGTTTGGATGAGTAGCAAAAACAACAACGGCAAACATATTCCAACAACCTGGAAAGCCTGAAAAAGAATTATCTTTTGTTTTCATTCTAGTATCAGAAAAATATAAAGCAGAGGTAAATGTTATAATTATTATTGTTACCCATCCTGTCCAACCATCTAATAAGCCAGACTGAAAAAGCGCATATGCAGGAATAAATACGTATGTTAAATAATCAATAATTAAATCTAATAACACACCATCATATTCTGAAGCATTATCCTTTACGTTATAATGACGTGCCAGTGGTCCATCTATACCATCTACAAAAAACGCAATTACCAACCACAGAAACATCATATCCCACCGGGAATCTACTGCAGCTAGCATTGCTAGCATAGCAAAAACTGCTCCTGTTGCAGTTAAATAATGAACTAAAAGTGCTTTGATATGTAATGTCATTCTGGCTTCATATAGGAGTTTAAGAAAAACTCAACCTTTCGATTAATTTATGCTTTGGGGTGAGATTTTTTGTAAACTTCCATTAAGTGAGCTTGGTCTACTGCAGTATATGCTTGTGTTGAGGAAAGCGATGCATGTCCAAGTAATTCTTGAATAACTCTTAAATCACCTCCTGCTTCCAAGAGGTGTGTGGCAAATGAATGTCGCATAGCATGTGGTGAAGCTGAAGACGGTAAACCTAATTGCATTCTAGTTTGCTCCATTACTTTTCTTATTATTCGCTGATTCAATGGGCCACCTCTTGCGCCTTTAAATAAAAAGTCATTTGGCAAAAAAGAGTATGGACAATATTTTATGTATTTTTTTACAGCTGATTGAGCAATTGGTAAAATTGGTACAATTCTTTCTTTATTTCCTTTGCCAATAATTTTCAAAACTTCAGGCAAAGGTGTTTCTACAAACTTTAGTGATAAAGCTTCAGATATACGTAAACCACAACCATATAATAGTGTAATAACTGCAACGTTTCTTGCATTAATCCATGCATGTTCGGATTGAATGTCAATTTGATTAATAAGATTTTTTGCTGCTATCTCTTTTAATGGGCGCGGTAGAGGCTTTTCAAATTTTGGTGAACGAGTTGAAAGAACAGCAGTCGTTGAAATTCCATATGTATGGCCTAACCAACGATAAAAACTTTTAATTGCTGATAACGCTCGGGCAAGTGAACGTGGTGATAATCCAGATCGTCGTGTGTGAGAAATCCAGGATCTCATATCCTTTACATCCACATTAGATAGAATAACTTTTGATGGTCTCTTTCCAGTATGGTGCGATATAAAATGTATATATGTTGTAACGTCTTGACGGTATGCATCAATAGTTTTTTCAGCCAACCCACCCACAGCAGAAAGGTTGGATAACCAATTTTCCATTAAATCTATACCGCCATCTGTATTAACCATTAAACAGCCAACGTTGCATAATTTTTTCAAAAATAGATCCATAAAATACAAGTAAATCTGTTCCCATATTAGGTAAGAACTGATCTGGATTTGTAGATCCTAACAGAAGTAAGCCAGGGCTATTACCTTCTCCTAAATCTAGTTTCATTAATGCTTCAGACCTAAGTTCTGGTGCAATATCATTATAAATATTGTAAGCGCCTTTTCTAATCTGGCGCAATGTTACAGGACGTGGATCATTATCTTGGCCTAATGTAATATAATGATCAATTTCACCTTCTTGTAAGAAAACAACGCTTGGACCAAATTCCATCTGTAATTGGGGAATATCATTTTGACTTATAGACGGTGCCTCTAAGCATAACCTAGCGGTATCAATGTTTAGAGTATTTGCCCAATCTGTTTTTAAAAAATTTAAGAATTCTGAAAATGTTTTTGGTTCTAGGGCTTCTAATATAGCTGAATGGACTCTGAATGTTGTTGAAATATTTTTATAAGCAGCAGAAATAATATTACTGTTTTGTCCTTCAATTTCCTCAACACGACCTTCCAGGCGTTTTAAGACAACACTTTTTAAGTCAATAACATTTGTTGGGGTGTTAGATGAACTTGCGGATATCAATGCTCGCATTACTTCTCTATCATTTAAAAGAGCTTCTGGATCTTGCAAAATTCGTTTTCTAATATCACTAATTTGATCTATGTTTGACATATGTAATTCTCATTATTTTTATTTTTAATTCTTATTTTATGTTATGTAATGGGCTTGTTAATTCTATCGTATGCTCTTTAATATATATAAACAAATTTTAGTCTTTGAGGAAACAAGATATTGAGTGATCAAATTAAACATGACTCAATTCAAACTTTCTCGCATGGTGAGTTAGTATCAGTATTAACAACTCAGCCTATTGATAGATTCCTTGATTATAAAGCACCTAAAAATGGAGTAAAATTAGGTTCTTATGTGGAAATTCCATTGGGCCCAAGAAAAGTAATTGGTGTAGTATGGGGAGTTGGAAAGGGTGATTATGACAAAAGTAAAATCCGTATGATATCAAACGTATTAGAAGTATCTGAGATGAAGCCAGAAATGATGGAGTTTCTTTTGCGAGCTGGTCGATATACTTTGACCCCCTTAAATGTGATGCTAAAACTTGCTACACGTGCTCCTGGCTTAGCTAATCCCCCAAGTATGAATATAGTTTATGCAAAAGGTAATAGAACTATAGATAGAATGACGCCAGCTCGTGAAAGAGTTTTAAATGCTCTCAAAGATAATTCTGACATGCAATTTACTGCTAAAGAACTAAAAGAAGCTGCAAATGTAAGTATATCAGTAATAAAGGGCTTAGTTTCTCAGGGAGCTATTTCTGAATTAGAGACACCCAGAGATATTCCATATTCTAAACTTGATCCATATTTTCCCTCAAAAAAGCTAACATCTGCTCAAAAAATAGCTGGAAATACACTTCGTGATTATGTGCGAATGGGGACATATAGTACTACTTTATTAAGGGGTGTGACAGGATCAGGAAAAACTGAGGTTTACCTTGAAGCAGTTTCTGAATGTTTATCATTGGGAAAACAAGCATTAATTTTAATTCCAGAAATCGCTCTAACTGTTGAGTTTATTGACAGATTAAAAAAACGATTTGGCGAAAAACCTGCGCAATGGCACTCCGGTGTTACAATGACTGAAAAAAGACGATGTTGGCGTATGGTAGGAGAAGATAAAGCCCAAGTGGTTGTTGGTGCACGCTCATCTTTATATCTTCCATTTAAAAATTTAGGATTAATAGTTGTCGATGAAGAACATGATACATCATACAAACAAGAAGATGGTGCATTATATTCAGCTCGTGATATGGCCGTTATGAGAGCCTCTATAGAAATGGGAGCAGTAATTTTGGCATCTGCAACACCCTCTTTAGAAACTTGGGCTAATGCTGATGGAGGAAAATATAATCGCATTGATCTGACAGAACGATTTGGTGATGCGATTATGCCTGAAATATTAACTATTGATATGCGTCATCAGCCAATGTTGAAAAACTCATGGATTTCCCCTCAATTAAAAGAAGAGGTAGATTTAAGGTTAGAGCGTGATGAGCAATCCTTATTGTTTTTGAATAGAAGGGGATATGCCCCCATAACAGTTTGCCGTAAATGTGGAGACCAAGTTGGATGCGAGCAATGTGACGCTCGAATGGTAGAGCATAGGTTTAATGGGCATTTGATGTGTCATCAGTGTGGTGAAACAAAAAATATACCAAATGCTTGCCCTACTTGTGGTGAAGTGGATTGTTTAACTGCTGTTGGCCCAGGAGTTGAAAGGTTAGCTGAAGAAGCACAAGAAAAGTTTCCAAATGCAAAAATATCTGTATTGTCTTCAGACATGCTAATCTCTGCTCAAGCTTTAAAGGCGCGTATTAAAGGCATTGCTTCCGGTGAAGCTGATATAATAATTGGAACACAATTAGTAGCTAAAGGACATAACTTTCCTTTGCTGACTTTAGTTGGAGTAATTGATTCTGACCTGGCGCTAATGGGTGGAGACTTACGTGCTGCAGAACGTACATTTCAATTAATGCGACAAGTAGCTGGTAGAGCTGGTCGAGCAGATAAAAAAGGTACTGCATTTTTGCAAACACACCAACCGGAACACTCAGTAATAAAAGCAATTCTTAATGGTGATGAAGAAGAGTTTTGGCGCTCAGAAGCCAAACAAAGGCATCTTGCTGGAATGCCACCATTTGGGCGTTTAGCGGGAATTATACTAAAAGGGCCAAATATAAATAATGTGCTTAGTTTAGCAAATCATATGGTTCGAAATACTTCTATGTTAGATTCAATAAATGCTAAGGTTTATGGCCCTGCACCTGCACCTATTGCACGCGTTCGAGGAAATTATCGCTATCGCATTTTAGTAAAGGCGTCGAAAGATATAATGTTACAAAGTGCATTATTAAAATGGAGAAACTCTTTTAAGGTGCCTAATGATATACAAATTAGTATCGATATTGACCCACAGTCATTTTATTAATTTCTAAAGACTAGAAATCATCCCTTCATATAGGTATTAGAAAGTTATAAACAGCTAGAGATATTAAAATGACAAAAATCATTACACCAAAACCAGGCATTATGGACATAGAATTATATGTTGGTGGTAAATCTCATGCTGTAGGTATCGAAAATACTGTAAAATTAAGCTCAAACGAAAACCCTTTTGGACCAAGCCCAAAAGCAAAAGACGCATATCGTAATCAAACAGATTTCTTGGCTGTCTACCCTTCTTCTGACCACAATGAATTAAGACAAGCTATTGCCAATATAAATAGGTTAAATTTTGAGCAGGTTATTTGTGGTAATGGATCAGATGAAATAATAACATTTTTATGCCAGGCCTTCGCAGGTGTCGGTGATGAGGTTTTATTTACTGAACATGGTTTTGGTATGTACCGAATTTGTGCTTTGGGTGCTGGTGCAACTCCAGTTGAAGTGCCTGAAAATTCTCGTGCAACAGATGTTGATGCATTAATTGAGAGATGTACAGAAAATACAAAATTAATATTTATAGCAAATCCAAATAATCCTACTGGGACTTTTATTCCATTAACAGAAATTGAGCGTTTGATTGATGGTGTACCAAAAAATATTCTTATAATCCTGGATGGTGCATATGCGGAATATGTGGAAGGATATGATGGTGGGGCTCAACTAGTTGAAATGCATGAAAATGTTGTCATGACTAGAACTTTTTCAAAGGTTTATGGACTAGGTGGGTTACGTATTGGTTGGGGCTATGCGTCACCTGAAGTCGTTGATATTTTGGCCCGCTTAAGGGGACCATTTAATATTAATCGTGCAGCATTATCTGCAGCTATAGCTGCCGTAAATGATGAGAATTACGTCAATGAATGTTTAATACAAAATAATAATTGTGGTAATTTTTTAATCAACGAAATACGAAACCTGGGTTTTGAGTGTGATGACACCTACGCAAATTTTATATTACCGCGTTTTATTGATGAAAACCAAGCTGATGCTGCTAATGCTGCATTAGAAAATGCTGGGTTAATTGTTAGGCAAGTAAAAGGCTATAATTTACACAACTGCCTTCGTATAACAATTGGTAAAGAAGTCGATTGTTATAGAGTGATCAATACATTAAAAAAATTCAAGGAAAATCAATCATGACTGTTCTATATGATAAAGTGACATTAATTGGTTTAGGACTAATTGCGTCATCTATGGGTCACGCGATGAAAAAATCTGGATTAGCCAATACAATAGTTGGGTTTTCACAAACCAAAGAAACCCGTGACATGTCATTATCCCTTGGTTTTGTTGATGAAATTACAGATACTATTGAAGATGCAGTATCAGACTCAGACTTGATTGTTTTGTCAGTGCCAGTTGGTGCTATGGCCGCAATTGCAAAAATAATAGGTCCTAAATTAAAGCTGGGTGCAACGATAACTGATGTTGGTTCAGTTAAACAATCAGTAATAGATATGGTGGCACCACATATTCCTAATGGGGTACATTTTGTTCCAGGACATCCTTTAGCTGGAACTGAGCAATCTGGACCAACATCAGGATTTCCAGATTTATTTAAAAACCGTTGGTGTATTTTAACGCCTCTAGAAAATTGTAACAAAGAAGCTTCTGCTAGATTAAAGCAATATTGGGAGGCATTAGGTGCTAATGTTGAATATATGGAAGCTGAGCACCATGATTTGGTATTGGCTGTAACAAGTCATGCACCACATTTAATTGCATATACAATGGTAGGTGTGGCTGATGATCTAGGCAGAGTTACTGACAAAGAAGTAATAAACTTTTCAGCTGCTGGATTTCGAGATTTTACTCGTATTGCTGCTAGTGACCCAACAATGTGGCGTGATGTATTTTTAAACAATAGAGAAGCAACGCTTGAAATACTTGGCCGATTTACAGAAGAATTATTTGATTTACAAAGAGCAATTCGACGAGGAGACGGTGATCAATTATTTGAATATTTTAATCGTACCCGTGCCATAAGGCGAAGTATTATTGATGCAGGCCAAGATACTGAAGCTGCCAACTTTGGTAGGGGAAGTGTTGAATAAGTATTTGCTTATTAAAAATGAATTTTTGGTGTATTTGCTATTGGAATAATGCCAATATACATCTTTTTGTTAGAAAACTTTAATGGGATTTCTAGTTCTTGATTATTTCCAGATATAGCTGAAAATATGCTAAATATTGTAACTATAGTGTTTTTTACATTTTGATTTATCTGACCATTATTTAAGGCTAAATCTAAAAGTTGATTCCAATTTTTTGCTTTTAAAGTGATTTTGCCATCTAAGAATTTATTAACATCTAATCGTAAATCACCAACAGCTTTTAATTTAAAGCTTCCCCATTGAAATTGCATATCATTAATCTTGAGATTGGAGATACTTTTCAGCTCTCTTTGGAAATTTTCTTGATTAATTGGATTGTTAAATTTTGTTGCCACATTTAATTTTAAAGTATCAAACTTTTCTGGCATGGTGCCTTTAGGATCGTATTCTTTTAAGTTTATTATACCAGTAGTAATTTGTTTTAAATTTATCCCAAAATCATATTCAGTTTCAGTGACACTATTTTTCCTTAGCGCAAAAATTACATTTTCAGCAGATATAGATAAACTTTTTGAGTTGTTTATTAAAAAATTTTCACTTGAAATAGTTGATCTATTGATCTCAAGTTGACCCCCAGGCTCAAAAACCAGTGAACTTCTTAATCTTTCAGATTTAATCAATAGCTCTTGATTATATATCTTAATTTTTTGATCTAATGGTCCTAAGATAATAAAATGATTGGGTTTATAAGATAGCTGTAATATTTCCAATCTGTCAGCAAACCATTTCAATCCTGATTTGGGGTTTTCTAATTTTATATCTTTAATTATTGCATCGAACCTATTTGGAAAGCCACGCAAAGATAATGAATTTTCAACAATCCAGCCATTTTCAGATTTTTCCGTAAACCACTTATTTAAAGCAGTTTCTCTAACCGATTTACCTAAAAACCAATATGCGCTCCAAGATAGAGCTGCTGTTAAGATTATAATTACCAGTAAACGCATATTTTTACCTTTTCTTTTTGGTCTAAGCACTTCTATATTTAAAGCCAAGGCTAAAGGCTATAATCATGAATGATAAAGATATTTGGATATTTGGATATGGTTCACTCGTTTGGCAACCTGGGTTTAAATTCGAAAATCATGAAATTGGAATATTAGAGAATTATAAACGGTCTTTTTGTATTTGGTCTGTTCATTATAGAGGTACACCAGAAAAAAGGGGATTAGTTCTTGCTTTAGATAAGGTAAAAGGTTCCAAATGTGATGGTCTGTTATTCAAAGTTAAAGCAAAAAATTCCGATAGTGTATTATCTTATTTGCGGAAAAGAGAACTAATATCTGACGCTTATTTAGAAGATATTGTAAATGTTAAATTAAACTCAGGCAGTATTGTGAAAGCTTATACATATGTGGTTAATCGTGATCATGAACAGTATGCTGGATTGCTATCTATAGAAGAGCAAGCCAGTATTATAAATTCTGCAAAAGGGTCTAAGGGCCATAACACTGAATATTTATACAATGTTACAAGGTGTTTGCGAGATTTAGATATTAAGGATCTTGAATTGGAGAAACTAACTGCAAAAACTTTAAAGATAACTGGTTAATTTTATTACGTGTTTGAAATATTGATTAATAAAATTTTATTTTACTTAGATTGTATAATTTAATAGAAAAATATACAGCATATTATGTAGATAACACCCAAAAAAGTAAAAAGTATAAGCGCGTTTTGTTGTTTCTAAAACTTAACAATTGGAATGAAAGTCTCAACGCGTTAGTATTTACATCAAATGACCCAAAAGAGGCTTACTCATGGCGCAAAAAGATTTAGGATTTCAAAATCAATTTACTCAACCAGTAAATCAGATAATTACTATGCTTTTAATAGTCATTGCCGTTTTTGTTGGTGGTTATTTTCTTTACCCAGCTGTATCTCCAATATTTGTTGCCTCACCATACCTTAATAGCTTTATATTTATTGTATTTTTAGGTGGATTAATTTCTTGTTTCGGCCAGGTAGTATCTCTTGTTAAATCTGTCAGTTGGATTGAAGGCTTTGTAATCGATCGAGTAGGCCATGATTTGATAAAGCCTCCTGGTTTGATGGCAAGTCTAGCAGCCCTCCTTTCTGATTCTGGAGCTAGACATGCTTTAACATCGACCTCAACAAGATCTATATTAGATAGTTCCGCTACGAGGTTAGATGAAGGAAGGGAAATAACTAGATATATTATTAATCTACTAATATTTCTAGGATTGTTAGGAACATTTTATGGACTTGCAACAACTGTTCCCGCAGTTGTGGATACAATTAGATCTTTAGCGCCACAAGAAGGCTCAACAGGTCTAGATGTTTTTGCAAAATTAATGACAGGTCTTGAAGCACAATTGGGTGGAATGGGGACTGCTTTTGGATCTTCGTTACTTGGTCTAGCTGGTTCACTAGTGGTTGGTATTTTAGATTTATTTGCTGGGCGAGGCCAAAATCGTTTTTATCGTGAGCTAGAAGAATGGTTATCATCAATAACTAAAATCACAATTGGTGGTGATGGTGATGGCAATTTGGCTGGTGCAGGGCTATTCCAACATGCTAATTCTAATATGGAAAATATGACCAGTCTATTTGCACAGACAGCTGGCCGAATGGATCAACTAGCTGTTTCAATTGAACATATGGTTCAACATACAGCTTCACTTCATGATGTAAATAATCTTGCATTTCAATCTATCGCTCAGGGCCAACAAAATTTAGTAGATGCAGTTATGAAAATGCAAGAAGAAGGGGATGGAATTCTTGATGCAGAAACACGAATGCGTTTGAGAAATATGGATACTCAATTATTGCGTATTTTGGAAGAAACAACTGTTGGGCGTCAAGAAACTAATCAAGAATTGCGTCAAAATATAAATGCACTAACTGATGCTATAAATAACTTGGCAAAGATTTAATAAATGGCATTAAAGCGACCAGGATCAAGATTTGAAGCTAGTATATGGCCTGGTTTTGTTGATGCTATGACTGCATTGTTGTTAATATTATTTTTTGTTATTTCGATCTTTATGATTGTTCAATTTACCTTGCGTGAAACAATTACAGATCAAGATCTAGAACTTGATGATTTATCTTCTCAGATCGAACAACAAGATTTAGAGCTAAATGATTTATCTACTTTGATAGGAAATAAGGAAGATGAATTGAAAAAATTATCTACTGAGATTTTATCAAAAGAAAAAAGATTAGATAATCTAACTTCAGAAATTTCTGAAAAAGATTTAAAGCTTAATAGTCTTTCATCTATAGTAACAGAACAAGATTTAGAATTGGATGATCTATCATTACAATTAAGTGATCTTGCAAGTGCACTAGGACTAGAAAGATTGCGTGCAAATGGCATTGAAGAAGATCTTGGAAAAACCAAAGATATACTTAATGAAGCTGAGGATCAAATTTCATTACATCTTGCAACAATTTCAAATTTAACAAAAAAATCTAGCATACAAATACAAAAGATTGATGGTTATAAACTTCAGATTGATAGTTTATTATCAGATAAGCTCCAGCTTGAAAATTTCAATCAAGATTTAGCCATTAATAAATCTGCGCTTGAATTGCAAATTGCTGGTTTATTATTAGCAAAGTCAAAATTAGAAGCTAAAAATATTGATACAATAAATAAGAAAAAAGCAATTGAGTTGGCGCTAGTACGTGCTCGAAATGAAATAAATGAACGAGAAGAAGTTGCAAGATTGGCGGCAGCTAAACGTGAAGCATTAGAATTGTTAATTGTAAAGCTCCAGAATGAAGGAGAATTGCGGGCTGAAGAAATAACATCAATTAGAAAAGTATTGTCTGAGACTGAAAAAACACGCCTTGTTGAACAAGCTGCTGCAGAAAATTTAAAACAAAAATTAAAATCAACAAGTGATGAATTAACGTCTTTATTATTTGCCAATTCAAAATTAGTAGCTGAAAATAATAATACCTTAAATGAAAAAAATGTTATTGAGTTGGCATTGGCAAGTGCTCGAAATGAAATAAACCAACAAGTAGAAAGTGCAAGATTGGCAGCAGCTAAACGTGAAGCACTAGAATTGTTGATTGTAAAACTTCAAAATGAAAGCAAGCTACAATTAGCAGAAGAATCTTCAATATCTGAAACTTTAACTGAAACAGAAAAAAGACGCTTAGCTGAGGCTGCCGCTGCAGAGCTTTTAAGGGAAAAATTAAAAAATGCTAATACTGAGTTAACTGCCATGTCACTTGCTCTTGAGGCTGAACGTAAAGAAGCTGAAATTACTTTAACAAAAATTGCTGCGGCCAATGCGCTAGAAAAATCTCTTAAAATTGATTTAAGTAAGAGCTTTACTGAGGTAGAGCGTCAAGCTGCTTTAATTGCTGAAGCTAATTCACTCCTTGAAAAAGAAAAGGACATATCAATTACGGCGCAAAGAAAGCTTGCATTATTAAACACACAAACTTCTCAACTTCGAAATCAACTAAATGAATTACAAGGTTTGCTAGATGAGTCCAAAGAAGCAGATTCAAAAGCTCAGATACAACTAAAGTCATTGGGTACAGATTTGAATTTGGCTCTAGCTCGTGTTGCTGCTGAGCAAAGAAAAGTTGCGGCAGAGCAAAAGAAAATTGCTGAATTGGAAGCTAAAGAAAAGCTAAGATTTGCCGAAGAAGCAAAAGATTTAAGAAAATTTAGGTCTCAATTTTTTGGTGAATTGCGAAAAGTAATGGAAGGCCAAGAAGGAGTTCGAATAGTAGGCGATCGATTTGTATTTTCATCTGAGGTTTTGTTCTCTGTAGGGTCAGCTAACCTTGGATCTTTAGGCAAAACTGAAATAAATAAAGTTGCAAAGATTATTAATCAAATTGCAGGTGAAATTCCTGATGGTATAGATTGGATTTTACGCGTCGATGGTCATACTGACCGAATTCCATTCAGTGGCTTTGGAAAAGACTACAAAGATAATTGGGAACTTAGCCAAGCTCGCGCTTTATCAGTTGTTCGCTATTTGATGGATGATTTAAAAATTCCTGCAAATCGTTTAGCTGCAAACGGATTTGGTGAATTTCAACCAATTGATGACAGGGACACACCTGAAGCTTATAAAACCAATAGAAGAATTGAGCTGAAGTTTACAGAAAAATAAATAATTTATTTATTTCAGCCCAATTTAAACTGATTTTGCTAATTATTTAGCCGTTAGGAGAGGGGGTTTTCTTTTAGTTATTTGCCGAGCTTCTGGAGATATTAATTCAAGATCCAATTTATCATTTTTTAAATGTACTTTTACTAATCCACCCTTAGACAGTTTTCCAAATAAAAGTTCTTCTGCTAGTGGTTTTTTTAAATGTTCTTGAATCACTCTTGCTAACGGTCTTGCCCCCATTTTATCATCATATCCTTTATCTGCCAACCAATCTGCCGCATCTGATGATAGTTCAAACGTTACATTTCTATCCATTAACTGGGCTTCTAATTGTAGAACAAATTTATCAACAACTTTAACTATGACATCTTTTGAGAGGGGCGCAAAACTTATTGTTGCATCTAGCCTATTTCGAAATTCTGGAGAAAATGTGCGCTCAATTGCTGCTGTATCTTCGCCTTCTCTTCTGTCACGACCAAAGCCAATGGCTTCTTTAGATTGTTCGGTTGCTCCAGCATTTGATGTCATTATAAGTATTACATTTCTGAAATCAGTCGCACGGCCATTGTGATCGGTTAACTTCCCGTGATCCATAACTTGAAGTAAGATATTAAATACATCTGGATGAGCTTTTTCAATTTCATCTAAAAGTAATACGCAGTGTGGATTTTGATCTACACCATCAGTTAATAATCCGCCTTGGTCAAAACCTACATAGCCTGGAGGAGCTCCTATTAACCTACTTATTGCATGCTTTTCCATGTATTCAGACATATCAAACCTAATAAGTTCTACACCTAAAGTATCTGCAAGCTGTTTCGCTACTTCAGTTTTACCCACACCAGTTGGGCCAGCAAATAAATAATTTCCTATAGGTTTTTCTGGCTCACGAAGCCCTGCACGTGCGAGCTTTATTGCAGATGCTAGTGCATCAATCGCTGGGTCTTGTCCAAATACTACACGTTTTAAAGATGCATCTAGCTCACGAAGTAATTCAGCATCATCTCGAGATATGTTCTTTGCAGGAATTCTTGCTAGTTTTGCTATAACATCTTCTATTTCTTTAACGCCTAGAGATTTTCTCCGTTTTGATGCAACAACTAAACGTTGTGATGCGCCTGCCTCGTCAATTACATCAATTGCTTTATCTGGTAATTTCCGGTCATGTATATACCTTGCTGATAGTTCAACAGCAGTTTTAATGGCATCTAAAGAATATTTCACGTCGTGGTGTTCTTCAAAACGTGATTTCAAACCTTTTAAGATATTAATTGTATCTTCAATATTTGGCTCAATTACATCAACCTTCTGAAACCTTCGCGCTAGGGCTCGATCTTTTTCAAAATGTTGTCGATATTCTTTATAAGTAGTTGACCCCATACAACGCAGCTTCCCACCTTGAAGTGCGGGTTTTAATAAATTTGAAGCATCCATAGCACCTCCAGATGTGGCGCCAGCACCAATAATGGTGTGTATTTCGTCAATAAATAATACTGCATCTGGATGATCTTCTAGTTCTGTCATTACTGCTTTTAAACGCTCTTCAAAATCACCACGATACTTAGTACCAGCTAATAATGATCCCATGTCTAATGAGTAAATTGTTGTTTCAGATAATATTTCAGGAGTCTCTCCTGAAATAATTTTAACAGCTAATCCCTCAGCAATTGCTGTTTTTCCAACTCCAGGATCACCGACTAAAATTGGATTATTTTTACGCCTACGGCATAATATTTGTATGCACCTCTCCACCTCATGACTACGGCCAATTAATGGATCAATATTTCCTTCAGCAGCTTGCATATTTAAATCAATACAGTATTTTGAAAGTGCCGTTTCTTCAGCTTCGGCTGTTTCTTCTTCACTATCATTAAACTCTTCAGAACCAGTTACTTCTCTTGGTTCGTTCATTGAAGGATCTTTTGCAACACCATGTGCGATAAAATTAACAGCGTCATATCGCGTCATTTCTTGCTCTTGCAAGAAATAAGCAGCGTGACTTTCTCTCTCAGCAAAAATAGCTACTAATACATTTGCGCCTGTAACTTCTTGTTTGCTTGAGCTTTGAACATGTATAACTGATCTTTGAATTACGCGTTGAAAAGCAGTTGTTGGAGTTGCGTCAACGCCTTCTAAATTTGTAACTAAACTGTCCAGTTCGTTTTCTAAAAAATGAGTAAGTTTTGCACGAAGTTCATCAAGCGACACTTCACATGCCCGCATTACACGACTTGCATTTGGCTCGTCAATTAATGCTAAAAGTAAATGTTCAAGAGTAGCCAGTTCGTGATTCCGTTGTGTTGCATATGCTAAAGATGCATGAATAGCGTTTTCTAGGCTGCTTGAGAATGTTGGCATTGATAATTACCTTTCAGGCGTACATTGTTTTCTTTTGTATTATGTAGTGCATTAATTATAGATTTCGCTCTATTTTTAGAATCTTCAAGCCAAAAGTGATATTTTTTTTAAATTAATGCTTAATAAATATGAAATTATAGCATATTTGCCTCTTTGACTTTAAAAGTTGTCTTTTTGAATGCGCAGTTCCCGGAAAACTTCCTCATCTGTATTATTTTTCATATTTAGATTGGCTTTGAATTCTGGAAGTGATGCACGAAGAAATGGATTTGTTTCCATCTCTAGCTCAAGAGATGTTGGCACTGTAAAAAGTTCATTTTTTAATAAAGTTTGAATTTCCTTCTCGCGAAGTATTAAACGTTCATTTTTAGGATCAACACTTAAAGCAAACTTAGCATTTGATATAGAATATTCATGACCAGAAAAAATCATTGTTTCTGGAGGTAATTGTAAAAACATTTTCAATGTTTTCCACATTATTTTGTGTGAACCTTCAAATAATCGCCCACAGCCCAATGACATTAAGCTATCACCTGTAAAAATTTTATTATCATTTCTAAAGTAATAAGAAATATGGCCGATAGTGTGGCCAGGTGTATCTAAGATTTGTGCCTTTTCATTTCCTACTGAAATTATATCTTCTTCAGCAACTGAGAAATCAAGCTTTGGAAGACGATGAGCATCTGATTGCGCTCCTGTCACTTTTGCACCAGTTAAACTTCTCAAACGATCTACACCATCTATATGATCTGAATGGTGATGAGTAATCAATATTGAGTCTAAGTCCCAATTTAACTCTTTCAAGGCGTTAAAAACTGGGTCTGCTTCAGGTACGTCAACAACTGCTGTATGGCCAGTTTGAGAACATTTAATTAGGTATGCATAATTATCTCTAAGGCAGGGTACAATTATAACAGAAAGAGGCATAGTAATGTTTCCATAAATTTGTTTAATATGTTTAATAATTGCAGAAATTTAAGTTAACTTGAAGTAAAGAATTTAAATATAAGGTAAAAATGCATTTAGATGTGATTGATCTTCGTAAGTTTTATTATCGAACTAAACTAGGTCGAATAGTTCAACGTGCCTTGCGAGATAATGTTGAACGCTTATTTGGTGATACAAAAGGACAAACAGTTGTTGGCTATGGTTTTGCAGCACCAATGTTGCGGCCATTTTTAAAATCATCAAGACGCGTTATTTGTTTAATGCCAGGTCAACAAGGAGTGATGCCATGGCCCGAAGGGCAATTAAACCGTTCCGTATTAACTCCAGAGATAAGCTGGCCACTAGCAAATGGTATAGTTGATAAAATGGTAATATTACATGGCCTTGAAACGAGTAATAACCAAAATGGATTATTAGAAGAAATTTGGCGTGTTTTAGGACCAGGTGGACGTGTGTTAATTATAGTTCCAAATAGATCTGGCCTATGGGCTCGTAGTGAAAAAACGCCATTTGGATATGGACAGCCATATAGTATAAGCCAATTAGAAACTCAACTTAGGATTCATAAGTTTTCTGTTGAAAGGCATATGTCAGCAATGTTTTTTCCACCAAGTCACAAACCGTTTTGGTTGCGAGTATCAAAATATTTAGAAGGTGTTGGCCTCAAAGGTGTTATACCTTTGGCTTCTGGAGTGGTCATTGTTGAGGCTTCGAAACAAATATATGCTCGCCCTAAAACTGGGCTTGGTGCAACTGTAAAGAATCCTTTAGGTGGCGTGTTGCGTGGAATAAAAACTCCAGCTGGTAAACCTATTAAAGGCTATAGGCCTCAGAATAAATCCTGAGCAACTGAAAGTTTTTTTAAGCAAAATTCTATGGGCTGGTTCTTAGGAAGCTGGCAATAAAATTTATTATTATCTTTAATTTTAGAGTTAATTTTTCCACCAATAATTATCGAAATTAATTTCGATGGTTCAGGTAGTATTTCTTTTGCCATGATGTTTATTTCTGGCAAAGATAATTCAAAACTAGCGTCTATTAATTTGAGAGTTATAAATGTGTCAGGAGGTTTATTTGGATGTAATTCTAAATATCGTTTAACTAGCCAGTTAGGTTTTCGACGTAGATTTGATATTAACTCGTTTATCATTGTGTTGTATGAATTTTTCATTCCCTTCTCAGTATTCAAGCCTAATCGTGTGTTATTATAAATATCAAAAATGAGATCATAAATCTCACTCCATTTTTCGGAAGCTACTGTTGCTGATAAACCTGTTAATGCAAGTTGATCACTAATTTGGGTAAAATGTGACCTGGGATCATAAGATGCGCGTTTTTCTTGACGTATAATTCTGAACATTTCTGAACCTGCGCCATAGCCCATGTATTTAAATAATGTGTTTGCCTCAGCTTGATGGGATAACGTTTTAAATTTTTGTACAGTCCCAGCAAAAATTAGTGTTTCACTAGACTTTTCATCAGCTAAATGAATTATACCATTTGGGAGATCAAAAAAAGGTTTTACAGGCTCGTTATTTAGGATTGCATCATAATTCGTTAAACCTTTAAGTAAAATATTTGGAACTTCTTCAAAATCAAAATCTTTAGCATTTAAAATTATTTGATTTGGTCTGCGTGAAATTTCTAAATTGATCATATCTTTTTCTAAGGCTTCAACTGTACCAGTATATAAGACATAATTAATCAACTCACTTTCAACAAGCTCGGGAGTGCGAAGTTGAGTTGAGGAGATATTTCTATAGGAATAATTTTTTCTTTTAAGCCAAATATTATTAATTACATTATTTTGAAGAATTTCATTGGCATGCTGTGCTGCAATCTTAAAATTTTCTTTTGGAGACTGTACAGTTAAAATTAGATGTTTTGGTGTAGCTTCAATAGAGAAATTTATATCATTTATTATTCTAAAATCTATTATTTCACGAACTGATTTATTGCCAATTGGACCACTAATTTTTGCAGCCAGAAACGCTTGTAGTTTTCTACTTTGTTCTTTTGTTTGAGTATTTAATGTCCAAACTAAAGAAGCGGCTGCAATATTATTATTTAAACTTGCAAATTCTGTAACGTACGAAATTTCATCATTTATTTGCTCATCAGCAAAAACGGAAGTAACTGAAAAATAAATCCCAATTAATATAAAAATGATTTTTTTATTGGACATCATCGCTCAACATCTAATTTTGCTAAAATTGCTGCATTAGGGCTATCTGAAGAAAATGCAGTAATTATTTTTAAAATATCTTTTATTGGAGCATCAGCAATCATCTTTGCAAATTCTTTTGGAGAGACTGGCGGTAATCCATCAGATCCTAAATTCTGAAAAAAGTCTAAATATGCTCTGGGACTTTGAGATAGTGACTTTGCATATGCAACATTTTTAGCTCGGGCTATTTCTATCTCTTTTTTTGTAATACTTTTATCTCTTAGACTTTTTATTGCATTTTTTAATTCTTTATGTGCTTGGTCAAGATTAACACCTTCAAAAGGAATTAATGATGCAGTATATTCGATATCACCATTTATAGCTATGTATGAACTTTGAGAAAACGACTGTGCAATATTTCCATCTAAATAAAGTATATCGTTTAAATGAGAGTTATAAATATCGGAAGCAATAAAAAATGAAGCTTGCATCCCCAAAATATCTGAAAGATCAGCAAATCGAAAGAACTTCGCAAAAGATAATTGATTATTTAAAAGGCGATTTGTTGAAATTTTTGTGACACTATTTAAGTTTTTGTTGGGTCGTTGGTTAAGCCAAACATCTTTTACACGTTTTGTTTTTTGTGTACTGCCAAAATATTCTGAAACTTTTTTTTGTGCTAATTTTTCGTTAATTTTTCCTGAAATTATCAACATTGAGTTTGAGGGTTTGTAATGTTTATTGTGAAATTTAATTGCTCTTTCTACTGTTAGTTTATTCAAGTCCTCAACAGGTGTTTCGGCACGCCCACTTTTAGAATTATATAATTTTTGTAAAGCAAGTCTATTTAACCATCTAGTTGGAGCGTTGCGCTCTTTATAATAGACTTCTCTTTTTACAATGTCGATTTCGCTTTCTTTAAAGCTCTGTGTTAACTGGGGTGTATCAAGCACTGCTCGTGTTAACTTCATTATGCGATCTAATTCACTTTCTGTGCCTGTATTTGTATAGACGGTGGAAACCTGTGAAGTAAATGCATTCAAATCCCTTTGACGAGGTTCTTGCAAAACCGCTGCATCAGATGACAAAGCAGCTAGGTGTTCTGTATAATGCGCTATGCCTGAAATGTCATCTTCATCATAACTTCCTGAGAGAATAATTAGTTGAATATCAATTCGTGCTTGATCATCAATTGGTATTACGTAGGCATTATAAAGCCCGTGGATGTTTTTTAGTGGAATTACTTTTTGAGCGCTTACAGGAAATGTCAGCAAAAAAAGTGATAATGATAAAAAAAATATATTCATAAATGTATAATCTATATCTCTTAAAAAAAATTTGATTCAAATTGTTGTTATTATCTAGAATTGATTTAAATCAGTTTGCCATAATATCAAACATTATTTTCTAAGCTTTAATGTAAAGATTCGTAATGTTTGGGGGTTTTTAGGCTATTAATTTTGTATAAATGCATATTTTATTGAATATTTTGTGAGCAGATTGTCGCGGCTTTATGCTATGTTATTGAAAACATTTAATTTTCATTATTTAAAAGTGTTACCAAAACAGTTGCATACGAGCGTTTGCTTTGCTATCACGCGCAAAGTTATCATAGTGAATTGTTTTTCACTTTTTAATTAAAAATACGGAACGGGTGTATACCCATAACTATATCGAAAGGTTCCACGTGTCTGACACAAGTTCGATATCCTCAGGTGTTGCTGCGCGTTATGCAACGGCACTGTTTGATTTAGCAAAAGAAGCTAATAAATTGTCTACTATAGAGACAGATTTAGATTCCCTAGATGTTGCATTAACAAATAATGAATCTCTACGTGATCTATTTAAGTCACCGGTATACTCTCGGAGTGATGTAGTAGGTGCAATAAATGCGCTTTCAAATAAAATGAAATTATCTTCAATGGTCACTAATACACTCGGGCTAATGGCTCAAAAACGCCGTTTACAAGTTGTACCTATGCTCATTGATGCAGTTCGCACTAAAATTTCTGAAGAAAAAGGTGAAGTTACTGCTGAAGTAACCACTGCTCAAAAATTATCTGTTGAACAAATTAAAGAATTGTCAAAGACATTAAAGGCGTCTGTTGGCAAGGATGTAAATATCAAAGCTATCATTGATGAAAGTCTAATTGGTGGTTTGATCGTAAAAGTGGGTTCAAAAATGATCGATAGTTCGATCAAGTCAAAACTCTCAAATCTTCAAAATGTAATGAAAGAGGTCGGATAATGTCTATCCAAGCTGCAGAAATCTCTGCGATCCTCAAAGACCAAATTAAGAATTTTGGTCAAGAGGCTGAAGTTGCCGAAGTAGGCCGTGTATTATCAGTTGGTGATGGTATAGCGCGTGTACATGGTTTGGACAATGTCCAAGCTGGTGAGATGGTTGAATTCCCAGGTGGAATTAGAGGGATGGCCCTTAACTTAGAAGCTGACAACGTTGGTGTTGTTATTTTTGGTTCAGACCAATCAATTAAAGAAGGCGATACAGTAAAACGTACAAATGCCATTGTTGATGTGCCTATTGGGCCTGAATTACTTGGAAGAGTAGTTGATGGCTTAGGAAATCCAATTGATGGAAAAGGTCCTATTGATACAAAAGAACGATCAACAGCTGATGTAAAAGCTCCAGGTATTATTCCACGTAAATCTGTACATGAGCCAATGGCCACAGGTCTTAAATCTGTTGACGCTTTGATTCCTATTGGTCGTGGTCAACGAGAATTGATTATTGGCGACCGACAAACTGGAAAAACTGCTGTAGCTCTTGATACTATTCTAAACCAAAAAGCTTATAATGATGCTGCAAAAAATGATAAAGAAAAATTATTTTGTATATATGTTGCTATAGGCCAAAAAAGATCTACTGTTGCTCAGTTAGTTAAAAAATTAGAAGAAACTGGTGCTTTAGAATATACAATTGTTGTTGCAGCAACAGCTTCTGATCCTGCACCGATGCAATTCTTAGCCCCTTATGCGGCAACTTCTATGGGCGAATATTTCCGCGACAATGGAATGCATGGATTGATGATATATGATGACTTAACAAAACAAGCAGTTGCTTATCGCCAGATGTCATTACTACTTCGCCGCCCACCAGGTCGCGAAGCTTATCCTGGTGATGTTTTCTATCTTCACTCAAGATTACTCGAAAGATCAGCTAAGCTTGGTGATAACTCAGGTAATGGTTCATTAACTGCACTTCCAGTAATCGAGACACAGGGTGGTGATGTTTCAGCATTTATTCCTACAAATGTTATCTCAATTACAGATGGTCAAATTTTCTTAGAAACCGAATTATTTTATCAAGGAATTCGACCAGCTGTTAATACTGGTTTGTCAGTATCGCGTGTTGGTTCATCTGCACAAACTAATTCAATGAAATCAGTTGCTGGTTCAATTAAGCTAGAACTTGCTCAATATCGTGAAATGGCAGCATTTGCTCAGTTTGGGTCAGATTTGGATGCTTCTACGCAGCAATTATTAGCACGTGGTGCTCGATTGACTGAATTGTTAAAACAGCCACAATATTCTCCGCTAACAACTGCAGAGCAAGTATTAGTAATTTATGCGGGTACAAAAGGTTATCTTGACAAGATTGAGGTTAATCAAGTTCGTGCATTTGAAGATGGTTTATTGAACTTTGCTCGTACAAGCCATGCTGATGTATTGGAATGGATCAAAACAGATGATCCAAAGATCAAAGGCGAAGCCGAAGATCGTATCAAAGCCGTTGTTGAATCTTTTTCTAAAGATTTTGCGTAACTGAAGCCTTTATGGAACAGGAGTTTGGATAGATGCCAAACCTCAAGGACCTAAAAACACGGATCGATAGCGTTAAATCAACGCGCAAGATCACCAAGGCGATGCAAATGGTTGCAGCTGCTAAATTGCGACGTGCACAAGAGGCGGCTGAAGCTGGTCGTCCTTACGCTGATCGCATGAATGCAGTTATGGCAAATCTAGCAGGCGCAGCATCAGGTGTTGAAAATGCACCTAAACTATTAGCTGGTTCGGGTGATGATCAAGTTCATTTACTAGTGGTAGCAACTTCTGAGCGTGGACTGTGTGGTGGTTTTAACTCATCAATTGCAAAATTGGCTCGCGCCAAAGCTACAGAGTTGACCAAAGCTGGAAAGACCGTGAAAATAATAACCATTGGTAAAAAGGGGCGTGAACAGTTAAAGCGCGATCTTGGTGACAAAATGGTCGACCATGTTGATTTATCTGAAGTGAAAAAAATGGGCTATTCCCATGCATCAAAGATAGCAAATGACATCGTAATCAGGTTTAATTCTGGTGAGTTTGATGTCGCAACTATTTTTTATAATAAATTTCAATCAGTAATGAATCAAATACCAACAGAATTACAATTAATTCCAGCCAAGTTTGAAGAAAACGAAGGCCAAGAAATGCCTTTTTATGAATACGAGCCTGGTGAAGCTGAGATTTTAGCTGACTTATTACCACGTGCATTATCTACACAAGTTTTTACTGCTTTGTTAGAGAATGGTGCATCAGAACAGGGTGCGCGAATGTCTGCTATGGATAATGCAACCCGAAATGCTGGAGACATGATCGACAAATTGACAATCGTATATAACCGATCACGTCAGGCTGCGATTACTAACGAATTGATCGAGATTATCTCGGGCGCTGAAGCGCTTTAAGAAACCGGAGAAAATATAATGGCGAAAGCAAAAACAAATGTCGGTAAGATTGTCCAAGTAATTGGTGCTGTTGTCGACGTGCAGTTTGAGGATATACTACCAGAGATTCTCAATGCATTAGAAACCGACAATAACGGTCAAAAACTAACTTTAGAAGTAGCGCAGCATTTAGGTGAAAACACTGTGCGAACTATTGCCATGGATGCAACTGAAGGTCTGGTTCGTGGAAATAAAGTTGTTGATACAGGAGGGCAAATTACTGTTCCAACTGGTACTGGGACACTTGGCCGAATTATGAATGTAACTGGCCAACCTGTTGATGAATTAGGTCCAGTTAATAGTACTACTTCGCGCCCAATTCATGGTGAAGCACCATTATTTGAAGAGCAATCTACTGAAACTGAAATTTTAGTTACAGGTATAAAAGTTGTTGACCTCTTAGCGCCATATACAAAAGGTGGTAAGATTGGATTATTTGGTGGTGCGGGTGTTGGAAAAACAGTTTTAATTATGGAATTAATTAATAACATTGCAAAAGTTCACTCTGGTCTATCAGTTTTTGCGGGTGTTGGAGAACGTACTCGTGAAGGTAATGATTTGTATCATGAAATGATTGAGTCAGGTGTTATTGTTCCTGATAACATGGAAGACTCAAAAATTGCATTAGTGTACGGGCAAATGAATGAACCTCCAGGTGCACGTATGCGTATTGCTCTTACTGGCCTAACATTAGCAGAACAATTCCGTGATGAATCTGGCTCAGACGTTCTATTCTTTGTTGATAATATTTTCCGTTTCACACAAGCTGGTGCAGAAGTTTCAGCCCTTTTAGGACGTATTCCTTCAGCTGTGGGTTACCAACCAACTTTGGCAACAGACATGGGTGCCATGCAAGAAAGAATTGCATCAACAAAAGCTGGTTCAATTACATCTGTTCAAGCTGTGTATGTGCCTGCAGATGATCTTACTGATCCAGCACCTGCAACATCATTTGCTCACTTAGATGCGACAACTGTTCTTGATAGGTCTATTTCTGAAAAAGGTATTTATCCTGCTGTTGATCCTTTAGGCTCAACATCGCGATTGCTAGATCCATTAATCTTAGGTGATGAGCACTATACAGTTGCAACTGATGTTCAACAAATTTTACAGCGCTATAAATCTCTTCAGGATATCATAGCGATTCTAGGAATGGATGAGCTATCAGAAGATGATAAACTAACTGTTACTCGAGCTCGTAAAATTGAACGTTTCTTATCTCAACCATTTGATGTTGCTAAAGTATTTACAGGTTCTGATGGAGTTCAGGTTCCATTAGAAGATACAATTGCATCATTTAAAGCAGTTGTTGCAGGTGATTATGATCACTTACCTGAAGCTGCTTTCTATATGGTAGGCGGTATTGCTGATGTTATTGCAAAAGCAGAGAAAATGGCGGCTGAAGCTGCTTAATTGAAAGGGTCATTAATATGGCTACGATCCAATTTGACTTAGTGTCACCTGAGAGAAAGCTAGCATCACTAGATGCTTCTGAAATTCAAATACCAGGATCAGATGGTGATTTTACTGCAATGGCTGAACATGCGCCAATAATAACAACACTTAGACCAGGGTTGTTATCTGTTAAAGTTGGTAACGATGTCATGGAATATATTGTAACAGGTGGTTTTGTTGAAATTTCAGCTACAAATGCTTCTGTACTTGCAGAACAAGCATTGCCAAGGAACGAAGTGGATACTGCTGTAATTGAAGGTCTCATAGAAAATGCTACTGCCGTACTAAAAGATGTTGCTGCAGAAGGTAAGGATGATGCAGATAAACGTTTAGCTGATACTAAAGCTTTACTAGATTTGATCTAATAATAAATTATGTAAAAAAGCTCCTTTTAATAGGGGCTTTTTTTATCTTTTTTCAAACAATTGAAATTTTAATAAGTACCTTGGTACAAAGGACCCAATGTTTCTTCATCAAATAAAGATGATACAGAGGTACCATTTGCTATATTCAATGTTGCTTGAGCCAACATAGGTGCTAGTGGAACGGTTCTAATTTTATTACATGACGCAGCTTCTGGGCTAACTTCTATACTATCTGTTATCACTAGATGTTTCATAACTGATTTTGAAATACGATCAATAGCTGGACCAGATAAGACCCCATGAGTTATATAAGAGTGTACTTCTGTTGCACCCGCATCTATTAAAGTTTCGGCTGCTTTACAAAGTGTACCAGCTGTATCACAGATATCATCCACAATTATACATCTGCGACCTTCAACATTACCGATGACAGTCATTTCTGATATTTCACCAGGTTTATTACGGCGTTTATCTACAATTGCTAATCCAGCACCAATTCTTTTTGCTAACTCTCTTGCACGTGCAACTCCACCTACATCAGGTGATATAACTGTAACATCTGACATGCCTTTAAAATGATGTAATACATCTAGTGCAAAAACAGGAGCAGCGTATAGATTATCAACAGGAATATCAAAAAATCCCTGTATTTGTGCCGCATGGAGGTCGACTGTTAATATTCTTTCTATTCCAGCTTGAGTCAACAAATTAGCTACTAGTTTAGCAGATATAGGTGTCCTAGCTTTTGTTCTTCGATCTTGGCGAGCATATCCAAAATATGGAATTACAGCAGTTATTCGTGCTGCTGATGACCGTCTTAGTGCATCAGCCATAATTAGAAGTTCCATCAAATTATCATTAGCTGGATTTGATGTAGATTGAATAATAAACATATCTTCACCACGGACATTTTCGTATACTTCTACAAAAATCTCACCATCATTAAATCGTTCTACTCTAGTGTCTATTAATTTGACTGGTTGACCTCGATGAAGTGACATCCTGGTAGCTATATTTTTTGCCAATTGAATGTTGGAATTTCCAGTAATTAACTTTGGTTCGATGAGTGTGCTCATATTAGTTTCCTTGGCAAAAATCAGTCAATTTAATAGATTCTATTCTTATTCTCAAATAACATTACTAATCTGTTTTGCCTAGGTCTTATGCTATGAATAGGTCTTATAGTATGATATTAATTTTTTATAAATTTTTGGAGATCCTAATGATAACTATCGATTACTACATGTTTACTCTTTCACCATTCACTTATTTGGCAGGTGATAGATTAGAAAAAATAGCTGACCGTTATGGTGCTAAAATTAACTATAAACCATTTAATTTGATGCAAGTATTCGAAAAAACTGGAGGTACACCACCTAAAGATCGCCACATTTCTCGTCAGATATATCGTGCTCAGGAAATACGTCGGGTTGCAGATCATAACGAAATGAAAGTTACAGAAAAACCAGTATATTGGCCTACTAATCCAGCACCAAGTTGTTATGCAATTATAGCAGCTCAAGAGGCAGGTGGAGGCGATATTGGTGGTTTATGTCAAACTATTTTAAAATCTTGTTGGTTAGAAGATAAAGATATAGCTGATGATAGCATTTTAAAAGATGCGCTTACTTTAAATGGCTTCGATAAATCACTCACAGATAGTGGATTATTGCAAGGCGCTGAGGTGTTCTCACGTAATACTGAAGATGCAGTTAATGCAAATGTTTTTGGTTCACCGTCTTATGTAGTAGGTGAACAAGTATTCTTTGGACAGGATCGATTAGAATACCTTGATAATTACTTATCTAAAATTAATTAAATGATTTAACAAGTTGGTCTATTTCTAAATCTGATGTGGACCAACTACATGCTAATCTAATTTTTATATCACTTGATGATGTTTTAGATGATTTTATCTGTGGCTCCCAAAAATTATATTTAGCACCTCTAGCAATTAATTTATCATGCATACTTTTTGTAATTGTTGCAAAGATTAAGTTTCCTTGGGGTGGGTGTATTATTTCTATACCAGTTACATCTTGCAATTTTTTAAGGAGTTTTTGGCATGAATTGTTAGCTTTTTTTGCTAAATCAATCCATAAATCACCATCTAGATAGCCTTCCATTTGGGCTGATAGAAACCTATGTTTTGAAAAAAGATGTCCACCACGTTTTCTACGTAGTTCAAACTCCCAAGCTAATTCTTGATTAAAAAAAATAACAGCTTCAACTCCCATACAACCATTTTTTGTTCCACCAAAAGAAACAACATCAATACCAGACTTCCATGTTAATTCTGCAGGCGAACAATCAAGGGCTATCATTGCATTTGCGAACCGTGCCCCATCTAAGTGAGTTTTTAACCCATTAATTTTAGCAATCTCTGTTAGCTTTTGCATTTCATCTAAAGAATAAATAGTACCAAACTCTGTTACATTAGTAATAGATAATGAACCGTTTTGAATGTTATGAACTTCTTTTTGGTAGTAGTATTTTATAGCTTCATTTAATTTATAAGGGCACATTTTTGCATTTGGCCCATCAATTAAAGTAAGCTTGGCACCATTAGTATAAAATTCTGGAGCGCCACATTCATCTTCTTCTATATGGGAATTTTTGTGACAGAAAATTGTTTCCCAAGGTTTTGTAATTGTAGCAAGAGCAAGGGAATTTGCTGCTGTTCCTGTTGCTACTAAATACACAGAAGCATTAGGGGCTTCAAATAATGTGCGTATCTTTTTGGTAATATTAAACATTGCTTCTTCATTACCATATCCTGAAGTATATCCATTATTTGCATTAACTAATGCATTTAATATATTTGGATGAGCAGGTGAACTATTATCTGAGCCAAAAAACATTAACCTAGGTCCTGTATTATGTAATTTTCAAGATCTGCTTCATCAATATCGTATTCTGGAACAGTTTTGTTTTTGAAAGAATTATTTGTAATGTGAGCAGAATTTGGATTTCCTGTAATCAAGGGATGCCATTCCATTAGTGGTTGGCCCTCAAATATTCTTTTATATCCACACGTACTTGGCATCCAATATGCAATTCGTTCGATGTTTTCTGGAGTAAGAACAACACATCCAGATACCATTTGTTTACGCAAAGCATAATTCTGGCAGAGACAAGTATTATCATCAAATAATCTACAAGCAACGTTTGTAAATTTTACGTCATTAGTATCCTCATCTTCTAATTTTAAGAGACAACATTTACCACAGCCATCACAAAGCGCTTCCCATTCAAGCTTATTCATTTCTGTCATATCTATTTCTTTCCAAAAATTTGGACGTATAGATTGTGTTGTATTTAAATTCTTCATATTCTCTAGTGAACATGAACTTAACCAAAAGAAAAGCACGAATTGAAAGAAACTGACTTATATAATCCCATAAAAGTATTTTTTGAAGCTAAAGGTTATGAAGTGAAAGCTGAGGTAACAGACTGTGATGTTGTAGCATTAAAAAAAGATGAAGAGCCTATAATCATTGAATTAAAAAAAAGTTTGTCATTTGATTTTTTGATTCAGGGTATTGATAGGCAGGGTATTTCAGACAATGTTTACTTGGCTTTCCCTCATGGCAATGGAAATATTTTCAAAAAGCGCATCAAGGGAGCTGTGAAGCTTTGTAAGAGATTAGGATTGGGGTTGATAAGTGTTAGGTTACATGAACAAATGATAATAGTTCATTGTGATCCTGAAGAATATAGGCCTCGTAAAGTCAAGAAAAGAAAAATAGGTTTATTGAATGAATTCCATAACCGTTTAGGTGACCCAAACGTGGGTGGGCAATCTGGGAAAAAAATTATTACTGCTTATAGGCAGGATGTATTGCGCATACTTAAGTATATTGAGCTAAACGGAGCAATTAGCCCTAAAGATATCATTAAAGATTTGAACATTAAAAAAGCACCTTCAATTCTACAACTTAATTACTATGGTTGGTTTGAAAGGGTTGACCGGGGTGTTTACTCTATTTCAGTTTTGGGAAAAAAAGCGGTAAATGATAATGCCAATTATTTAAAAGAATTGTGATATTATAAATACAAACTATTAAGAGTTTTTTTAGCAATTTCACAATCTAGATCCATTTGAACTATTAAAGTTTCAAGAGTATCAAATTTTAATTCAGGACGTTGATAATTTACTAGTGCCACGGAAATATTTGCTCCGTAAATATCAGCATGAAAATCAAATAAAAATACTTCTAAATTAGGTTTATAAACACCAAAAGTAGGTCTTTCTCCAATTGAGGCTGCTCCAAAATAACGACCTTGAGACGGCCCATCTAGTATATCAACTGTCACTGCATAGACTCCATATTTTGGTGGGTGAAGCCCATCTATTGATAAGTTTGCTGTGGGGTAGCCTAATTCACGCCCTCTTTGGTGACCTTGAATAACTTGCCCTTCAATGCGGTGTAGGTGGCCAAGCATTCGTGCGGCATTTTCAGGTCTGCCTTCTGATAGTGCGTTTCGAATTGCTGTTGATGAAAAAACCTGGTCATTATCTTTTAACAATTCAGCAATAGTGACCTTGAAACCAAATTCTTCTCCAAAATTTATAAGATCAGAAGCTGTGCCGGTCCTACCTTTACCAAAACAAAAATCAGCACCTACAATTACATGTGTTAAGCCTAAGGCTTTGTAAATAACGTCACGCGCAAACTCACGTGCGCTCAAAGCCGATAAAGCAGCATTAAAGTTGAGTTGATACAAGCGTTCTACGCCCAATTTTTCTAGTCGGTTTGCTTTGGCATCAGCGCTCATTAATCTAAAAGCAGCAGACTTTGGCGAAAAATATTCACGTGGGTGAGGTTCGAAGGTAAGGGTACCAACATGAGAATTACTATCTTTTGCTATTTTGCGAACTAAATCTAAAGCAGCCTGGTGGCCAAGATGTACACCATCAAAGTTTCCTATTGCAGCAACAGCCCCACGATCCTCGGCAGCTATAAATTGATAATCTCTAATTATACGCATGTGAAATACTCTTGTTTATCGCAAATGACCTATTGAATAGGTTGGAGTCAATTGGGACGTAGCTAAAAATTTTCCTAATTTCAATGGGTCGGGTTGCTTAAATGTATTTGTTTCTTCTGCCGCTAGGCCTCCAGTAACAAATAAACAGTCAATATTTTCCATAATAGCCCCATGAATATCTGTATGTATACCATCTCCAATACACAAAATCTTTGTATCAGGAATATTCCGCCCTGCAATATTGTTTAATCTAATTCTCGCAAGGTCATAAATAGGAGAGTGTGGTTTTCCATAATTATCTGCTATGCCGCCCATATCATTATAGGCCTTAGCAATTGCACCAGCGCAATAAATTCTATGTGTTCCTCTATCTACTTGAATATCTGGGTTGGCGCATAACATTTTTAAACCGCGCTTTTTTGCTTCAACTAATTGATTAGTATAATCTGATGGTGTTTCTAAGTCATCATCAAATAAACCAGTACATACTATACCTTCTGCGTTATTGAATGGCACAAGATCTATTTGGGTTTCTTTTTCAAATTTCTCTTGCTTTAAATTATGAAAAAATATTTCATCTCTACTGGGACCAATATGGTATATTTTTTTCCCATATATACCTGAAGTCAAGGCTTTACGTGATGCATCACCACTTGCCGTAATACCTTGATATATACCTCGAGGAACTCCAATTTTATCTAATTGTATATAAACGTCAGAAGATGGGCGAGGCGAATTAGTTAATAAGTGAACTATTCCACCAGATTTTGTATAGCTTTCTAGTGCAAAAATTGCTTCTTCAAATGGTTCAATTCCATTGTGTAAGCAGCCCCATAGGTCGCAAAATATAGCATCATAATTTGTTGAAATTTCTGAAAGTTTATTAATGATATTTTTCATATCGCCCACCTATCAGGTTATATAATAAATAGGAACATCAAACGTTAATGTTAGGTATTGACTAGGTCAAAAACTATGCTTAAGTAAACTTCATTAGCACTCGGCGGAGGTGAGTGCTAATGTCGTTAAACCTCCGCGTTATATTTTAAATGGAGCAATCTTCATGGCATTTACACCATTGCACGATCGCGTTTTAGTTCGTCGTATAGAAGGCGAAGAGAAAACAGCAGGCGGCCTGATCATACCAGAATCAGCCAAAGAAAAACCAGCAGAAGGCGAAATTATCTCAGCAGGCGAAGGCGCTCGCAAAGATAACGGTGAATTGATACCTATGGCAGTCAAAGCTGGTGATAAAGTTTTGTTTGGCAAGTGGTCAGGCACAGAAGTAACGATTGATGGTGAAGAACTATTAATCATGAAAGAATCAGACATACTTGGTCTGCTTTAATTACAACAAGAATTTAGGAGCATAAATTATGCCAGCAAAAGACGTAAAATTCGGCACAGATGCACGTAATCTGATGCTAGAGGGTGTAAATATCCTCGCAGACGCAGTTAAAGTAACATTAGGACCAAAAGGTCGTAACGTTATTTTAGATAAATCATTTGGTTCGCCACGTATAACAAAAGATGGTGTATCTGTAGCTAAAGAGATTGAACTAGACGATAAGTTCATGAATATGGGCGCTCAGATGGTTAAGGAAGTTGCTTCCAAAACTAATGACACTGCAGGTGACGGCACAACAACTGCTACAGTTTTAGCTCAAGCGATAGTTCGTGAAGGTTTAAAATCAGTAGCCGCGGGTATGAACCCAATGGACCTGAAGCGTGGTATTGATACTGCAGTTTCAACAGTTGTTGCTTCAATAAGAGAAATGGCTCGAGAAGTAAAAGATAGTGCTGAAGTTGCACAAGTTGGAACTATTTCTGCAAACGGCGAAAGCGCAATTGGTAACCAAATTGCTGATGCAATGCAAAAAGTTGGCAATGAAGGTGTTATTACTGTTGAAGAAAATAAAGGCCTAGAAACTGAAACTGACGTTGTAGAAGGCATGCAGTTTGATCGTGGTTATTTATCGCCATATTTTGTAACAAATTCAGACAAAATGACAGTTGATCTTGAAGATTGTTTAATCTTATTGCATGAGAAAAAACTATCATCGTTACAGCCTATGGTTCCTTTATTGGAAACTGTAATCCAATCTGGCAAACCATTGATGATTATTGCTGAAGATGTTGAAGGTGAAGCGCTTGCTACTTTAGTAGTAAACAAATTACGTGGTGGATTAAAGATTTCTGCAGTAAAAGCTCCAGGATTTGGTGATCGCCGCAAGGCAATGTTGCAAGATATTGCAGTTTTAACTGGTGGACAAGTTATCTCTGAAGATCTGGGTATGAAGCTAGAGTCTGTAACAATGGACATGCTAGGTACAGCTAAGAAAGTAGCTATTACTAAAGATGAAACTACAATCATTGATGGTGCTGGTGAAAAAGCTGAAATTAAAGCTCGTGTATCACAAATTAAACAGCAGATAGCTGAAACAACTTCAGATTATGACAAAGAAAAATTACAAGAACGTCTTGCTAAATTAGCTGGCGGTGTTGCAGTAATTCGTGTTGGTGGCGCTACGGAAACAGAAGTTAAAGAGCGTAAAGATCGTGTTGATGACGCGCTAAATGCTACACGTGCAGCTGTTCAAGAAGGTGTAGTTGTTGGTGGTGGAGTTGCATTTGTACAAGCTGCTAAAGCATTAGCAAATGTAAAAGGTGAAAACTCTGATCAAGAAGCTGGTGTTGGAATTGTTCGCCGCGCTCTAGAAGCTCCATTACGTCAAATCGCTGAAAATGCAGGTGTTGATGGTGCGGTAGTTGCAGGAAAAGTTCGTGAGAGCGATGACGTCACATTTGGATTTAATGCTCAAACTGAAGAATATGGTGACATGTTTGGATTTGGAGTAATTGATCCAGCTAAAGTAACACGTACTGCTTTAGAAGATGCTGCATCAATTGCTGGCCTATTGATAACAACAGAAGCAATGGTTGCAGAACGACCAGCTCCTTCTGGTTCTGCTGGTGGCGGAATGCCTGACATGGGCGGAATGGGTGGAATGGGCGGAATGATGTAATAAATTCGCTACGCGAATTTATTACAAAAGCCAATTCTGAATAAAAATTTAAAGGGTCACTAAAAAATGTGGCCCTTTTTTATCTATTTAGTTTAATACTAAACCAAATAATTGAAATGTTAATATTTTAATTTTTAATCTTATTAATATGGCCCATTTTTCGACCATCTTTGGCTTCAGATTTTCCGTATAAGTGAATGCCAATATTTGAATCTTTTGACAATTTATCAACATCTAAAACTTCTTTTCCTATGAGATTTGTCATAAGAATATCAGAATGTCGCTTGCCATCTCCGAGTGGCCAACCCGAAACAGCTCTAATATGTTGTTCAAACTGATCAATAACACATCCATTTTGTGTCCAGTGACCAGAATTATGTACTCGAGGAGCAATTTCATTAATTAATAAACCATTCTTTGTTACAAATAATTCAACACCCATTACACCAACATAATTAAGTGCATTTAAAATTTTTCCAGTAAGAAGAACTGCATCTATATTTTCTGATTGTGTAATATTAGCAGGCAGAGATGTGGTATGAAGTATTCCATCACGATGTAAATTTTCACCTGGATCGTAGCATACAACTTCTCCATTTTGGCTACGAGCTCCTATTACAGAAATTTCTTTTGTAAAATTTACTAAACCCTCCAAGACACATGGGGATTTTCCCAATTCAGACCATGCCACACTCAATTCAGCGGCATTATTTATTTTGTATTGTCCTTTACCATCATATCCAAAGCGTCGTGTCTTTAGAATAGAGGGAAAACCAACTGCTTTAATTGCTAAAATAAGGTCTTTTTCTGTCTCTACATTGGCATATGGTGCAACTTTCAAATTTAATTCTGAAAGAAATTCTTTTTCTTTTAGTCTATCTTGACTAGTTGCTAGAGCATTTCGTGCCGGTAGAACATCGCAGATAGCTTCAACAGCATTTAATGCATCCGCAGGAATGTTTTCAAATTCAAACGTGATAACGTCCACTGACTTTGCAAATTTTGATAAAGCATTATTATCTTCATACGATGCTGTGGTTAATTGATCTGATACATGACTTGCTGGAGGGTTTTTTTCGGGTTCAAATATGTGGGTTTTAAAACCCATTCTACTTGCTGCAATAGCAAGCATTCGTCCTAACTGTCCACCGCCTAAAATCCCAATAACTGCGCCTTGTTTTAGTGGATCAACCATTTGTAGGTTCATCCGCGATAGAATCAGAAAGCTTTAAGCGCCAATTATCAAGTTTTAATGCTAAATCTGGATCGTTTAGGGATAATATTGCTGCAGCCATAAGTGCAGCGTTGACTGCGCCAGCACTCCCTATAGCCATGGTTCCCACTGGGTATCCTTTTGGCATTTGAACAATAGAATATAAGCTATCTAAACCGTTTAGTGCTTTAGTCTGTATTGGGACACCGAGCACAGGTACTCGAGTTTTGGATGCCATCATCCCGGGTAAATGTGCAGCTCCACCGGCACCTGCAATTATAATTTGTAAGCCTCTATCTACAGCTGATTTTCCATAATTCCACAATCTATCAGGTGTTCGGTGAGCCGAAACGATTTTTTTTTCATATTTTATGCCCAAATCGTCTAATACATTTGCAGCTTCTTGCATGGTAGGCCAGTCAGATTGTGACCCCATAATGATTCCAATTTTAATTTGTGACATAAACTTATCGCTTTCAACTACTGAAGAAAGTTCTGATATAACCTAAATCTAATACTTTAGGCAATAATATCTGGCGTAAGTTTGTCTTCAATTCGTGCTATTTTATCTTTTAATGCTAATTTATTTCTTTTTAAGCGTGTTATTGAAAGCAAATCTGAGTTTATTATTTTTTGAAGAGCTTCAATTGCAGAATCCAAATCTCTGTGTTTCTGTTTCAAATGAATTAATTCTATTTTTAAAACTTCATTATAGGACATTTCAGAAGTAATTCTCATTTTATGCCCATCATTTTATATGTGTTTATTGTAACTTACTCAGATTTTATATTATTTTATCTCAATTCGCTTGAGATTTTCAATTAGAATCATCATATTAATGGTAGGTCGCCACCATGGGGCCAAAACAGTCGCTTAAAAAGGGCTTTATAATGACAAAAATATCATTTGCATCTCACCCATTTCTTCTGGGATTTGAACAACTGGACCGGTTGGTTGAAAGAACTGCCAAGTCGGGCAATGAAGGATATCCACCTTATAATATTGAGCAAAGTTCATCAACTGCATATAGGATCACACTTGCAGTAGCAGGTTTTTCTGATGATGATTTGTCTATTACGCTTGAAGATAGTCAATTAGTAATCCGAGGACGCCAAGTTGACAATAGTGAAGGTCAAGTATTCCTACATCATGGTATTGCTGCGCGCCAATTCCAAAGAAGTTTTGTACTAGCTGATGGGGTCGAAGTGGCTGGTGCTAATTTGGAAAATGGTTTATTACATGTGGATCTTCAAAGATCAGTTCCAAACGCAATAGTTCAAAATATTGAAATAAATAAAAAGTAGGACTTAGTTATGACACCGTTATATGAAAAAATGGGATTACCAAGTAACATTGTTTATATACGTTCTATTAAGCATGATGAACTTCCATCAGAAATATTAGAAAATATTGATGAATCAATACCATTATTTGCAGTATATGCTGAAGACGGACAACAAATAGCACTCGTTGAAGACCAACAGGTAGCTTTTGAACTCGCACAAGAACATAAATTTTCACTGCATTCAGTTCATTAATTTAAAAGTTCCTATGCTTTTATAAGCCCCATACTCTCCAGTTTAAGAAGTACTTGGTGCGCACAGTTGTCTACATCAACATTTTCTGTTTCAAGGCTAAGTTCTGGGCAGATTGGCACGTCATAAGGATCTGAAATACCAGTAAATTCTTTAATTTTGCCTTCTCGTGCAAGCTTATATAATCCTTTACGATCTCGTCTTTCACACTCTTCAATCGATGTAGCTACATGGATTTCAATAAATGCACCAAACTGTTCAATATCTTCCCTTATAGCAGATCGAGTGCTCGCATAAGGAGCAATAGGTGCGCAAATAGCTATTCCACCATTTTTTGTTATTTCAGAAGCAACGTACCCTATTCGTCTAATGTTTAAATCACGATGCTCTTTTGAAAAACCTAATTCAGAAGATAAATTTTTACGCACAACGTCACCGTCTAATAAAGTTACGGGTCTTCCACCCAATTCCATTAGCTTTATCATAAGAGCGTTTGCTATTGTTGATTTTCCTGAGCCTGATAGCCCCGTAAATAATACTGTAAAGCCTTGTTTTGATCGTGGAGGCTTGGATTTACGTAATTCTTTTACAACTGATGGGAATGAAAACCACTCCGGTATATCTAGACCTTCAGATAAGCGGCGACGAAGCTCGGTTCCAGATATGTTTAATACTGTAACCTTATCTTGATCTTTAATTTCTTCTAAAGGTTCGTATTGAGCACGTTCCTGAACATATACCATATTCTGGAAATCAATCATTTTAATGCCCATTTCATCTTCATACTCTTTAAATAATTTTTGAGCATCATATGGGCCATAGAAACTTTTCCCATTACTGTTTAAGCCTGGGCCAGCGTGATCGCGACCTATAATCAAGTGAGTACATCCATGATTTTTCCTAATAAGGCCATGCCATATTGCTTCTCTTGGACCACCCATCCTCATTGCAAGATTTAGTAAGGACATTGAAGTTGTTGCTGTTGGGTATTGGTCCATCACTGCTTCATAACATCGTACTCTCGTAAAATGATCAATGTCACCAGGTTTTCCCATACCAACGACTGGATGAATTAATAAATTTGCTTGCGCATCTCTTGCTGCTTTAAATGTTAATTCTTGATGTGCTCTGTGTAATGGATTGCGTGTTTGGAAAGCAACTATTCGGTTCCATCCAACTTTATGGAAAAATGAGCGTAGTTCATTCGGTGTATCTCGGATTGCTCGAAAATCATAATGCACAACTGGATGGATTCCAGTTATTTTTCCTCCTAAATATATGTCTCCTGCTTTGTTATGAAGGTAATTTACAGAAGGGTGGGAAATATCATTGGATCCAAACACATATTCAGCTTCTTTTTTCTTATCAGGGCAATAAATATCACTGATATCTAAAATAGCTATAATGATACCTTCTTGGTCTCTTAGTGCAATTTTTTGGCCAGTATTAAGGTTTGCTGCAAAACCCTTTGATACATCTAAATTTATTGGAATAGGCCATAAATTACCATCAGCCATTCGCATATTTTCAACGACACTATTATAATCTTTTTGGCCCAAAAAGCCATTCAATGGATAAAATCCTCCATTCATGAGCAACTCTAAATCACAGATTTGTCTAGGTGTAAGATCCCATGATACTAAATCAGTAGCTTCTAATTTTAGTCTTTTTACTTCATTTTCAGCAGCAAAAAGTTCTGGAATATGTAGTTTTGAATTTTTAATCATTTATACTTCTCGGTTTCAAATTTTCCTAAACTTCACCATTTTGTGTACCACGTTCACGGTAAGGTGTAGTATCATATTGTGAGCGGTAACACTTAGAGAAATGAGATGGTGACGTAAAGCCACAGGCAAGTGCAACATTAATAACGGACATATCAGTTTGCATTAAAAGATTGCGTGCTTTTTGCAGTCTTAGCTCCATATAATATCGCTTAGGCGATCTGTCTAAATACCTTCGGAATAATCTTTCAAGTTGTCGCGTGGACATGCCTACTTCTTGTGCAAGAAGTGAAGGTGATATCGGCTCCTCAATATTTTCTTCCATCATTTTAATGACATTTGCCAATTTTGGATGTCTTACACCAATACGTGTTGGTATTGATAACCTCTGACCATCCTTTTCTGTTCGTGCGGAGTTATATATCATCTGATCTGCAACCCAATTTGCTGCATCTTGGCTAATATCTTTTGATATTATTGATAACATTAAATCAATTGGAGAAACTCCACCAGCAGCAGTAAATCTGTTGCCATCCATCGTGAATACAGTTTTTTGTAAATCTATATCTGGAAATTCTTCTTCAAAACTATCAAGGTTTTCCCAGTGTATTGTACTTCGTTTTCCATCAAGTAATCCAGCTCTAGCAAGTGTATAGGTGGCAGTGCATATGCTTCCTATTTGTGTGCCACGTCTTGCTTCTTTACGAAGCCAATTTAGAATAGGTTGTGTAGTATGTTTGTTTATATTTAGTCCACTACATACAACGATCACATCGTTTCGTTTAGTATCTTCTAAACCTACGTCTAATTTGAACTCAATTCCATTTGATGCAGTTGCAAATTCTCCATTTTGGCCTGCAAGAATCCAATCATAGGCAGAGTATCCACAAAACCTATTAGCATGGCGTAGTGTTTCTACAGCACAGGAAAAAGGAAGTTGTGAAAATTCATCAAGGAGTAAAAACACAAACCTTTTTAATGGTGCTTTATTGCTCATTAAATTGCCCTTTAGATTAAAGGAAAACAGCTAATAACTGAACCTATAAAATAACCATTAAGCTCACTTATTTATTTTACAATACAAAATTTGTTTATAGCGGTATGTAAATTTCTAATTACTTATAAAATATATGTTTTTTTTAATAAAATCATATTTTATTAATGTAAAAAAGGGTTGTTTTTAGCTCACAAGCTGTTTTAAACATTACACCAAACTTATGATGGAGACTATGATGACATTGGCATGGAACAAAGCAGGATGGCGCAATAAAGAACGCATTCAAATGCCTGATTATATGGATCAAGAAGCATTAAGTGCTGTAGAATCACGTTTATCATCATATCCACCTTTAGTTTTTGCAGGTGAAGCGAGATCACTCAAAAATAAACTAGCGGCTGCATCAAGAGGCGAAGCATTTTTATTGCAAGGTGGTGATTGCGCTGAAAGTTTTGATGAATTTAATGCGGATATGTTGCGAGACACTTACAAAGTGATGCTTCAAATGGCTGTTGTTTTAACATTCGGTGCTAAAGTTCCAGTTGTTAAGATTGGACGTGTTGCCGGGCAGTTTGCCAAGCCACGATCTGCTGCTACAGAAACTGTAAATGGTATTGAGCTTCCAAGTTATCGAGGCGATATTATAAACGAATTAGATTTTACTGAAAAAGCAAGAGTCCCAAACCCTCAAAACATGTTGCGAGCTTACACTCAATCTGCAGCATCATTAAACTTACTCCGTGCATTTAGTCAGGGTGGCTTTGCAGATATTCATCACGTCCAAGAATGGAATTTAGGCTTTGCTAATGCAGCAGGCTCTGCCCAAAAATACAAAGATTTAGCTAAGAGAATTTCTGACGCATTGGATTTTATGACAGCTGCAGGAATTAATTCTGATAGTACAGATAGTCTTAGGACAGTAAATTTTTATACATCCCATGAGGCATTGCTTTTAGAATATGAAGAAGCTTTGTGCCGAGTAGATAGTACAACAAATTTACCTGTTGCTGGATCAGGTCACATGATTTGGATTGGTGATAGAACGAGGCAGCCGGATGGTGCTCACGTTGAATTTTGTCGTGGAGTGCAAAACCCTGTTGGCTTAAAATGTGGGCCAACAATATCAAATGATGATTTAATGCGTTTAATAGATAAATTAAATCCTGAAAATGAAGAAGGTCGGTTAACTTTGATAGCAAGGTTCGGTGCTGGAAATGTTGGAGATCATCTGCCACGGTTAATTAATGCTGTGAAAGCTGAGGGCCGAAATGTGTTATGGACGTGTGACGCAATGCATGGAAATACAATAAAATCATCAACAGGCTTTAAAACACGACCATTTGAAAGTGTATTGCGTGAAGTGCAGGAGTTTTTTGCTATTCACAAAGCTGAAGGCACAGTGCCTGGCGGCGTTCATTTTGAAATGACTGGTAAAGATGTAACTGAATGCACCGGAGGTGTTAGGGCCGTTACTGATGAGGATTTATCTTCACGATATCATACAGCTTGTGATCCGCGTCTGAATGCCTCCCAAGCTTTAGAGCTAGCATTTTTAGTATCCGAGCTGTTAGAATCTCGCCATGATCTAGCACGCAAGGCTGTATAGATAATTTATTATTAATTTTTTAAATAAGAAAATATTTGCTCAAAACTTTTTCTTATTATCTTTTTAATAATATAATGTGTAAGTGTTTATTATAATTTAAATTTATTATAGCTTAATTTATAATAAATTATAGAATTTGGAAAAATTATGGTAAAAACGCGACGTGGATTGTTAATTATACTGTCTTCTCCATCCGGAGCGGGCAAATCCACACTTTCAAGAATGCTCCTTGATTGGGATCCAAGTTTAAGATTTTCAGTTTCAGCAACTACTAGGGGTCCTCGTAATGGAGAAAAAGATGGTAAAGAATACTTTTTCAAAACACGTGAAGAATTTGAGGCTTTAATAAATTCTAATGGAATGCTGGAGCATGCTGAAGTATTTGGAAATTTATACGGTTCGCCAAGTGAACCAGTAGAAAGTGCAGTCTCTAAAGGAATAGATGTTGTCTTTGATGTTGATTGGCAAGGTTGGCAACAAATTCGAAAATCTAATATGAAATCTGATGTGGTTTCAATTTTTATTTTACCGCCATCAATTAATGAACTTGAGCGTAGATTAAATGCACGTGGTCAAGATAGCTCTGAGGTTGTTGCAAACAGAATGTCAAAGTCAAAAGGTGAGATTAGTCATTGGAATGAATATGAATATATTATTGTCAACAATGACCTACAGCAATCATTTGAAACTTTGAAATCAATATTGATTTCTGAACGCACAAAGCAATCTCGCCGAGAAGATCTTGAAGATCTAGTACATAAACTAAATAATGAATTTAGTGAATTATTATGAGTATTTACAATTATGATGGTAATGTACCAGAATTACCAATTAGTGAAGATTACTGGATTGCACCTGGTGCTCATGTCATAGGAAAAGTTAGAATTAGTCCTGGATGTGGGATTTGGTTTGGAGCAGTTCTCAGAGGAGATAATGAGTTTATTATCGTTGGAAGTGGAACAAATATTCAAGAAAACAGTGTTTTGCATACTGATCTAGGCCATCAATTAGAAATAGGTGAAAATTGTACGATTGGACATTCAGCAATTATACATGGATGTAAGATTGGGGATAATTCACTTATTGGAATGGGCGCAGTAATTCTTAATGGTGCAAAAATAGGAAAAAACTGTCTTATAGCTGCTGGAGCTTTGATTAAAGAAGGATCTCAAATACCTGATAATTCTTTAGTTGTCGGAATGCCTGGTAAAGTTATTCGTGAGATTGATGATATTGGTGTTGAAAAATTAAGAATATCTGCCATTGAATACCAAACAAAAATGAGAAAATTCAAAGAAAACTTTAATATTGTTAAATAAAATTTAATTCAATTAATTCAATGGAGCGATATTTTATGAATGATTTCTTATCTCCTGGGCAGTTGGTTAGACACCCCAATGAACCTGAGTGGGGTATAGGCCAGGTGCAATCTGTTATTGATGGTAAAATAACTGTAAACTTTGAACAGCAAGGAAAAGTTGTAATAAACGGATCGGTTATTGAATTGAATCTTATCAATTGAAGACTGAAGAGATGTCTAAAATTAAATTAATATTAAAGTTTTACAAATGATATGAAAATTACTTAGATGATTTTAGATACAGGACATTTCAGGATTAAGATTGCGCAAACATCTGAAGAACTTCGGGCGGCTCAACGTTTAAGGTATAAAGTTTTTGTTGAAGAGATGGGTGCAAAAGTTACAGATAATTGCCATCTTTTAAAATTAGAATACGATGACTTTGATCAAGATTTTGAACATTTAATACTCATTGATAAATTAAACAAAAATCCTTTAGAAAATGTTGTTGGAGTATATCGATTATTATTAAGTACTTCCGTAAATGAAAGCAGAGGGTTTTATAGCTCATCAGAATATGATCTTTCCTCATTAATAAGAACTAACCGTAAACTTTTAGAATTGGGACGTTCTTGCATTGATATTGAACATCGTGGAGGTGTTGCATTACACATGATGTGGAGTGGTTTAGCTCAATATGTAATAGAGAATAATGTTGAAGTTCTTTTCGGTGTTGCATCATTTCATGGTGTTGATGTTGATCAAATAAGCCATGCACTATCATATTTACATTATAATCACTTGGCACCAAAAGAGCTTCGGCCATTAGCTATTGATAGAAATAAAATAGAAATGAATGTTTTGAACAGATTAGATGTTGAAAAGATAATTGCATTAAAGCAGCTCCCACCATTAATAAAAGCATATATTCGCTTGGGAGGTTTTATCGGTTATGGGGCAAGCATTGATAAAGATTTTAATTCAATTGATGTGTGTCTAGTAATGGACACCCAAAATATGTCAGATAAATACAAGAAAATATATTCGTAGGGAATAAAAATGCAGGCTTGGAATGAAATTCCGGAAGCAAAATTAGATACCCCAAAGGGTATAGGTTGGGTTTTTGTTTTAATTAGAATTATCTTAATAGTTTTGTATGTTTTATCGTTATTTGTTATTCATATTTTTTTATCTTTTTTAGGCATGAAGAATGCCTGTCAATTTGTAGTCAAATTAGCTTGCGCTGGGTGCTTAAAAATTATTGGGATAAAATTAAGAAAAACTGGAGAGGCTATGAATTATGCTGGAGCAGTTGTGGCAAATCATTCATCCTGGTTGGATATATTTGTATTAAATGCTGTTCAAAAAGTTTATTTTGTTTCGAAATCAGAGGTAAAAAAATGGCCTTTAATTGGGAAAATTGCTAATCAAGTTGGTACAGTTTTTATTCGCCGTTCACGTATTGATGCAATTAAACAAAAAAACATTTTTCTTAGCAGAATTACTTTAGGAGATAAGCTTCTATTTTTTCCTGAGGGTACTAGTACAGATGGAAGGCGTATATTGCCATTTAAATCTACTTTATTCGCTGCATTTTTTGAAACAGGATTGCCAGAAATTACGTGGATTCAACCTGTTACATTAAATTATATTGCACCAAAAAATAAACGTGAAGATTGGTACGGTTGGTGGGCCAATATGGGATTTTTTCCATCTGTTATGATGGTTTTATCAAATTTTAAACAAGGTGAAGTTGAATTGGTTTTTCATGAACCCTTAAGGGTCAAAGATTTTAACAATCGAAAAGAATTAGCATCAAAAGCTGAAGATTTAATACGAAATGGATTAATTTCTAACTAATACGAGAGATGTATTCTTTTATATTCAATTCGGGGGTGTCATTTTTCCACACTTCTTGACCTAAAGCCAAAAAGTCTATTACTGGAGCTAATTCAGATGCTAACTCTAAAGTCATATTTCCTTCGGCAACTACAGGAATTTCAACCATCTCTGACCACCATTTGAATGTCTCAATGTCTGCTATATCCCCATCACTTAATGCACTATGGGTAACTGGTCCGAATGAAATATAGTCTGCACCGATTTCACCAGCATTCATACCTACATGACGTGAAGTTCCGCAATGTGATCCAACAATTGCATCAGTTCCAAGTTCTTCTCTTATCTCTCTTATTGTTTTAGCAGCATCTATTCTATGAACTCCATCAAGACCTAATGGATTAACCAATCTATAATGTGTTGATATTACTGCACTTATATCTCTTTCATGTGATACTTCACGCAATTGATCTGCATGGCGGCTTATTAAATTTTCATCATCTGAAGATAGGCCTAGACGAATACAAGCTATTGGGAAAGCATCCAAGAGTGGTGCCAATTTTTGTGAGTAAAAAGTTAAGTCTGCATTTGCAGGAGTGATTAAATAAATTTGTGGTATTTCTTTTTCAGACATTTTTATCACCGAATGTTTTAAATGGTTTATCAATGCTAATGTTTCACGTCAAAGGGCAAATGTTCTTAAATTAAAAGATTTGAAATTATTTATATCAGAAACAAATAAATTTATTGCGCTTTTTCCAATATCATGTGAGACGGTTATCAATTAAAATGTGTTTATAAGTATTAACTTCTTAAATACCCAAAAAGTGGGAAGAAAATGAATAAAATATTTAATAAAGAGGTTAATAAAAATTCTATAGATAAAGCACGTGATTGGGTTCAGATTTTAGCAAAATATCGTACCCCAAATTTGTACAGAAGTATTTTTGAATTAATCATAACTTTTATACCTTTTATACTTATTTGGGCTTTGGCTTGGTATTGTTTATCTTATTCAGTCTGGATCACATTAATATTGTCTGCATTTAATAGCTTATTTATTTTAAGGTTGTTTGTAATACAACATGACTGCGGCCATTCTTCATTTTTTAAAAGTAGGGCTGTAAGTGATTGGGTCGGTCGATTCATTGGAGTATTAACTATTACACCATATGACGTTTGGAGGCGTACTCATTCAGAACACCATTCGGGTGCGGGAAATTTAGGACGACAAGGGATGGGTGATATAAATACAAAAACTGTTTCTGAGTATCAAGCCTTGAGCCAATTTCAAAAATTTATTTACCGACTTTATCGCAATCCATTTGTTTTATTTGCAATCATACCAACATATCTCTTTATGCTGCAAAACCGTTTACCTCTAGGGTTAATGAACTCTGGCTCCAAGTATTGGCTAAGTGCAATGGGAACAAATTTATCAATAGCCATAGTTTTAAGTACTATTTATTATTTTGGAGGATGGGCGCCAGTTTGTTTAATATTTTTACCAAGTACACTTTTAGCGGCAACTTTCGGAGTATGGCTTTTTTACGTTCAACATCAATTTGAAGATACTCATTGGGATCATGAAGAAGAATGGGATATGCATGAGGCAGCTCTTGAGGGCTCATCACATTATGACTTACCTCTAGTTCTTCATTGGTTTTCAGCAAATATTGGGATACACCATATACATCACTTATATAGTAGAATACCTTTTTATAGGCTCCCTCAAATAGTAAAAGATTACCCTGTTTTAAGTGAAAATCAACGTTTGTCTATTTATGAAAGCTTTGCTTGCGTAAAGTTGCATTTATGGGATGAAAATGATCGTAAATTGATATCATATAAACAATTCCATAGAAAATACGGAAAAGTATAAATATACAAAAAATACTATTTAAAAGGAATATCCTAAATAGGATATTCCTTTTTTTATTTACTTATTTGCGAAGTATATTTTTGCCTGCAAACAATGCTGTTGCACCTAGGCTCTCTTCAATTCTGATTAATTGATTATACTTTGCCAATCTATCTGATCTTGCTAATGATCCTGTTTTAATTTGGCCGCAATTAGTAGCTACAGCTAGATCAGCGATGGTTGCATCTTCTGTTTCACCAGATCTATGGGACATTACTGAAGTATAACCAGCGCGATGCGCAACATCTACAGCTTCTAATGTTTCAGTTAATGTTCCAATTTGGTTCACTTTGATTAAAATAGAATTAGCACTTCCATTACTTATCCCTTTTTTTAAACGTTCTGAGTTAGTAACAAATAAGTCATCACCGACTAATTGGCATTTGTGTCCTATTAAATTTGTTAATTCTTTCCAGCCATCCCAATCATCTTCGTCCATTCCATCTTCAATTGATATAATGGGGTAATTATTTACAAGGTCAGTTAAGTATTCAGCATTTTCTTTCGAATTCAACTTTTTACCTTCACCTTTGTAATTATAAATTCCATCCGAATAATATTCGGAAGCAGCACAGTCTAATGCCAAGTAGACGTCCTCTCCAGGCTTGTAGCCTGCCTTTTCAATTGATGACATTATAAAATTTAATGCATCTTTTGTTGAGTTAAGGTTAGGTGCAAAACCACCTTCATCTCCAACACCAGTATTGTGACCAGCTGCAGAAAGTTCTTTTTTTAATGTGTGAAAAATTTCTGCCCCAATTTGTATAGCATGTTTAATATTTTTTGCTGATACTGGCATGATCATGAACTCTTGAATATCAATTGGGTTATCTGCGTGCTCACCACCATTTATTATATTCATCATGGGAACAGGAAGAGTTCGTGCAGAAGTCCCTCCAATATATCTATAAAGTGGTTGGCTGGTAAAATCAGCAGCAGCTTTTGCTATTGCTAATGATACACCTAAAATTGCATTTGCACCTAATCGTGATTTATTGGGTGTGCCATCTAATTCAATCATAACTTCATCGAGTTCAACTTGTTCTAATGCATCAGCACCAACTAACGCATCTGCAATCTCACCATTTACAAACTCAACTGCTTTTAAAACACCTTTGCCTAGATATCGTGAGCTATCGCCATCGCGCAGTTCAACGGCCTCATGTGCTCCTGTTGAAGCGCCTGATGGCACTGCAGCTCTGCCAAGGGTTCCATCCTCTAGAATCACATCAACCTCAACTGTGGGATTCCCACGACTATCTAATATTTCACGTGCTAATATATCGATTATTGTGCTCATTGATGTGTTTCCTTATTTGCCAATTTTAATTTAGATATCCTTAAACCAGTGCATAGTGGGATGCAAAAGGTTTCAGGGCGGTAAGTTATTTATAAATAACTTATTATTTAATGGTTTTAATAAATGGACATTAAGTCTTCGTTTTAGGAACGCCATACAACTCAAGGCGGTGGCCTCTTAGTTCATAACCTAATCTCTCAGCAATTCGTTCTTGTAGCTTTTCAATTTCAGGATCTACAAACTCTATAACACTGCCTGATTGTATATCTATCAGGTGATCATGATGTTCTCTTTTTGCATCTTCATAACGAGCACGACCATCACCAAAATCAACTCTGTCGATAATTCCAGCTTCTTCAAATTGTTTTACTGTCCTGTAAACAGTTGCAATAGATATTGAATTATCAATTTTAGATACGCGAGAATAAATAATATCTACATCTGGATGATCTTTGGACACATCTAAAACTTTAGCAATGACACGTCGTTGCTCAGTCATTCTCAGGCCAGATGACTCGCATCTATTGATAATTGAAGTCATTGAATCAGGCTCATCTTATTATTCCAAGTTACAAATATAATATTTATTACCATAATTGTAATTTGTGTAATTATCTAGACACCTGAGTGCATTTAACGGGCAAAACACCTAGGCCTTATAAAAGTCTAGGTATAAATGTATTTTAAATATCATAATTACTATTCGTCAAAAGCAACAATTTCAGTTAACTTCAGTGATGATGGTCGAAGTTTTGCTATTTCCACTAATGGAGTATCATCTGGTATAAATGTTCCCCAGCTTGCAACCAAATTTGATGGTGATAAGTTTGGATTTACAGGATATTCTCCATTAGCTTCTGCATATATTTCTTGTGCAGTATCACCCGACAACCACTCTATTAATTTTAATGCATTATCTTTATTAGGTGCAGCCTTTGTCATTGCTACTCCTGAAACATTCATGTGTGTTCCACCATCTTTAAATTTTGGAAAAACAATTCGTACACTATTAGCCCACTCAATTTGCTCTGGGTTTGCTAGCATTTTTGCCATATAATAAGTGTTTCCAATAGATATATCACATTCACCTGCATAAATTGCTTTTACTTGAGCACGATCATTTCCTTGTGGTTTTCGTGCTAAATTTGATTTGAGGCCTAATAGCCAATTCTTTGCAACATCTTTTCCATGATTTGCAATTACAGCTGATGTGAGGGCTAAGTTATATGCATTTGTCCCAGAGCGAGTGCATATGCGGTTTTTCCATTTTGGATCTGCAAAATCTTCATAAGTTGTAACTTCGCCATCTAAAACGCGCTCTTTTGAGGCATAAGCTACTCGTGCACGAGTTGTTAATGCAAACCATTGGTTTTCTGGATCTCTAAATTTGGCTGGTATATTATTATTTAATATTTCTGATATGATAGGCTGTGTTACCCCAGCTTCAACAACAGAATTTAACCTAGAAATATCTACAGTTAAAATAACATCAGCAGGAGATCGATTTCCTTCTGCTACTAATTTTTCAACTAATCCTTTTTTAAGAAATTGTACGTTAACTGTGATGCCAGATTGTTCAGTGAATGCATCAAACAATGGTTTTACTAATTCTGGTTGGCGGTATGAATAAACATTAACATCATTAGCTAGTGCTGGAAAACCTATAGCTGTTAGAGCAGTAGCAAATATGGTTGAGCGAGAAAGAAACATTTTGAATCCTATTATTTGTTGATAGCTTTCTTTAACCCGACTATTTTAGTCGGGTCAATACATTTCTGACTAAAATAGTCAGAAATAAAAAGTTATCTATTATTTTCCTTTTGTTTAACTTCATTCCATAGATCATCCATTTCACCTAAATTAGATTGAATTGGAGTTTTGCCTATTAGAGCTAGTTTTTTTTCAACCTCTTCAAATCTTCTACTGAACTTTTTATTCGCAGTTCGGAGTGCTTTTTCAGGATCAATCTTCAAATGTCTGGCAAAATTAACCATTACAAACATTAAGTCGCCATATTCTTCTTCTTGAGCTTTAGGCGACAATTTATCACGTGCTTCATTTAATTCGTTTATTTCTTCAGAAATTTTATCTGTAACGCCCGATATATCAGGCCAATCAAAACCAACACGTGCAGCCCGTTTTTGAAGTTTTGTTGCATAAGTTAGGGCTGGGAGGTTTTTTGCTATTCCATCTAGTGTTTTTGACGGTGAATTTTTTGATCGCTCCTCTTCCTTTATTTTTTCCCAATCTGTTATTTGTTGATCTGTTGACTTGTAATGTTTTTTGTCTCCAAAAACGTGTGGATGCCGTCTTATCATTTTGTCTGAGATGTTTTTCACAACACTTTCAAATGAAAAGTGCCCATCTTCATCACCCATTTGGGTGAAATAAACGACCTGAAGCAGAAGATCTCCAAGTTCACCTTCAAGTTCTTGCCAGTTTTCTTGGTCAACTGCATCAGATACTTCATAAGCTTCTTCTATGGTATATGGTGCAATTGTTTCATATGTTTGCTCTATATCCCAGGGGCATCCATCTTTTGGATCACGTAATCTTCTCATTATTTCCAAAAGGCGCGAAAGTTCACCGCTGGAACTTAGGCATATGCGTTGACTTTCATTTTTTTCTTTTGTCATATCCAACATTCTGTTTATCTATAATAATTTGGAGAATAGCAAAGCCATGCCCGTTATCAACCGTATAGCTGAATTTTATGAAGAAATGAAAATTTGGCGTCGTCACATACATTCGAATCCTGAAGTTGGGTTTGAATGTTTCAAAACAGCAGACTTCATCAAGAAAAGATTGCTAGAATTTGGTGTTGATGAGATTCATGAAGGGTGGGCCAAAACAGGCGTTGTAGCCGTTATAAATGGTAAAGGTAAAGGTGGCAGTATTGCGTTGCGAGCAGATATGGATGCTTTGCCAATGGATGAAAAAACTGATTTAGATTATGCGTCTGTTAACGCTGGTGCGATGCATGCTTGTGGTCATGATGGGCATACTACAATGTTGTTAGGTGCTGCAAAATATTTATCTGAGACGCGTAACTTTTCAGGCCGAGTTGTTTTGGTTTTTCAACCTGCAGAAGAGGCAGGAGGTGGAGCAGGCGTAATGGTTGAAGAGGGCTTAATTGAGAATTTTAATATTAAGCATGCTTTTGCTCTTCATAATTTACCTGATTTGGATGTAGGAAAATTTGAAACAACTGCAGGGCCACTTTTAGCTTCAGTTGATGATTTTGAAATTACAATTCATGGGAGGGGTGGACACGCTGCACATCCAGATCATACTATTGATCCTATTTTAGTGTCTGTAAATATTGTGCAAGCATTACAGTCAATAATTAGTAGAAATGTGGACCCACTGGAAAGTGGCGTATTATCTATAACAAAGATGAATATTGGCAGTGCAAATAACGTGATTTCACACAGTGGGGAAATAGTGGGTACAATTCGCGCTTTTCAACCAGCTGTAAGATCAATGATGATAAGTCGATTGCAGGAAATTGTTGAAAATATTGCTATAGGTTTTGGTGCTACTTCAGAAGTACGGTTTCTAGATGGATATCCCTCAACAATTAACCACCCTGAAAGTGTTGAATTCGCTGCAAGCATAGCAAGAAATGTAGTTGGGAATTTAAATGTTAATGAAAATGCAACGCCTAGCATGGGAGCAGAGGATTTTGCATTTATTTTAGAGAAATGTAAGGGAGCGTATTTATATATTGGTAATGGTAAAAGTGAAAAATTACATAATGAAGGTTTTGATTTTAACGATGAAATTAGCCCTATAGGTGCAAGTTATTTTGTTGGGCTCGTAGAAAGCTCGCAACCACTGAAAAGCTAAATTAAAAATTTTGATTATGTTATGTATTTGCGCGTTCTAATGCTTGCTCTAAATCGTCAATCAAATCATTCACGTCTTCAATTCCAATTGAAAGTCTTAAAAGGTTGGGATGCACTGGAAAGTCATCGCCTGAAACAGTTGCACGATGCTCTATTAAACTTTCCACTCCCCCCAAAGAAGTTGCCGGGTAAAACACATTACAATATCTTGCAACATCTATTGCAGTTTGTTTATTCCCCTTTGTTATTAGAGACATCATTCCCCCAAACAAACGGCCTGTTTGTGCAGCTTGTACAGCATGACCTGGATGACTAGCCAAACCTGGATAAAGTACTTTTTCGATTAACGGATGATGTAAAAAATGATGAGCAATGTGGTTCGCATTTTCAGTAGCTTTTTCAAATCGTAAAAAAAGAGTTCGCATGCCACGTATTAATAAGAACGCGTCAAATGACTGCAAAACTGAACCCTGTAGCTTTCTATTTAGTGCAATTGCTTCCCAAAATTCATCAGGTGACCTGACAGATAATGAACCTGATGTAATGTCTGAATGACCATTTAAATATTTTGTAGCAGAATGCATGGAGATATCTGCACCAAAATTTAGTGCTTTTGTTGCACAAGGTGGTGTTGCTGTACAGTCGGTAAGAATTTTCGCTCCTTTTGAATGTGCAATATCTGCTGCTTTAGAAATGTCTGTAATTGCCCAGTCTGGATTATTGGGTGTTTCGACCCAAACAAGTGCAGTATTGCTCTTCATTGCATTGGAAAGCTCTTCTAAATTTCCAGCTGTATAATATGAAATTCTTAATCTATTTTTTGCTTCATATGCTTGAAATTGTTGCAAAACGCCATGATACATTGCTTTTGGTATAACTACGTGTGCGTTTGGGCTTAGGGTATCAATTACTGCAGTTGCAGCGGACATTCCCGATGCAAATAATAATGTCTCTGCAGCCTCTTCGAGCTCTGCGATCATTTTTTCAGCATGTAAGGTGGTCTCATTACCATCCCTTCTATACCAATACGGTTTTTTAATTTCATAATTCTCATCACGAGCATAAGTTGCCGTTGATTGGATGGGTGGAACAATTGCCCCAGAATCTTTATCTAGATACCTTAATGCTTGAACCATTTTAGTTACAGATGAGAGTGTATGGTTTTTTTTTGTCATAATTATCCTGAACAAATGCTTTGAGTTTATAAAATCATATTATAAAATTTCTAATTACAATCCAAGAGCCCTGTAACTGTCTGCAACTTTAGTTAATGCTAATACATATGCAGCTGTTCGCAGACTATCAATATTTTTATTAGAACGCCATGTTTTATGCATTTGTTGGTATGCTGTGCACATAGTATCTTCTAAGCCTGATCTGACTAACTCCAATTCTCCAGCACCCTTAAAAAATTTATTTTTGAAGTCTTCTGATACGGGCTTTCCAATTAGTCGTTCCATTTCTTCGACTAAAATATGATTTGAAGAAGCTTGTTGGCGCCTTTGCATACGGCCAAACCTTATATGAGATAAATTCTTAACCCATTCAAAATATGATACTGTAACACCCCCAGCATTTGCGTACATATCGGGAATAATTATTGTGCCCGCTGCAGTTAATATTTCATCTGCCCCAGCTGTTACTGGTCCATTTGCGGCTTCAATAATTACGTTTGCCTTTATTCTTTGAGCGTTCGAAAGATTAATTACGCCTTCCATCGCTGCAGGTATAAGAATATCACATTCTTTTTCTAGTATATTTGAGCCATTTTTTGTATATTTTGCGCCTATAAAACCCTTAACTCCTCCAGTTTTGATAAGATGTGCTTGCAGTTGGTTTATATCAATTCCTTCTTTATTAATAACAGCACCATCACGTTCAATTACTGCAATTATTTTGCATTCATCTTCTGTTGAGAGAAAGTGTGCTGCATGATAACCGACATTGCCCAAACCCTGTATTATAATATTCTTTC